>Ga0207693_10003199_pt1 | contig 14052 bp, 15 predicted proteins | sample LARL81metaG_FD_184347 | JGI IMG/M metagenome (GOLD analysis project Ga0207693, IMG submission 184347) | Corn, switchgrass and miscanthus rhizosphere microbial communities from Kellogg Biological Station, Michigan, USA - LAR L8-1 metaG... | ecosystem: Host-associated > Plants > Roots >...
CCGCTTGTCACCGTCCTCGTCCCAGCGGCCGGGGCCGACTGCGACGACGGTGCCTTCCTGCGGCTTCTCCTTGGCGGTGTCAGGAATGACCAGACCGGACGCGGTCGTGGTCTCGGCCTCGTTGGCCTGTACGAGGATCTTGTCCTCGAGTGGCTTGATGTTCACCTTCGCCACGATGTGAGCCTCCACTAGTTCGGGTGTTGGTCCGGGGGTACCCGGATGCGAATTAACAGGTGTTCGGCAAAACGTCCGTGCCTCGCGCCGTCGTCGCGGGTGCCGGCGCAGGGGTTGGCCGCCTGCCACCTAGCACTCTATACATGAGAGTGCTAGCACTCAAGGGGACCCCACTGCCTATCCGTCGAAGCCCCTCGGATCGACCATCAGGTGGGCCGACACATCCCCCACCATTTGGACCTCGACCTTGCGTTCGGTGAAGTACCAGCCGGAATCGTCGCAGCTGAAGGCGTCGAAATAGCGGCCGACCACGATCGGCTGCAGGGCCACGGTCTCGGTGTTCTGCACGACGCAGAACGTCGATCTGGCTATCGCGGTTCGCTCAGCGCTGATCTCGACGATGGGATTGAGCACAAGATGGCGGGTGCGCGGGGTGTTCCCGTGGTCGGGGTAGCGGCGGGTGGTCATCGCGAAAAGTTTCGCGATCGCGTCGGCACCCGACATGCCCTGCGGCCCGGTTCCTCCGAAGGTGGCGCGGGCCAGCAGCTGGCCGACTGCGTCGAAATCGCCGGCGTCGATCAGCTCGGCGTACCGGTAGAGCAACTCCGTGACGGCCAGCTTGTCCTCGCTCATGCCACCTGTCCTTTCACCACCGGCAGACCGGGATCGCTGGCGGCGTCCAACGACGACGGCGCCGCACCTGCCGCGATCAGATGCGCGGCGAACGAGGCGATCATTGCCCCGTTGTCGGTGCATAGTCGTGGCCGCGGGATTCGCAGCGTCAGCCCATTGGCGGCGCAGCGTTCCTCGGCCAGCTCGCGTAGCCGCGAGTTCGCCGCCACCCCTCCGGCGATCAGCAGTGTCTTCACGTTGAGTTCCTTGGCGGCGTGGACGGCTTTCCTTGTCAGCACGTCGGCGACGGCCTCCTGGAAGCCGGCCGCGATGTCGGCCTGCGGGGCATCGGGATGACTTTCCACGTAACGCGCGACGGCGGTCTTGAGCCCGGAGAAGCTGAACGCGTACGGGTCGTCGCGCGGCCCGGTCATGCCGCGCGGGAAGACAATCGCGTCGCGGTCGCCCTGGCGCGCCAGATCGTCGAGCACCTTGCCGCCGGGATAGCCGAGGCCGAGCAGCCGCGCGATCTTGTCGTACGCTTCGCCGGCGGCGTCGTCGACGGTGCTGCCGAGTTCGACGATCGGTTCACCCAGCGACCGCACGTGCAGCAGGTTGGTGTGCCCACCGGATACCAGCAGGCCGACGCTCTCGGGCAACGGGCCGTGGTCGTAGACGTCAGCGGCCAGATGACCCCCGAGGTGGTTGACCGCATAGAACGGCACCTGCCAGGCGGCCGAATATGCTTTGGCGGCAGCCACTCCCACCAACAGCGCACCGGCCAGCCCGGGACCGATGGTGGCGGCGACGATGTCGGGCTTGGCCACGTTCGCCTTTGCGAGCGCCCGCCGCATGGTGGGGCCCAGCGCCTCCAGGTGTGCCCGCGAGGCGATCTCGGGCACCACGCCGCCGAACCGCGCATGTTCGTCGACGCTGGACGCCACCTCGTCCGCGAGCAGTGTCACGGTGCCGTCGTCGTCGAGGTGCGCGATGCCGACGCCCGTTTCGTCGCAGGAGCTTTCGATCGCCAGGATGGTCGTCATTGCGGATCCCGTCTCATGGTGTAGGCGTCGGCGCCGCTGGACCGGTAGTACCGACGGCGCAGGCCGACGTTGGCGAAGCCCAGACTTTCGTACAGCCCGATCGCGGCCTCATTGTCGGTGCGCACCTCGAGGAAAACCGTTCCACCCGCAGCATATTCGAGCACCTCCATCATCATCCGCCTGCCGATGCCTTGGCCCTGGTACGCGGGGTCCACTCCGATGGTATGAATCTCGTACTCGTAAGGCCGCTTTCGGCCGAGTCGGGAGATCCCGGCGTAGCCGACGAGCTTGTCGTCGGCGCGGGCCGCGACATAGCGGATGTGTTTCGCCTCGAGCTCCGCCAGGAACGCCCGCGCCGGCCACGGGTCATCGCCGTCGAACAGCTGGGCCTCCAACTCCGCGCATCGGGTGGCGTCTTGGCCGGTCAACGAGTCGTACACGACTGTCATCGAGCCACCGGCGAGGGTTTGGCGTCGGGACGACGCAGATACAGCGGAACCAACGGCGCCGGCTCGGCCGTCCAGTCGGCGACCGCCCGCACGAGGCCCGACGCAGTGGGATAGACCGGCGAAACCCTCGGCAGGTCGAATAGCGCGGCATGCTCGGGTGATCCGGCCACCGCGTGAGCGTCGGCGGGCACGTCGGCCGGCGCGTTCACAGCAGGCCCGTCGACGCGGACCCCGTCGCGGTAGCGCGCCCAGTACACCTCCCGGCGGCGGGCATCGGTGACCACGAGAATTTCGGATGTGGTGGCTCCGCTTTCGATGCCGATCGCGTCGAGGCTGCAGACGCCGTACACCGGGACGCCGAGCGCGTGACCGTAGGCCGCCGCTGTCGCCATGCCGACCCGCAACCCAGTGAAAGGGCCTGGCCCGCAACCCACCACCACGGCATCCAGATCATTGACGGTCAGGCCGGCGTCGGCGAGCGCGGCAAGCACGTTCGGCGTCAGCTGCTCGGCGTGTGCACGCGCGTCGACGGTGACCCGCTCAGCGAGCACCGCGACGTCCTCGAGCCGCACGACGCCGGCGGTAACCGCGGGCGTCGCGGTGTCCATCGCCAGGATCATGTTTGTCTTTTGTGCTCCTCGCGTGCGAGGCATCACTGCCGGCTCCACTGCCAGATGGCGGTCCGCACTTCGGTATCCGGCCCGCGTTCGAGCCGGATGTCGAGGTGGCTGTCCGAGAGTCGTTCGGCCAGGCCTTCGCCCCACTCCACAACGACGACGGCGTCGTCGAGATCGGTGTCGAGGTCCAGGGAGTCCAGCTCGGCGAGCAGGTCCACGGACCCGTGGTCGAGGAGCCGGTACAAGTCGACGTGGATCATCGTCGGGGAATCCGCGCAGCGTGGACGATGCACGCGGGCCAACACGAACGTCGGCGAGATCACCGGGCCTTCCACGTCCATCGCTCGCGCAATTCCCTTAGCCAGCACGGTTTTCCCCGCGCCCAACGGGCCCGACAGCACCACCACATCACCGGCGCGCACCTGTCGGCCCAGCTGGACGCCCAGCGCGATGGTGTCCTCGGCAGTCGCGAGCTCGGCGGTCCCGGAGTGCCGCTCAGCCATGGTTGCGCACCCGTTCGCGCACCCGACGCGTGAGCGCGACCAGCTTGGAGGGTGTAGCGCGCTCGACCAGCCGGACGAGGGCATCGTCGATAGCCTCGGGCTGCTCGAGCTGCACCAGATGCCCTGCACCGCCGACGATCACCAGCTCGGACTTCGGCAGCGCGGCGGCCAAGCTCTGGGAGTGCTCCATCGAGGTGAGCAGGTCGCGGTCACCGCAGGCGATCAGGGTGGGCACCTTCGCCAGCGTCGGGAGCGCCGGGGACTCGTCGTGCACCTCCAGCGCGTGCAGGAATTCCACCAACGTGGTGATCGGCGTGTCGTGCATCATCTTCTCGGAAAACGCCACGACGCTCGGGCTGATCTTTTCGTCGCCGTAGGAAGCCGCCCGCAGGATCGGGGCGATCACCGATTTGGCGGCGCCGCGGGTGCGGTGCACCGTCTTGGGCGCATGCCGGACCGCAAACCGAGCCGCTTCCAGCGCCGGATTCTTCAGGATCTCGCCAAGCGGTGACCGCGAAACACCTTCGGCAGCAGAGGCGATGATCGCCGCGCCGACGACGCGGGTCGGGTAACGCTGCGGGAACTGGCGTGCATGCGACAGCACGGTCATGCCGCCCATCGAATGGCCGACCAGCACCACAGGGCCGCGCGGTGCCATCACGGCGAGCACGGTGTCCAGGTCCCTGCCGAGTTGCGTGACGGTATAGGAGTCGGGTGACGCCTCGGCCGACTGACCGTGTCCGCGTTGGTCGTAGAACACCATGCGGACCTGCCGGCCCCACTGCTCAGCCAGTCGCAGTCGCTGAAAGTAGAAGGCGCCCATCCGAAGACAGAAGCCGTGCGCGAAGACCACCGTCAGGCGAGCGTCCGCGGGACCGACTTCACGCACGGCGAGGTCCACTCCGTCGGGAGTGGTGACGACATAGCTGCGGTCGGCGTCGAGTAGTTCGAAGTCTTCGTCCTCGTAGGGGTCGTCGGCGCTCACATGCCGGCGCAGCGACCTGGCGACGGATACGCCCGCGGCGGTGCCGACCGCCGTCAGCCCGGCCGCCCCGGCGAGCCACGGCGCGTTGGACCTCCAGCCGCGCGGCCGCCCGGTCTCCTTATCGCTCAACGGCTTTGGCCCGTCGCTGCTCCACGGTACGTTCGGGTGACCCGGCCGCGCGGGCTGGTTACCACCTCGTAGTTGATGGTGCCGAGCAGATCGGCCCAGTCCTGCGCCGTGTGCTCCCCCTGCGTGCCGGGGCCGAACAGAATCGCGTCGTCACCCTCGGCCACGTCGATCTCACCGGGACCGAGGTCCACCACGAACTGGTCCATGCAGATACGCCCGACGCTGCGCCGGAGCCGGCCGTTGATCAGTACGTCGATGCGGCCGCTCAAGGTTCGGAACACACCGTCGGCATAACCGATCGGTAGCAACGCCAGCGTGGTGTCGCGTTCGGCGATCCAGGTGTGACCGTAGGAAACGCCGTCACCCGGTCGTACCGACCGGACAAGTGCAACAGGGCATTTCAACGTCATCGCCGGACGCAGATCCATGTCACCACGCTGCGGAATCGGTGTCTGCCCATACAGCGCGATACCGGCCCGCACCATGTCGAAGGCCAGATCGGGACGGGTCATGGCGGCCGCGGAGTTGCTCAGGTGCACGATTTCGTATCGCACCCCCTCATACCGGGCGTGCGCCGCCATGTTGGTCAGACGCTGCGCCTGAAGATCGTTGAACGGGTTGTCCGGGTCGTCGCCGTGCACCAGATGCGACATGATGCCGCGCAGCCGGACCGCGCCGCCGGCCTGTGCACGGCGCAGCAGGTTCAGCACCTCCGGATACTCGACGGCGCTCACACCGTTGCGGTTCAGCCCGGTGTCGACCTTGACGGTGATCGTTGCGGTATGACCGGTGCGTTCGACAGCGTCGAGCACCTCGCCGAGTTGCCGCACCGATGACACCGCCACCTCGACGTCGGCGTCCAGCGCCGGCCCGAAGTCGGTGCCCGGCGCGTGCAGCCAGGCCAGCACCGGACTGCAGATGCCGTCGTGGCGCAGCGCGAGTGCCTCGGTGATGGTGGCCACGCCGAGTTCGGCTGCGCCCGCGGCCAAGGCGGCACGCCCGACTGCCACGGCGCCGTGGCCGTACCCGTCGGCCTTGACGACGGCCATCACCTGGGCCGATCCGGCGTGCTCCCGCAACAGCCGCACGTTGTGGGCGATCGCGTCGAGGTCCACCACGGCTTCGGCGGTCGCGGTGGGGGTCAGCGAAAGCTCAGTCGTTTGCATGGTCATGTCACCACCGCCGATTGTCCCAGAACCGCTCTAACCCGCCCAACGTGAGCTTGTGGTCGAACTTTCGTCGAGTCTTCGAGCACAAGGACACGTTCGACGACTGGACTAGTGGGCGAAGGGCTGCAACTCGTTGAAGTGGCCGTCGGGCTTCAGCTCGTCTAGGTGGGCCAACGCGGTGAGGGTGTCGTCGCGAAGTGCCCTGGCCAGGTCCGCGGAGAAGCCCTCCCGCACCACGATGCGCAGCATCGTGATGTCGGTCGCACCCTCCGGCATGGTGTAGGCCGGCACCTGCCACCCGTAGGCGCGCAGCGCATGCGACACGTCGAACTCGGTGTAGCCGAAATCACCGGCCAGCCGGAAGCTGACCACCGGGATCGCCGAGCCGTCGGCCACCACCTCGAAGTGCTGGCTCTCGCGCAGCTCGTCGCCCAGCCAGCGGGCGGTGTGCGACAGGCAACCCATCACCTGGCTGTAGCCGGCGCGGCCGAGCCGCAGAAAGTTGTAATACTGGCCGACGACCTGGTTGCCGGGCCGGGAGAAGTTGAGAGTGAACGTCGGCATGTCACCACCGAGGTAGTTGACCCGGAACACCAGATCCTCCGGCAAGTACTCCTTACTGCGCCACACCACGAAACCAATGCCGGGGTACGTCAGGCCGTACTTATGCCCGCTGACGTTGATCGACACCACCCGCGGCAGCCGGAAGTCCCATTCCAGCTCCGGATGCAGGAACGGCACGACGAAGCCACCGCTGGCAGCGTCGACGTGCACCGGAATGTCCAGTCCCCCGCCTGCGGCCAGTTTGGTCAGCGCGTCGCAGATCTCGCCGACCGGTTCCAGCTCGCCGGTGAACGTGGTGCCAAGGATCGCCACCACGCCGATGGTGTCCTCGTCGATGTTGTCCAGCACCTGCTCTGGCGTGATGACGTAGCGGCCTTCCGCCATCGGCAGATAGCGCGGTTCGACGTCGAAGTAGCGGCAGAACTTCTCCCACACCACCTGCACGTTGGAGCCCATCACCAGATTCGGCGTGCGGCCCTTCCAGTCCTTCCCGACCTTCTCGCGCCAGCGCCACTTCATCGCCAGCCCGGCCAGCATGACAGCCTCGGATGACCCGATGGTCGACACTCCGACCGCGCTGGACGGGTCGTCGTCGCGCAGGTTCTCGGCGTGGAACAGGTCGGCCACCATGCACACACAACGCTGCTCGATCGCGGCGGTGGCCGGGTATTCGTCCTTATCGATCATGTTCTTGTCGAACGTCTCGGCCATCAGCTTCTCGGCCTGAGGATCCATCCAGGTCGTGACGAACGTCGCGAGGTTCAGCCGGCTGCTGCCGTCGAGCATCAACTCGTCGTGGATGAAGCGATACGCATTGTCGGGATCCATACATTCATCGGGCATGCGCAGGGAGGGAACTGGCGCCATCGCCAGCCGCCCGGTGTAGGCCGGGGCGATCTGCGGGGCATGAGTGCGCTTGCGCGACATGGCAGGTCCTTTCATTACAGGGAGGCGATGGCGGCACGGACGTGGGCGAGGATGCGCGACGCCGACGTCGGCGCCGGGCGCGGACCTGGGTCGGCGGCCGACAAATTGGCGGCGCGGGCGTGCACGAAGGCGGCAGCTGCGGCCGCTTCACCGGCGGGCAGCCCGGCGGCCAGCAGCGCGCCGATGATGCCCGACAGTACGTCGCCCGACCCCGCGGTGGCGGCCCAGGATTGGGCCGCCGGGTTGAGGTAGACCCGTCCACCGGGTTCGGCGACGATCGTGACATTGCCCTTCAGCAGCACGGTGGCGCCGAGCCGGTCGGCCAGCTTGCGGGTGGCTGCGACGCGTTCATCACCGGGAGGAGAACCGGCGAGTCGCGCGAATTCGCCTGCGTGCGGGGTCAATACGGTCGGTGCAGAGCGGCCGACGACCAGATCGGGGTGTGCGGCGAGGATGGTAAGCGCGTCGGCGTCGACGATCACCGGCAGATCGGTCTCGAGCGCGAACCACAGCGCGGCAGCCCCTGCGTCGTCAGTGCCGAGGCCGGGACCGACCGCCCAGGCCTGCACACGGCCCGCTGCGTTCGCGCTCGGCGAGGCGATGACTTCGGGCCAGTGCGAAAGCACCTGTGGGCCGGCGCTTCCCGCGTAGCGGACCATGCCAGAGGTGGCGGCCACGGCGGCTCCGGTGCACAGCACGGCCGCGCCGGGGTAGGTCGCTGAGCCGGCCAGGACACCCGTGACGCCTTGCGTGTACTTGTCGTCCTTGGGCCCGGGTACCGGCCAACGGGCGGCGACGTCAGCGGCGTCGAATCCCAGCATGTCGGTGGACGGGAGGTCGAGGCCTATGTCCACCAGTTCGACACGACCGCAATCACCGAGGGCATGGACAGGTTTCAGACCGCCGAACGTCACGGTCAGACCGGCGTGCACGTGCGGACCGTCGACGACGCCGGTCTGTACGTCGACCCCGCTGGGTATGTCGACCGCCACGACGGGCATGCCCGCCTGGTCGACGGCGGCGAATACCTCGGCAGCGCCTGCCCGTAGCGGGCCGGAGCCGGAGATGCCGACCACACCGTCGATCACCAGATCGGTTGCCGCCGGAACGCTTTCCACCACTCTGCCTCCGGCACGCGTGAAGGCCGCCAAAGCCGCCTTGTGCGTGCGTTCCGGATTGAGGAGCACCGCTGCCGCGGCCACGCCCCGGCGACGCAAGAACGTCGCTGCCCACAGTGCGTCGCCGCCGTTGTCGCCGGAGCCGACGACGGCACATACCCGGCTCCCGGAGATGGCGCCGGTCAGCCGAACCAGTTCGCGGATGATCGCGGTGGCCAAGCCGAACGCGGCGCGGCGCATGAGTCCGCCTTCGGGCAGGCTCGCGAGCAGCGGTGCTTCGGCGTCGCGGATCTCATCGGCGGTGTAATAGTGCCGCATCCCAGCCAGGATTCCATGCCCGCGACGCTGACAGCGAGGTTTCAGTCTCGGCGGGTCCGGCTGTAGTGCCGCCGCGCCTTCATCCGATTGCCGCAGCCACTCATCGAGCACCAGCGGGCCGTCCCGGCGCGCGAGCGGTCGATGAGGAACAACCTGCACTCGTCGTTGGCACACGGCCGCAGTCGGCCCGGCATGTCCCTCTCCAGTTCGCCCCAGGCCAGCACGACGCGGGCCGGCCAGTCGGCGTCGAGCGACCAGTCGACACCGTCGGGCCCGATGTCGGGCACCTGGTGCACTTCGCTGAGATAGCGACGCAGGACCGACGCGTCGGCGTCCATCCGGACGACGCGTTGCAGGTCGTCGCGCAGCGTTCGCACGGCGTCGACGTCCTCGCCCCGACCAGCCGCGTGCGCACGCAGCCACGCGCGGGCGGCAGCCATGTCCGCGAGCTGATCGACCGCCTGCCCGTCGATCACCGGCGTGGTGTTGAGTAGGTCCAGCAGGACCGCCTGCCAATCCGCTGTGGAAGACATGCTAACCATCATATATTACTTGACAGGTTAGAACCAAGCGTGTTGACTTCAACTAACCGTGACAACCACTAGAAGGGGTTAGCAATGGTCACGCATCATCGCTCCGCCGAAATCGCCGGTCACCGGATCTTCTATCGGGAGGCCGGCTCTCCCGCCGCGCCCGCCGTGGTCCTGTTGCACGGCACACCGGCCAGCTCGCATCAGTACCGCAACCTGATTCCGGCGCTGGCCGACCGGTATCACGTCATCGCCCCCGACTACCCCGGCTTCGGCCACTCCGACGTGCCGAGCGTCGACGAATTCAGCTACACGTTCGACAACCTCGCCGACCATGTCGACGCGCTGCTGGACCACCTGGGCCTGCAGCGGTACGCGATGTATGTCCAGGACTACGGCGCCCCGGTGGGCTGGCGGCTGGCGTTGCGCCACCCTGAACGCATCGCCGCGATCATCACCCAGAGCGGCAACGCATACGTGGAGGGATTCTTCGGCGACGCGATGGAGCCGCTGTTCTCCTACGGCCGCGAGCGTTCCGAGGCCAACGCCGCCGCGCTACTCGAGTTCATCAGCATGGACGGCTTGAAATGGCAATTCACTCACGGTGTTTCGGACCCGTCGGTAGTCGACCCCGACACCTGGATCAACGCGTACTCGGCGGTGGCCAGCAGCCCGGCGCGGGTGGCTGCCCAGCTAGAGCTGTTCGCCGACTACAGCTCGAACGTCGACCTGTATCCGCGCGTGCACGAGTACTTCCGCACCTCACAGCTGCCGCTGCTCGCGGTCTGGGGCCGCAACGACCAGATCTTCGGCCCGGACGGCGCATTGGCGTTCGCTCGCGATCTGCCCAACGCAGAGATCAACCTGCTCGACGGCGGCCACTTCCTCCTGGAAAGCCGGCTGACCGAGGTCGTCGCGCTGATCCGGCCGTTCCTGGAGGAGCATCTCGCCGGCGCCGCGTCACTGGCCCGACTGGCCATTTGACCAATTGGACGAGCGCGGACGTCTTTAGACTGTCCTGACGGAACTCACTTTGGAGGGCAGAATGCCATCCACTTACAAGCTTCTTCAGATCGCACTCGCGGTTTTTGGCGCCTTGTGTCTCCTTCTGTATCCCCTGGCCGTGGTCTGGCCGTCGGGGTGGGCATGGCATTCCGGCGCGCCGCAGGCGTCGGACTACTTCATGATGATCGCCGGTTTGTACGCGACGCTGGGCATCTTCCTGCTCAACGCGGCGCGAAACCCACAGGCCAACCTCAGCCTGATCTGGTTCACGGTGTGGTCGAGTGTCGTACACGCCGCAATCATGGCGGTGCAGTCCTTCGGCGGCGCACACCAAATGGGACACCTGTTGGGCGATGTCCCGGCACTGCTTTTGGTGGCCGTCGTCCTGTCGGTGCTCGTGTTGTCGTCCGGCCTCAAACAGTCTGCGCCTGAGCCGATTCCCGCACGCTGAGCGCGAGCGCGGACGCCTTCTCATCACTCGGTTGTGCGAGTGTGAGATTTGTCGGCGGCGGTAATGGAGCGCTGCTGCCATGGCCATGCGCCCGTCATCTCCAGTTGGAGAGAGAAGCTGAGGAAGGTGCGGATCAGCACGATGCCGGCCAATACTGCGACGCTCTCGCCGCTCGGTGTGACGGCGACGGTTCGGATGATGTCCGCGGCGACCAAGAACTCGAGACCGAGAAGTATCGCGCGGCCCAGCCGTCGCCGGAAAAAATCGTAGGCGCCGCCGTCCTCACGACGGGTCTTTCCAATCGTCATGAACGCGGCGAGCAACGCACCGCCTGCGATTACGGCGACACCGATGACGTCGATCGCCGAGCCGATTGCCTCGATGATCTCGACGAGAGACACGACGTCATGGTGACACCGACGCCGCGGCTATTGCGACGACACGCCGTACTGTTGCACGTCGGCTCGAGCGCGACACTGAAGCGTCTGCGAGACAGGCCGATTCGTAGAGCGGACGATTCAGTTTCGCTGTCCTGAGTCGCGGTGCTCGAAGTAGCGGTGTTGATATGGTCGCGCCGTGAGCCCATCGAGCGGCATAGGCGCCAGGAGCGCTCGACGGCATCGGAGTCTTCACGGCGGAAGCGGCAATCACATGCACGACGCCCAAAACGTCGCCGATCTAGTGGTAAGGCGTGTAAACGACCCACCCGTCGTCGCCTGCGCTCAATCCACGGGGCCGCCATCGAGGCCGATACACTGGCCGTCGCTGACCTGTGGGTGGAGGAACTGACACGCCTGCAGCCCGATGTCGACGCGGTCCGCCGAGTCGGACTCTGGCTTGCCAGCACGTCTCCCATCAGGGGGCCGGTGAAGATCGGGTGGCGCTGCTTGGCGCGACAGGTGCGACGAAAATGTTCGAAGTCATTGTTCGCCGCGCTGGAGCAGGACCAGGTCGATCGCGCACTGCTCACCGCGGCTGGCGACATCGTCCGAACTGATCGACGGGCCTGCCCAGGACATCGACAACTATGCCGACGGCGCCGACGCCATCGAGCACTTCCTGGCCCTGATGCGCGGTCCCGTGCCGAGTCACTTCCTGATTACCGTCCGGTAGCGGCGATTCGCGACCTTTGTTGGTGCGGACGAACGCTGGGAGGTCGACCCACCCGGGTGGAACGTCAGCCGTCGTGAAGCCTTCCACGCCATGTGTCTGGAGATCCTTGGACAGTCGCACCGGCACCAGCGCGTTGCCGCCTTGCTGACACCGGACACCACCGACAGCGACTTCTGGAACGCGCGCGTGGTCGCACGCGACCTCGGCATGGACATCCTCGAGGTGACCCTCCGCCGAACTGGGCAGAACTCAACTGCCGCTCGCGGAGATCGCCAGCGGTCCAGACCGCGCGCTCGGTCTTGGTCAGGAGTGGAAGGCCCATGACGCGCCGGATTGGAGCCTCCAGGCCCTGCGCGACCATCCGGGCATTGGCGGCGATCTGCTGACCATCGGGCTGCAGAGCCCCGTGACGAGGAACCGGAAAATGGCGCTCAACGCATTTCAACAGCGGCCGGCCGAGTCGTGGCCCTCGGAAGCTGGGCGAGTACTACGCGGCGAGCCCTCCGAATAGTTGACTCATGCTCCATCCACGTCATCCCAGAACGCACCCGCCGTTTCGGCGATTTCGACCGGATACTCGCCGTTGATGGCGTGGGATGCGTCGGCCCACAGCTCGACCTGTCCGCGCGGCAAGAAGTTTCGTGCCCGTGCGGCCGCGCGGGCAGCGTCGAGCATCACGCTTCGCCCGGCGATCAGCGCCAACACCGGACAGTCGAGCGACCGCAACTGGTCATCGGTGAACGATTTCGGCATCGCCTTTCGCATGACGTAGTCGGTGGATCCCGCGGAGATCAGTGCGGCCTCTGGCAGCGAGTCGTCGACCTCGGCTCCTCCCGATATCCAGCTGAACACCCTGCGCCGCACCGCTTCCGGCGCAGGCAAGAACAATCCTGCTGAGACCAGAAGCGCCTTGGCCGGGACGCGCGCGAACGTGAAAACCGGATCCAGCAGTGCCAGCGACACGGCGCGGCCAGGGCGGCGGACCGCGTAGTTCACCGCCGTCCACCCGCCGATCGACACCCCCGTAAGGTGCGCCCCATCCAATCCGAGGCCGGCCAGCGCGTCGTCCAGCCATTGCGCCTCGTCGTCGGGGCCGGTGATCGGCTCGTCCTGCACGGACATCCCGGCCTCGCCGAGCAGGTCGATCCCAATGACGGTGCGGTGCTGGAGCAACGCGGGGATGTTGACCCGCCACATCGGCGTTGATGCGTTGCGGCCCGGCAGCAGCACCACCGGCGGGCCGGCGGATGGCCCGTCGAACCGGTAGGCGCGGATGGTGCCGAACGACGTTGGCACATCAGCTGGCTCGCGGACCGGCGGTAGCTGCGCCATCGCCGTCTGGTAAACGCTCAAGAAATGCGCGCGGGCTCGCTCACCTTTGAAGTGTCCGACGTTGTGGCGCGGCACTACTCGACGGTGACGGACTTTGCCAGGTTGCGCGGCTTGTCCACGTCGTAGCCGCGCGCCTGCGCGACCCCCGCCGCGAACACCTGCAGCGGAATCGTCGACAAGAGTGGCTGGAAAAGCGTTGACACCACAGGTATTTCGATCAGGTGATCGGCATAGGTGTGGACGGTGTCGTCACCTTCCTCGGCGATGACGATGGTGACTGCGCCACGGGCCTGGATCTCGCGGATGTTCGACAACAGTTTGGCGTGCAGCGTCGGGGCATTCTTCGGCGACGGCATCACGACGATCACCGGCAGGCCGTCTTCGATCAGCGCGATCGGCCCGTGCTTGAGCTCGCCTGCGGCGAACCCCTCGGCGTGCATGTACGCCAATTCCTTGAGCTTGAGCGCACCTTCGAGTGCGACGGGGTAGCCGACGTGGCGGCCGAGGAATAGCACCGTCTGCGATTGTGCAAACCGATGGGCCAGCGCGGACACCGGTTCAGCGATCTCCAGCACCCGGGCGATCAGGTCGGGCATCGCCTCTAGAGCGTGGAACTCGCGCTCCACCTCGTCGGGGTACTTGGTGCCGCGGGCCTGCGCAAGGGCAAGCCCAACAAGGTAATTCGCGGCTATCTGCGCCAGGAACGTCTTCGTCGACGCGACACCGATCTCCGGCCCGGCCCGGGTATAGAGCACGGCGTCACACTCGCGCGGAATCTGCGAACCGTTGGTGTTGCAGATGGCCAGCACCTTGGCCTTCTGCTCCTTGGCGTGGCGGACCGCCTCCAGGGTGTCTGCGGTCTCGCCGGACTGCGAGATGGCGACGACGAGGGTGTGGCTGTCCAGAACCGGGTCGCGGTAACGGAATTCGCTGGCCAGCTCGACCTCGACGGGCAGCCGGGTCCAGTGCTCGATGGCGTATTTGGCCAGCAGCCCGGAATGGTAGGCGGTGCC
>Ga0207693_10003200_pt1 | contig 14052 bp, 13 predicted proteins | sample LARL81metaG_FD_184347 | JGI IMG/M metagenome (GOLD analysis project Ga0207693, IMG submission 184347) | Corn, switchgrass and miscanthus rhizosphere microbial communities from Kellogg Biological Station, Michigan, USA - LAR L8-1 metaG... | ecosystem: Host-associated > Plants > Roots >...
CGGATGCTCGACAAGCTTCATGAGGAGGGCTTGGTCGAGCGTCGCGCTCATCCGACGGATCGGCGCGTGCGGACCTTATGGCTGACACCCGCCGCCCGGCCGATGATCACGCACATTCTCGCCATCAATAAAGCAATTCGCGAGGAAGCCTTTGCCGGGATGCCGGTGCATGCGCGCGACACCGTGATCGACATCCTCGACGGGATCAAAGGCAACCTCGCCCTCCGGGAGGAAACAGACGACAGCCCGGCCGTTCCTGCTGTGGATCCTGATCGTGCTGATCAGCAGAGTGGGAAGCTACCGGTCGCGATCAGCTGAGCCTGGGCACCCTTTGGACCGGAGAGCGGGCAGGCGCCGATGAGCATCTCGGAACCTTTTATTCGTCGGCCGATCGCGACTTCGCTGCTGATGCTAGGCGTCCTGGTATTCGGGATCGGCGCCTATGGGCTATTGCCGGTTGCGCCGTTGCCGAATGTCGATTTCCCGACGATTACGGTGACCGCCAGCTACCCGGGTGCGAGCCCGCAGACGATGGCCTCGGCGATCGCCACGCCGCTCGAACAGCAATTCACCCAGATCCCGGCGCTCGACCAGATGACGTCGCTCTCCGGCATCGGGACGACGACGATCACCTTGCAGTTCGACCTGTCGCGCAACATCGACGGCGCGGCCGTGGACGTGGTGACCGCGATCAACGCGGCGACCGGCCTCTTGCCTAAGGATCTGCCGAGCCCGCCGACCTACAGGAAAGTCAATCCGGCCGATTTTCCGATAATGATCTACGCCGTCCATTCGGACGCGCTACCGGAGTATCGGCTCGACGACTACGCCAATACGGTGCTGGGGGAGCGGCTGTCGACCGTGCCGGGTGTCGGGCAGGTGTCGATCTTCGGCCAGAAATTGTATGCCGCGCGTGTGCAGGTCAACCCGGCAACGCTCGCCGCTCACGGCATCGGTCTCGAAGACGTGCGCAACGCGCTCGTCAACGCCACGGTCAACGAGCCCAAGGGCTCGATCGAGGACGCCAACCAGATGGTAGCGCTCGAGACCAACGATCAGCTTTTTAACGCCGAGGCCTACGGGAATATCATCGTCGCCTATCGCAACGGCGCGCCGGTGCGTATCAAGGATGTCGGCAATGCTCTCGACTCGGTGCAGAACGCCCGCGTCGGCGCCTGGTTCAACAATAAAGCGGCCGAGGGCATCGCGATCCAGAAGGCGCCCGGCGCCAATACCGTCGCGTTGGTCGACACGATCAAGGCGCTGATGCCGAAACTCGAGGCGTCGGTTCCGCCCGCGGTTCATGTCGATCTGATGCTCGACCGCACTCTGGTGACCCGCGCGGCGGTGCGCGACGTGCAATTGACGATGATGTTGACGATCGCCCTCGTCGTCATCGTCATCTTTCTGTTTCTGCGCACCCTTTGGGCGACGGTGATCCCGAGCTTGGCGGTGCCGCTGTCGCTGCTCGCGACGTTTGCGGTCATGTACGTCGCCGGTTTCAGCCTCGACAACATCTCGCTGATGGCGCTGACCATCTCGGTCGGCTTTATCGTCGACGATGCGATCGTGATGATCGAAAACATCGTCCGCTATATCGAGCAGGGCGACCGGCCGTTCGAGGCGGCGCTCAAGGGCGCCGGCCAGATCGGCTTCACGATCATCTCGATCACCTTCTCATTGATCGCGGTCTTTATCCCGCTCTTCGCCATGGGCGGCGTGATCGGCCGTCTGTTCCGCGAATTCGCGATCACTGTGTCCGTCGCGGTGATGGCCTCGGCGGTCGTTTCATTAACCCTGACGCCGGTCATGTGCTCGCTGTTTTTGAAGGAGCAGGGACTGCATCCCCAGGGCCGCTTCAATCGCGCGGCGGAACGGTTCTTCGAGCGGATCATCGCGGCTTACGATCGAGGTCTCAATTTTGTCTTCCGCCATCAGTTCGCAGTGTTGGTATCGACCCTGCTGCTGATGGTGGCGACCGGTTACTTATATGTGAAAATTCCCAAAGGGTTCTTCCCCCAACAGGACACAGGCACCGTCTTCGGCGAAATCGACACTCGGCAGGACGCATCGTTTCAAAAAACCGTCAAAGTAGCCCACGAGATCATCGATATCGTCCGCAATGATCCGAGTGTGGGCGGCGTCTTCATGCTCGCCGGCGCCTATGCCTACAACCCGACCGAGAACGCGGCCCGCGTCTTTTTCGCGTTGAAGCCGTTCGAGGAGCGCAATGATACGGCCGATCAGGTGGTACAGCGGCTACGCCAGAAGGTGCGGGCGGTCGAAGGCGCGGTTTTCTACATGCAAGTACCGCAGAACATCACGGTTGGCGGACGCCTGAGCCGGACCCAATACCAATACACGTTGACCGACACCGACGACGCCGAACTCAATCACTGGGCGCCGATCCTCGAAGCCGAGATGCGCAAATTACCGGAGCTGCAGGACGTCGCCTCGGATCAGCAGAACGCTGCGCCGACCATGACCATCGATGTCGACCGCGACGCGGCTTACCGGCTCGGCTTGTCGGCCTCGCTAATCGACCAGACCCTGTACGACGCGTTCGGCCAGCGCCAGGTCGCGACGATCTATACCGCGACCAATCAGTACAAAGTCGTTCTTGAAGTTCAGCCCCAGTTCCAGAGCGACACGACGACGGCGCTATCAAAGCTTTATGTTTCCGGACCGAACGGGGCGCAGGTGCCGCTGTCCGCGGTTGCCCATCTGGCCTCGAAGGTGACGCCGCTGTCCGTCAGCCATCAAGGCGTGTTTCCGGCAGTGACCTTGTCGTTCAACCTCGCCCCTGGGATCGCGCTCGGCCAAGCCGTCGAGAAGATCCAGCAGATGGCCGACCGGTTGCGCGCGCCACCAACCTTGAACAGCTCGTTCCAAGGGACCGCGCAGGCGTTCCAGGCCTCGCTGTCATCGATGCCGTTGCTCGTCGCCGCCGCGATCCTCGTCGTCTATATCGTGCTCGGCGTGCTCTATGAGAGCTACATCCACCCGATCACGATCCTATCGGCGTTGCCTTCGGCCGGCGTCGGCGCGCTGTTGATGCTGATGCTGTTCCACTACGATTTGAGCGTCATCGCGATCGTCGGGGTGATCCTGCTGATCGGCATCGTCAAAAAGAACGCGATCATGATGATCGACTTCGCCCTGCAGGCGGAGCGGCTGGAGGGAAAGAGCCCGCGCGAGGCGATCCACCAGGCCTGCCTGCTGCGCTTCCGCCCGATCATGATGACGACATTCGCTGCGCTGTTCGGCGCAATGCCGATCGCCTTCGGTCAAGGGGCGGGCTCGGAACTACGCCAGCCACTCGGGATCGCTATCGTCGGCGGGCTCCTGGTGTCACAATGGCTGACGCTCTACACGACGCCGGTCATTTATCTCTACCTTGAACGCCTTGCCCGCTGGCTCGGCCGCCCCTACCGACCGTCGCGCGTGCAGGAAGTCCTCTCGGATCCTCCGAGACCCGCTCTCGCGGAGAGCCGTCATGGTGCCGAATGACGCCGCGCATCCCAAGCGCCGCGCGCGGCGGATGAAGCCGCAGGCCGCAGCCGTGCGCGATATCGCCGGCAAGAAAGCGATTGCGTGCGACCGGTCCGCCGACAGTTCCCGAGTGGAAATCGCAGGCGCGTCCGGCGATTAGCCGCAGCGTGGATCATCCTTGCCGCGGCGCTCGCGGCGCAGCTCGATTCAGCCAGCGGGATCGACACCACCACCACCGAGGCCGCCGAGAAAGAGATCCGCGGGGCGATCGAGAATTGGCGATTCTTATTCAACGCCGGTAATGAAGAACAAGTCTGCGATCTCTTCGCGCCGGATCTCGTGGCCAACTATCAGGATGAACCCGAGCGTGATTATTCCTCGCTCTGCGAAATGCTGCGAACTGCTTTACGAGATCGGGAGGCGAATTACACCTATTCGGTGCGAATAAACGAGATCATGGTCTACGGCGAGGCGGCCGTCGTCAGACTCGTATGGACACTCGAGATCGACAAGGCCGGGACTCCGAAGCAGTCCATTGAAGAGCCCGCGGTCGACATCTTTCGCCGTCAGGCAGACGGCAGCTGGAAGATCTCCAGATACCTCGCTTATCCGGCCTCCCGATGAGAGCTACGCCGCCGCCCGGGATGCGAGATCTCGTCAGCCTCATTCCTTGGCGATCCGGCTTTCGCCTCTTATAAGAGGCAGCGTCGGCGGTGGTCCGTCAATATTCCCCGCGCCCCGTTCATGCCCCTCTTCGCGATCCCGTTTCCTGCAATCGACCCCGTAGCGATCTCGCTCGGACCTGTTGCGGTACGCTGGTATGCGCTCGCCTACATCGTCGGGCTGCTGATCGGCTGGCGTTATTGCCTGGGACTCGCCGGCCGGCCACCGCATTTGGTGGCCCGCCAAGACGTTGATGATTTTCTGGTGTGGGCGACGCTCGGCGTCGTCCTCGGCGGGCGCATCGGATACGTTCTATTCTACCAGCCGGGCTACTATATCCGTCACCCGATCGAGGCGCTTTACGTTTGGCATGGCGGGATGTCCTTCCACGGCGGCGCACTCGGCGTGACCATCGCTATCATATTGTTCACCCATGCCCGTCAAATACCGCTCTTTGCCTTTTCCGACATTATCACCGAGGCGATCCCGATCGGTTTGTTCTTTGGCCGCGTTGCCAACTTCATCAATGGAGAGCTCTACGGCCGGCCAAGCAATGTTCCTTGGGCGATGATCTTCCCGAATGGCGGTCCGGCACCGCGCCACCCGAGTCAGCTCTACGAAGCCGTCTGCGAAGGGATGCTCCTCTTCTTATTGCTCTTCACCGCCGAGCGCCTCCAAGCCCGGCAGCGCCCCGGTGTCGTCACGGGACTGTTTCTCGTGGGCTACGCTGCGGCCCGCATGTCGGGCGAGCTTTTCCGGGAGCCGGACCCGCAGTTGGGTTTCCTGATCTTCGGCACGACGATGGGACAATTGTTGTCGATACCCCTGCTGATCGCCGGAATCCTGATCATCATCTGGGCGTTGCGCGCCCCCATAGCGGCCCGGTCGTGAGCGAGGCCATCGCCGACAAGATCGCCAGGCGCGTTCGTGCCGAGGGCCCGTTGACGCTTGCCGCCTATATGGCAATGGCCCTGCATGACCCGGCGGGCGGGTACTATGCGAGCGGTGACCCGATCGGCGCGGCGGGTGATTTCACAACCTCGTCCGAGATCAGCCAGATTTTCGGCGAGCTGATCGGGCTGTGGTGCGCTGATCTGTGGGACCGGATGGGCAGGCCGGATCCGATCGTCTTGGCCGAACTAGGACCTGGCCGCGGTGTGTTGATGAGCGACCTGTTGCGCGCCGCCGGCATCATGCCAGAGTTTCGCCGGGCTTTGCGCGTCTTCCTGGTCGAGGCGAGTCCGGTGCTCCGCGCCGAGCAGAAAAGGCGTCTGCGCCAAGCGCAACCGGCATGGGTGAAAGGTATCGAGGAATTGCCCGAGGGCCCGATGCTGATGGTGGCCAACGAGTTCCTCGACGCGCTCCCGATTCGGCAATTCATTCGCGGGGCCGGCGGCTGGTCGGAACGGATGGTTGCGCTCGATCCCGAAGGTCACCTGGTCTTTGTCGAAGGCCCCCAAAGCCCCGCGGCCAACCTGCTTGTGCCCGGCAGTTTGCGCCACGCCGCGCGCGGCACGATCGCAGAGATTTGTCCGGCCGCCCTCACTTTGGCCGCTGCGCTCGGCTCGCGACTGGCCCATCAGCCGGGCGCCGCCCTGTTTATCGATTACGGCTATTGCGCTACGGCGCCGGGACCGACCTTGCGGGCCTTTCAACGTCATCACCCGGTTTCCGCGCTCGCAGCGCCGGGCACCGCGGATCTCAGCGCGCATGTCGATTTCGCCGCCTTCGCGGAGGCCACGCGTGGGGCTGGCACCGAGACCTATGGGCCGGTCGCCCAGGGCCGGTTTCTCGCGGCGCTCGGGGCCGGCCTGCGGCTGACGGCGCTGAGCGCGCGAGCCGCGCCGGCCAAACGGCAGGCGCTCGAAAGCGGGGTCAGGCGTTTGCTGGATCCGGGCGGGATGGGCGATCTGTTCAAGGTACTGGCGCTCGTTTCACCCGGCCTGCCGCCGCCGGCCGGTTTTGATTGAGCGTCGCCACGGCAACAAACGAGCCATGATCACTCTTGACCTCCTCAATGACGATACCGGCAGCCGTCATGCCTTCTTCACCCGACATGGCGGGGTCAGCAGCGGGCTGTTCGAGTCGCTGAACTGTGGGTTCGGATCGGGGGATGTCGCCGACACAGTTGCGCGGAACCGTGCGATTGCGATGGAGCGGATGGGGTTGTCGGCCGATCGGCTCGTGACCTGCTACCAGGTCCACAGCGCTAAGGTGGTAACCGTGGAGGGGCTCTGGGCCTCAGATGCGGCGCCGCTGGCCGACGGTTTGGTTACCAGCGTCTCCGGCATCGCTCTCGGCATTCTGACCGCCGATTGCGCCCCGATCCTGTTCGAAGATGCCGCTGCCGGGGTGATCGGCGCAGCGCATGGCGGGTGGCGCGGCGCACTGGGCGGAATAGTCGAGGCCACGGTCAACCGCATGGAGGTATTGGGCGCAGAGCGCGCCCATATCCACACCGGAATTGGTCCGTGCATTGCCCAATCCTCCTACGAGGTGGGACCAGAGTTCCGGCAGCAGTTTTTTGCAGAGGACGCGGCGAGCGCGGCTTTTTTCGCACCGGCATTGCGAACCGGCCACTTTATGTTCGATCTGCCGAGCTATATCGAACACCGGCTGACTCGCGCCGGCGTCATAAGCATCGAGCGTGCTGCTCGTGACACGGTTGCCGAACAACATTATTTCTTCAGCTACCGGCGTGCCTGTCTGAAGGGTGAACCCGTCTACGGGCGCGCGCTCTCGGCGATCGCCCTTCGTGATTAGGCCACAGGTTCGTTCGATCCCGTTCGGCCCGATTCGCCTCCTCCGCGTGCTGCTTGCTTCGGTGCTGCCGGCGGCAAGCTGTCAGCCACTACCGCACCCGTTTGCCGACGACGTGCCGCGCCACGGCGCGCCGATCTTGGCATTGCGCGACAGCGCCAGTGTGGCGATCACCCCGATAGAAGGGCTGCCGCGGGCGACGGCCGAGAAGCTCGGATCGGCAATGGCGAGCGCGTTGCAGGAGCGGGAGATCGCGGCGAGCGACAAAACGACGAGCATCGGTAGCTATGAGCTGGTCGGCAGAATAGAAGAAATGGCACCGTCACAAGATAAGGCCGTGCTGGTCGTGCTGTGGGAGTTGCGCGATCCCTCGGGCCGGCGCATCGGCGAACGCGCCGAGCGGCTCGAGGCTTCGGCGGCAGACTGGGATACCGGGAACGAGGACGCAGTTGCCCGCTTGGCCGCTGCCAGTGCCTCGCAGCTCGCGGGCCTGCTGCAGGACGAGCCTGCGACGGAGACAGAGATAGGCGGGCGCACGCGGCTGGTGATCGGCGGGATCGCCGGCGCCCCGGGTGATGGCAATGAGGCGCTGGCTCGGGCGGTCACCGAGCTGCTCAAGAAGCAGGATTTGGCGATAATGACCGATCCGCAGGCCAAGGCCGACCTCGTGCTCGACGCAGACGTCGCCGTCGCCAAACCGAAAGGGGGAAAGCAGAACGTCAAGATCGTCTGGCATGTCCGCCGCCAGGACGGCGGCGAGATCGGCACCGTCGGACAAGAAAACGACATCCCGGCCGGTCTGTTGGACGGTCCTTGGGGGGATGTCGCCTATGCCGTCGCCGTTTCGGCGCAGGACGGCATTATGACGCTTGTGGTGCGCGGCGCCCCACGACCCGCTGGCGGGTCCTGAAACATTGCCATTGCAGCCGCAGGCTGTTAAATACCTAACGAAGGAAGCCGCGGGGCCGAACCCGCCGGCACCGGCGGTTGTTAATCGGATATGAAGATCCTCGCCTGCAACGGCAATCGGCTGCTCGCCGAAGCCATCTCCGCCTATCTCGACCTGCCCTTGACTAAGGCCAGCGTTCGCCGGTTTTCCGATATGGAGGTGTTTGTCGAGATCCACGAGAACGTGCGGGGCGAGGACGTCTTCGTCATTCAGCCGACCTCCTACCCGGCAAACGACAATTTGATGGAATTGCTGGTCGCGCTCGACGCGCTGAAACGCGGTTCGGCACGTCGGGCGACTGCGGTGGTGCCCTATTACGGCTATGCACGGCAAGATCGCAAATCGGGTCCACGCACACCGATCTCGGCCAAGCTCGTCGCCAATATGATCACCGCCGCGGGCGCCGACCGGGTGCTCACTCTCGACCTGCACGCCGGACAGATCCAGGGATTTTTCGACATCCCGACCGACAATCTCTATGCCTCGCCCGTCCTGGTGAAGGACATTCAAGATCACCATTCGCGCCATGATCTCGTTATCGTCTCGCCAGATGTCGGCGGTGTCGTGCGCGCCCGGGATATTGCGCGCCGGCTCGACGCCGATCTCGTCATCGTCGACAAGCGTCGCGAGCGAGCGGGTGTCTCTGAGGTCGTGAACATCATCGGCGACGTTGCCGGGCGCCGCTGTATCCTTGTCGACGACATCGTGGACACCGCCGGCACGCTGTGCAACGCCGCAGTGGCGCTAGTCGAAGCCGGCGCCTCGACGGTTTATGCCTATGTTACTCATGGGGTACTGTCAGGGGGAGCCGTGGCGCGGGTTGCCGCCTCGCCGATCGAGATGCTGGTCATAACCGACAGCATCGTCGCGACCGAGGCGGTTCGCGCCGCGCCCAACATCCGGCAGGTGACCATTGCTCCGTTGATGGCAGAGGCAATGCAGCGGATCAGCGAGGAGCGTTCGGTCTCGAGCCTATTCGACTGAGTTTCGCAGGGCGTTGCGGGTTCATAGCGCAGACGCTGAGCGCTGGCATCAGCCTGATCCTGACCTATCTTAAGTTGGCTCATTATGCCGCCGTTGTGAGGAGCGACGACCAATGCCCGAGATCACCACCCTGAGTGCCGAGCCGCGCGACCGCGCCGGAAAGGGAGCTGCTCGGGTCACGCGGCGCGCCGGACGCGTGCCCGGCATCATTTACGGCGACAACAAGGAACCCGTGTTGATCAGCCTGGAGCCGCGCGAACTGTCGCGCGCCCTTGCTAGCCGCGGGTTCTTGGCCACCCTGGTCGACGTCAAATTGGGCGAGATCGTTCACCGCACCTTGCCGCGCGACGTGCAGTACCATCCGGCGACCGACGCGCCGCTGCATGTCGACTTTATGCGGGTGGCCAGCCACGCGCGGGTCACGGTAACTGTGCCGGTTGTCTTCACCAATCCGGAAATGTCGCCCGGCATCCGCCGCGGCGGCATCCTCAATATCGTCCGACACGGGATCGAGTTGAATTGCCCGGTGGAGCATATCCCCGATCATCTGGTGGTCGAACTGAACGGGCTCGAAATCGGCGACAGCATTCACATCAGCCGGCTCATCATACCGGAGGGCTGCCGACCGACGATCACCGAGCGCGACTTTACGATCGCCAGCGTGGCCGCCTCCTCGGCGGTGCGCGAGGAAGCTGCAGCAGCCGCGACGGCGGCGCCGGTCCCAGAGCAGCCTGCGGCGAGCTGAGAGTTCACTGGCCGTCCCCGTGCTGTATCCGCAATCGGCCGCCGATGCGCTTGCTGGTCGGTCTCGGCAATCCGGGTGCTCGCTACGCCCGCAACCGCCATAACATCGGCTTCATGGCGATCGAGGCGATCGCCCGCAGGTACAGTGCGGCAGGGTCCCGCAACCGGTTTAAGGGCGAACTCGCCGAGGTGTCCCTCGGCGGCGAGCGAGTGCTGCTGTTAAAGCCGCAGACCTTTATGAATGCGTCCGGCGAGGCGGTCGGCGAGGTGGCACGGTTTTTCAAGCTGTTGCTTTCGGACATCATCGTCATCCATGACGAGATCGATCTTCGCCCGGGCAAGCTGAGGGTGAAGCAAGGCGGCGGCAGCGCCGGCCATAACGGGCTGCGATCGATAGATGCTTTGCTCGGGCCGGATTATTGGCGGGTGCGAATCGGGGTTGGACATCCCGGGGTTAAAGAGCTCGTTCAGCCCTACGTTTTGCAGAATTTCTCGGGCGAGGAGCTGACCGGCTGGGTCGGGCCCCTGCTCGGCGCGGTAGCCGAGACGATCCCGCTACTGGTTTCCGGTGCGCCCGATGCTTTCATGAGCGAGGTAGCGCGCCGTTTTGCGCCGCCGGATGAAGACGCGGCGCCCGGTCTCGTGCGGTCTTAAAGAGGGACAACCCGAACTCATGGGTTTCAGTTGTGGCATTGTCGGGTTGCCGAATGTCGGCAAATCCACCCTGTTCAACGCGCTGACCGCGACAGCGGCGGCAGACGCGGCCAATTACCCGTTCTGCACGATCGAGCCCAATGTCGGGCGCGTGGCCGTGCCCGACGAGCGGCTGGAAGGCGCCGCACGGCTCGCCAAATCCGCCAAGATCGCCCCGACCCAACTCGAATTTGTCGATATCGCCGGGCTGGTCCGTGGCGCCGCCCGCGGCGAAGGGCTCGGTAATCAGTTTCTCGGCCATGTTCGCGAGGTCGACGCGATTGCCCATGTGCTCCGCTGTTTCCCCGAAGGCAATGTGGTTCATGTCGAAGGGTCGGTCGATCCGATCCGCGATGCCGAGACGGTCGAGACGGAGCTGATGCTCGCCGATCTCGAAAGCCTCGAAAGACGCGTACTGTTGATGGCGAAGCGGGCGCGCGGCGGCGACCGCGAGGCGAGGCTTCAGCTCGATGTCGCCGAAACGGTGCTGGCGGCGCTGCGTGAAGGCAGGCCGGCGCGCGATGTTCTTGTCGGGTCCGAGCGGCAGAGGGAGCTCAAAGCATTGCAGCTGCTGAGCGCCAAGCCGGTTCTTTATATCGCCAACGTCGAAGAGACGAGCGCCGCCTTGGGAAATGCGGAAAGCGATCTTGTCGCCGAATACGCAGCTCGACGCGGCTCCGGCGCGGTTGTGATCTCGGCGGCAATCGAGGCGGAGCTGGCGCAACTCGCCGATGCCGGAGAGAAACGAGAATTTCTGGCGACGCTTGGGCTCGAAGAGCCCGGGCTGGTGCGGGTGATCGGCGCCGGTTACACGCTTCTCGATCTGATCACGTTCTTTACCGTGGGCCCAAAGGAAGCCCATGCCTGGACGGTTGTGCGGGGAACCAAGGCCCCGCAGGCTGCCGGCCGCATCCATACCGATTTCGAGAAAGGGTTCATCCGGGCAGAAACGATCGCCTACGGCGATTTTGTCGCGTATGGCGGCGAGCAGGGTGCAAAGGACGCCGGCCGTATGCGTCTGGAAGGCGCGGATTACGTCGTCCAAGACGGCGACATCATGTATTTCCGCTTCAATGTGTGAAACAACCTAGTGCGGGCGAAATGGCTCACCTCTCAGAGAAGAAGAGCATCGTACCATTGGCCTCGCTCGCCGGCACGACGAGGTTGCCGTCGGGCAACTCGTCGAACGGGACCTGCCGCTCGGTCAGATAGTCGGCGGTCGGTTCCCGGCGTCCGATCTCGAATTCGACCGAAACGATCCCGGCAAGCGGAAAATCGGGATCGAGACCGAGGGCGGGGTGCATCGTCGAAAAATCGTCGAGTGTACTGAAGACGATTTGGTGTCGCCCGACGTGTACGCAAACAACCGCGTCTGTCGTGGTCACCTGCTGTATGCCGAACAGCCGGTCGTAAGGCTCCAGTAGCGCGGCAGTGCTCTCGACGAGCACGTGGATGCCCTTCAAACCGAGGACGCCGTTCGGATGGTGCAGCCATTCGGGCCGCCGCATCAGGCTTGGCGTCAGGTGGGTGCAGATGAAACTGTCGAGCCCCGGGGTCTCGTCCGCAGGCAGGGAGATCAGGCTGAAGCGCGGCTCGACGGCGCCTTCGGGCAGTTCGAGCCGACGTCCGAGCGGTCGCGGCTCGGAGGGATGAAGCTGCCGGCCGAGGAGTGCCGAGCGCACCTCCTCGGGCGCGGCGGCCGGCGCAAACGCCACCGCCATCAGCCCCTCACGTTGCGCCAGGAAAGTATCGAGCCGCTGAACAAAATCGTTCGCATCGACGATGCCGAGAAGTTCGACATAGTCGGACGGAAACATGATGCAGTAATTAGCCGTTCCTTGCCCGATATGCCGGCCGCGGGATGACAAGGTGAAGCCGAGCCGGCTCCATCCCAACCGCGCCCTCTCTAGGTCGCGAACCCCGACGATGACGTGGTCGATGCCGGCTATGCCGTTGTCCATGTTCGCCCCTTCGGTGCGGTCGGGGTAACCTTAACGGCCTCCCATCATTGAGGCCAACACGCGGAATTTGGGAAAAGTCATGCGCATCGGCATGTTGCAACGGCTGTTTCGGCACGAAGCGGCGAGCGGCGTCGTGCTGATGCTGGCTTCGGCCCTCGCGCTTGCGCTCGCCAACTCGCCCTTGGCCGAATTCTATAACTTGCTGCTGAGCGTGCGCGGCTCGGTGCGGATCGACGGGTTCGGCATCGACAAGCCCATGCTGCTGTGGATCAACGATGGGCTGATGGCGATATTTTTTCTTCTCGTCGGCCTCGAAATAAAGCGCGAGGTGCTGGAGGGCGAGCTGTCCGACCGCAGGCGCGCGATCCTTCCCGTCGTCGCGGCGATTGGCGGCATGACCGTGCCGGCTCTGATCTATCTCGCCATTGCGCGGAACGAGCCGGGCGCAACAGTCGGCTGGGCGATCCCCTGCGAAACCGATATCGCGTTCTCGCTGGGGGTAATGGCCCTGTTCGGCAGCCGGGTCGCGCCCTCCCTCAAGCTGTTTCTGACTGCGCTCGCGATCATCGACGATCTCGGCGCCATCGTGATCATCGCGATCTTTTACACCGAGGAACTTTCCTGGCTCTCGTTGGACGTCGCACTGGCGGCGCTTGTCATTCTGGCGGCGCTCAACCTCGCTGGCGTGCAGCGCATTATCTGGTACGTGCTCGTCGGCATCGTTCTGTGGGTGTTCGTGCTGAAGTCCGGCGTTCATGCGACCTTGGCCGGGGTCGCGCTGGCGCTCGCGATTCCGTTCAAGACGCGTTCCGGCGAAGAGTCGCCACTCGTTCGCATCGAACACGAGCTCGCCCCATGGGTAGGTTTCGGCATCCTGCCGCTGTTCGGCTTCGCCAATGCCGGGCTGTCGTTCGCCGATCTGTCATTGTCGTCCATTCTCGATCCCGTCCCGCTCGGCATTGCCGCGGGCCTGTTTCTCGGCAAGCAGATCGGTGTCTGCGGCGCCGCGGCGCTGGTGATCCGCCGCGGCTGGGCGCAGCTGCCGGACGGCGCCGGCTGGCTCGCGCTGTACGGCACCAGTATTCTGACTGGGATCGGTTTCACGATGAGCCTCTTCATCGGCACCCTCGCCTTCGGCGAATCCGACCGCGAAGCGCCGATGCGGTTGGGCGTGCTCGTGGGTTCTGCGCTCTCCGCCCTCGTCGGAGCGGGAGTGCTCGCTCTGCCGCCGCTCGGCCGCAAGGGGCAATGATGGATGTCGCGATCTTGCCTTTGACGTGAAATGCCAGACCTGGATCGGTTTTGTCGAACCTAAGCTCCGGATCCGCGCCAATGCTTCCGAAGCCAATCTCACCACCTGTTCCACCTGTTTTATCAGGTGCAGATCAGGCTCGGTTCTCCGCCGCGAGCTGACCGCTGAATGTACTTTGGTCCGCAGAAGGATAAACGGAGACGGTACCAGAGTGGTCCAGCGAAACACGGCGCGGTAGCGCACAAACAAAACATTCTTGGCTCCGAAATCCATTGCTAACGGAGCAACTCATAACATGCCTTTGCGGCAACTTTCGGGACGGGGACTGACACTCGAGACAGGGCTCGCCCGCGAGTTCGGTAGTCTCCTATCGGCTGCCCTCCGCTCAGCGCCACCCAAGGCCGACTCGATCAGGACGGGGTGGCCACTTCTCGATCGACGCCAGCGGCCGCAGATGCCCCATTCCGGACCTTGCCTAGGTTAGATGTCGGAGGTCCGCACGGGGTGGTAATAAGCGGGCACTTCAACCGAACCCAAAAATTGAGATCTCCTGA
>Ga0207693_10003201_pt1 | contig 14051 bp, 10 predicted proteins | sample LARL81metaG_FD_184347 | JGI IMG/M metagenome (GOLD analysis project Ga0207693, IMG submission 184347) | Corn, switchgrass and miscanthus rhizosphere microbial communities from Kellogg Biological Station, Michigan, USA - LAR L8-1 metaG... | ecosystem: Host-associated > Plants > Roots >...
GTTGGTGCAGTGATGGCACAAATCACCGGCCTCCCGGTGCCCGAGGAGACCGCCGCAGCCATGCACACCCGCACCGGCGGTAACCCGCTGTTCGTCCGTGAGCTGACCCGCCTGCTGCAATCCCGGGCCACAGCCGGCGGCCGCTGGGCGGGTGCGGCCACGATCGACTCGGTGCGGGAGGTGATCGACCGCCGTCTGGCCCGCCTGTCCCAGCCCAGCATCCGGATGCTCACCCTGGCCGCCCTCGACGGGGCGAGGCTGCGGCCGTGGTTGCTGGCGACGGTCCTGGGCGCCGCAGCTGACATACCGGCGCTGCTCGAGGAGGCGGCCGACGCTCGGGTCCTGGTCGCCGAGCAATACGGGTTTCGCTTCGCCCACGACCTGTTCCGTGAGGTGCTCGCCGCAGAGCTGCCCGCTTCCGCTCGCCGCGGTCTGCACCGCGATCTTGGTGCGGCGCTCGAGGCGTCGCGAGCCGAAGGCGCCGTGGTGCACCCGGCCGAGCTCGCCGCCCACTTCCTGGCCGCGGCCTCCAGCGGAGACGCCGATACCGGCGACTCGGCCGTGCGCTACTCGCGGGAGGCGGCCGCCGACGCGACGCAGCGGCTGGCGTTCGAGGACGCGGTCACTTTGCTCGAGCGGGCACTGTCTCTCGCCGACTTCGCCCGGCTCGACGGCCGCACCCGTCTCGGTCTCCTCCTGGCCGTGGCCGACGCCCGCCGTCTGGCCGGGCGCCTTTCCCTCGCGGCTGACACCTACCGCGATACGTTCTCCGCCGCACGTCAGCTAGGCGACCACGACGTCGCGGCGCGTGCCGCCATCGGCCTGCATCTCGCCGGGGCGAAGACCGGCCCGTCAGCCGAGCGGGACAGCCACGCCGCGCTGCTCTCCGCAGCGGCCAAAGCTCTCGACGGCACATCCACTGCCCTGGCGGCACAGGTCCAGGCCGCCCTGGCCCGGACTCTGTACCACTCCCTGGAGGCCGGCCAGATGGCCCAGGCGGTCCCGATCGCCGAACGCGCCGTGGAGATCGCCCGTGACTCGGGCGATACCCCAGCCACCGCCGATGCCTTGCAAGCCCTCCACGATGTCGCCTGGCGCCCCGGTCAGGCGAACCGGCGCCTCGACGTGCTCGACGATCTCGCCCAGGAGGCATCCGAGCGGGGCGCTGGCCACGTGCGACTTCGCACTCAGTTGCTCCGCGCTGAAGCCCTTCTCGAACTTGGCGACCCCCGCGCCCTCGCCGAAGCGGACGCTTACTGCGCCGGAGTTGACCGCCTTGGTGATCCGATGTCGCGCTGGCAGTCTCTGTCGCGGCGCGCCGCCATCGCCCTGCTCGCCGGCCGCCTCGACGACGCCGCCGATCTGGCATCCCGGGCCGAGCGGCTTGCCGAGGACCTCGGCGACGCCGACGCCCTCTGGATCGGCGACATCCAGCGCTGGGAACTAGCCCGCTTCACCGGCGAGCGCGGCAGCTACCGTCGGTACCGCCCGGGCTCTGCGCCGCCGGTCGAAACCTGGCCGCCCTGGCCCGCTCTCATTCTCGCCGAACGCGGGGACCTTGAGGGCGCAGCCACCGTCCTGGCCGGCTTCAGCGCCCACCAAGCGTGGGGACCGGGGGTTAACGCCAGCTATGACCTATGGTTCCCCGCCATCGCCGCCGAAGCAGCCGCCCGCTGCGGCAGCGACCAGCTGCGTGGCGACCTCTACCAGCTGCTCGCCCCCTACAGCGGCACCCAGGTTGGGTGCGGCGCCTGGGCCGCCTACTGCGGTGCCGTCGACTACTACCTCGGGTTGCTCGCTGCCGCGCGAGGCGACCACACTGCCGCCGGCCACTTCGACGCTGCTACCGCCCAGCATCTGCGCCTCGGCGCGCCGCGGTGGGCCACACTCAGCCGCCAGCCGCACCATTCGAATGGACGCAACCGATTCCGCCGGGATGGTACGGTCTGGGCGGTCGAATACGGCGGCGTCCGGGCCTATGTGCCTCATGCCAAAGGGATGCGTGACATCGCAATACTGCTCGCCCATCCTGGCCAGCCCGTATCGGCCAGCGACCTCGCCGGCACGATCACACGATCTCGCGGGGAGCCGGCTCTCGATCGCCAGGCGCTGGCTGCCTACCGGGCCAGGCTCGGTGACCTTGATGATGACATCGCCGAGGCCGACTCCAACAACGACCCCGAGCGGGCCGCGCGGGCCCGGGGCGAACGAGACGCGCTTGTCGCGGAACTCACCCGTTCCGTCGGTCGCGGCGGGAGACCCCGGCGGCTGGGCGACGACACCGAAAAGGCCCGGAAGACCGTAACCATCCGCATCCAGCGCGCCCTGCGCCTCCTCGACGGCCACCACCCGGCCCTGGCCTCCCACCTGCGGGAAGCTGTTCGCACCGGGACGACCTGCAGCTATCAACCCGCCCAGCCCCTCACCTGGGAACTATGAGGCCGGCCCGGCAATCGGAGGTTCTCGGCTCTGCCGGAGTACCGACGAGGTGATGTCGGCTAGCTCGCCGGCTCGCCGCCATGGGCGGCCTCGCGATCTCCGTCGTGGCCGTGGCGCCGGGAACCGGCAACGCCGCCACCCAGGCTGCCCGTCACGCCCCTGGCCAGGCGGGTGCGGTGTTCGTCCAGACCGACGCTGTCAGCGGGAACGCGGTGGCCGCCTACGCCCGGGCGGCCGACGGGACGCTGCGCGCGGCGGGTACCTACCCCACCGGCGGACTCGGCGGGATCCTGGCCGGGTCGATGGTGGACCACCTGGCCTCGCAGGGGTCGCTGGCCTACGACCGTGAGCACGGCCTGCTGTACGCGGTGAACGCCGGGAGCAACACCATCACCGTGATCTCCGTCTATGGTGACCGCCTCGTCCGCCGTCAGGTCATCTCCTCTGGCGGGACGTTCCCCGTGAGCATCGCCTTCCACGACAGCCTGGTCTACGTGCTCAACGCCCGCGACGGCGGCTCAGTACAGGGGTTCCTGCGGATCGGGGCCTCCCTGGTCAGGATTCCGTCCTGGAACCGCCCGCTCCACCTCGACCCCACCCTGACCCCGGAGTTCACCCACACGCCCGGCCAGGTCGCGTTCACCCCGGACGGGTCCAAGCTGATCGTCACGACCAAGGGCAACGGCAACGACATCGACGTGTTCACGGTCGGCTTGTCCGGCGGCCTGTCGCCCGCCCCGATTATCACCGCGGACCCGGGCAATGTCCCGTTCGGCATCACCTTCGACGCCGGCGGCCACCTAGCGGTCGCCGAGGCCGGGGACAACGCGGTCGCCACGTTCACCATCAACCCGAACGGGACGCTGACGCTGGCCGGCCGGGCGGCGACGGGGCAGGCCGCCACCTGCTGGATCGCGCGGGACGGGTCCTTGTTCTACGCCTCCAATGCGGGCAGCGGCACGCTGTCGGGTCACGGCGACGACGGCAGCGGCACGCTGCAGCCGCTAGGGACGACGGCAACCGACGCGGGGACCGTCGACGCGACGTCCTCCGCGGACGGCCAGTACCTGTACGCCGAGACCGGCGCGAACGGCATCGTCGACGAGTTCCGCGTCGGCTCCGGCGGCTCGCTCACCGGGATCGGCTCGGTCACGGTTCCTGGCGCTGTTGGCGCCGAGGGCATCGCCGCATCCTGATCCAGTCGAGCACACCCGGCATCGGCCTGAACCCCATCCGGAGAGGCTCTGACCGGCGGCAGTCGGCTGCGTCCGTTCTGGATGATGCTTTGATTTTCCGAACGGATGCGGCTGACTCCCGGTCCACTCCGTGACCCCTCGGCCACGCGGGAAATGCGATGAGGCGGCTGCGAGAGATCGCGGCGAGGAAGTCATATGTGGACATTCCTCCAGGGCTGTGATGCGCTAGCCGCGTGCCTGCTGAGCCAGCCGCCGAAGAAGGAGACACCGTGACCGAACTGGCCACCCTCCGGACGTCGCTCGGGCAGTGCTACGACGCGATCGAGTCGCTGGCTGGCCGGATGGAAGCCGCCCAGTGGCACGCACAGTCCCTGTGCCCGGACTGGGACATGCGGGGCGTGATCGCCCATCTCGGGATGATGGAACGGGTGATGACCGGCTGGCTCCCTCGGTCCGCAGACGACCCGCCACCGCTGGACCGGATCGGCCCGTACTACGACGAAATGGCCGCGCTTGACGACGCGGCGTTCGCGGCGCGCATCGGCGAGATCTTTACCAGCCGCCGGGCCGATCTGGCCGGGCTGACCGAGGCCGACCTGGCGAGACAGTCATGGACGCCGATCGGGACGCGCAGCTACGGGGGATTCCTGGAGATACGGATCTTCGATTTCTGGGTGCACGAGCGTGACATCAGCACGCCGCTCGGCTGGCCGTCCGACAACACCGGGCCGCGCGCGGAGATCGCCCTCGGCCAGGTGGAGGGCTCGATCGGCTACATCGTCGGCAAGAAGATCGGATTGCCAGACGGCGCCAGCATAGTGTTCCACCTCACCGGGCCGGTCAGGCGCGAGCTGCCCGTCGTGGTCGACGGCCGGGCCAGGGCGGTGGACCACGTCGAGGACCCGGACGTGGAACTGACCACGGACACGGTGACCTTCATCCAGCTGGCCGCGGGCCGGATCGACCCGCAGCGGCAGATCGACGCTGGCCTCGTGACCTGGACCGGGAACGCTCAGCTGGGCGACCGCGCCGCGCGCAACCTGAGGTTCACGATCTGACCGCCCGGCCAGCGCTTGTACATCGACTGACCTGACCCGTTCCGGCCGTTGAGCGGCGCTGCCGGGCTCAGGCCCGGTCCTCTATCACGTCCAGGTCGTAGAACACTGGAGGGCTGTCGGACAGCTTGGCGTACTGTTCGGCCGCGGCCTGAGTTTCGGGTAGGCCGGAATTCTTCATCGCCGACTCAAAGGAGTCGAAGAACACCACGGCGAAATAGCGGCCGGGGGCAGGCGGCACCGGTCAGCCGCCCCCAAGGCTGCTCTCCGTGGCTGAGGTCACCGCCTGCCCATCGCAGGGACGGCGCTGCTGGCCGCTGGCCGTCCCTTGCGCCTGAGCACATCGCGGCCGCGTGCAGCCTGCGTGCAGGCGTCATGTGGATGATGTGAAGAACGCCTGCCGGGCCGGGCGCCGTATCCCGCGGTGAATTCTCCTAACGGTCAGCAGCGCCGCCCGAACCTGGCCAGCAGCACGGTCTGGGCGTCCGCATCGCCGGGTACCGGCGGCCGCGCGGCGATCGCGCCCGCGTTACGGTAGGCGTCCTCCACCGCGTCGAACCAGCTGGCGCAGGACTCGACGAGCTCGCCGTCCAGGCGCTCGTCCGCGCCGATCGCGCGGGCCAGATCCCACGCGTGGATCAGGTGGTCGGCCAGCAGCTGCTGCGCGTACTCCCGGCCCGGGAAGTCGCCGAACGACAGGTGCACGATCCGGTCCATCGCACCATCTTGTCCGGCCGCTCGCACCGCCCCCGCAGACGCCGCTATCCAGGCGGCCAGCGGGTCGGCGCCGAGCACGTCCCCATCGAAACGGTCGCCCACCTCGGCGATCGTGGATCCTGCCAGCAGCGGCGGTGCCCACAAATCCTCGCCGGTAACGTGATTGACCAGGTCACGGACGTTCCAGTCCTCGTTCGGGGTCGCCGCCTGCCACTGGCCGTCGCCGATCAACCGGACGCGGGCATCGAACTCCCCGACGGCCTGGCTGAACATCGCCGGGACATCCATGTCGCCTCCTCATGTTCGCCTGCAAAGTCGGTGCAGCAGGGCAACGCCACAGTATCCAGGAGAGATGGTAAAACGCATGCAGACCACGTGGAGGTCCGGTCCGCCGATCGATCGCCGGCTCGGGTCAGGCGGCGGCAAGGATGCCGACGCGGCGGCTAGCGGTCAGGTGGCCGCGGGACTTGCCGGTGTAGGAGCCGGAGGTGGGGGCGACGTCTGAGTAGTCGCGGCCGGTCGCCACTGTGACGTAGCCGCTGTCGGTGCGCCGACCGTTACACGGGTCGAATGCGACGGCCTCGGCATGTCCGGCGCGCGGCACGATTACCTCCACCCAGGCATGGGTGCCACCCTGGCCGAGCAGGTGTCCCGATACGTACCGGGCGGGCAGCCGGACGAGGTGGCAGAGGGCGAGCATCACATGCGCGAAGTCCTGGCAGACGCCGCGGCCGACGGACAGCGCCTCTGCAGCCGTGGTTGTTACTGACGTGATGGCGTGCTGGTAGGTGATCGCACCGAAGACGGCGGAGCAGATCCGTTCGGCGGTCTCTTCCGGGTCGGTGCTGCCGGTTCTGGCGGTCTCCGAGACGATGTCGGCCGCGATAGCGCGCAGCCGCTCATTGGCCGCGGTGAGCGTGGTCGGCCGCAGCAGGCGAGGGCTGTGCAGCGCCCCGGCCGGGAGCACCGTCGGCCCGTCGTCGCGGACCCGTTCCAGCACGGCGGCTAGCTGGAACTCGATCACCTGCGGCACGTGGTCGGCCTGCAGCCAGGCCACGACGTTGCCTGCCGCGTCCCGGCCCACCCGGCGCCGCGCTTTCGCGCCTCTTACCTCAAGGCGGTGCGCGCGCAGGTGCTGATTGCCATGGCGGGGCGGCGGCACGATGACTAGCCGCTGCCGCAGCGACGTCACCGGCGCGTCGTATTCGTAGCGGAAGCTCTGCTCGAGGACATAGCGAACGTGCCGGGCGGCGTTCAGGTCGAGCCCGCGGTGGTCGAGCACCGGGGCGCGCAGCACCGAGGTATCCAGCGTCATCAGGCTCCTTCCCCCGCCTGCACTTCCTGCGCCTGGACGAGCATCGCTTCAAGCAGCGGGCCGCCGAAGGTGGTGGCCATGGCGACGTCGGAGGCGTCGCGCCCCCGGCCGATCACGATACGTCCCTTGCGCCGGCTGTTGTTGCGGGGATCAAACGTCCACCAGCGATCGCCTAGCCACACTTCCATCCAGGCCGCGAAGTCCATCGGCGCCGGATCCGGCGGGACATCGAGGTCAGGCAGGTAGCCGAACACATAGCGGGCCGGGATGTTCAGTGCCCGGCAGAACGAAACCGCGAGATGGGTGAAGTCACGGCAGACCCCGATTCTTGTCCGGTTGACGTCCGCAGCGGTGGACAGTGCCGTCGTGGTGCCGTACTGAAAGGTCAGGTGGCTGTGGACGTGATCGCAGATGGCCTGCACGCGGCGGTACCCCGCCTGCAGCCCGCCGAAGCGGGACCAGGCCTCATCGCCGAGCACGTCGGGCAGGCAGTACCGGCTCGGCAGGGTGTAGATCAAAGTGTCATCGGGAAGGGCATCGGGCGCGCATTCCGGCGCATCCTCGTCCACCTCTTCGGTCTGGTCGGGCACCACGGCCACGGCGTGGTAGCCGAAGCGGGACCGGCCTGCGGGAAGCACTGTGCGCAGGCACGGATTGCCGTACAGGTCGGTGTAGCCGCGGATGTCCATGGTCGGCTCGGACGTCCAGTGGCCGCCCTCAAGTGAAACATGCGCGGATTCGGCCGGCTGCACCTGGAAGATCACCGGCGTGCTCACGGCGGCGGCATAGGTGAAGTCGCATCCGACCAGGATCCGCCGCGTTTCCATAATTCATGATCTATGCGGGATGTTTCGGCCCGGTTACGCCGGTTCCCTCGGTGTGCGCGATCCGCGCTCAGCTTCACGTCGGCCAGCCCGATCTGCCCGTTGCGGTTCTGTTCGTTCAGCTCCTGGGCGGCGCGCCGAACGCGCTGATCTGAGTTCCTGCGTGGACGTTCTTTTCTCGTCCGCCCCGATATGGCACAAATACCGCCAGTGGTGACAGCGGTTGAAGGCCTTTTACCTACAATGGCGCGGATCGCATGTCCCAGCGCGCTGACCTGCGCCGTCATGAGATTGATCTCCAATTTCCTCGCCTGGCGGCATGGTGCCGGCGATGACAGCCAACCGACGACCCTGCCTGGTGGAGGAATCGTGAGCGCGGACGTCCCCGAGGAGCCCGGTGGAGCACTAGCGGGCTTCGGGCCCGGCTCACGCATCGCCGGTTACGTCCTGGAGGAACAGGTCGGCGCGGGCGGAATGGCTGTCGTGTTCCGTGCGCATGATGAACGCCTCGATCGCCAGGTTGCACTGAAAATCCTGGCGCCGGCCTTCGCCGCGGACCAGGCCTTCCGGCTGCGGTTCATCCGCGAGTCCCGGGCTGCGGCCGCCGTGGATGATCCGCACATCATCCCGGTCTTTGAAGCCGGCGAGGCAGACGGCGTGCTGTTCATCGCAATGCGCTATGTCCGGGGCGGGGACGTGCGGTCGCTGCTCGCGGCGTCCGGACCATTGCCGCCCGCCCGCGTTGCTGAGATAGTTTCGCAGGTTTCCTCAGCGCTGGATGCTGCCCATGAGCGGGAGCTGGTACACCGGGACGTCAAGCCGGCCAACATGCTGCTGGACTCGCGTCCTGGCAGCGGCAGGCCAGACCATGTGTACCTATCGGACTTCGGCCTCAGCAAGGGCACTCTCGCGACGACCGGTCTGACCAGTACCGGGACGTTCCTCGGCACCGTCGACTACATCTCGCCGGAGCAGATCGAGGGCAAGCCGGTGGACGGGCGCGCGGATCAGTATGCGCTGGCATGCGCCGCCTTCGAGCTGCTGACAGGAGAGCCGCCATTCCGGCGTGACGAACTCATGGCGGTGATGTACGCGCAGTTGTCACAGCCAGCACCAGCGGTGACCAGTCGCCGGCCTGATCTCCCGTCAGCAGTAGACGCGGTATTCGCCCGGGCCCTGGCCAAGGCTCCCGGTGACCGATGGGCGCGTTGTGCGGAGTTCGCCGAGGCGCTGCGGTCATCGCTGGGGATCACGTCATATGACGCTGGCGAGCAGGCAGCCCAGGGGACCACCGCGCTGACGGCCTGGCCGCCGACGCTGGTTGTCGCTGATCGCGGATCTAGCCCGCACGAGACCTCCGGTTCGGTCGAGACGAAGAGCATGTCGATCGATCCGGCGGAACTGGGCTCCGCGCTGACTAAGGCACAACCAGCAAGTGCCACTGAAGTCTGGTCCGACGCCATCCCCAGACGTCGCCGGTCGGCGCGGCGTTCCCCGGCTGTACTCGGTGGAGCCCTCGTTGTGCTGCTTGCCGTCGGCGGTGGCGGTGCGTACCTGGCCCAGAGGCCGGCCGCGAAGAAAACCACGCCGTCCGCGGCATTCCTCACGCCGCTCGCCCCGCCCGGCTGCACTACGGCTGCGGCAACGGGAAAGGCGCTGACAACGAGCACCAGCACGCTGAAACTGCGCTACGGCAACCCGTACGACGTCGCGGTGAGCCGGGACGGCAAGTACGTCTTCGCGACGAACCCGGACACGCTCAGTGTGCTGGCCATGCAGCCGGACCAGACTGCCGCAACTCAATACCACTACTACGTGGCGTCATCAGGCGAGACGGCCAAGGGCCTGGCCCTGACCAGCGACGGTAAATACGCCGCAGTCGCCGTCGGCAACCAGGTCAACACGCAGGACACGGCGCTGGCAGAGCAGGACGCCAGCACCGCCAACACCGCGAACCTGATCGTTCCCCGCGCGCGGCCGGTCACCGACGCCAGCGAGGTTGCGCTCTCACCCGACGATCGATACGCCTTCGTCACGTTGAGTAATTCCGGCAAACTCGCCGTCTTCAACATGGCGAAAGCGCTCACCAAGGGACAGACGCAGCCGGGTGTCTTCGTCGGAACGGTCACGCTGGGCATCCAGCCCACCGGACTGGCGGTCTCGCCAGACGGCCTGTGGCTGTACGTCGTCAGCGCCGCGAAGAGTCGCACGACGGCGTTCGGCCCGAGCGAAGGTCTCGTCAGCGTCCTGAGCGTGCAGAAGCTGGAGACGAACCCGAGTTCGGCGCTGGTCGGTCAGGCGACGGCCGGCTGCGGCCCGGCTGGGGTGACCGTTTCGGCGGACGGGAAGATGGTCTGGGTAACGGCACAGGCGAGCAACGAACTGCTGGGTTTCTCGGCTGCCAAGCTGCGCACCGATCCAGAACATGCGCTGGCGGCGCAGGTCCGGGTGGGTCAGACGCCGACGGGAGTGATCCTGGTGGACGGCGGGAGAAAGATCGTTGTCGCTGACACTAACCTGAACGGCTTGCCGAGTTCGGACAATCTCGCCGTTGTTGACGTCGCGGCCGCCATTGCCCGCAAGCCCGCCCTGATCGGCTACATCCCGAGCGGGCGATCGCCGCTCCACTTCGCACTGTCGGCTTTCGGCCAGTACTTGTACGTCTCGGATAGCGGCGCCGCGCAGATTCAAGTCGTCAAGGTCAGCACGCTTGCGCCGTGACTCGCGGCGGTCAGGGTTGATCCTGATCCCGTCTAGGGTGCACGCCAGGGTGCGAACCAGGGCTGATCCCGATCGACGGCGGCCATCGCCGGCGGCAGCCTTGAACCATGAACGCAACCACCGCGGACGCCCGGTCCGCCACCTTCACCGCCCAGCCCCGAACCGGTCAGCTGCGCCGGTCCGGTGACGACAGGATGCTGGCCGGCGTGGCCGGCGGCATCGCCCGCTATCTTGGCGCCGACGTCACGCTCGTGCGCGTCATCGTCGCGGCACTCGTCCTGTTCACCGGCGCCGGCGCGGCCCTGTACCTGGCCGCCTGGCTGCTCATCCCCGCCGACGGCGACGATGAGTCGATCGCCGCGGCGTGGGTCGCCCGCCGCCAGGACCGCTCCCGCTAGACACCTGAACCGCAAAAAAGCCTTAGCGATAGAGAAACCGATCACCATAGGGGCTGCGGTCATGCTGGAGGCGGACTTCTGCGGGCGGAGGCCGCGAGCCGGTCGGCGAGCGCGGTGACGAGGCCGCGGAGGTCATCCGGTCGCTCGATGATGAACGGCAGGTCGAGCGACGCGAGCACCGGAGGCAGCCAGTCGAGCCGCTCCGCACGCAGCTCGACGTGTAGCCAGCGCTCGGTCTGCAGATCGGCGGCTCCCGCCGGCGGGGGCTCCTCCACGCTCGCGACGCTGGCGGGAAGCCGGGCGCGGATCTGCTCGGCTGTCCCCTGGATGCGCAGGATTACTTGATGCCGGTAAGGAGCCTTGGCTAGCCCTGACAGGACGCGCTGCGCCGGATCGAGTCCGGCGGGCGGCTCGAAGGAGCCGGGCAGGGTCCTCGCGTCGGCGATGCGGTCTAGCCGGAAGGTCCGGTCCTCGCCGATCTCGGGATCCGTACCGGTGACGTACCACCGGCCCGAATGGGCGACGAGCCCGTACGGGTGCAGGGTTCGTTCGCTGCGCCGGCCGTCAGCGGCCGTGTACCTGATCGAGATCGGCCGGTGGTGGCGCACCGCATCGGCGATAGAGAGCAGGACCCCGGTGTCCGGGGCGGGGAACTCGCCGACCTGAGCAGTGAAGGCGAGGGATTCGAGCACGGTGTCGAGCCTGCGGGCGAGCCGCTCGGGCAGTACTCGGCGGATCTTGGCCGCTGCCGTCTCGCTCGCCGTGCCCGCCGTCGTCATCAACCCCGTCCGGCGGCCGGCGACCAGGCCGAGCAGCACGGCGAGCGCTTCGTCGTCGCTCAGCATAAGCGGAGGCATGCGGTACCCGGAGGCGAGCCGGTACCCGCCGTAGCGGCCGCGCACCGACTCGACGGGCACGTCGAGGTCGATCAGGTGATCCACGTACCGCCGCACGGTGCGCCCATCGACGCCGAGCCGGTCGGCGAGTTCGGCCGCCGTCCGGATGCCGCCCGACTGCAGGAGCTCCAGCAGAGTCAGCACGTGAGTGGTAGGCCGGGCCATGTGCAGAATTTAGCGTGAATACTGGACCGTTTCTGTCCTGTATTCCTCCTAGCGTGCGATGTAGACAGCTCCACAGACCAAGGAGATCACCATGGACTTCGTCTCGATCCGCATCATCACCGGCGATGTCGCGCGCCTCGTCGCCTTCTACGAGAAAGCCACGGGAGTGCAGGCGAACTGGTTCACCGAGGACTTCGCCGAGCTCAGGACCACCCGCGCCACCCTCGCGATCGGCGGCACCCGCACCGTCCCGCTGTTCGCGCCCGGCGCAGCCCGCCCAGCCGACAACCACACCGTGATCATCGAGTTCCTCGTCGACGACGTGGACGGCGTGCATCAGAACCTGGCCGGGTTCGTCGAGGACTTCGTCAACGAGCCCACCACGATGCCCTGGGGCAACCGCTCGCTCCTGTTCCGTGACCCCGACGGCAATCTCGTCAACTTCTTCACCCCTGTCACCCCGGCCGCCATCGAGAAGTTCGCTCCCTGACGACAGCGCAGCCACCCGGCAGGCGCCTCCGGGCGGGAGCCCCGGGATCCCGGCGATCCCGGGGCTCCCGCTGCACGCGACGGCCACATCCAGTGCCTCGTCGGCAACGTCGCTGACACGATTACGCCCGGCCTGCTGCACGCGCTCTTTCCACAGACCGGCCTCCACTCCCCTCGCACGGGACCGCGGCACGCGGCCCGCAACCCATCCCGACCCTGGCTCTTGCGCTCATGCCACGATGAGGTACCTCACCTTGGAGGAAGAGCCCAGAGCCGGACGTTCTGCATACGGTGTACGACGCATCAAGCGCGATCGCCGCCCGCGCCGAGTCGGCGGTATGGAGTTCGCCCTGATCGTTGTCGGTGCCGGACGTCGGCTACGGATCGTGGCGTAGCTCGCTTTCCGTCTGCGGCATACGTTGCGTGCATCGTTCATCGCTGGGACCTGCGGCGGTCCAGCCTCCGGGTCCCGGCTGTCCCTGGAGGTGCCTGATGACCGCCACGACCCCGTCCACCGCCCTCGTTCCCGTCCAGCCGACCTTTGCCGAGTCCGAGCGGCCTGCCGGGGGGCTCTTGTCCCGTCTCGCCGTCCATGCTGATCGCCTGGGTGCTGTTCGCGCTCGCGGTGATCCCGCTCTCTGGCCGCGTCGGTGAGCTGCTCGGCTCTGGGTGCGGTCGGTGGAAGCGCGTGCTGGTGGTCGGTGGTCGGGGTCGTGTTTGACGGCGGTTATTTCCCGGGAGCACGATGACGGTGCGGCATCCCGGCTCGTGCCGCAGCCGCTGGCGTGTGTCCCGCGGATTAGCCGGTGAGCGCTGGCCTGCAACGAGGGGAAACGGCTATGGCGGACATACGTGGCGTGTGTGACGGCCGGTTCGAGGCGGTGTGCAGCGCGCTGGCGCGGAACCTGGACTCCGGCGAGGAACTGGGCGCGTCGCTGGTGGTGGACATTGACGGTGAGATCGCCGTCGACCTATGGGGTGGCTTTTGCGACCAGGCCCGGGCGGTCCCGTGGTCGGAGCACACCATCACCAATGTCTGGTCCTCCACCAAGACGGTGACCAGCCTGGCCGCGCTGATGCTCGCCGATCGCGGCGAGCTGGATGTTGATGCCCCGGTCGCGGCGTACTGGCCGGAGTTCGCCGCCAACGGCAAGCGGGGCATCCTGGTCCGCCACCTGATGTCGCACTCCTCTGGCGTTTCCGGGCTGGATCAGCCTGCCGTGGTGGAGGATCTGTACGACTGGCAGAAGGCGACGTCCCGGATGGCGGCCCAGGCTCCGTGGTGGGAGCCGGGCACCGCGTCGGGCTACCACGCGCTCAATTACGGGCACCTGGTCGGTGAGGTGGTGCGGCGGATCAGCGGCAAGCCGCTCAGGCAGTTCGTCGCCGAGGAGATCGCCGGGCCGCTGGGCGCCGACTTCCAGATCGGTGCCGCCGAAGGCGACTGGGCGCGGATCGCCGGCGTGGTCCCGCCGCCGCCGCTGCCCTTCGATCTGGAGGCTCTCGGTCCGGACAACCCGGCCGTCAAGACGCTGACCGGGCCGGCCATCGACGCCGCAGTCGCCAACACGCCCGGCTGGCGGCTGGCGGACATCGGCGCGGCGAACGGGCACGGGAACGCCCGTTCGGTGGCCCGCATCATGTCGGTGGTCTCGCGCGGCGGCGAGGTTGACGGAGTTCGCCTGCTCGACCCCGGCACCATCGACCTGATCTTCCGCGAACAGCGCAACGGCACCGACCTGGTGCTCGGCCTCCCGCTGCGGTGGGGCATCGGCTACGGGCTGCCGATGCCAGAGCTGCTGCCCTGGATCCCCGACGAGAGGATCTGCTTCTGGG
>Ga0207693_10003205_pt1 | contig 14041 bp, 15 predicted proteins | sample LARL81metaG_FD_184347 | JGI IMG/M metagenome (GOLD analysis project Ga0207693, IMG submission 184347) | Corn, switchgrass and miscanthus rhizosphere microbial communities from Kellogg Biological Station, Michigan, USA - LAR L8-1 metaG... | ecosystem: Host-associated > Plants > Roots >...
CGAACCGGGCGTGGGCGCGCAGGAAGCTGTCCGCCTCGGCAATGTGCACCCAGGTCAGCAGGTGCGGATCGGAGGCGTCGTAGGGCCTCCCGTCCGGCGCGGTCCCGGTGACGCGCTCGTGCACCGCGCGGACCCGCGCGATGGCCGCCCGCGCGTCCTCGGCCCGGCCGAACGTGGTGACGGCCAGGAAGAAGCTGGTCCGCTGCAGACGGCCCCACGGATCGGCGCGGTAGTCGGAGTGCTCCGCTACGGCCGCCATGGCCAGCGGGTGCAGTGACTGCAGCAGCAGCGCCCTGATCCCGCCGATGAACATGGACGAGTCCCCGTGCACCTGCCGGACCGGCCGGTCCCCGGCGAACCAGCGCTCGCCTTCGGACTGGTGTATCCGCTGCCGCCGATCCCGGCCCTGCGGCCCGGCGACCCGCTCGAAGATGGCCGCGCCGATCCGGGCACGCAGCCGGTCGGCGCTGCTGGAACTTTCCACCCTTCCATTATCAGCGCCGCGGAAATTCGCTTGGCCGCGGCCACGTGGGATCCTAAGCTGACCGCACACACCTAAGGGGAGGCGAGATGCGCCAGGCGTTCATGTCCAGCACGAAGGGCCGTTACGACTTCGAGGGGTATGACGCTTGCCGCGACGAACGCTCAACCTGGGCATCCTGGCTCACGTAGACGCCGGTAAGACCACGCTCACCGAGCGGCTGCTGTACGCCGCCGGGGTCATCGACGAGATCGGCCGCGTCGATGCCGGCACGACGCAGACCGACTCGCTCGCGCTGGAACGCCAGCGCGGCATCACGATCAAGTCCGCGGTGGTGTCGTTCGCCGTCGGCCGCCTCACCGTCAACCTGATCGACACGCCTGGCCACCCCGACTTCATCGCCGAGGTGGAGCGGGTGCTGAGCGTCCTGGACGGCGCCGTCCTGGTGGTTTCGGCCGTTGAGGGCGTGCAGCCGCAGACCCGCGTCCTGATGAGGGCGCTGCAGCGGCTGCGCATCCCGGCCTTGCTGTTCGTGAACAAGATCGACCGGGCCGGCGCGGGGGAGCAGCGCGTGCTCCAGGCCATCGCGGCCCGGCTCTCGCCGGCCGTCGTCCCGATGGGGTTCACCCGCGGGCTCGGCACCCGCGCCGCCGGCTTCACGCCCTGGGATGAGCACGACGTCACGGCCCGGACCCGGCTGGCCGAGGCGCTGGCCGAACACGACGACCGGATCCTGGCCGCGTACGTCGACGACGCGCTGGCCGTGCCCTACCCCCGGCTGCGCCGCGAGCTGGCCGTCCAGACACAGCGAGCCCTGGTGCACCCGGCCTTCTTCGGCTCTGCGGTCACCGGGGCCGGCCTGCCTGCCCTGATGGCCGGCCTGGAGCTGCTCCCGGCCGGGACGGGCGATGCGGCCGGGCCGGTTTCCGGCCGGGTGTTCAAGATCGAGCGCGGACCCGGCGGCGAGAAGATCTCCTACGTCCGGATGTTCGCGGGCACCCTGCGCACCCGCGACCGCGTGCGGTTTAGCCGTGACGACGGCGGGCGTGACGGCGGGCGCGAGGGCAAGCTCACCGCGATCGGCGTGTTCGAGCACGGCCGCGCCACCCCCCGGGCGTCTGTCTCGGCCGGCCAGATCGGCACGCTGCGCGGCCTGGACCAGATCCGGATCGGCGACCAGATCGGCCCGCTCCCGCCCCGCGGGAACGGCATGGACGAGGCCCAGTTCGCCCCGCCCACGCTGGAGTCGGTCGTGGCCGCCCGCCGTCACGGCGACCGGGCCGCGCTCCGTGTCGCCCTCGGCCAGCTGGCCGAGCAGGACCCGCTGATCAACCTGCGCCAGTCGGACGGCGAGATCTCCGTGTCCCTCTACGGCGAGGTGCAGAAGGAGGTCATCCAGGCCACGCTGGCCGGCGACTTCGGCATCGACGTGGCGTTCCGCGAGACCACGACGATCTGCATCGAGCGCCTGGCCGGCCCGGGCCAGGCCGCCGAGCTGCTCGGCGCGCCGGGCAACCCGTTCCCCGCCTCGCTCGGGCTGCGCCTGGAGCCGGCCCCGGCCGGTTCCGGCGTCGCGTTCCGGCTCGACGTGGACATCCGCTCGGTGCCCATGTACGTCTACAAGACCGCGGCCGCCTTCACCGAGATGATGACGCAGTACGTCGGCCAGGCGCTACGCGAGGGCCTGCGCGGCTGGCCGGTCACCGACTGCGCGGTGACGATGTTCGAGTGCGGCTACGTCTCCCCGTCCACCACGGCGGCCCACTTCCGCAAGCTCACGCCGCATGTCCTGCGGGCGGCACTACGTCAGGCCGGAACCGTGGTATGCGAGCCGATGGTCCGGGTCAGCCTGGAGATCCCGGTCGGGACGATCCACCCGGTGCTGGCGGCGGTGGCCCGGCTCGGCGGCACGGCCGGCCCGGCGGCCCCGCCCTCGCCGCGCGACGACGGCCAGACCATACTGGAGACGCTGCTGCCCGCGGCCCGCGCCCAGGACCTGCAGCGCCGACTGCCTGGCCTGACCAGCGGCGAGGGCATCGCCGAAACCAGCTTCGGCGGCTACCGGCCGGTGACCGGCCTCCCGCCGGCCCGGGCTGCCCTCGGCCCGCCGGGGCAGGCAGAATCGACCCGTGGCACTCATTAACTCGTTCGGTAGTCTCCCCGTGGTGGACGTCGGGCCGCTGCTCTCCCCGACGACCGCCGACCGCACCGCGGTGGCCCGGCAGATCGAGGCAGCCTGCCGTGAGCACGGCTTCTTCTACGTCACCGGCCACGGTGTCGCGCCGGACCTGCTGACCCGGCTGGAACACGCCTGCGCCGCGTTCTTCGCGCTGCCGGAGGCGGAGAAGATGGCGATCGCCATGGCCCGCGGCGGTCCGGCCTGGCGCGGCTACTTCCCGGTCGGGGCCGAACTCACCTCGGGCCGGCCCGACCTCAAGGAGGGGCTCTACTTCGGCGCCGAACTCCCCGACGACGACCCCCGCGTCCGCGCCGGGCTCCCGCTGCACGGCCGCAACCTGTTCCCGGCGCAGGTGCCCGGGCTGCGCGATGCCGTGCTGGCCTACATGGACGCGCTCACCGGCCTGGGCCAGGCCGTGCTACGCGGGGTGGCGCTGAGCCTGGGCCTGGACGCGGACTACTTCGCCGCCGGGTACACCGCCCGCCCCACCGTGCTGTTCCGGGTGTTCCGCTACCCGGCGCCGCCGCCCGGCGACCGCGGCTGGGGCGCGGGGGAGCACACCGACTACGGCCTGCTCACCCTGCTGGCCCAGGACACCAACGGCGGCCTGCAGGTCAGGACGCCGGGCGGCTGGATCGACGCGCCGCCGCTGACGGGCAGCTTCGTGGCTAACATCGGCGACATGCTCGACCGGCTGACCAGCGGCTGGTACCGGTCGACCCCGCACCGGGTCCGCAACGCCAGCGGCCGGGACCGGTTCTCGTTCCCGTTCTTCTTCGACCCCGACTTCACCGCCGAGATCCCGCCGCTGCCCGGGCGGGCCGCGGTCACCGAGGCCGGGCAGCCGCGCTGGGACGGCCAGGACCTGCACGGGTTCACCGGCACCTACGGCGACTACCTGCTGGGCCAGGTGTCCAAGGTGTTCCCGCAGCTCCGCCGGGAAGTGCTAACGGACGACGCACCCTAACGCGAGGGCCCTAACGCAGGCTGCTCCGCCTGCAGCTTCCTGACCACCTCGAGCGCCTCGCCGACGTGCCCGTCGATGTTGTTCATCGAGTTGAAGACGTGCCGCACCGTGCCGGTCCGGTCGATCACGTAGGTGACCCGTCCCGGGATCACGCCGAGCGTCGTCGGCACCCCGTACGCCTTGCGCACCCGCCCGCCCTGGTCGGCCAGCAGCGTGAACGGCAGCCGGTTCCGGTCGGCGAAGGCGGCGTGCCGGTCGGCGGAATCCGAGCTGACCCCGATCACCTCGGCGCCGGCCTCGGTGAAGGCCTCATAGCTGTCCCGGAACGCGCACGCCTCGGCGGTGCAGCCGCGTGTGTTGTCCTTGGGGTAGAAGTACAAGACGACCACCCGCTCGCCGAGCCGGTCCTGCAGGCGCACCGGTTCGCCGGACTGCGAGGGGAGGGTGAAGTCGGGGGCCTTGTCGCCGACCTGGATGCCGCGTGCCACGCTCGGGCCTGCCTCTCTGTGGTCCCCCCTCGGGCTAAGTGTAGCCATCCTCCGGTTATGCTCCTCCCCATGACGCCCGACGATGAGATGGTCGCGGCCTTCGCCCGGGACGGCGTGGCCTGCGTACGTTCGGTCCTAGACCCGGGCGAGGTCGCCGCCGCGGTTGCCGCGATCGACGCGGTGCTGGCCCGGCCGGGCCCGCTAGCCCAGGTGGCCAGCACCCCCGGAGACCCCGGCGCGTTCACCGAGGACTTCTGCCGGTGGCGGGAGATCCCCCAGATCGAACGGCTGGCCCGGCACTCCCGGGTGCCCGCGCTGGCCGCCGCGCTGCTGGCCTCGCCGCGGGTCCGCCTCTACCACGACCACGTCCTGGTCAAGGAGGGCGGCACCAGGCAGCGCACGCCGTGGCACCAGGACCAGCCCTACTACAACGTCGACGGACGCGGGGTCAGCGCCTGGATCCCGGTAGACCCGGTGCCCGAGGACGGCTGCCTGGAGCTGGTAGCGGGCTCGCACCGCGGCCCCTGGCTGATGCCCCGCACGTTCCTGAAGAAGGAAGCCCGCTGGTTTCCCGAGGGCAGCCTGGCCGAACTGCCCGATATCGACGCAGACCCTGATCCATATGACATCCGGCGGTACGAGCTGAAGCCGGGCGACGCGATCTTCTTCGACTTCCTGACCGTGCACGGCGCCCCCGGGTTCCCGCACCGCGGGCGCCGCCGGATCCTGTCGCTGCGCTACCTGTCGGCGGACGCCAGGCACGCTCCGCGGGCCTGGCGCACCTCCCCGCCGTTCGACGGCCTGGACGCCGAGCTCCCGGCCGGCGCGGCCATGGACCACCCGCTGTTTCCCGTGGTCTTCCCCGCTGACGGCGGGATAGGGCCCGGTATGTAATGGGTCAGGTGGAGGAGAAACATCAGGTGCGACTCGGCACCGTGCAGGAGACACTGTTCATCCCGCTCGCCGCCCGTGCCCGCGAGACGCAGCGCAAACACCCAGTGCTGCGCGATCCCGGAGCCGTGGAGATGCTCCGGTCGATCGACTACGACGCGGCCAGGTACGGCCGGGGAGCCGGCGGGTTCATCACCGTGATGCGGACCGCGATCATCGACTTCTGGGTCCGCCGCTTCCTGGCCGCGCATCCGGCCGCGACCGTGGTGGAAGTCGGCACTGGCCTGAACACCCGGTTCGAGCGGGTCGACAACGGTCAGGTGCACTGGCTCGACGTGGACCTGCCTGACACCATCGCGCTGCGCCGGAAGTTCTTCGCCGACACCGCGCGGCGCCGGATGGTGGCCGCGTCCGTGCTGGACGAGGACTGGTTCCCGGCTGTCGCGCAGCGGCCGGGACCATACTTCTTTGTCGCCGAGGGCGTGCTCGTGTACCTGCCGGAAGACCAGGTCACGGGCGCGCTGGCCCGCATCGCGGCGCGATTCGGAGGAGCCCTGCTCGCCCTGGACACCTATCCGGCGCGAACCTTCGAACAGCAGCACAAGCTGGCGGCCAGGAAAGGTATCGACGCCCGGTGGGCGTGGGCCTGCGACGACCCGCGCGCGCTTGAGCGGTCCGGCTTCGAGCTCGTCCAGACCGCCACGATCACCCGCCCGCCCCGGGACATGCGCGCCCAGCTGCCTGCCCGCTACCGGTACCTCATCCCGCTCACCGACCCGCTCGTGGGCAAGGCCATGGCCATCACCTTGTTCCGAGCCAGCTCCCCGGCAGCGGCCGGCCCGGACGCCACGATGCGGGCGGCCGGGGCGGACTGAGCGGGGCCGCCTCGGACGGCGGGGGGTAGCCGAGGCGGTCCTCGCGCCAGGACCGCATCGGCTCGCCCAGATCCATGGCGGCGAAGGCGGCCGGCCAGCCGTCCGTACCGTACCCGGCGCCTAGGTCACAGTGGTGCAGTTCCACCTCGACCAGCCGCCGGGTCAGCAGGTCAGCGGCGGGGAAGGGGGCCGAGTCCAGGATCCGCACCGGGACGCGCCAGCCGTCGTCCGGCAACCGCCGGGATACGAAGCGGAACGCCATCGCCGAGTCGGCCAGGTCGGCCATCAGGTCCTTGGCCGGCCGGCCCGCGCCCTGCTCGATACCGGCGTCCCGCGCCTCGGCGCTGGCGTAGGCCGGACGGTCCTGCCCGGTCCGCACGCCGACCAGCAGGTTCCGCAGCGCGTCGGCGTTGCGGGCCACATGCGCCAGGACGTGGGCCCGCGTCCAGCCCGGGAGCAGGGACGGCGCCCGCAGATCGGTTTCGGTGATCACCCGCGCCGTGTCGAGCAGCCGCTGCGTCGCCTGGTCAAGCTGATCGCTCAGTCCGCGTAGTGCGTCGTCCATCAGCTCACTCTATGCTGGCCCGTGTGATCGACCCGGACTCGGCGGTACCGCCGTATGAGCAAGTAGCCAAGATGATGCGTGACGAGATCGCCCAGGGGAACATGATCGGCCGGATCCCCTCGGTCCACACGATCGCGGAGCATCACCATGTCTCGCACCGCGTGGCGGCCCGGGCACTGGAGATCCTCAAGGGCGAGGGCATGATCGTCGACGTCCCCGGCGAGGGCGAGTTCGTCCGCCATCCCCAGACCTGATCGGCGGTGATCCCGGGAACGCCCACCCTGCTGGCGGCCGCGCTGGTCGACGAGCTTCGTGCTCATGATCGAGCCGATCACGCTGGGCGGCGGCAGCCCATGGGCCTAGCCTAGACTTGAGCTAGCTGACCTGGACTGGGAAGTGATGGCTGAGACCGGTGTCATTCGCACGCCTGATCAGCGGGTGCGGGTTTTCGTGAGCTCAACGCTGCAGGAGCTGGCTGCTGAGCGCCAGGCGGTGCGGGACGCCGTTGTCGATCTGCGGCTGGTGCCGGTGATGCTCGAGCTGGGTGCCCGGCCGCATCCGCCGCGCAGTGTGTACCGCGCATACCTGGAGCAGAGTCAGGTCTTCGTGGGTATCTACGGGCAGAGCTACGGCTGGGTCGCGCCGGGCGAAGAGGTGTCCGGGCTGGAAGATGAGTACCTGCTGGCTGCGGGGCTGCCGCGGCTGATTTATGTCAAGTCCCCGGCGCCGGGGCGAGAGCCGCGGCTGGCGGAGATGCTGGGCCGGATGCGGGATGATGGTGATGTCTCCTACCAGCATTTTTCTGATCCGGCGGAGCTGGGCAACCTGGTCGGGAACGACCTGGCCGTGCTGCTGAGCGAGCGCTTCGCCATGGCACAAGCTGACCAGGGCTCGCCGGTGGAGGCGCGGGCGGCGATGCTGCCGGCCCCGGTCACGCCGCTGGTGGGGCGGGAGCGGGAGGCAGGAGCGGCGGGTGACCTGGTGCTCCGGGAAGGCGTGCGGCTGATCACCCTGACGGGCCCGGGTGGGGTGGGTAAGAGCCGGCTGGCGCTGGAGGTCGCCGGGCGGCTCGGCCCGGGCTTCGCCGATGGGGTGCGGTTCGTGGATCTGGCCCCGGTCCGGGATGCGGGGCTGGTGGTGGCGGCGATCGCGGCAGGGCTGGGGCTGAGGACTTCGGGTGGTCCGCTGATCGCCGACGTGAAGGCGTACCTGCGTCCGCGCCGGCTGGTGCTGGTGCTGGATAACTTCGAGCAGGTGACGGCGGCGGCACCGGTGGTGGCTGAGCTGCTGGGCGTGGCGCCGGACCTGGTGGTGCTGGTGACCAGCCGGACGGTGCTGCGGCTCAGCGGGGAGCATGAGTTCGCGGTGGCGCCGCTGCCGGCGCCGCCGGCCGGTGCCGCGGGCGCGGGGCCGGCCGGGCTGCAGGGCTACGCGTCGGTGCGGCTGTTCACGGAGCGGGCGCACGCGGCGGCTCCGGGTTTTGAGCTGACGAGCGAGAACGCCGGGGCGGTGGCGGAGATCTGCCGGCGGCTCGATGGCCTGCCGCTGGCTATCGAGCTGGCCGCGGCGCGGGTCCGGCTGCTGCCGCCGCAGGCGCTGCTGGGCCTGCTCGATGACCGGATGAGCGTGCTGACCGGCGGCGCGCGTGATCTGCCGGAGCGGCAGCGAACGCTGCGAAACACCCTGGACTGGAGCTTCGGGTTGCTGTCACCGGCTGAGCAGGTGCTGTTCGCGGGGCTGGGGGTGTTCCCGGGCACGTTCGACCTGGACGCCGCGGAGGCCGTCGGCGGCGACCCCGGGTCGGCGGCCCGGGACGAGGACGGACAGGTCATCGATACGCTGGGTTCCCTGGTGGACGCCAGCCTGGTCCGCGATGACCACCCGGCCGGCCAGACGCGGTTTTCCATGCTGGGGACCATCCGCGATTACTCCCGCGAACGGCTCCGCGAGAGCGGCCAGTGGAACGAGGCGCACGCCCGGCATGCGGCCTATTTCCTGGAGTTTGCCGAGCCTGCCGGGGTCGGCCTGGAAGGTCCCAGCCAGGTGGCCTGGCTGGACCGGCTGGAAGCCGAGCACGACAATCTTGGTGCCGCGATGGCCTGGTTCCTGGACCAGGACCAGCCCGGACTGGCCCACAAGCTGGGCGCCTCGACCTGGCGGTTCTGGTGGTTGCGCGGCCACGCCGAGGAATTGGCCCGCTACGGGGAGGCGATTGTTGCCAACGGTGAGAAACTACCGCCGGGTCAGCTTGGCTACGCGCAGACCGGACTCGGCCTCATGCTCATCGCCAGCGGCAACCCGGCCCGGGCCCAGGTGCTCTTCGAAGAAGCACTCGCGCTGTTCCGCCAGCCGGGGGACAAGCTCGGCATCGCGATCAGCGCCGGTTCCCTGGGTCACCTCACCGCGCTGCGTGGCGAATATGACCAGGCCGACAAGCTGCTGACGGAGAGCCTGGCCTTGCATCAGGAGCTCGGCAACAATGTGTCCGTCGCCCTCCTATACAACTTCCTCGGGCAGATCCCGCTCAGCCAGGGGGACGCTGATGCCGCGACCCGGCTCTTCAGCCAGGGCCTGGACGCGGCCCATCGCGTTCCCGACCGTGTTCCTCTCGTGATCTCGCTCTACGACCTGGCGCTCAGCAGCCAGGCCCGGGAAGACCTGGCCAGCGCGGCAGGATTCCTGCGGGAGGGGCTGTCGGTCGCCAGCGATGCCGGGGACGACTCATGCGCCGGCTACTACCTGCAGAGGCTGGCGGCGCTGGCCCGGCACCAGGACGACCCCGACCGTGCCGTCCGCCTGCTGGCCGCCGCGGATGCCTTGCTTCAGTCCGCGGGCACCGGCTGGCTGCTGGCCTACGTGCCGGCAGTTCCCTCCGACGATGACGCCCTGCCCGGGTTGCGCAGCCGGATGGGCGATGAACCGTTCCAGAACGCATGGGCCGAGGGCGCCGCGATGGGACGTCAGCGTGCCGTGGAGTACGCCCTCCACGACTGACGGCCCGGACCGTTCCGGGGAAGCAGGGGCGGTTCCCTTGGGGGAGTAAAGGCGGTCCCTTATGCTGGCGCCGTGCATCTCGGCCTCATCGCCATCGTGGTCCGCGAGTATGACCCGGCCATCCGGTTCTTCGTCGACGTCCTGGGCTTCGAGCTCACGGAGGACTCAGCGGCCGTAACGACCGACGGCCGGCCCAAACGCTGGGTGGTGGTCCGGCCGCCGGGAGCGGCGACCGGCCTGCTCCTCGCCCGGGCCGACGGCGAGGACCAGGCCGCCGTGGTCGGGAAGCAAGCCGCCGGCCGGGTGGGTTTCTTCCTCCACGTCGAGGACTTCGGCGCCGCGTACGCACGGATGACATCCGCGGGCGTGGAGTTCCTGTCGGCCCCGCGCACCGAACCTTACGGCCAGGTGGCCGTGTTCCGCGACATCGCCGGCAACAAGTGGGACCTTATCGGCCCCGATCGGACAGGAGCGTAGAGATGGCCGAGGTGGTGCTCTTCCATCACGCCCAGGGACTGACCCCTGGCGTCGTCGACTTCGCCGATGAACTGCGCCGCACCGGGCATACGGTGCACACCCCGGACCTGTTCCAGGGACGCACCTTCGCCAGCATCGACGACGGGATGCGCTTCGCCGGGGAAATCGGCTTCCCGGGCGAAGTGATCGCCCGGGGCGCCCGGGCCGTCGAAGGGCTGCCCGCCGGGCTGGTGTACGGCGGCTTCTCCCTCGGCGTTCTCCCGGCTCAGTTTCTGGCGCAGACCCGGCCGGGCGCACGGGGCGCGCTGCTGTTCTACTCCTGCGTGCCGGTCTCGGAGTTCGGCTCCGGCTGGCCCGGGGGAGTGCCGGCCCAGGTACACGGGATGGACGCCGATCCGATCTTTGTCGGCGAGGGCGACGTTGATGCCGCCCGCGAGCTCGTCGGGCAGGCCAAGGACGCGGAACTGTTCCTCTATCCCGGCGACCAGCACTACTTCGCCGACAGCTCACTGCCGTCCTACGACCCGGACGCCACCGCGCTCCTGCTCCAGCGGGTCCTGGACTTCCTCCGCACGCGGTAGGCGGCGCCCGGCACGCACACTGCTCCGCGACGTCGTCAGGTCCTTGATGGCGGGTGGCGAGAGCCTGGTCGTTGGCCTGATGGATGGCCCGGTACGCCTCGACGGTCCGCAGCTTGCGCCAGCGGGCATAGCCAGGTGACGACCAAGAAGATAGAACTGGAAACCAAGGACGACATCAAACGGCGGATCGAGGAGGCTAGCACGTTCGTGGACATCGACCAGCTGTGCCTCTGCCCGCAGTGCGGTTTCTCCTCCACGCTGGAGGGCAATTCGCTGTCCCGGGATCAGCAGATCGCCAAGCTGCGCCTGGTGGTGGAAGCAGCCGAAGAGGTCTGGGGTACCCGGGAGTGCTGAGCCCCCCGCCGTCGAAGATCATCGCGGTCCATGTGAACTACCGGAGCCGGGCGATTCAGCGCGGCGCCGCGCCGGCCTGGCCCTCGTACTTCCTTAAGCCGCCGTCCTCGCTGGCCGCCAGCGATGACCCTATCGCCAGGCCGCCGGGATGTGCTCTGCTCGCCTTTGAGGGCGAGGTGGCGCTCGTGATCGGCAGCCGGGCCAGCCGGGTGGAACGCGGCGCGGCGTGGAGCCACGTGGCCTGGGTGACGGCCGCCAATGACTTCGCCGTATATGACTTGCGCTACGCCGACCGCGGAGGGAACGTCCGGTCCAAGGGCATCGACGGGCTCACCCCGCTCGGCCCGCGGCTGCTGGATGCGCGTGACGTCGATCCCGCCGGGCTGCGGCTGCGCACCTGGAAGAACGGAGAGGTTGCGCAAGACGCCCGGCTGGGCGAGGAGCTTCTCTTCGGCCTGGACGACATCGTGGCGGACCTGACCAGGCTGATGACACTGGAACCCGGGGACGTCATCCTGAGCGGAACGCCCGCCGGGTCAACGGTGGTCGAGCCAGGAGACGTGGTCGAGGTCGAGGTCACGGCGGGGGAAGCGACGACGGGACGGCTGCGCAGCCCGATCGTCGAGGCCCAGTACAGCCTGCCGCGCTTCGGCGCGATGCCGAGGCTGACCGACGAGGCGCGGGACGCGGCGTTCGGCGTCGACGGCCAGCCAGGTGCCGGCTCCCATGTCCTGCCGGCGGCGATGCTGGCCGGCCTCGACCTGGTGTCCACCGCCACGCTATCGTCTCAGCTGCGCAAGCGCGGGCTGAACGGGCTGACCATGGACGGGCTCCGCTCGACCAAGCCGGGCCTCCGGATGACCGGGTTCGCCCGGACGCTGCGCTACCTGCCGTTGCGTGAGGACCTCTTCGCGCGGTACGGAGGCGGGATGAACGCCCAGAAACAGGCGATCGAGCAGATCCGGCCGGGCGAGGTGCTGGTGATCGACGCCCGCCAGGAACCGGCTGCGGGCACCATCGGCGACATCCTGGCCATGCGGGCGCAGACCCGCGGCGCCGCTGGCATCGTGACGGACGGAGCGATCAGGGACGCCGCCAGGCTCGCTGAGCTGGATATCCCCACCTATCACGCGGCCGTTCATCCCGCCGTCCTCGGCCGGCGGCACGTCCCCTGGGAGTGGGGCGTCACGGTGGCCTGCGCGGGCGTCACCGTCCAGCCTGGCGACCTGGTGATCGGCGACGGCGACGGCGTGGTCGTGCTCCCGCCCGGCCTAGCGCCGGACATCCTCGCCGATGCTCGTGAGCAGGAGCAGCAGGAAGAGTTCATCGCCACCCGGGTCGCAGCGGGCGCAGAACTCGACGGGCTGTACCCGCTCGGCGAACGCTGGCGGAGCGCCTACGAGGCGTGGCTCAGGGAGCGGACACCATGAGGTTCCGCAGTGACCCGTCCAGCCTGCGGGGTTCCATCGCCCCCGTGGTCACCCCGTTCACCGGCGACGGGCAGCTTGACCTCGCGGGCCTGCGGCGCCTGATCAGCTGGCAGCTGGACTCCGGCTCGCACGGCATCTCGCTCGGCGGCTCGACCGGCGAGCCGAGCGCGCAGACTCCGGAAGAGCGGATCGCCGCGATGGCCGAAGCCGCCCGGGTGATCGCGGACCGGGTGCCGTTCCTGCCGGGTACCGGCTCCGCCCGGCTCGGTGAGACGCTCGAGCTCACCGCCGCCGCGTCCGAGCTAGGCGCGGATGCCGCCCTGGTGATCACGCCGTACTATGCGCGGCCGACTCAGGAGGGCCTGTTCCAGTGGTACGCGACCGTGGCCGGACAGCATCCTGACCTGCCGATCGTGGTGTACAACGTCCCGTCGCGCACCGCTGTCGATATCGCACCGGAGACCATCGCCCGGCTCCGGCAGCGTTTCGACAACATCATCGGCGTCAAGGAGACCACCAAGGACTTCGAGCATTTCTCCCGCGTGCTGCACCAGTGCGGCCGGGACTTCCTGGTGTGGTCCGGCATCGAGCTGCTGTGCCTGCCGCTGCTCGCCCTCGGCGGGGTCGGCTTCGTAAGCGCGGTCGCCAACCTGGCGCCTACAGCGGTCGCGCAGATGTACGAACTCTGGACGGCGGGCCAGCACGAGAAAGCCCGCGACCTGCACTACGCGCTGCATCCCCTGGTTGACGTGATCTTCATCGAGACCAATCCGGCCCCGGCCAAGTGGGTACTGCAGCAGGCGGGCCTGCTTGGCTCCGCCCACGTCCGGCCGCCCCTCGCCGGGGTCAGCGGCGCCGGGCAACTCCGGATTACCGACCTGCTGCGTGCCGGCGCCCTGGCGCTGAGCCCGCCCATCAGCGACCTGGCTGGCTGACCGTCTGTTCGCAACCGTAAGGATGGGAGAGACCGACTGCATGACTGCCGTGCTGAGCGAGTCCCACGACGCCCCGCCCGGGCTATCCGACTCCCGCATCGTGCACGTCGCCCTCGCCGATGCCCGCGTTCCGCGGTTCGGCACGGAAGGATCATGATCATGGGAACCGGCCCGCTGCCCTCGCCTCCCGATATCGTCCGTTCCGCATATGCCGAACTCATCGTCACCGATCTGGCCCGCGCCCGCTGGTTCTGGGTGGATGTGCTCGGCTTCGTGGTCAGCGAGTCCGCCCCCGGGGTGCTGTACCTGCGCGGCTATGACGAGCTGACGCACCACAACGTGATCCTGACGGAAGGTGCCGAGCCTGCCGCCAGCCGTCTGGCCTTCCGCGTACGGACACCCGGCGACCTGGACCAGGCCGTGGAGTTCTATGACCGCCTCGGCTGCCGGACAGCGCGCCTGCCGGCCGGGAACACGCCCGGGATCGGCGCGGCCGTCCGGGCCGAGGACCCGCTGGGCTTTACCGTCGAGTTCTTCCACGACGCGGCGCCGGCCGGCCGGCTCCAGCAGCGTTACGACCTGCGCCGTGGCGCCGAGGTGGCCAGGATTGATCATTTCAATATCGTGGTTCCTGATGTGCAGTCCGCGTACGAGTACTACCGGTCACTGGGTTTCGGGCTGTCGGAGACCATCGAGGACGCCCAGACCCTCTATGCCGCCTGGATGTACCGGAAGCAGACCGTGCACGACGTGGCTTTCACCGGCGGTGCCGGGCCCCGCCTGCATCACCTGGGATTCTTCGCGCATGAGACGCATCACGTGCT
>Ga0207693_10003206_pt1 | contig 14041 bp, 15 predicted proteins | sample LARL81metaG_FD_184347 | JGI IMG/M metagenome (GOLD analysis project Ga0207693, IMG submission 184347) | Corn, switchgrass and miscanthus rhizosphere microbial communities from Kellogg Biological Station, Michigan, USA - LAR L8-1 metaG... | ecosystem: Host-associated > Plants > Roots >...
GAGTGCGGGAAGATCCCCTCCTCCATCCCGATCATGAAGACGGCGCGAAACTCGAGGCCCTTCGCGTTGTGCAGGGTCATCAGGGTGACGAGGGAGCCTTCGCCCCGCATCGCGTCCTGGTCGGAGTAGAGCGAGATCTCCTGCAGGAAGCTGGAGAGATTCGGCAGCTCCTCGGTTTGCTCCTGGTACTCGCGGGCGACGCCGACGAGCTCCTGCAGGTTCTCGATCCGGCCCTGCGCCTCGATCGTGCGCTCCGCTTCGAGCGCCGTCAGGTACCCGCTGCCCTCGAGCACGCGTTCGAGCAGATCGGCGACGTCGAGCTCGAGCGCGCCGGACATCAGTGACTGCATCAGTGTCCGGAATTCGCGCACCGCCTTGAGCGGCGCCGCCCCCACTCCCGCCTCTTCGCCGAACTCGAAGGCCTCCCAGAGCGAGACCCCGTGCGCGTCGCCGTAGGTCTGCAGGCGCGCCATCGAGGAATCGCCGATCCCACGCCGTGGCCGGTTGACGATCCGTTGCAGCGAGACGGCGTCGTACGGGTTGTCGATCACCTGCAGGTACGCGATGAGGTCCTTGATCTCGGCGCGCTCGTAGTAGCGCGGGCCCCCGACCACCTGATAGGCGACGCCCTGGCGGACGAGCGTGTCCTCCAGAACCCGGGATTGCGCGTTCGTGCGGTAGAAGACCCCGATCTCGCTGCCGTTGAGGCCCTCCTCGACGAGCCCGGCGATCTCGGCGGCGACGAAGCGCGCCTCGGCGTGCTCGTCCTCGACCTCGTAGACCCGGACCGGATCGCCCTCGCCGAGCTCGGAGAAGAGGTTCTTCGGCTTGCGCTCGCGGTTGTTGGCGATCACCTGGTTCGCGGCGCGGAGGATCGTGTTCGTGGATCGGTAGTTCTGCTCCAGCGGGATCGTGCGCGTACCGGGGAAGTCGCGTTCGAACTCGAGGATGTTGCGGATGTCGGCGCCGCGGAACGCGTAAATGGACTGGTCCGGGTCGCCCACGGCGAAAAGGTTCCTGTGCTCGCCGGCCAGGAGCTGAAGCAACCGGTACTGCGCGTGGTTTGTGTCCTGGTACTCGTCGACGAGCACGTAACGGAAGGCTTTGCGCCAGCGCTCGAGTGCCTCGGGGAACCGCTCGAGCACGTCGACGGTCAGGTAGAGCAGATCATCGAAATCGACGGCGTTCGAGGTGAAGAGGCGGCGCTGGTAGAGCTCGTACGTGTCTGCGACGGTCTGGTCGTAGAACGAGGCGACACGGGTCTTGTACTCGTCGGGGCCGACGAGGTTGTTCTTCGCGGTCGAGATCTGAGCGTGGATCCCGCGCGGGACGAAGCGCTTCGGGTCGCGGTCGAGCTCCTCCAGACAGGCCTTGGTCAGGCGTATCTGGTCGGCCTGGTCATAGATGGTGAAGTTCGTTCGGTAGCCGAGGCGGGGCGCCTCGCGTCTGAGGATGCGGCCGCAGGCGGCGTGGAACGTGAGGATCCACAGCCGGCGAGCGTTCGGACCCAGCAGGTCCTCCAGCCGTTCCTTCATCTCGTTCGCGGCTTTGTTTGTGAATGTGATCGCGAGGATCTCGTTCGGCTTCACGCCGCAGGCTGTGATCAGGTGGCCGACGCGATTCGTGAGCACACGCGTCTTGCCGGAGCCGGCGCCGGCGATCACGAGCAGCGGGCCCTCGGTCTCGAGCACGGCCTCGCGCTGGGCCGGATTCAGATCGGCGAGGTAGCTCTCGGGCGAGGCAACTGACATCGGCTCTAGGCTAGCGGCCGTGGGGTACGCCTTTTCGTCCGTGGACGAGCTCGGCGACGGCGCCGTCCGCAAGATTCGGCCGGAGCTCGGGATCACGGCCTTCGGAGCGAATGCCTGGGTGCTCGCGCCCGGCGTCGAGTCGCGTCCGCACTTCCACGAGAAACAGGACGAGCTCTATTTCGTGCACCGCGGGCGGGCACGTTTCCGGCTGCCGGGCGAGACGCGCGAGCTTGGGCCCGGCGGGCTCTGCCACGTCGAGGCGACGACGCCGCGTCAGATCGTCAACGTCGGCGACGAGGATCTCGTCCTCGTCGTGGTCGGCGCCAAGGACGGCTACGTCGGGCGGGACGGCCGACCGGCGGATCCTTCGCTGCTTGGCTGAGCCGCCAGCCCGTCTTCTCGGGGCGTGTCCCCGTGCCTGGCACCAGATCGGCCCGGGGACATGGCAACGCTCTCGCCGGGTTTCCGCCTCAGTGCAGCGGAAATGGCGGTTCGGACGTGCCCCCACGCCTGGCACCGAGGCACGCCCGTTCGGGACGGTTGCTAGTCCGAACGGGACAGGGTCGCAAGCACCGTGAGCACCAACGCTGCGACAGCGGCGCTGAAGGCGATGCCGGCGCCTCGGAGGCTGAACGCGTGCGCGGCGACGCCGACGCCGATCACCGGTAGCGAGAGACCCACGTACATGACCACGAAGAAGCTCGAGGCGACCTCGCCGCGCTGCGCGACCGGCGCGCGCTGGTTGATCGCTGCCAGGCCCGCACCGATCACGAGGCCCTGGCCGAGGCCCACCACGGACGCCGACGCGATCAGCGCCGCGAGCGACTCGATCCCGAGCGCCAGCGCGAGCAGGCCCACGCCGACGGCCAGGAGCACGCAGCCGACGACGAGCGCCCGCCGGTCGGACAGTCGCGAGACGACGAGCTGACCGACAATCGACGAGCTGAAGAGGATGAAGACGATCGCGCCCGCGAGGGCATGGCTCGTCCGGCCGAGGACTTGGCCAAGGAAGACGGGCGCGACCGAGCTGAAGACGCCCGCGACCGCGAAGCTTCCAAAGCCGGCTGCGGCGCCGCGGATGAAGACGCTGCGCACCTCGGGCGGCACCCTCAGGCGCTGGATGCGAAGCCGGAACGCCGCCTGCCGCTGCACCGTCTCGGGCGTCACCAGCAGGCCGAGCAGCGCCGGCCCGAGCAAGCAAAGGTCGACGATGAACGGAAGGCGCAGCGGCGAGCCGAAGTGGTCGGCGAGGAGGCCGGCGAGCAGCGTGCCGAGTCCCAGTCCGCCGAGGTTCACGACCACGGCGACCAGGCTTCCGAGCCGCCTGTTCCCTCCCGGCGCGAGGTCGACGAGCATCGCCGTCGCAGTCCCCGTGAAGACGCCGGCCGACAATCCGGAGACGATCCGGCCCGCGAAGATCGGGGTCAGCGAGCCGGCGAAGACAAACAGGAGCGCACTCGCCGCGGAGAATCCCAGGCCGATCAGCAACACCGGCTTCCGCCCGATCTCGTCCGAGAGGTTCCCGAACACGAGGAGCCCGGCGATCACGCCGAAGGCATAGACGGCGAAGATGACCGTGACCATCAACTCGCCGAACGAGTAGCGCTGCTCGAAGAGCGGATAGAGCGGCGTCGGGAGCGTTGTCCCGATCATCGTCACCAGGAACGCGTACGCGACGAGGACGAATCCGGTGTTCCGGCTGACGGCTGCCCGCACGGCCGGTAGCTAAGCGAACGGCAGGAGTCGTCCGTCGCGGTCGCGAGGATTCAGGCGGTGAGGAGCCAGACCGCGCGGCTCGAAGCCTTCAGCGACGGCGTCTTCGCGATCGCGATCACGCTGCTGATCATCGAGATCCACGTTCCGGCGCGCGAGCACGCGGAGACGCTGGGGCACGAACTGCTCCGGATCTGGCCGTCCTACCTCGGCTACCTGACGAGCTTCCTGACAATCGGAGTGATGTGGATCAACCACCACTACGTCTTCGAGCTGATCGCACGGGTCGACAGGACGATGCTGCTGCTGAACACCCTCCTGCTGATGCTGATCGCCTTCGTGCCGTTTCCGACCGCCGTGCTCGCGCAGTTCATCGAGACCGACGGCGCCCGAGCAGCGGCGGTGCTCTACGGCGCCACGCTCACGCTGACCGCGATGACCTACATCGCCTGGTGGCGCTACGCCTCGGCCGGTCGGCGGTTGATCGGCGATGAGGTGCCGGACGACCTAATCGACGACATCACGCGCGCATACACGCCCGGGACGCTGCTCTACGGGGGCGCGGCGCTGATTGCATTCCTGCAGCCATGGGTCAGCGCGGCGGCGTACCTGGCAATCGCGGTCTTCTACGCGTTGCCGCTCGCCCAATGGCGCGCGCGGCTGGCCCGCAGCTAGGCGCTACGAGGGCGAAGCGCGGCCCGCGAGAGCGCGGGGACGCGGTTGCCGTACAACGCGAGGCCGACGAGAGCGGCGGAGGCGGTTGCCAGCGTGACGACGAGCGGAATCATCAGGCTCGCGGCGACGGCATGCGAACCGGAATACCCCGCAATCGCGAGCGCGCCGAGCGCGGCGCCCTGGTAGACGCCGACATTGCCTGGCAGAAGCGGGGCTGTATTCGCGAGACCGGTGATCAGCATGTAGAGGAGCGCGGCGCCGACGCTCAAGTGAACGCCGACGGCGTGGAGACAGAAGAGAATTCCGAACCAACGGGCGAGCCACGTCACCATCAGGATCGAGCCCGCGCGCAAGAGCACTCCGCGCGGTGCAGCCGCGCCGGCCAGGAAAGCCGTGATGCTGATCGGCAACCGACGGCCGAGAAACCTGTGTAGCAACCCGATCAGCGCAAGGCCGCCCGCAGCGCCGCCGATGCCGGCGATGACCGTCCACCGGGCCCACGCGGGTACCGGCAGAAAGAGTGTTGCACCGGCCCCGAGGACTGCAAACGCGATCATCTCGAGCAGGTGCGCGCAAAGCAGCGAGCCCCCCGCGCGCGAGAAACCAGGGTATTTCGTTCCCGAAGTGACCTTGAGGACGGCGACCTTCGAGGCCTCGCCGAGGCGCCCTGGCAGAACCGTGTCGAGGAAGGAGCCGATCGAGCTCGACGCGTAGATCGCGCGGAAACCGACCGGATGACGCACCGTCGACGACCAGGCCAATGCGCGCAGCGGCTGCACCGCGGCGCAGATCGCGAACCCGGCGGCGAGCAGCTTCCAGTCAGGGCTCGTCGCAGCGTGGAGGCCCCCACTCCCTAGCTCCCGCACGAGGGCGTACCCCGCGACGGCAGTCGCAAGGAGAAGGAACCCAAAGAGGATCCGGCGACCCGACATCTGCATGAGCGATCGGCGTTCTAGACGCTGCGCGATACCCCTCCGTTAGGGGACTTAACCCAAACTTTGCTCAAGAGCCCGCGTGAGCCAAACCGCGGCCGCCTCGAGCGAGTGGGGATCGCTGGACTTGAGGACGACCTCGACATGGGGCCCGTCGACGCCGAAGCTTGGGTAAGAGCCTACACGCACTTCGGGGTGGATCTCTAGTGCCTTGGCGAGAACGGCGACGATCTGGCTCTCCGTCGTGCGGTAAGTCCGGCGCCACGAGGCGATCGGCGGACCGGCGCGCAGCTCATCCTCGACGGTCTCGTACATCACCTCCATCTCGGCCGGCAGGCCCGGCAGGACGTAGACGTTCTCGAGGACGAAGCCCGGCGCCCCGCCGAGCGGGTTGGCGAGCGGCCGGCTCCCGGCGGGGAGCATCGCCCAGCGGGCCGCGTACTCGGGGTCGCGCGGAAAACGGGCTCGCAGCTCGTGTGCGACGTCCGCGTACTCGGTCTGTTCAACCCCGAACGCGGCGGCGACCGCCTCGCGCGTCAGGTCGTCGGGCGTTCCGCCGAGGCCGCCGGTGACGATGACCAGGTCTGCTCGATCGGCCTGCTCGCGAAGCGTTGTCGCGATCTCCTCGATCTCGTCCGGGAGGACGGCGATCAGGCGGACGTCGACGCCGGCCGCTTCCAACCTGCGGGCGAGCCAGCTGCCGTTGGTGTTCTCGACGTCGCCGGACAGAAGCTCGTTGCCGATCGTCAGGATCGCCGCGGACGCCATCGTCGGCCAGTATGGAGCCGTGGAGATCCGGCCGTTCGAACCGGCGCACGCTACGGCTGCGGCCGAGCTCGTGCAACCGCTCCAGCCCGCCATCGTCCTAACGCCGGACTATCTCGTTCACCGGGAGCGGACGGAGCCCAAGCGCGCTCTGCGTCGCTCCTGGCTGGCCGTCGAGGACGCCGATCTCGTCGCCTTCGCCACCTCGGCCGTCAAGTGGGACGAGCCCGGCGTCACTGGCCGGTTCTGGATCGGCGTTCGGCCGGACCGACGAAGGCGCGGCATCGGTGCGGCTCTCTATGCGGAGGCGGAGGCACACGCGCGCGCCGTGGGGGTGCAGCGTCTGACCGTTGAGGTCGACGACGATCCGGCCGGGCGACGGTTCGTCGAGGCCCGCGGCTTCGAACGCATCTCCGCGGAAATCGTTTCGTCACTTGATCCGAGGCTCACCGACCTGGACAAGCTCGATGCCCTCGTTGCCGCGACCTTGCCCGCGGGCTTCGAGCTCAAGACGCTGCGAGCGATGACAGAGCGCAGTGCCGAGCTGGCGGCCTTCTATGACGCCGCGGAGGCATGGCCCCCGGGAGGCAATGAGTCGAACCGAATCAGTCCGGACGAGCTCCGGCGCTTCATCTTCGAACGACCCGAGCTGTCTTGGGACGGCAGCTTTGTGATCGTGGACGAGCGTTCCCGCCTCGTATCTCTGGCGACTCTGGTCGTCGATCGCGCCGCCGGCCGAGCCGAGAACGACTGGACCGCGACCTTGCCCGATCTGCGCGGCCGCAGGCTGGCGCGGCTCGTGAAGCTGGCGACTATCCGCTGGGCCCTCAACGCGGGCATCCGCGAGATCGTCACCGCGAACGACGACGACAACGTGCCGATGCTAGCCCTCAACAAACGGCTCGGTTACCGCCGCCTGTACGAGCAGGTAGAGCTTGCGCGCGAACTAGCCCGTTAGCGGGAAGGCTTTCCGCGCGAGCGCCGGCAGCACCTGCGCCGTGACCCACACCGGCGTGGTCGTGTAGCGCGCGGAGTAACGGAAGCTTCCGTCGGCCCGGCGCAGCCGACCGAGGTAGGCCAGCGTGCCGCGCGGCGGTGGCTTTCCGGCTGCGATGAAGGCCTGGACGGCCCAGGCGGTCGACTGCGCGTCCGAGCCGCGCCCGTGCGTCAGCTCGAACCCGCCGTCCCGGTTGCGGAAGCCAAGAAGGAAGCGCAGCGCCCGCCGGATCGGCCGGCCACCGATCTTCGCGGCTCGGAGCGCCTCGACGACCGCTGCCGTGTCGTTCGAGTCGGCGGCGCCCGCCGTCCAGCCCCAGCCGCCGGCGCGGCTCTGGCGTGAGAGGAGCCAACGGATCGTCGCTCGGTGGATCGGTGCACCGGCAGCTTTGAACGCGATCACGCTCCAGCTCGTGCCGTTGACGAGCCCGCCGACCGAGCCGTTCGGCCGCTCCAGCGCCCGAAGGCGGGCGAGCGGACGGTCTGGGCTCTGGCCGAGGGCATCCTCGGCGAGCACGACGAGCGCGAGGTCCGTGGCAGTCCTCAGCTCGAGCTCGTGCTGGAGTAGGTAGCGGGTCGTCGTGCTGCCGGGATTCGCGCCGGCCGCATGGAGGCCGAGGACGGCCCAGGCAGTCAGCTGGGGATACGCCAGCTGGCCGGCCTCCGCGAAGCCCCCGTTGCCGAGCTGCCGCGCCTGCAAGAAGCTGACCCCGCTCGCCGCGGGCGACGTGGCGATGGCCGCTGCGGCCGCGAGCGCGGCGAGCCTCACGTCCAGAGGACCTCGGTGCGCACGCGACGCCCGTACCGTTCGAGCAGGCGTCTCAGCTCCGGCCCCGCGACGAGGGCGAGGATCACGTTGCCGATCGCATGCGCCGCGTCGAACCAGAAGCCGCGGCCGAGCTGAACGGTCAATGCAGCCCAGGTGTGCGGATAGAAGCTGTACCACTCCCAGACGTCCATCAGCCCACTGAAGGCGAAGCCGAGCACGAAGCAGAGCAGCGCGAAGGGAAGCCGCCGCCGGACGAGCGGTGCGGCCAGCGCTCCGACGACTCCGCAACCTCCCCAGGCCAGCATCTGCCACGGCGTCCATGGGCCCTGGCCGAGGAAGAAGTTCGAGGCGAGTGCGGCCAGAGCGCCGACGCCGAAGCCGGCGCGCGCGCCGAGCGCAGCGCCTGCGGCGACGGCGATCACGGTCACCGGCTGCACGCCTGGAACCGCAGCGAATAGCACCCGCCCGCCGGCCGCGGCGGCGCCAAGAGTCGCCACCAGCGCGAGCGTCTTACTCGCGCCGAGCCCGGGCTCGAGCCAGGCGGCGCCGGCGACGAGCAGGGCGGCGGCGACCAGCAGCAGCGAAAGCCCGGCCTCCCGGGGCGAGGTCGCTGCCCACGCCGCGGCAGCGAACGCCACGGCGCCGGCAGCAAAGGCAACCCTCCTAGGCATGCATGAGCTCCCTCTCTGCCGCAAGCGAGACGAGGCGGTCGGCCACCGCCCGCGCGAAGCGGCGGTCATGGGTGACGACGAGCGTCGCGCGAGCCGTGTTCCCCCTGAGCAGCGCTGCCAGCTCGCTCTTGCGCTCTGGATCGACCCCTCGCGTCGGCTCGTCGAGCACGAGCAGGTCGGGCTCGGGCGCGAGGACCGCGGCAAGCGCCAGCCGTTCGCGCTCCCCACTCGAGAGGTCGCGCGGATGCCGGTCCTCGAAACCGGCCAGGCCAACGGCGGCCAGGGCTCGACCCGCAACCCGGAGGTCGCCCGAGACCCCGACCGCGACTTCCTCGTCGGCCCGTTCGCGCAGCACGTAGCGCCCCGGATCCTGCGAAAGGTACGTCGCCCGGCCTTGCCGCGCGACCCGCCCGCTCAGCGGCTCGAGCAGCCCGGCTGCGAGCTTCGCAAGCGTCGTCTTACCCGAACCGTTCGGGCCGACGAGCGCCACGATCTCTCCGCGGCAGAGCTCGAGGCTCGCCCCGTCGAGGACGAGAAGCCGGTCTTCATAGGCAAACGAGACATTGTCCACCTTGGCGACGGCTTCGCCGAGGTGATGTAGGTGTACACCTACATCACTACCGTCCGAAACGAACAGGGGATGGTGCTCCTCGAGCCAGGTCCGAGCATCGTCGACCGGGCCATCGAAGCTCACGCGCCCGCCCTCGAGGAACAGCACGCGGTCGGAAACCTCGAGGGGCAAAGCCGGCCGCTGCTCGCACAGCAGTACCGCCGTGCCGCGGTCGCGCGCCAGCCGCAGCGCCAGCTCGACCAGCCCCTCGGCGGCCTCAGGGTCGAGCTGCGAGGTTGGCTCGTCGAGCAGCAGGAGCTCCGGCTCGAGCGCGAGGGTCGCCGCGAGGCAGATCCGCTGCAACTCGCCGCCGGAAAGCTCGGTCACGAGCCTACCGGCGAGGTGCTCGGCGCCCACCAAGGCCAGAGCCTCGAGGGCGCGGGCCTCTATCTCTGCGGGTGGAGTGCCGACGTTCTCCAGCCCGAAGGCGACCTCGTTGAGCACGCGGGTGAAGACGACCTGGTCCTCGGGGTCCTGGAAGAGCGTGGCGACGGTTCCCGCCAGGCGGGCGGGCCCGTGGCGACGCGTGTCGAGGCCGGCGACCTCGACGCGGCCCGAGAAGCGGCCGCCGTGGAAGTGCGGTACGAGTCCCGCGAAAGCGCGAAGGAGAGTGGACTTCCCAGACCCGGAGGGGCCGAGCACCAAAGTGACCTGTCCCGGTGCCAGGCATGTGGACACGTCCCGAAGAGCCAAAGACTCGGAGCCCCCATAAGCGAACGACACGTGCTCGGCGCGCGCTAGAGCCACAACACCCCCGCGACGACCGCGAGCACGGCCCCTGCCAGTGCCAGGCGCTCGCGTGTGCCCCAGCCCGGCTGCGGAAGACGCGTCGCGCCGGAGCGGCCGAAGCCGCGCGCCTCCATCGCCTCGGCAAGGTTCAGGCTCCGCTCGAGGGAACCGGCCAACAGCGGAGAAAGCAGGCGGGCTTTACCGCGGAGCCCTTCCGGCTCGACACCGCGGCCGCGCAGCGCCTCGACGAGGCCGGAAGCATCGCGCTCGAGCGCCGGTACGAGCCTCGTCGCCAGCGCGACGGCAAGCACCGACCGCCGGGCGAATCCGGCCGCCTGCACGAGACGGTCGTGGTCGAGCCAGAGCGCGTACGCGGCAAACGCTAGCGAGACCGCAGCCAGCCGGCAGGCGTTGAAGAGCGCGCCGGAAAGCTCGGTCGACGTGACGTCGAGCGTCCCGACGACGGGAATCGTGGGACCGGTCCAGTACACCGTGCCGGGCAGGCGCTCCACGAACGGCGTCAGGACGAAGAGCGCCGCCGCCGAGCTCAGAGCGCCCACGAGGTAAGGCCACCGGCGCGAGACCGGCGCCCGCAGACACACAACGAGCAACGCCACCGCCAGCACCGCCACCGACAGCGTGTGCCGAGCCAGCAGGGCCGCCGCCGCAAGCCCGAAGAGCAGCGCCGCCGCGGGAGCGGGCCTCACCGGAGCCCCGAGTAGCGGAAGCGAACCAGCTTCGGGTCGGCGAGCAGCCGCCGACCTGCGGTCGGGCCGATGACGAACCGCGCCGGCTGACCGGCCCCCTTGCTCGTCGCGGACAGCGGCACGTCGGCCTTTGTCAGGAACAGGACGTTCGCGTCGGCGAGCTGGTCGGCCGTGAGCGTCTTCGCGTGGATCAGCCTGCCGAGCGCGTGAGCCTCCCGCTCGAGCGTCTTGGAGTCGTAGACGATCGTCGCGGGACGCGTCTTGCCGTCGTAGCCGTGCAGGAACGGCTCAGGAAAGGCTCCGACGACGACCGGGACGTGCATCTCATGCTTCCAGGAGCGGTAGTCCCACCATTCGACGTCTCCCGGATGCAGCGTGTAGTCGGCGGCGCCCCGGTCGGCCTCGTAGCCGTTCACGAAGTAGAACCAGTCGTGCTGGCTCGAGCGGCTGCCCGAGACGCCGTCGATCGACTGCGCGAAGCGGCCGCCGTAGCTCGTCTTCACGTTCGTGACCTGCTGCAGCGCCGCCATCGCGCTCTGTCCTGCCTTCACCTTGCTGATTAGTAGGACATGCTGGCCGCGGTCACGGGTGATCCAGAGGGTCGCGCTCCCCCTGGTATGCGTCGAGCCACAGCCAGCGAGAGCGGCGACGGCGAGCCCGGCTGCCGCGATTCGCCTCACCGGCCGCTGTAGACCCGAGACCGGACGGCGCCGGCCTTCGCGACCCGTACCGAGTAGCGGCCGAGCCGCGTGCAGACGACACCCGTCCCGGAATTGACCGACCGCCCGTTCAGCGTGTAGACGACGCCGCGGACGCGAGAGGCGCGTCCCGCGTCGTTTCGCCCGGTGGCGAAGAAGCAGCGCTTGCCGTGAACGATCGAGGTCTCGACCTCGAGCGTCAGCGGACCGGCCGGACCGCTGAAGGTCGCCCAGTACCAGAGCACGGTGTCGCCGTCCTTGACCATGACGTGATCCGCCCCGACCGGCGGGACGATCCCATTGACCTTGAAGATCCAGCCGCTCGAGCCGCCGGCCGGATAGCGCCCGATCTGGTCGACATACGGGCCGAACGACGTCGTCGTGACGTGGTAGAAGAACTCGCCTGCCAGGCTGGCCGACTCGAGCGCATCGAGCGCGGTCGCCTTCACATTCAGAGTCGGCTCGGTGGAGCCGAAGATCGTCTGCGTCTTGCCTTCGACGCGGACATGGACACGTGCGGCGAGGGCCGCGGGGACGAGCACGAGTGCCGCTGCGGCTGCAGCGACCAGAGCGAGGGAACGACGAGACACGAATCCTCCTTCCGCGAGGAGTTGTCGGAATCCGGTGCAAGGCTTCAGCCAGGCTCCGGCGTTTTCGCGGCGAACGACAGGTCTTCTGACTCGGGGCTCCCTCTTCCGCCGCCTTCCCGGCTTGCGCCAGTGGCTCTTGGCAGAGGAGCGTCTCCCCTCACAGCGGCGGGACCGTCCCGGATTTGCACCGGGTTCCCTTACCGCTCGCCTCTATCGGAGCCGAGACTAGCATGGCTCCGTGCCGAATTCGCGCGCCGTTTCAGCCTGGCTGCCGGTCGTCCTCTGGGCGGCGGTGATCTTCGGGCTCTCCTCGATCCCGCACCTCGGGACGGGCCTCGGCACCTGGGACACGGTGCTTCGCAAGGGCGCTCACGTGACCGAGTACGCCATTCTCGGCCTGCTGCTCCTTCGCGCGACCGGCCGGGAGACGCCGGCCTTCCTGCTCGGGGTCGCGTACGCGATCACGGACGAGTTTCACCAGCATTTCGTGAGCGGCCGCCACTCCTCGCCCATCGATGTCGCGATCGATTCAACGGGAGTTCTAATCGGCATCCTCGTCCTCGCGCGGGCGCGCCGGTCGATGGGGTCGACGTAGAATCGAGCTGATGCCAGAGGGAAAGTCACTCGACGATCGCCAGCTCGACGCTCTGCTCGAGCGGTTCGACAAGCTCGTGGACGAGATCCACGTGCTCAACCGTCGGCTCGACCACGCGGAGGGGTTCGCCCGGGTGGCGCACGAGCTCCGGAGCCTGAACGAGTCGCTACAGGCGATCGCCTACGCCGCGCTCGGGCAGCAAGGCCCGCAGGTGCGCCGGCGCCGGACCGGCTAGCCGGACAGCTTGTAGAGCGCGCCGTCCAGCGAAACGGCGTAGAGCGCGCCGTTGGCGCCCTGCCCGAACGAGGAAAGGCTGCCGATGTGGGTCGACTCACGCCGATTGCCCGTCGCCTTGCCGCCGGAGATGCGGAAGCTCCAGATCGTCCCGCTGCAGTAGTCGCCGTAGAAGTAGCGTCCGCGCGCCGAGGGCACGGCGCTGCCGCGGTAGACGTAGCCCCCGGTCACGGAGCAGTTCCCGCCGGTGTGGCTGTAGACCTGGACCGGCTTCACGAGCGTCCCGGTGTGGTTGAGGCGAGAAGCGTTGTACGGGGCTAAGCCCTCGTACGCAGACCAGCCGTAGTTCACGAGGCCGGTTGCCGACCGTGGCCGGTAGTCGATCTCCTCCCACGTGTTCTGGCCGACATCACCGATGTAGAGATCGCCGTTGGCCCGATCGAACGAGAAGCGCCATGGGTTCCTCAGCCCGTAGGCGTAGATCTGCCAGTGCCCCCCGTTCAGACGCAGCAGCTTGCCCAGCTTGCTGGAGAGATTCTGCGAGTTGTTCGGCGGGTCGCCGCCGGAGCCGCCGTCGCCCGTGCCCGCGTAGAGCCGGCCGTCCGGCCCGAACTCGAGCTGGCCGCCGTCGTGGTTGTCGTTCGCTCGGTGGTTGACCACGAGCAGCTGCCTCCGCGAGGACGCAAGCGCGCGGCCGCCCCGAGAGAGGAACGAGTCGATCTCGACATCGCCGGTCTTGTTCGTGTAGTAGACGTAAAAGCGGTGATTCTTCGCGTACGCGGGATCGAACGCGACCGAGAGCAGACCTTGCTCGGAGTAGCCACTCTCGACCCGGTCGTGAATGTCGAGGAAGGTGCTCCGCTTCCCGTTCGTAAGCATCACGATTCGCCCGGCCCGCTCGACGACGTAGAGGCGGCCGGGCTCGCTCTTCGGCTGCGCTACGTACACCGGCTGCTCGAAGCCGGAGGCGACCTGCCGGAAACGGTATTCGGCGCGCTGCGAGTCCCCGGAGGCAGACGACACGACCGCGGCAAAGACTCCGAGGAGAACTGCTGCTCCGACGGCCCGCATCAAGCCATGTGACGCCGACCTGGACGAATGGTTGGCCAGGCGTGGGCGGAAGACCACTACGGGAGGCTGAAGATGTCGAGGGCTCCGGTCGTTGTGTGGTCGTTCGCGTTTCCTTCCGGCACGGCCACGCGGCCGTCGGTGACGATCGGACTGTTCCAGTGGCTGCCGCCGACGCTGAACGAGGCGAGACGCCTGCCGGTCGCCGGTGCGTACACGTTCAACGAGCCGTTGTAGACGTAGAGCAACCCTCCGGCGACAATCGGGCTCGTCCCACCCTCGCTGCGGCGCCAGGCGACGTGCAGCCGGCCGTTGCTGAGGACGTAGCAGGCGAGGCCGGACGAGGTCGCGACGAACAGGCGGTTTCCTGAGACCGCCGGGGCGGTGAAGACTTCTGCGCCACCGGGGGCGGCGACCGTCTGCAGCTCACCGCCGGTGGCACCGAGCCGTCCACCCAGGCGAGCGAGATTGAGCAACCGAAGCTTCCCGTCCTTGCCGCCCTGAACGGCGAAACCGCGGCCGATCAGCGCCGGGGCGG
>Ga0207693_10003207_pt1 | contig 14041 bp, 8 predicted proteins | sample LARL81metaG_FD_184347 | JGI IMG/M metagenome (GOLD analysis project Ga0207693, IMG submission 184347) | Corn, switchgrass and miscanthus rhizosphere microbial communities from Kellogg Biological Station, Michigan, USA - LAR L8-1 metaG... | ecosystem: Host-associated > Plants > Roots >...
CGGCGATGATCACCCCGCTTGCGCCGGGGCAGGTCAAATTGTGCGCCAGAAAATAGTTTCCCGCGGCGAAGATAATGGTTCCGCAGGAAGAGACCGGCGTGGGCGGTGCGGCGTAGGCGCTGGCGGCAAGCAATACAGCAGCTACTACCAGCAGTGTCTTTGGTAAGTTTGTGGGCAAGGTCGTGTTTGGCTTCATGTTCCTACCTTAATTCAGAACGAAATTCCTCAGCGTTGCTTCGTTTGCCTGCCAGGTGAATGCCTGCGATGCCGGCGTGGATGATTTGTAACCTTTCGGCAGCGCGACCTTCACTGTGTAGCCCGCTCCCAAAGTCCAATTTCTGGTGAGCGGGAAAAAGTACAGGCCAGTGCTGTCGGTAGTGGTCGTAGCCACTACTGCGTTCGCGGAATTGACTACGCTTACCGTAACTCCCGCAATCGCCCCATTGCTGGAGTTACCTACAACGCAGCCCAGCACTGGATCGGGCCTGAGGTTTGTGCCCAGGCTGGTTTCCAGCGCTTGCGTGTCAGTGACCAGAGCTGCCGCAGCCGATGCGCTAATGTGTTTGCCGCTCTGCGCGTTGACTTCGTTGAGCAATGCGCCGAGAACATTCACTGCCGTCTGGCTATCGCCCGCACTGATGTATGTTTGAGCCGTCGTGAGCTTGCTGGCGAGCGAAGTGGCGATTCCCGATTTGTCTATAGCTCCCGTTGTCAGGAAACTGCTAATCACATTCTTGATTCCGCCCGTTGTGGGCGTGACCACGATCATGGTCCCGGTTGAATGCGTGAGTGATGGAGATGAGGAAGTACCAGTGATCAGCAGCCCGTAGGAACCGGCGGTAACAGTGGCTGGAAGTTTGACGCTCAATGTAGAGGAAGCGGAGCCATTAAACGGTGGAGTAACCGAACTAGCGCTCAAGGAAATCGTCACACCGGGTGGCTGGTCGAGAACCGTCAACGCAACCGCCGAGTTAAAGTATTCGAACGAGTTGACGGTAACAGTTGTCGAGCCGGATCCGCCAACATCTGCCGCGATGTCATTTATGGGCGAGAAGAAGAACTCCGGCTTACGCGCTTCGTACGCGCCAATGTCGTAGCCTCCATTCTGTGGGCGCGTGACGCCGCGTTGATCGGTCGATAGAGAGGTTCCCGAATCGGCCGCATTTGCCGCAGGACTGGTTGTGAGAATCGCCATGGTAGGAGTATTGCCGGGGCTGTTCAGCCCCAAGGTCTGCAATTGAGGGTCGCTCGTACTCACTACGCCGGGGCAAGGTGCACCAGAATCGTTTTGCGTGATCAGATTCCCGACGCCGGAGACAGTAACGCCGACGAGATCATCACCTTGGCCAAGAACACTGCATTCTTTGGCTCCGTTATTGGCAATGATTGTGTTTTGCAAAGCAAAGGAGTTGTGTGATCCCAGGCATGCTCCGCTGTTGCAGAAGTCATACGTGAGAAATGTAACCCCGCCGCCGGACCCCGTGCTTTGGTTACCGATTATCGTGTCATTCTGCACGATTAAGGAGCCGTTCACTGCAAAGATGGCCCCCCCGGAATCGCCCCCATTGGCGGCATCCCCGCCGCCTGCGACCCCTCGCGCGACGTAGTTGTTATAGAAAGTGCTGTTTCGCACGGTTACCGAACCGAAGCTACTGAAAATGGCGCCGCCGAGGGCACCGCCGCCACCACCGCCAAAAAAACCGCCATGTCCGCCAAACGGACCTCCGTTCCCGGGACCACCGCTTCCTTGCCCAACGGCCTGCACGCCGCCGCCTCCTCCTCCGAAGCCGCCCTTGCCCCCGGACAACTCAAAAAAGCCTACGCCTGCGCCTCCTCCTCCGCCCCCGAAACCTCCACTCCCGCCATCCGCTGCACCGCCACCACCGCCGCCACCATAATTGCCGCCACCACCATTGCCCACACATGCTCCAAAGCAGGAAGCGTCAGGAGCAACAACCGCACCGCCGCCACCGCCACCTCCACCTTTGCACTCTCCCGAGTGCCCATCGTTGCCCGCGTCTCCGCCGTTACCGCCACACAGATATCCCCCCGGGCCGCCTACGCCATTACTCGCCCCGCCGCTTCCGGTGGTGCCGGTCGTAGTGCCGTTAGCGCCTGAAAAAACGGTGCCTCCACCACCACCTCCTCCGCTGCTTGTCTGGCAGTCAATTCCGCAGCCCTGACCACCATCGCCACGCGCCCCCCCGCCGCCACCTCCTGCATCATTCCACGCTCCGCCGTTTCCAGAGAGGCCTCCACCACCACCGCCTAAGAGCTCGTTGCCGGCCGTGTTGGGGAAGCAGCCGGCACACGGATCCCCATTCCCACCGTTGGCCCCATTATTCTCAAAGGTGCTGTTATCAACCGTGAGACTGCCTTCATCTGCATAAATTGCACCACCGGCTCCCAGACCTCCACCTCCATTGGTTGCTCCGCCATTCCCGCCCTGCACATGGAAGTTCTTAACGTAGAGATTATCTAATGTGAGGCTACCTGTTCCTGAGTAGGTGTTCCCGTTCACACTGATTGCCAATGGTCCGCTACTGGGTACCGTACCCACCGCAAACAGACGGAAGTTTTCTGTATTTCCGTTGTTAGTTCGCTCTAACATGGCTCCATTGCCTTCTATTGTGATGTTCTTGAAGATGATAGGGGTCGCCGTGGGCCCCATGTAGTTGTGCGCGTCCGCATCCCAAGACTTGTCGAAGGTATAGACTTCGCCGTTCTTCAGGACGATCGTATCGCCGTCGCCAGTGCCAGGCTCGCAGCCAGTGGTGTAGGTGGTGTCCGGATCTGTCTGACTGAGGGCGATATTTGCGCCGAATTCGGCTGAATAAATAGCCTCCTGCAGTGAGCATCCCCCACTCGACACGCCTTCAAACGGCGTAGTTACGTAGATGGTAGTTGCCGCGCTACTCCTAGCGCTAAGGGCGAATATGGCGAGAACTATCAGTGCGCATCGCGTCCAAAGGCGTATCTGCGTTTTCAGCTCGGTCGCGATATAGCAAGGACAAAGCAGCGAGATCAGCATGGCGCACATCCTCGTGGTTTCGGTTGTTCACTTCAGGTGCTACCAAAGTCTAAAAAAACTCGCGCATGCTGCCTGACATGGCTTCACGATTCAATAGCTATGGTCTGTTGGTGTATTAATTTTTATGTCGCCCCAAGCTATTCACGGCATGGGACATCGCCAAACACACGAAACCGATGTAGAATGGCGGGCGACTCTGGCGCGCCCCCAGAGCCTCTTTTGGCGGACGATCTCCCCCCTCTTAAGCCAGACATTGTTCCTGGTGTCCGCGGTTACACCGGAGGCACTGCACCCGCCAAGTCCGCGTCGCGGTTATGGCATCGGTCAACATCAACGAGACCATTCGGTTCGCAGACTACGAACTGAACCCCCAGACCTATCGGCTGAGCCGGGCGGGTCATACGCTCAGGCTAGAGCGCATTCCAACCGAGATTCTGATCTTCCTCATCGAGCACAAGGGCGAGCTAGTCAGTCGTGAGCAGATCGCGGAAAAGATATGGGGAAAGGACGTTTTTGTTGACACGGACAACAGCATCAACGGGGCAGTTCGAAAGATCCGGCAGGCTCTGAGAGACGATGCGGAACAGCCCCGCTTTATCCAGACCATCACCGGCCGGGGCTATCGCTTCGTAGGCGACATCGCAGGGAGCGTATCGGCTTCCATTACACCCTCAAGCGGCAACGGGTTCGCGCCAATGGTCAGCAGCACTGCGCTGCCCCAAGCTAGTTCTGATACTGCAGCTGATAGCTCACCGCAGCGCTGGATACAGCCTCGGGTCCTGGTCGCGACAACCCTGGCTTTCGTGCTCCTGCTGCTTGCGGCGGGATGGCTGGCATGGTCGAAATCACAGAAAACGAGCTCTCCTCCGGGAAAGTTCATGCTGGCGGTGCTCCCCTTCGAGAACCTGACGGGTGACGCCAGCCAGGAGTATTTCAACGATGGCCTGACGGAGGAAATGATTACGCAGCTGGGCGGGCTTGATCCGGATCGCCTGGGAGTGATTGGGCGAACGTCCGTGATGCACTACAAAGGGACAAGAACCCCTTTGGATCAGATTAGCCGCGAGCTGGGCGTGCGTTATGTCCTGGAAGGCAGTGTGCGACGCGATGGCGGAAAGGTGCGCATTACGGCTCAGCTGATTCAGAGCCAGGATCAGACCCATTTATGGGCGCGGGAATATGATCGCGAACTGATAGAACTCTTGGCGGTGCAACGGGAGATTGCGCAGGAGATCGCGCAGGAAGTCCAGATCACGCTCGGAAATGGCAAGTCTGTGCAGCCGGGCCGCGCACCGCTTTCCACACAGGAACTGGAAGCTTATGACTTGTATTTAAGGGGCCAATACTTTCTGAACCAGCGGAACGTTCCGGCCATGGAAGAGGCGATTGCCTATTATCAGCAGGCCACAGTCAAAGATCAACGTCAGGCCCGTGCGTTCGCCGGAATTGCGCATGCATACGCCCTGCTTGGGGGCTACAGCGGCAGACCCCAGCGGGAGGATATGGCAAGGGCCCGGGCTGCCGCATTGAAAGCCCTGGAGATTGACGGGACTCTTGCGGAAGCTCATGCAGCGCTGGCGTTGATAGCCCAAAACTATGACTGGAGCTGGCAGGTGGCGGAGAGGGAATTTCGACGGGCCATTGAATTGAACCCCAACTACGCTACTGGGCACCAGTGGTACGCGGAGCACCTGATGTGGAGAGGCCGGTTTGATGAGGCGTTGCGCGAGAGTGAGCGGGCACGGCAACTCGATCCATTGTCGCTGATCATCGCTGCGGATAATGGCGCAATTTTCTACTATTCAAGACAGTATGACCGGGCAATTGAGAAGTGGCACCCCGTGCTTCAGATCGATCCGCAATTTGTGCGCGCTCACCTCATCGAGCATGCTTACATTGAGAAGGGAAGGTTTGACGAAGCCATTGCTGATGTGGAGCGAACCCGGGCGTTTATTCCCGAGCGCTGGTACTGGTCGAATATCGCGTATGCATACGGCAGGGCCAACCGCCCGGCGGACGCCCACCATGCACTTCAGGAACTGCTTCGAGTGGGCCGGCGCGAAACACTTGATCCCAGGCTTTTGGCCTGGGCGTACCTGGGACTTGGTGAAAAAGATAAAGCTCTCGAGTGGCTTGAGAAAGCTTACGCAAAACACTCCGACGAAATGGTCAGCCTGAAAGTGAACCCCGGCTACGACACACTGCGCGGCGAGCCACGATTCCAGGTACTGCTGAGGCGGGTTGGGCTGGAGGATTGACGGATGGGCTCGGACAGAAGACTTCAGAACGCGGTTGGTGTGCTCCTGATTTCTGTGCTGTGCGTCACCGCCCATGCACAACGCTGAAAGATTGAAGTTTCCAGGATCGGCTGGTAATGCCAACTGTGCACTGCGAACCCTGAGGCTCCAATCATCTGGAATAAACATTTCTCCTGCTGGAAGAGACGTGTCTACTGCTTCGGTAACCGATACAAAGTCGATACCGAGTGCTCTGCAAGTTCGAGGCCGGCAATGAGATGTTTTAGAGACCGAGCAAAACGGTCGAACTTCCAGACAACGACCACATCAATTGAACGGTGTCGGCAATCTTTTATTAGTTCATCGAGCCCAGGTCGGCTAGTGGTTGCCCCGGTGCACTTGTCGCGGTAGATCTTGTGCAATCCCTGTGCTCGACGTTCCACCTAATCACGCGTTGCTCGCCACTGCTAACACGGACGTACAGTGCAGCACGTTTTTCTTCATCCAACGCCACCTTTCTCCTACCGTGCTATTGAAAAGGCTTGTTTGGAATACGTCAATCTGCGAAGGAATGGCTGCATAGAACGGAAACGTCAACTTGGAAGGTTCAAAGAGGATTCTGGAATGTTGTAAGGACCTGCTCGATAAGGCGCCAAGGCCCCTCCGAGGAGCGTGCTTGCATTCCGAATGGTGCAGTGAGGGTTAGGGTTGGTTTTGTTCTAGACTGCTGACGAATCGAGAGTCACGAAACTAATTGCGACGCAACATCGGCCCAAAATTACTGCAGATAACGGCTTGCCGATTACAGCCCGTGGGCAGAAGCTAAACAGGGCGACCATCAGCGACTTGACGATTCGGGATCCGCGCTGATATGTTCCGCTGGATGTCTAGTCGAAGCCCCGTCGCTGTTGAGTGAACCAGGGAAAGGCTTTAGTCGGTAAAGTGCCTCACATTCTGTAAGCCAGTCTCGAACTTGTAGGCCAGGTTCGCCTTTTCGACCTTGCGCAGAATGGAACAGAGACAACTATTGGATCTGGAGCGCCGCACTCAGAGGAGTCTCGCTTGAACACGGGCCGACAAAGATCTTGTAGACGCCTGGCAACAACCTCCAAGCGTTGATGTTCTCGTCGAAGATGGACATCACCCAAGGATCGACTTCAACTGTCACGGTCTTGGATTCGCCAGGGGCAAGTTCGATTCGCTGCCAACCCACCAGCCGCTTGAATGGTTCGCCGGCAACCTCCGGGAGTGTCGCATACACCTGTGCTACTTCAGTGCCCGCACGCTTGCCAATGTTCTTCACATCAAAGCTTACGGTCCGATGTGCATTGTCGGTCTTCAGCTTGGAATAGGCGTAGGTCGTGTAGGAGAGCCCGAACCCGAACGGGAACAAGGGCTCCTTGTGTTCGGCCTCGTACCATTTGTAGCCCACCTTCAGGCCTTCGTCGTAGTGGACCGTATACTTGGATTCGCTACGCGCACGATCATTTACCGCGCCGTTTCCTGCGCCTTCGTCTTCAGGAGAAAGTGCCGGGATCACTGGATGCGGCAGATCAGAATCGCTCCTGGGGAAAGTCATTGCTAGTTTGCCGCTGGGGTTCACTTCTCCGACCAGCACGTTGGCGAGAGCTTTATGGCCGCTGCTACCCGCGAACCATGTCTCCAACACGCCGCTAACTTTTCCGATCCAAGGCATTGTTACCGCCGTGCCCGTCTCAAGAATAACAATCGTGCGTGGATTCGCTGCGGCTACCTGCTCGATCAGCGCGTCCTGGTTGTCGGGAAGTGAGAGGGTTGCCAGATCAACGCCTTCTGACTCCCATTGATAAGCAAAGACGATTGCGACATCGGCTCTTTTGGCCAAAGTCACGGCAGCAGCCCGATCCTCCCCGGAGTTGTACTCTACCTTGACGTTCGGGAACTTCGCCTGCAGGGCTCTGAGCGGCGACGTGGGGAACCAAACGTGATCCTGCCAGTGAGTAGCGCCCTTCCCTGGCTGTGCAATCGCGTTGCCTCCGGGCGGATCCACCTGGGCTGAGCCGCCTCCAGAAATCATGCCCACATCAGCGTGCCCGCCAATTACGGCGACGCTACGAATCTTATCCCCGTCCAGGGGGAGGATCGATTCCTCGTTCCTGAGAAGCACGATGCTCTCTTCTTCCAGCTGCCGTGCGATGTCCAGCCCGCCTTCCACATCGACGACGCCTTTCTCAATGGGATTGTCAACGATGCCGGAAAGGAATTCTGCGTAAAGGACACGGCGCGCATGATCATCTATATCCGCCATCGGAACCTTGCTGTCCTTTACTGCCTGAGCGAGCGCCGGCCCAAAGTAATCTGCCATAGGTTGTTCCTGGTCCATCCCCGCTGCGGAAGCCTTCTCGGTGCTGTGCGTACCCCCCCAATCGGAGATGACGAAACCCTGATATCCCCAATCCTTCTTAAGAACGTCGTGCAGGGTGTAGGTGTTCTCACATGCGTAGTCGCCATTGATGCGGTTATAGGAACACATCACCGCGCCTGGGTTCGCAATCTTAATGCCTATATGAAAGGCGAGAAGATCGCTCTCTTGCATGGCACGTTTGGAGATGATCGCGTTCACGATGTTTCGGCCGGTCTCCTGATCGTTTATCGCGAAATGCTTTATGTCGCCAATGACATGTTGCGCCTGTTCGCACTTCATGAGATTGCCAACCATAGTCCCAGCTAGCAGCGGATCTTCTCCGGCGTACTCGAAGGTTCGGCCATTCCTCGGTTCGCGCGTAATATTTATGCCCCCACCCAGCGACATATTAAAGCCCTGTGCTCGCAACTCTCGACCGATAAGCGCGCCGTACTCGCAGGCGCCACGCGTGTCCCAGCTCGATGCGGCCGCCAGAGTGGATGGAAGCGCCGTCGAGTATCGGCCATTGGCCCCGCTGTCGCGAACGCCGTACGCGGCGTCAGAAATGAATATTGGCGGAATGCCCAACCGCTGTACACCTTCGACGTAGCCTGCGCCGCCATTCGAGATAAAGGTCAGGGGCATCTGCCATTGGGAGGCGTGTGCCATACCATTTCCATGCAGAAGCGCAATCTTCTCGCCCAAAGTCATCTGCTTTAGAACCAGTTCGGCCCGGTTCTCAGGAGAGAGTTGGGAGTTCATCCAAGGCTGGCTGGGGTTCTGCGCGGTAGCGAGACTTACGGCAACTATTAGACCCAAGGTGGTTGAGAGGAAAAACGGCGGTAGGGGCCCTATCAATTTCGGAATCTGCATTGATCTCCTTTGCTCAACCATTTTTGAACTGCGTAATCCATATCAGAGGTTCCGTCCGAACACAAGAATGCGAAAGGCTTCTCATTGCTTGCATGGAGGCGGAACCGTTTTGAGTTCCGCTGTCAGCTTTTGCTTGACATATGAAACAGCTTTACCCGTGCGGCCTAACCCGGCGCTGCAATGGATCAACACAGGCTTTTCGAGCTTCTTGTAAGCTTTCCACCCCTTCTCAAGTTCGCGTTCAGAGAGCGCAGGATGCTTGTAGTTGCGAACTGGAAGATGCGCAGCCTGGAATCCGCTCGCCCGATAGTTAGGAGACCAAATCTATGTGAACTTGGGTGTAGAGCCGCAGCTGTCGCTGGTCCAGTAAACAAATGACGGATCGAATACCGAAGCTTTCCCTGGCCTTGTTAAGCCAAACATCGACGGTGTGTTGCGACACCTGGCTCGCTGGTTTTTTCTTCATCCTCGGTCTTGGTCCGGGGGCAAGTTGCTCACCAATTACCCACCGAAACATGCGGCTCCCCTACCTCGCAATTCTCGGTTGAGGATGTACACCCGAACCAAGTCGATGAAATTGGAAGTAGTGGGCATGTCTATCAAAATACATGGGTAGCGTGACCTGCGCGATAGGGCGTGCTTCCGTTTTTCTGGCGATTTCCCTGGTTTGCAACGAAGGTAAGTACGGGAGGATGGGTGGCAAAACGGCAATCCGATTGTAACTGACTGAATACATTATAGTTATTATTTTATAGAATATCTCGACTGGGCACCTGAAACTGGGATTTAGGGTTTGTCAGCATTTTGCTGCGATTTGCCCGCATTCGAGAAATCTGGAGTGCGAATTATTGGACTCTGTAACTGCCCCTCTTGGAAAGGTGTCTCGACACGGCGAGCCGGGGTAGGTGCCTATTGTTTAGCCGAAGAATTTCCTTGCACGAAACTAAATATGAGGACATCTAGAGTTACTTTCGCCGTTGCAGTATTCGCGTTCTTCACAGTTCCTTTAGTTGCTGCCCAGAATCAATCACGATCTACTGCCTCGAGTGGGCAAAAGCAATCGCTGTCTTCGAGCGCGACTACAACAACCGCGCCGGGCGAGGCGGTGCACTCCGGCACGAGCCGAATCATCACGGCGTACTCGCTTCCCCCTGATCTCCACAAGAAGGCACACGACCTGAACCGCATTCGTTTCCGACAAGCTCTAATCGCTTTTGTTTATGGAATCGTAGTCTTGTGGCTTGTGCTGCGCTGGAGACTGGCACCGAAATATCGGGACTGGAGTGAGCGTATCTCGTCGAAGAGCTTTGTTCAGAGTCTGGTGTTTTCTCCGTTGCTATTGTTAACGATCGCGATTTTGACCTCGCCCTTGGACATTTACAGCGAATGGATCGAAATGCAGTATGGAATCTCAGTGCAAGGATGGGGTTCATGGGGTTGGGATTGGGTCAAGGCAGAACTAATCTCGCTGGTAATTGGGATTGTCTTTATTTGGCTTCTTTATCTCGTCATTCGCAAGAGTGCTCGTCGATGGTGGTTTTATTTTTGGCTGATCACATTGCCGCTCGGTGTGTTTTTGTTCTTTCTACAACCGCTGGTGATCGATCCGATGTTTCATAAGTTTGAGCCCCTGCAGCAAAAAGACCCCGTACTTACAGCCAGTCTCGAAGGGCTGGTGAAACGGGCAGGTCAAGACATTCCTCCGGAGCGGATGTTTTGGATGGGGGCAGGTGAAAAGACCACGGGGCTCAACGCGTATGTGACGGGCATCGGAGCCTCGAAGCGCATTGTGGTGTGGGATACAACCATCGCGAAGATGAACACTCCGCAGATCGTGTTTGTTGCTGGTCATGAGATGGGACATTATGTTCTGCAGCATATTCCGAAGGGGCTGGCCTTCTTCGCGATGCTTTTGCTCCTGGCCTTTTACACCGGCCATCGCTGTATCGGTTGGTTGCTGGCGCGCTGGGGCGCGAACTGGCAGATTCGTGCCCTCGAGGATTACGCATCGTTGCCGGCAGTATTGTTGCTTCTATCAGTCTTTTCCTTTGCAATTAATCCGGTCGGTTCAGCTTTCAGTCGGTATTTGGAGCATCAAGCGGACCAGTACGGGCTGGAAGTCACGCATGAACTGACGCCGGATTCCAGCCAGATAGCGGCGCAAGCTTTCCAGATATTGGGCCAAGTGGATCTGTCGGATCCCGATCCGAACCGCATGAACGTTTTCTTGTTCTACGATCATCCCTCCATTTCCGACAGAGTTCGGTTCAGCTTGACTTATGATCCGTGGGCCGGTGGAGGGCAAGGCGAATTCGTCAAATGATCGGCGTGACCACCGATGAGCGCGGATCAGACGGGCACGATTCACGGTGGCCAACTGTAGTAAAACTGTGGTAGTTGCACGTTCAAAACGGATCATTTCCAGGCAGAATGGATCAAATGGGCCGACTTGTAGCGCGTGGAAAAGATGAGTAGTGTAAAAAATTTTCCAAACGGTTCAGAACCCGCCTGTGAGCTCAAAATCCACTGTGCAAATGCGCGCTCTTCGTTGCTACTCGATTCGGTCCCTCTTGGCCAGGTTGTGCCCTCCACAGAAGATCTGATTGTTTTTGGGATCTTTCGAGGACCGCCTTTTGACTAAGGGATGATGTGGCTGAAAATCTGGGCGAGTGAGAAAGATTCAAGTTTTGCTGTGACAAAAACGTGATAGTTCCATGTTCAAAATGGCTCCAATTCGATCAGAACGCATCAGAATGTCAGGTAAAGTAAAGAATTTTCATAACCAATCAGAACACTCCTGGTGATCTTCAAAACCGGCGGGCGGCAGGTTTTCCTGTCGCCGGTGGGTTCGACTCCCACTCGCTTCCGCCATTTTTATCTTTGTAAAACCAGCATAAATACTGGGAAAAATTGCATAGAACCGGGCGGTCATGGTTTTCCGTGCTGTTTGTGCTACAGGCCAAAACAGGCAGAGTCAATTGTAATGCCATCTCTTACCGACTCCGGTATTCGTGGATCACGTCCACTAGGCTCATGACCGAATGGACGGCTGCTGTGCGGCGGACTAATAAACCGCTGCCAGCTTAAAGTTTGGGGCGCGCTATTGATTTGTCAAACGGTAATCCGGCCCATCGAATGAGTGGGCAGGCCCATCGTTACGTAAGCGTCTGTCCTGTTTGAGCAACATATTGCCAAGCTTAGTAAAGCGATAAGAGAAGGCTACATGGGACATCTCTCCTGATTCCGTCTCATCGAATCCCCGTGTGCTACTCTCAATGACCGAGAAGTGGACGTAATCGTAGATGTCAATGTCTTGCACTCTGACCAGCAAGCCCGTAGGGTCTTCGCAGATATCACCTATGGCGAGATGAACATACATCATTGATGACCTCCAAATTTCACGACCGACGACCACTCAAGAGGGAGGCTGGAACCCCCTATTTCTGAAGGCTCCAGCATGTTTAGGTACGGAGGTGACTAAGCTGACATTGCTCGACGCTGCGCGCGACTCTCGCGGATCGAGGCAACACCCCGGCGGATGTTCAGCCAACCGTTTTCCTGAAAGAGATGAAAAAGGTCATAGCTATAGGGCACCTCGCCGGTGATGATCTCTTCTTTTCCTTGATCATCGGTAACGGAGAAGGCAACCTGCACCGGTTCATCGGGCGAGTTTTGCTTGGTGAAGTGGACGAGTTTTACGTTGAGGGTTGCTTGCTCTTGAGCTTGAGTTTGCATAGGCATTGTTTTTTCCCTCGTCCCTAGTTGGGCACCGAGTTGTTCACCCTAAAAAACAATAAAGTGCAAGTCAAGCCGACAACGCCACATTTTTTGTAAAACTTTTTCCACCGGGCACAATTTGCATAGCGACCCACTGAGATCAGTACAAGAACATACGAAGGTTCTGTCCTTGAACATGTTGCCTCCCTTCTTTTGTGAATCCGTTGAATGAGTAGTTGCGCGTCCTTACAAAGCAGAGACGAAGTGAGCCGCTGGATTCCGCTTTACTGTATCCCGGCAGAGCCGATTATCAAGCGGATCGCATACAGTGTTCTGTGTAGTTCCACGGAGACAGATATGAAGGTTCATTGATGTTCTGCACCCAAACATGAGGAGTACAAAAACGCGCATCGAGCAAAACTATGCGTCAGGCTTGGAGATGAGCACACTATGCAAAAGGACAACATGACTACGATAAAGCAACGCAGCAATGACTTGATCGCTATGGAAACACAAGGCCTCATCAAGAAATCTGGCTATACATACAACCGAGCCGGAGATCCTGAGTTAGCGCTACGTGACGCAAGGTGGAAGCGACAAGTTTTGGGCGTTTGAACTGGAACATCTGTCGGATGCAGACAGGACGACGTTGGAACGATCGAACGATCTGGGTGCGGCGTCACAGCTGAAGGACTGAAGCTTTACATCGAAGAAACCCAGCCGTGAAGACGCACGAAGCATTGGAACTGCAACAGCAGGACGCGGGATCGCCAGCAAAAGGAGCACAGCCGCCAGCGAAACGTCGTCTCTGCGCAGCCGCTATCTTGGCTCGACTCCCTGCCCGCGAAGTCAAAAAAACGCGAAAGAGATTACTTACGGACGGTATAGTGCAGCTTGACGACGCCGTCTGGGAACTTCGTGCAGGAGATGAGTTTTAGTGGCACTGTGCGGCGGCTGGGCGCGATCAATGGAATGCCTTCACCTATAAATGTGGGTATAGCGTGAATCATAAAATCGTCGATCTCTCCTTCGTCGAGAAATGACGCAATGATGCTAGCGCCCCCCATGATCCAGATGTCTTTGCCCTGTTTCTCCCGCAGACCGGTTGCGAACGATTTGATGGGTTCGCTTACGAATTCCACACCCGCAGGCGCTGGTGATTGCAGACTGCGTGTAAAGACATAGTTTTTAACTTTTGTATCGAACGCCGACCTGGACACGCCTTTCTTTTGAAAGCCAAGCGCCATATCGCATGTCTTCCTGCCCCACAAGATCGTGTCAATCGATTTATAGAACGCACCCATGCCATAGTCGCCCTTCGAACGCGGACGGTCGAGCCAGTCGACGGAGCCGTCAGCCCGAGCAATAAAGCCGTCGGCGCTGGTGGCGATGTAGACGGTGATTTTGCGCTTGGGAGCCATGGCAGTAGAGGCGGTGGTCAAATCCTAATCCAGCTTCACCATTGCGGTACGCGGTTGAGAAAGTAGCAGAGCTGTAAACGGCCTTGCCAGGTCCTAAACTTTACAACCGGAATCCTTTTGACAGCAACTCATTTTGCGGAACATTCATCGGAGGGAATTTCAACTGCTGGTTAGTCCCCATCTGTGTAAGCAATTTCAAGTGAGAGTCTATTGCCCCTTCGCTGATCCCAAAATCTAATAGAACCACGCGTACCTCCTTATCGGAGGAGTACTCGTGCATCTCGTTCCAGAATCATCTCGATGTCCGCTTCCTTCATCGACTCCCGCAGATCCCAATGCACCAGAAAACGACGGCATCCATCCCGCACACTGCATAAGT
>Ga0207693_10003210_pt1 | contig 14038 bp, 10 predicted proteins | sample LARL81metaG_FD_184347 | JGI IMG/M metagenome (GOLD analysis project Ga0207693, IMG submission 184347) | Corn, switchgrass and miscanthus rhizosphere microbial communities from Kellogg Biological Station, Michigan, USA - LAR L8-1 metaG... | ecosystem: Host-associated > Plants > Roots >...
CGCGCAGCGCTTCGAGCTCGGCCTCGGCGGCGTTTAGCTCCGACAGGATTCGCCGTGCCCGTGCGACAAGCACGTCCCCGGCCTCGGTGATCGACACTCGCCGCGTCGTCCGCTCGACGAGCGCGACGCCGACCTCCTCCTCGAGCCGGCGGATCTGCTGTGACAGTGCCGGCTGGGCGATGTGCTCGCGCTCGGCGGCGCGGGTGAAGTGGCGCTCGTCGGCGAGGGCGACGAGATATCTGAGCTGTCGCAGATCCATAAGCAGATCCTATAGATCTCTTCAAATACTCGTCTTGGACAAATAAAGCTCGCCGCGCCATGATTGCTCCTGCAACACCCTCTCCTCCCTCAGAGCGCGCCCCGAGAGACCGGCCTTATTTCTCCCCGCCGGTTACGGGGCGCGACTCGTTTCCAGGGGAAACCGCGGCGTCGGCCGGCGCGTGTAACACAAGCTCAGTCAAGGTCTCGGCCAGGCTGCCGATCTGGTCAGGTGATGAGCTTCGTTCCCACGTCAGCCGACGACTCGACGGCCCCGCCCGCTCCCGCGCCCGCCGACGGCGCCGCGGCCGGCGACGAAGTCGAATACCCCCGCGGCCTGATCCCGCCCACCAAGCGCGGCCGCTCGCAGAGCCTGATCGGCGACATCGTCGTCGACCTCGGATTCGCACGCCGCGACCACGTCGACACGGCCGTCAGCGCCTCTCGAGAGCAGGGCCGGACGACCGGCCAGATGCTGCTCGAGCAGGGGCACATCCGCCAGGATCAGCTCGCCCGCGCGCTGGCCGAGCGCTTCGGCCTGGACTACGTCGACCTGTCGGTGTTCGACGTCGACATGGGCGCGGTGAACCTGGTCACGCTCGAGGTCGCCAAGCGCTACCAGGCGGTTCCCGTCGGTTTCTTCGACGACGGCACGGTGATCCTGGCGATGGCCGACCCCACCAACGTCCTGACGATCGACGAGATCTCGATGATCACCGGCATGAAGGTCAGGCCGGCGGCAGCGGGAGCCCAGGACGTCTCCGCGCTGATCAGCCGCCTGAACCGCTTCGACGAGACCGTCGCCGAGATCGAGGTCGAGGAGGAGCCCGACACCGAGCTCAAGCTGGCTGACGCTCCCGACTCGGACGCCCCGATCGTCAAGCTCGTTCACTCGATCATCGGCCAGGCGGTCGAGCGGGGCGCGTCCGACATCCACTTCGACCCCGAGGCCGGCGACATGAAGGTCCAGTTCCGGATCGACGGCGTGCTCACGCAGGCCGCGACGATCGCGCGGCGCATGTCCGCGGGCGTGATCTCCCGGATCAAGATCATGGCCAACCTCGACATCGCCGAGAAGCGACTGCCGCAGGACGGCCGCCTCGCGGTGACGATCGAGGGGGGCCGCATCGACGTCCGCGTGGTGACGCTTCCGCTGGTCAAGGGCGAGGGTGTGGTCATGCGAATCCTCGACACCCGTGCGGTAGTCCGCGAGCTTGAGTCGCTGGGCATGCAGGACTCGGAGCGCGAGAAGTTCGTGTCGGCGGTCACCAAGCCGTACGGCGCGGTGCTCGTCACCGGCCCGACCGGCTCGGGGAAGTCGACCACGCTGTATGGCGCGCTGTCGGTCGTCAACGACGGCGAGAAGAGCATCCTCACGATCGAAGATCCGGTCGAGTCGCAGATCGCCGGCATCAAGCAGATGCAGGTGTCGGTCAAGACCGGCGTGACCTTCGCGATCGGCCTTCGCTCGATGTTGCGCGCCGACCCCGACGTGATCATGGTCGGCGAGATCCGCGACCGCGAGACCGCCGAGATCGCGATCCAGGCCGCGCTCACCGGCCACCTCGTGCTGTCCACGCTGCACACGCGCGACGCCGCCAGCGCGCTGGGCCGGCTCACTGACATGGGAATCGAGCCGTTCATGGTTTCGGCGGCGATCGACTGCGTCGTCGCCCAGCGCCTCGCGCGCCAGCTGTGCGCTCACTGCAAGCGCGTCGGCGACGTCCCCGACGCCGTCCGCGAGGCCGACGACCTGTGGGGCGTCGATCTCTATGAGCCGGTCGGCTGCATGCGCTGCGGCAACACCGGCTATCAGGGCCGCCTCGGGCTCTATGAGGTGATGCCTCTAAACGACGAGATCCGTGCGATGGTGATCGAGCGCCGCAGTGTCTCGGAGATCGCGGCGTCCGCCGCTCGAACTGGCATGCGCACGATGCGCGACGACGGCATCGAAAAGGTCAAGCGAGGTCTCACGTCGCTGGCCGAGGTCGCTCGCGTCACCAACGTGTTCTGATCAGTCGCGCCGCGCTACCGTGGCGCGCATGGAGCACTACTACGAGTTCAACCGCGCCAGTTGGGACGAGCGCGCGCCCGCGCACGCCGCGTCGCCGGACTACGCGTTCGAGCGCTTCGTCGAGGATCCGGCGTTCCTCAGCGAAGTGGTCCGCTTCGACCTCCCGCGGCTGGGTGACATCAACGGGCTGAAGGGCGTGCACCTGCAGTGCCACATCGGCACCGACACGCTGTCGCTCGCAAGGCTCGGGGCGCAGATGACGGGCCTGGACCTCTCGCCGGCGTCGCTGGCGCAGGCGCGCGAGCTCTCCCGGCGCGCCGGCCCGCACGTCGAGTACGTCGAGTCCGAGCTCTACGACGCGGTCTCTGTGCTCGGCGCCGGATCGTTCGACCTGGTGTTCACCGGCATCGGCGCGCTGTGCTGGCTGCCGTCGGTCAGCCGCTGGGCGCAGGTCGTCGCCGACCTGCTGGTCCCCGGCGGCCGCCTGTTCATCCGCGAGGGACACCCGGTCCTGTGGTCGGTCGAGTACGAGCGGCCCGATCGGCTGCTGGTGCTCGAGTACCCCTACTTCGAACGCGAGCAGGCGCTGGTCTGGGACGAGCCCGGCACGTACGTCGAGACCGATGCCGTGTTCGAGCAGAACATCACGCACGAGTGGAACCACGGACTCGGCGAAATCGTCACCGCGGTGCTCGATGCGGGCATGAACCTGACGATGCTCGTCGAGCACGACAGCGTCCCCTGGGAACCACTGCCGGGACAGATGGTCCAGGACGAGCACGGCGAATGGCGGCTGGCCGATCGCCCCGAGCGGCTGCCGCTGACCTACACGCTGCAGGCGATCAAGCGGGGCTGACCAGCGCGCCGGCGAGCGCCGTCCACTCGTCGGCCGGTATCCCACGGACGCCGACCGGCTGCAGGCACACGTGGTCAGCGCCGGCGTCGAGGTGATCGCGCGCCACGGCGGCGATGTCGTCCGCGCCGCCGTGCGGGATGACGGCGTCGATCAGCCGGTCAGAGCCGCCGTCGGTGATGTCGTCCGGCGCGAATCCGTGGCGGAGCAGGTTGCTCGTGTAGTTGCGCAGCGCCAGATACAGCTCGGCGTAGCGGCGCGCCTTCGCCCTGGCGCTGTCCACGTCGCCGTCGACGACGCACGCGAGCTCCGGGGCAAGCAGCGCATCCGCGCCCAGCTCCGCGCGCGCGGCACGGGTGTGCGCGACCGGAACGAAGTAGGTGTGTGACCCGCGCGAGCGCTTCCTGCACAGCTCGAGCATCTTCGGTCCGAGCGCCGCCAGACAGCGGCGGTCGCGCGGCAGCGGCGTGTCGGCCTGATCGAGGCCGTCGAGGAACGCGCGCATCGCGGCTAGTGGGGTTGCGTACTGGCTCGTGGCCTCCGGATGGCCGATGCCGATCCCGACGAGCACGCGGTCGGGGAAGTCCTCCGCCAGTTGCACGTACTCGGCCGCGAGCTCTGCCGGGTCATAGCTCCACACGTTGACGATCCCGGTGGCGACCACGAGGCGGTCTGTCGCCTCGAGCAACGGCCGGACCGACGGAAGCCGCGGAGACCCGCCGAGCCAGAAGGTCCCGAACCCCAGCTCCTCAACGAGCCTCGCGGCCTCGCCCGCGTTGTCCTCGCCGATCTGGCGGTACGAGGTCCAGACGCCGATTCGCCCGAGCTCCATGCGCACAGGGTTGCATGCGCGGTAGCTCTAGGGTGTCTCGGGGTAGCGCAACCTCGACACGAACAGAGGAGATGCAATGGCAAAGAGCCGAGCCGACGACCTATTCGACCGTTTGCATGCCCAGGGCCTGCGCAAGCGCACCGCGAAGCTGCTCTCGCAGGCCACCAATCGCCGCCGCAAGCCGGCTAACGCGGTTGAGCGCTCTCTGAACGACGTCAAGCGTGCCGTCGCGCGGGTCGAGGACCGCCTGTCGGGCGGGCCGGCCAAGCGCCGGGCAGCGGCCAAGAAGGCGGCGGCCACCCGTAAGCGCAACGCCCAGCGCCGCAGCGCCGCCGCCAAGAAAGCCGCGCGCACGCGCTCGAAGTCTTCCTGACGCCGTGCGCGCGGTCGTATTCGAGCGCAACGGCGGCCCCGAGGTGCTCGAGCTCAAGCACGTCGACGACCCCTCGCCGGGCGACGGCGAAGTGATCGTCGACGTCGGTGCGGTGGGGATCAACTACCGCGATGTGTACGAGCGCGAGGGCCGCGGCTACGGCTCGAGCCCCCCGGCGATCATCGGCGTGGAGGGCGCGGGCACGATCGCCGGCACGGACGAGCGCGTCGCGTGGAGCGCGGTGCCGGGCAGCTACGCGGAGCGCGTCGTGGCCACGCGCGATCAGCTGGTCCCGGTCCCCGACGGCGTCAGCACCGAGGTCGCAGCCGCGGCGATTCTGCAGGGCATGACCGCGCATTACCTGGCGCACGACTCGTACCCGATCCAGCAGGGCGACTGGGTCGTCGTCCACGCCGCTGCCGGCGGCGTCGGCCTGCTGCTGACGCAGATGGCGAAGCTGCGCGGAGGACGGGTGATCGCCACCACCTCGACGGAGGAGAAGGCGGAGCTCGCACGTTCAGCGGGAGCCGATGAGGTGATCGGCTACGACGGCTTCGCCCAGCGCGTGAAGGAGATCAGCGGCGAGGGCGCCGCGGCCGTATACGACGGCGTCGGCAAGGCGACGTTCCTGGATGGATTCGACGCGCTGCGGCCGTTCGGCAGGATGATCCTCTACGGCGCCGCCAGCGGCCGGCCCGATCCGCTGGACACGGCGATCCTGGCACCGAAGGGATCGCTGTACGTCCAGCGCCCGACGCTGATGACCTACGCGCGGACGCCCCAGCTGCTCCGAGACCTCGCCGGCCGGCTGTTCGGGCTGATCGCCGACGGCAAGCTGGACGTCCGGATCGGCGAGCGGTATCCGCTGGACCAGGCGGCGCAAGCGCACCGAGACCTCGAGGGGCGCAAGACGACGGGCAAAGTGCTCCTGATTCCCTAGCGGTGCGCGAACGCCCGCTGCCAGGTCTCGAGGTAGGCCTCGGCCGAGCGGAACAGGAGCGCCAGCGCCTGGCGGCCGCCGGGCTGCTGCTGCATGTCGGCGAGCAGATCGGCCATCAAGCCGTACTGCGCGACGCCGTCGGTGTTGAGGTCAAACGTGCGCGTGCCGGTGACCTCGCGCGTGAACGTGACCTTGCCGTCGTATGACTTGAACGGGTAGCGAAGTGGATGCTGCGCCGCGTCGGCGCGCGGGCCCGGCAGCGACGACAGGCCGCCCGTGTCGGTGCCGATCCCGACGCCGAAGTTGCGCGACCGGTCCCGGTACTTGGCCATGGCCAGGATCTTGGTCGCGAGCTCCGGCGCCTCGGTCGGCGTCACCGCGGCAAAGCCACCGAGCCTGTAGAGCTCCAGCAGCTCGGCCGGGCTCCACTCCCCACCGGTGCCGTTGTGGCTCGAGATCAGCGGGTAGTGCGCCTTGGCGGCGATCGACAGGACCGTGTCCCGGGCCTTCTGGCTGAGGTGGTCGACCTCAATCAGCATGTGGGCCTTGATCATCTGCTCGATCGCGAAGCGTCCCAGCGCGGTCAGCCCGCGCGGATTGCACCGAAGACCCGACGGATACGTGGGCATGCCCTGCGCCGCGATCTTCTTTGTCGCCGGGAAGAACTTCGACAGCGCCACGAGCACGCTGGTCGGGAGCGACACGACCGGAACGCCGCGATCCTGGCCGGGGCAGGCGGCGGTGTTGAAGTAGCTGCCGGTCTGGAAGCGATTGAGGAGATTGATGAAGATGCCCTTGTCGCCCTCCTCGAGCGCCGCTCCCGAGAGCGCGTTGTTGAACCAGTGGGCGACGAACATGCCGCGGACGCCAAGGCGCTTGTAGTCGCGGATGCCGCGGACGATGTCGCTGCGGGTGCACTGCGGGTTGCCGCGCAGCTCGCTGCAGCCGAACAGGTCAGACGACTCGATCCCGATGAGCACCGCAAGCTTGCCCTGGGCGATCACGCGCCGAGCCTGGGCGGGGCTGTACACCAGACGGAACCAGCCGCGCCCGGACCCTCCGCTCTGCGCGTCGATGTAGTCCTGCATCTGGCGTAGCGTGTGGATCTGGGCGACGATCGATGCCGTCTCGTCGCAGCTATGGCCCCGCTTGCGCGGCTCGACCTGGCACAGCGCCTGGTCGTCGACGGTCTGCGCGACCACGAGCCGCTCGCCCGCCTCCCACGCGCGCTGCAACCACACGTAGTAGGTCTGCTGGTGGGTCTGGGTGTTGAACGTCGGCCAGCCCTTGAACGTCGGCCAGCCGTGCGTGTCGTGCGTGCCGACCGGGTTGCCGTTGCTCAGGAGGTTGCCGGTGACGTCGAGCGCGCCGTTGGCGCCGTGGACCTTGGCGTCCTGACCGAGGGCCGCCGCGATCCCGAAGCGGTCAAACGGCTCGCCGGAGATGACCAGGCCGCCGCCGCGCATGTTCGCGGTGATGTGCAGGTGGTCGTCGACGAATCCGAACACGGCTCCGGCGCCGTTGGTGCCCTTGAAGGTGTGGCCGGTGGCGTCGACCTGGGCCTCGGGGAACGGCTTGCAACCCGAGGCGGGAGTGAGCTTTGCGACGGTGGGGCCGGCTGCCCGCGTGAACGTCAGCTTTCCTCGGTTGACGGCGGCCTTCCACTCGGTCGCGGGGCCAACTGTCTTGGTTCTGATGAGCGTCTTGTGACGCGCGGCCAGCAGCCTGCCGTCGCGGCCGTAGAGCATGTACGTGCCCAACCCGGTCGCTTTCAAGTAGAAGCGCTGCGCTCCGAGCGCGACGCAGCGCCCCGAGAGCGCGTTAGGGGATGTGACCGGCGCCGGCGTCGTCGCGCGGGCCGGACCTGACGCGGGACGACCCGCCGCGATCCCGCCCGCGAGCGCAAGCGCAGCGACGACCACGCAAACCACCGCTACCGCTACCCGTCTGCTCCCCGGCAAGCGTTCTTGCACCGTCTCTCCTCTGGTGCGCGGCAGTCTATAGACGGGAACCTGCGCGGGCCGGGCATCTCGGCAACCCGGCCCGCGCGGGGGACAGTGGCTCAGCTGTAAGGGGGCTGCTGAGCCGTGGCGGCCGGAATCCGTAGGGATACCGACACGGGGACATTCGCCACTACTCTGTTTCCAGAGGGCATGATGATCCGTCGAGCGCAGTCCGCAACGAAAGTGGACATACGTCGCACGATCTACGCACAGCCCCTCATCTAAGCGTGGAAATCCTGAGAAAAACCTCTAAGGTCTCACTGGATCTGCCGATAGTCCCCCGGGGGGTGCCGGGCCCCCGCACGTAGACCTCATGGCGGCCCTCTCGACACCCCGTAGTCATACGCGTGCTTTGACCGCGCTGGTCGTCGCCATCGCCGTCGCTTCACTGCCCGCGTCCGCATCCGCGATCACCACGACACAAGCGAAAGCAAGCATCACCGACGCGACGACCGGGATGTCGGACGCGTCCTCGCTTGTGCCGCGCAGATCTTGCGACGCTCCCGCCCCAGGACACGCCGCCTGTCTGTCTCAGTTCCTGGCGGTGCGCCAAACCGGAGCGCCCGTGCATCCGCGATTGCAGCAGGTCGCTTCGCCCAACCTCTTGCGCCGCGTGCGCGCGCGATCTGCCGCCACCGCCCGAGCCGCGGCAATTGCCGCTGCCACCAGCCCAGTCCCGGCGCCTCAGCCGGGCGGACCTGCCTACCTGCAGCAGGCCTATGACGTGGCCGCGCTCGCCCAGATCGCCGGCGGCAACCAGACCATCGCGATCGTGGACGCCTACGACAGCCCGACCGCCGAGTCGGACCTCGCGACCTACCGCTCCACGTTCAACCTTCCGCCCTGCGCCGCAGGCTGTTTTCAGAAGGTCAACCAGTGGGGAAGCTCAGATCCGAGGCTGCTGCCATCGGCACCACCCGATGGCAAGAGCGGCTGGCAGAGGGAGATCGCGCTTGACCTCGATGCGGTATCCGCGATGTGCCCGAACTGCAAGATCGAACTCGTCGAGGCTTTCACCGACGGGATCGGCGATCTGTCGGTGGCGCAGTACACGGCGGCGCACATGACCCCCACTCCCAACGTGATCACCGATAGCTGGGGCGCCGTTCCCGCGAGCGCCACCAGCCAGCAGAACGCCAACGGCGAGCAGACCTGGCTGAAGAACACCGCCACCTTCACGTTCCCCGGAATCGCAACCGTCGCTGCTTCCCTGGACTTTGGGTACCTCGGCAATGGCCAGAACTCGCAGTGCAAGAACGGTTATACCGCGGAGACCTGCAACGTCTATCCCGCGGCCCTGCCAGGCGTCACCGCGGCCGGCGGGACGAGCATGGTGCCCGCCAACGGCATCGGCACGCAGGCCGCCCGCGGCGTCGGCGAGGTGGCGTGGACTGACACCGGCTCGGGCTGTGACACGACCGAGGCCAAACCCTCGTGGCAGACATTCGCCGGCTGCAATGGCCGCGCTTACAACGACCTCTCGGCAGATGCCGACCCGGCGACAGGGATGTACGTCTACAACGCCGCCGACGGCGGCTGGGAGATCGGCGGCGGCACCAGCGAGGCCTCGCCGCTGATCGCCGCTTACTACGCGCTGGTCGGCGCGGGAAGCGACCCGTCGTGGGCATACAGCACCGCGGCAGCGCAGCCCGGCATCTTCAACGATGCCGTCTCGGGCTCGAACGGAACCTGCCAAGCCCCGATCACCTACATCTGCAACGCCACCACCGGTTACGACGGTCCGACCGGTCTGGGCACGATTAGCGGCGCAGTCCTTCCCGGGGCTCCCGGCATTGCGACTCCCGGCTTCGGCGACCGCTGGGACAGCGGCGACTTCTCTTACACAAAGAACGTGACGGTCGCCAGCGCCACGCTGCAGGGCGGCGTATACCCCAACGGCAGGAACACGACTTACTTCTGGCAGTACGGCACGACGACGTCCTACGGTCAGACCACGCCGAGCGGGGTAGCTTCGGGCACCGCGCCCGTCGCCGTCACCAACACGATCACGGGGCTCTCGCCGGGCACGACGTATCACTACCGGCTCGTGGCCATGAGCCCGGACCCCGCCAACCCGGGGCAGTTCCTCACCCAATACGGATACGACTTCGAGCTAACGACCAGCAGCACGGGCAACGCGGCCTCGGGATCGGGCCCAGGATCCGGCTCTGGCTCCGGTTCGGGCGCCAGTACCGGGTCGAGCGGCGGCTCCGGCTCCGGGGGATCGAACGGCGGCACCAGCGCCCCGCCTGTGACAAGCCCGCCGACCTCGCTGCCCAGGCTAGGCGCGCCATCTTTCGGGAAACTCCGGATCCGGGCTCTGGGGTCGGGCTCGGCGACCGTCACCGAGATGCTGAACACGAGCGGCGCGACCGCCAGCTACTACCTCGCATACGGCACCACGTCGAAGCTGACGCAGCGGACGTCGATTGCGTCCGCGACCAAGTCCGGCACGGTCACCTGGCACCTGCGCGGGCTGCGCGCCGGCAAGGTCTACTACCTGCAGGCGGTCGCCGCCAACGCCGGCGGCACGCGGCGCAGCGGCACGATCCGCGTCAAGACTTCTGCGGTGAGCTTGCGCAAGATCACCGTGCACGGCAACCAATTGCTGGTAACGCTGCGGTGCCGCGGCTCCGCGAGCTGTCCCGTGAAGCTGGCCGTGAAGGTCGGCAACAACACCGTCGCGTCCGGGCGCGCCACCGTTCGCGGCAACCACAGCGCAACGATCACGCTGAAACTCAACCGCGCGGCTGTGGCGCGCGCTACCCATGGCCGCAGCGCGCAGGCGACCCTGTCGGCGATCAGCGTGTGGAATCGCTACGCCGCCACGGTCGCCGCCAAGTTCAGGCTCGCGCTCGGCTAAGCAAGCCGTCGTGCCCGTAAACGTCGCGCGCCTCGTCTACGGGACCGTGGTCGTAGGCGGGCTGCTGGCAGCCGAAGCCCCGGAGCGCGAGACGTACGCCGAGGTCCTGGCCTCGGTGGGCATCGCGCTGCTGGTCTACTGGATGGCTCACTCGTACGCCGAAGTCACCGCGAGGCGAATCGAAGAGCGGGGACGTCTGACGACCACCGCGGTGGTCGACAGCATGCGTCACGAGGTGTGGATTCTGTTCGGCGCCGCGGTGCCGGCGCTGCCGCTTGTGATCTGGTGGATCGCGGGCGGCACGCTGTCGGGCGCGGTCACCGCCGCCGTCTGGACGGCCGCCGGGATGGTCGTCGTCTACGAGCTCGTCGCCGGTCTGCGCGCCGAGCTGTCTGGCAAGGAGATGCTGGCCCAGATGGCTATCGGCGCGATGCTCGGCTTGCTCGTGATCGCCCTGAAGCTCGTACTGCACTGAACCCTGTACCGGTCGGCGCATCCCGCCGCACCGCGAAGGCCATCCCGGCCGCCGGGTGCGGTGGTACTGTCGCGCCGGGAGTGGTTGTCAGCTACTGACGATTGGGGATGAGGAGGCCGGACATGGGTGATGCGAGCGCTGGCGGGACCGCAGCTTCTAGTACCACCACCTCGAAACTATTCGTGCGCCAGTCGTCGGGACTGGTGCGCAACGTCAGCGTCACCAACGCGCTGTTCTTCAACGTCGCCGCGTTCGTCGGCGTCGGGCTGACGCTGTATCCGATCTTCTACTCGCTGGCGTTCGTACCCGTGTGGAGATGGGGGCCGTTCTCGGAGTACGGCTGGGCGGCGATCATCGCCGGGCTCTTCTGCGTGCTGCTGGCGCTGATCTTCGCTTCGCTGACGTCCGTGATGCCGCGGTCCGGCGGCGACTATGTGTTCTCGAGCCGGATCCTGCATCCGTTCCTCGGGTGGCTCGAGTCTTGGACGCTCGTGATCGCGTCGGTGCTGATCATCGCCTTCGAGGTGCCGCTGGTCCTGCGCAACCTGCAGATCACCGCGCGGATCATCGGCATCGGAGCCGGCGGCCACTTCTTCACGCACGCCAACAGCTGGTTCACCGACTCGAGCGGAACGATCACCGGCTTGCCCGGGTTCATCGCGTCGCTCGTCGTGCTGCTCGGCATCGGGTTGGTGTGCGTGCTCCCGACGCGCACGTTCCACCGCGTCGTGACCGCGCTTGCGGGCTTCGGGGTCGCCTGCTTCGTCGGCATGTTCCTGTTCGGGCTGCTCTTCACCCACCGCCACAGCTTCAACGCGAACCTGCCGCACTACACCGGCGGCGTCACCGCCGCGAAGATCGCCGCCAGCGGCAAGGCGGCGTTCCTGCCGGGAACGAGCAAGAACTTCCTCTCAGACATCTTCTCGACGACGGTGTTCCCGCTGATGCTGTCGGTACTGCTATTCCAGTTCATCGGCTTTCAGTATTCGGCGTACATCGCGGGAGAGGTGCGCGGCAATGTCCGCCGCGGCGTTCTGATCGCGTTGGTCGGCGCGTTGTGCATCGGCGTGCTCGCAAACTCCGTGTACGTCGACGCGATCTCGAGCCACTTTGGCTTCAACACGCAAGTGAGCTGGGGCGCGAGCTACTGGGGGTTCAACGAGAACCTGTCGGTGCTGCCGCTCGGCCAGCCGAACTCGATGCCGCTGCTGGCGGTGATCGCCAACCATGGACTGTGGCCGATCTGGGCGCTGATCAGCCTCGGCGGCGTGCTGTTCCCGTTCCTGTTGTGTCCGGTCTACATCAACTTCATCAGCCGCATGCAGCTGGCCTGGAGCCTCGACCGACAGGTGCCGGAGTGGTTCGGCCAGGTCTCAGAGCGCATCCGCGGCCCGCTCAACGCGATCATCGCAACGCTAGGGCTGACCGCGTTGTTCCTGTTCTTCCAGAGCTTCAAGACGTTGCCCACGTTCCTGGCCACCACCGGGCACAAGCTCAACCTCGCCGGCACCGCGTGGTTCTCAATCACGATGGCCGTGCTGACGTGGACGCTGCCCGGAGTCAACGCGATGCTCGTGCGCTGGCGCCGCCCGGACCTCGTGCGCAACGCGCCGTACGGCAAGCGGCTGCCGTGGATCGGGCTTGCCTGGATCGTCTTCCCGCTGTGGATCTACATCTTCGCGGTGATCAAGCCGATCGTGAACGCGCTCAAGGGCGGTAGTGCCCTGACCTATCTGGAGACGAACGGAATCATCGACGCGGGCTTGTTCTACCTGCTCGGGATCATCATCTACTTCGTGATGCGCAACCGCGCTGTCAAAGCCGGGGTCGACGAGAAGATGCTGTTCACCGAGCTGCCTCCCGACTAGGAACGGGGGGTTCCGTGGCCACGCGCCTGTATATCGCCAGCGATCTGCACGCCGCCGAGAAGGCGTGGCGCAAGTTCGTCAACGCGATCCGGTTGAACGTCTACAAGGCGGACGCTGCGCTGCTGGCCGGCGATCTGACCGGCAAGGCGATCGTCCCGATCATCGAGGGCGACGGCCGGTATGACACGGAGCTGTTCGGGGTGCACCGGACCGCGCACGGCGACGAAGAGCTCACGGCGCTCGAGCGCGACATCGCCGACGTCGGCTACTACTCGTTCATCACCACCTCCGCAGAGGCCGCCCGGCTGTCGACCGACGAGGCCGGCCGCGACGAGCTGCTTGCGCGACTGATGAACGAGCGCGTCGAGGCGTGGATGGTGCTGGCCACCGAGCGGCTCGCCGACAGCGACGTGCCGCTGTATCTGATCCCTGGCAACGACGACGACTTCGTCATCGATGAGATCCTCAATCGCCCCGACTGGGGACCGCGGAACGTCGACGGCGAGGTGGTCGATCTGCCAGGCGACCTGCAGCTGTTGTCGTGCGGCTGGTCGAACCACACGCCGTGGCAGACCCCGCGCGAGGAGTCAGAGGACGAGCTGTATGCGCGGCTCGAAGCGCTCGCAAAGCAGGTGAGCGACCCGCGCCGCGCGGTGTTCATGATCCACGTCCCGCCGCACGACTCCGGGCTCGACACGGCGCCATTGCTCGACGAGAACCTGCGCCCCACGGTGTCCGCCGGCGACGTGCTGCGCGGGCCGGTCGGCTCCACGGCGGTGCGGCGGCTGATCGAGGACTACCAGCCGGTCCTGTCGGTCCACGGGCACATTCACGAGTCCGGCGGTGAGCGCAAGATCGGCAAGACGCTGTGCATCAACCCGGGCAGCGAGGCCAACCACGGGATCTTGCGGGGGTACCTGATCGACATCGGGCGCAAGGGGATCGATCTCGCCCAGCGGGTCGAGGGTTAGTTACAGCGTCCCGCAGAATCGCATCGCGGTGAGCGCGAGCGCCTGGGCGCATTTGATCAGCCCGTCGACGGGAACGAACTCGTCGACCATGTGCGCGACGCTGACGCCGTCGGCGTCAAAGCCGGGCGGCCCGTAGCCGATCGACGGGATCCCGGCGAGCTCGGTGATCGTCGCCCCGTCGTACCAGGAGTCCAGGCCGCCTAGCTTTCCGGGCCGTCCGACGTCGGCGCCGGCGTCGAGCACTGCGGCGGCGATCGGCTCGTCGGGGCTGATCTCGAACGGCATCACGCCGTTGGGCCACCACTCGATCTTCGGCGGGTGCTCGGCCAACCACTCGTCGCCTGCGGTCTCGCGCGCGATCCACTCCTCGACCTCGCGCCGGACGTCGGCGCCCCAGCCACGGTCATCAGCCTGGACCGGGAGGTACATCACCGCGATGGTCAGGTCGCACGAGGCCGGGTAGGTGACCGGCCACTCGCCGCTGCGCGCCATCGTCGGCAGCAGCGCCGGCCGCGACAGCAGCGGATGGTCGAACCCATCCCGTTGTGACCACTCCCGTCGCAGCGAGGCGATCGCCTCGAGCACGAC
>Ga0207693_10003212_pt1 | contig 14022 bp, 9 predicted proteins | sample LARL81metaG_FD_184347 | JGI IMG/M metagenome (GOLD analysis project Ga0207693, IMG submission 184347) | Corn, switchgrass and miscanthus rhizosphere microbial communities from Kellogg Biological Station, Michigan, USA - LAR L8-1 metaG... | ecosystem: Host-associated > Plants > Roots >...
CGAAGGACGCGATCTGGGTGCGCGACGTGACGCAGAGCAACACCACCTGGGGCAATCGCATCTTCCCGGTGTACAGCCCGCATCAGAGCGTCTTCCCGGTCGGCGCCGGCATTGGCCAGGGGCTGTCGCTGAGCCTCGGCGCCGCGGCGGCGGCGAACGGACGCAAGACAGTCTGCATGACAGGCGACGGCGGCTTCTTCCTCAATGTCGGCGAACTGTGGACCGCGGTGCAGGAGAAGCTCGACGTCAGCATCATCGTGATGAACGACCGCGGTTATGGGGTGATCAAGCGCATCCAGGATGCCACGGCGCACGGCCGCCGCTTCTTCGCCGATCTGCAAGGCCCCGATCTCGGACAGCTTGCGACACTTGCCGGCATCCCGTTCTGGCAGGTGAAGACCGCGGAGACGTTCGGCGCGACGGTGGCAAAATCGATCGCATACAAGGGCCCGAGCCTTGTGGAAGTCGACATGACTTCGGTCGGCGAGTTTCCCGCTTACTATCCGTTCAACCAGCGCCCCGCCGCCTGATCGCCCGATGCGCGGCCTGCTCGGCCTGGCCGCGCTTCTGGCTATCGCCTGGGCGCTGAGCGAGGATCGGCGCCGCATCCCCTGGCGCACCGTGATCGTCGGCATTGCGCTGCAATGGGCACTGGCCCTGCTCCTGCTGTTCTTTCCGCCGGCGAACGCGGTCATTTTCCTATTGAACGACGGTGCGACCGCATTGCAGAGCGCGACGCAGGCGGGTACCAGCTTCGTGTTCGGTTATCTCGGCGGCCCGCCGCTGCCGTTCGCCGAATCGCATCCCGGCGCCAGCTTCATCCTTGCGTTCCAGGCGCTGCCGCTGGTGCTGACGATCAGCGCGCTGGCATCGCTGCTATTCTATTGGGGCGTTCTGCAACGCATCACCGGGGCATTCGCCTGGCTGCTGCGCCGGGCGATGGGGATCGGCGGCGCGTTGGCGCTTGGCGCCGCCGTGCACGTATTCGTCGGCATGATCGAGGCTCCCCTGCTGGTGCGTCCGTATCTCTTGCGTATGCAGCGCGGCGAGATGTTCGCGCTGATGACCTGCGGCATGGCGGGCGTGGCCGGCACGGTCATGGTGATCTACGCATCGTTCCTCGCCCCACTTGTGCCGAATGCACTGGGCAACATCCTGATCGCATCGGTGATCAGCACGCCGGCGGGACTCGCAGTGGCGGCACTTCTGGTGCCGTTCGGTCGCGCGGAAGTGGCGGAAGAGCGCCTGGTCATCGAGGACCCGCCGCTCAGCGCGCTGGACGCGCTGGTGAAAGGGACCATCGATGGTGTTCCGGTGCTGGTCGGCATCGTCGCCATGCTGCTTGTGGCAGTTGCTTTCGTTGCGCTGGTCAACGCCGCTCTCGGCGAGCTGCCGCACTGGGGCGATGCCGCCATCACGTTGCAGCGGATCTTCTCCTGGCCGTTCCAGCCTGTGATGTGGCTGATAGGCCTGCCCTGGGACGAAGCCGGAGCCGCGGCAACTCTGATGGCCACCAAGACAGTGCTGAACGAGTTCGTCGCCTACCTGAATTTATCCACGCTGCCGCCGGATACGTTCGCGCCGCGCTCACGGCTGATCCTGACCTACGCATTGTGCGGCTTCGCGAATTTCGGCAGCCTGGGCATAGTGATCGGCGGGTTCGGCGTGATGGTGCCCGAGCGGCGGCATGAAGTGGTCGCTCTCGGCCTGCGCTCCATACTATCCGGCACACTCGCGACCTGCATGAGCGGCGCGGTCGCCGGCCTGCTGGCCGGCTGAGGGGGAGGAGCAAAGGTTGGATGGCAGGCGCCCTAGCGTGTCTTCGTTGCGCGGTATCGTCGCCGCGGCACATCCACAGGCGGCACAGGCAGGCGCCTCCATCCTGCGCGCCGGCGGCAACGCATTCGATGCGGCTGCTGCGACCGCGGCGGCACTGAATGTCACAGAGCCTTACATGTCCGGCCTCGCCGGTATGGGCATGGCGACGTGCTACATCGCGGCGGAACGGCGCGTGCGCACGCTCGATTTCGTCACACGCGTGCCGTCGCAGTTTCCTGCCGGCCGTTTCAGCAACCGCGAGGAGCTTGCGCGCAGTCCGATCGCCGCCGGCGCGCCGGGCAACCTCGCGGGCTGGTGCGAGCTGGTGCGCAGTTATGGCAGGAAGTCGCTGGCCGAGGTGCTCGCTCCGGCGATCGTACTGGCGCGTGGTGGGTTTCCGCTGACCGAGTATAACGTGTCGGCGATCAGTGACACAGTGGCGGAGCTCAAAGGCCGCCACGCATTCTATGATGACTGGGCGCGCAACTACACCAGCGGCGGTGCAATCGCGGTGGGTGGAGTGCTGCGACAGTCTGACCTGGCGCGCACTTTCGAAATGATCGCAGCGGAGGGTCCGGATCACCTGTACGGCGGGGCTCTGGGCAAGGCGCTCGTCGCTCATGTGCAGGCGCTCGGCGGCTGCCTGACAGTTGAAGATCTGGAATCCGTTGAGCCTGTCTGGCTGGATCCGTTGGTGGCAACGTATCGTGGCATCGACGTCCACACCTTGCCGCCGCCGTGCGAGGGATTTCAGTACCTGCTGACTCTGCGCATCCTCGACGGCTTCGACGTCACGTCGATGGAACGCAATGGCATCGACCATCTCGACACAATGTATCGCGCCATTCGCCTCGCCGCGGGAACACGCATCACGCACAACAATCCCTCGGCTGAGCAACTGGCGGCGCTGATGTCAGACGACGCTGTCGAGATCCATCGTGCCCGCGTGCGCGACGGCAGGCTGATCGAAGGTCCGACGGAACAGTTCGTGGCGCCGGTTCTCACCGATCTTGTGCATCAGCATACGACATCGTTCTCCGTTGCTGACGGCGATGGCAACGTCGTGTGCGTCACGCAGAGTCTCGGCGCGAAGTTCGGTTGCGGTCTCGTGGTGCCGGGATATGGCGTCTGTCTGAACAACTTCCTCTACTGGGGCGAGGTGGATGAGCGCGGGCCGAACGCGTTGCGCCCAGGCGCGCCACTGGCGCTGCCGATGGCGCCGAGCATCGCGACACGCAACGCACGACCGGTGCTTGCTCTCGGTACGCCCGGCAGCTACGGCATCTGTCAGACGCAAGCGCAGGCGCTGGTGCAGCACATCGATTTCGGCCTCGGTATCCAGGATGCGATCGACGCGCCGCGCGCGCGTCTGTGGGACGGCCGGCGCGTGCAGGTTGAGCGGCGCATTCCCGCCGATACAATCGCCGCACTGGCCGAGCGTGGCCATGCTGCCGAGGCGATCGCGGCGTGGTCGACGGCGGTCGGCGGCATGCAGGGCATCGCGATCGATCCAACCACCGGCGTGATGACCGGCGGCTGCGACGCACGGCGCGACGGGTTCGTGGCTTCGGCCTGAGGGAGGAGAACACACATGCACTGGACCGATCGGCGTCAACGTTTCCGCACCTTGCTTGCGGGCAATCAATGCATCCATCCGGGTTCCGTCTTCGATCCGATATCGGCGCGAATTGCTGAGGAACTTGGGTTCGAGGTCGGCATGTTCGCCGGCTCGATTGCGTCGTTCACTGTGCTGGGCGCGCCCGACCTGATCGTGCTCACGCTGAGTGAATTCGCCGAGCAGGCATACCGTATCAATCGCGCAGGCAAGCTGCCGCTACTGGTCGATGCCGACCACGGCTACGGCAATGCGCTGAATGTGATGCGCACCGTGCAGGAGCTGGAGACGGCGGGCGTGGCGGCGATGTGCATCGAGGACACGCTGTTGCCGAAGGCGTATGGCGAGAAGAAGCCAAGCCTGATTTCGCTCGAGGAAGGCGTCGGCAAGATGCGCGCCGCGGTCGCTGCACGCGAGGATCCGTCATTCGTCATCGTCGGCCGCACCAGTGCCGCGGCGATCGCCGGCACCGAGGACGTGCTGCGACGTGCCAAGGCGTATGAGGACGCCGGCGTCGATGCGCTGTTCTTCGCCGGCGGCGTGTCGCGCGAGCAGCTCGATGCGATTTCAGCGGCGGTGAAGCTGCCGTTGATGATGGGGGGTGGTCGAGACGGGCTGGAGCGAGACTATCTCGCAAGCCGCCGCGTGCGGGTCGCGCTGCAAGGCCATCAGCCGTTCTCCGCCGCGGTGCAGGCGGTCTACAATACGCTGAAGGCGCTGCGCGAGGGGACCAGGCCTGGCGATCTGCAAGGGATCGCGTCGGCCGATACGATGCGGCGAGTCACGCGCGATGGTGACTACAAGAGCTGGACGGAGAAGTTCCTCGGAGGTTGAGGGGGTCTATCCGGGCATCGTGATGCGTCTGCCGACACCGTTCGGCAGCTCGCGTCCCGCACGCGCGCGCACCGCGTCCTGGATCCGCGCATGAAGGTCGTCCGGGAACGGCGTCACCCGGCGCACCGACATGTCGATATGTAGCGCAAGCAGCTCCTGCGCTGCCACGCGATGGCCGCCCTCCGTGTGGAACATCTCGTGGAAGTAGTGCAGCCGCTTGCCATCCGCGCCCAGCAGGTGCGCCACCACGCGCACTCGGTCCCCCACGTGCACTTCGCGCTCGTATAGCGTGTGCGTCTCCGCGGTGAACGTCGAGTTGCCGGTGGCCTGGCGATACGCCGGGCCGACGCCCAGCTCATCGTACAGCAGATCCGTCGCCTGATCGAACAGCACGACGTAGTAGGCCAGGTTCATATGGCCGTTCGCATCGATCCACTCAGGCAGGACCACGCCTTCGAGTTGCGGCAGTTCCATCGGCCGGCAGCTTGTTGACGAACCAGCACAAGGTCAAGCACACACGGACCAATGCGTCCCATAAGACTGCACGAGCTGGAGGTGACCGACGGGTTGCCACCGCGACAGCGCTGGCGTGCCATGCTCGCCGTCGGAATCGCGGTCGCCATGTCGGTGCTGGTCACGTCGATCGCCAATATCGCACTGCCTACCATCGCGCGCGACATGAACGCGACGCCGGCGGACTCGATCTGGGTGGTGAACGCCTACCAGCTCGCGGTGACAGTGACTCTGCTGCCGTTCGCCTCCATCGGCGACATCTACGGCCATCGGCGCGTCTATGTGTGGGGCCTCACGGTCTACACCGCCGCATCGCTGCTCTGCGCGATAGCGCCATCGCTGCCGGTTCTCGTGATCGGACGCGTGCTGCAGGGATTCGGCGGCGCCGGCATCATGAGCGTCAACGGCGCGCTGGTGCGTTTCATCTTCCCGCGCGACTCATTGGGGCGCGGCATCGGCTACAACGCACTGATTGTCGCAGGTTCATCCACCGCCGGCCCCTCCGTCGCGGCGGCAATCATGTCGGTGCTGTCGTGGCCTTGGCTGTTCGCGCTCCAGGTCCCGGCGGGCATCGTCTCGCTGTGGTTGGCACACCGCTTCCTGCCGCGGACACCGCTCGCCGGCCATCCGTTCGATCCGCTGAGTGCGCTGCTGAACGCCATCACGTTCGGCCTGTTCATCAGCGCACTCGACGGCGTCGGGCGTGGCCAGCGTCCCTCCATCGTGCTGATCGAGCTTGCCGTCAGCTTCGCGGTCGGCTGGTACTTCGTTCTTCGCCAACGCACTCTGGCCGCACCGATGCTGCCGGTGGATCTGTTTCGTCGCCCAGTTTTCGCCCTGTCGGTGGCAACAGCGATCTGCGCCCACGGCGCACAGCTCATCGCCTTCGTGGCGCTGCCGTTCTACTTCCAATACGTCAGCGGCCTGTCGCCCATCCAGATTGGCGTACTGATTACCCCCTGGCCTGCCGCGCTGGTGGTGATGGCGCCGATCGCCGGACGGTTGGCGGACCGCTATCCCGCCGGTCTGCTCGGCGGGTTCGGCCTCGCCGTGATGACGCTGGGCCTGCTGCTGGTGCTGACCCTGCCGCCACGGCCCGCGCAGATCGATGTGGCCTGGCGGCTCGCAGTATGCGGGGTCGGCTTTGGGTTCTTCCAATCGCCCAACAACCGCCTGATGCTCGGAAGTGCGCCGCGCGAGCGGGCTGGCGCCGGCAGTGGCATGGTGTCCACGTCCCGCCTGCTCGGTCAGACCACCGGCAGCGCTCTGGTGGCGCTGATCTTTGGCGTCACCCATGGTGGTGAGGACGCGATCGAACTCGGCACCAAGCTGGCCATCGGCATGGCCGCAGGGTTCGCCGGGCTTGCGACGGTACTCAGCACGCTCCGCCTGCGTCAGCCGCAGTCCGCGTGACCCGCGGCGCTACGCGGCCTTGCTGCCGCGTCCCCTCCGGCGGAGGTCGATGTCATCCAGGCACGCAGCGATTGCCGGGCCCAGGCGCGCCGTCACCTGCTCGAGCCGTTCCACCAACGCCTCGGCTTGCGTTCGATCGTTCCGCGTCACTGCGTCGGCAATCTCCTCGAGTGCCTCGCCGAGACCGATCGCTCCGCACGTCTCGGCCAGGCCACTGATCTCCTCGCAGTTGCGCACGATCGTTCCTGCTTCCCAGCCCGGCAACAACTCGCTCAGACGCAGGCAGCGCGCAGTTGCATCGGCGACAAACTCGGCTACGCATGCCCTGGCCCGTTCCATGCCGACCACCGCCACCATCTCATCGAGGAACACCTGCGAGACGTCGGCGTCGTAATCCTCCGGCGGAATGTCCGGCTGATCGTCCAGGGCCGCCACCGACATCGTGTCGCGAGCCGACTGCGCCGATGCGCCACCAGGGAGCCATCGGTGCAACGTCGTCCCGAGGCGATCGAGGTTGATCGGCTTCTCCAACACCGCGGTAAAGCCGGCTTCGGCGCACCGCTTGCGCATCACTGGTCCCCTGAGACCGGTCAGCGCGATGATCGGTATCGTCGCCACACGTCCGCTCATGCTGCGGATTTTCTGTGTCGCCTCGAAGCCGTCGCGATGCGGCATCTGGATATCCATCAGGATCGCATCGAAGCTGTCGTGGCTGGCGAGCCGCACCGCTTCGTCGCCGTCATTGGCAACGAACGCCGAGAAGCCTCTATGCGACAACGCCGCGACCAGCAGTGACTGGTTCACCTTGTCGTCCTCGACCACCAGAATGCGTCCGCCTCGCACTGTCGGTGCCAACGGCTCAATTGCCTCGAACGGTGAACGCTGCGCCAGCAGTTGCTGCGCCAGCGATGCGACCTGGTAAGAGTCAGCAGTCGCCGGAACCGTCGCATCGACCTTGGCGGTCTCGCCGCCATCGCCGAGCCAGATAATCACGCTCCGTCGCCCGAACGGCGTATCGCGCAGGCGAAGCACCAGGACCTCGGCCGTCATACCAAGCAGGCGGCCCTGCACGATGATGAGGTCGAGCGCACCGCGCTGGGCCTCGATGCGTTCGGCAAGCGCCATTCCGAGATAACCGTCCGGCGCCGTCTCCACCATCACGCCCGCATCGCTGAGCTGGCTGGCGATTGTGCGGGCTCGGGCATCCTCGTCGCCCACCAGGAGCGCGGTCCGGCCCGCGAACCGCCGGATTCCCGCCGACTGTGAAGCGCGCTCGGCGGGGAATTCGAAGGTGAACTCGCTGCCGACGCCGAGCGCACTCTCCACCGTCAGCGCACCGCCCATCAGCACGGCGTTCTCGCGGCACAGAGCGAGACCCAGGCCGAGTCCCGTATGGCCGGAGTTCTCCTGGTCGCGGCCGCGCTTGAAGCGTTCGAAGATGCGCTCACGGTCCTCCGGCGCGATGCCGGGACCGGTATCCGACACGGCGAGCTTGATCGACCTGGCACCGGACGGATCTCCAACTGCCGATGCGCGGATCTCGACCTGGCCGCTGGCGGTGAACTTGATCGCATTGCCGACCAGGTTGAACAGCACCTGGCGTAGTCGGGTCGGATCGGTCATCCAGTGACCGCGCAGCAGGTCATCGTAGCGGGTCTTCAATTCCAGGCCCTTATCGTGCGCCTGCGGCTGCAGCGTCTCGGTGACCTCTCGCACCAGACCGACCACATCGACTTCGTCGACCTGAAGTTCAGAGCCGCCGACCTCGCCGCTCGCCATCTCCAGCAGGCCGTTCAGCATCGCAAGCATAGCCTCGCAGCTCGCCCGGATGCGCTCCAGCCACTGTCGCTGCTCCTGCTCAAGTTCGCTGTCGAGCAGCAGCGAGCAAATGCCCATGATCGAGTTCATCGGGGTACGCACATCGTGGCCGATCCCGGCGAGCACCCGGTCGCGATCGCGCGCGACGGTCGTGGCCTCCGCCTGTGCCTCCTGGCTGACGGCCGACGCCGCATCCAGTCGTTCCGTCAGGCGAGCCTCGTTGGTCACATCGCGGCCGGTACAGGTGTAGGTGCCATCGGCCAATGGCTCGATGCCCATCCGGTGCACACGGTCCTGGCCATCTGCGCTGGCCAGTTTCACTTCGATGTTATCGCGCCGCGAGCGCGACTCCATGGCCTCGGCGACCTCATGCGGCTGCGCCAATCCGAGTGCCGTCAGCAATGGCCGGCCGACTCCCTCACGCAGGCAATCGGGGACGTAGCCATGCACCCTGGTGATGCAGCCTCGACGGTCCAGATCGACCTGCCAGTCGGCGCCGTATCCGGTCGGCGCTGAGCCGGGCGCCTCGCTGCGCAAGCGGCTTGATACAGCAAGCGCCATGCAGGTTACCCAGACCGCGAAAAGATAAACGCCGAGAATGCCGACAGCGCGTGTGCTGAGTCCGTGGCTTTTCAAGGCGACATCGGCATCCATACGTGCAACCACGGTTGCATCGACCGTGCGCAGTGGCGCCGAAACCGACAACTCTGGCGGAATGCCCAGCAACCGGTTGACGGTCGACATGAGGTTCATGCCCCAACCCGTGTCGCCCTGTTCGGCTTGTTGCTGGGAAGGCGGCGGATCGCGCACGGGCAAGGCCAGCACGCCATCGACACCGTGGAGTTCGATCGAGATTCCGGGTCCGAACCAAGAGCGTCCGATGAGCCGGCCGAGATCCTCCACGCGCAGCACGGCGCCGACCAACCCGGCGACTTTGCCCGATGTATCCCGCACCGCCCTGCTCAGTATCACTGATGGACCGGCACGCAGCCAGGAATCGGCGCGCTGCAATGCCAGCGGCATGGCGTTGTCGGCGGTGGCGCGGCGGAACCAGTCGGCATTGGCCACCGACGCATCGCCGCCGGTGAACAGCGACGACGAGGCCAGCAACTGGCCTGACGCACTCACAGCGAACGTGGCTCCGACCGGCGGGAGAGCGCCCTGCAGTCTCAACAGCCGGCTGGTCAGCGCGACCTTGTCGCCCTGGAAATCGGTCGCCCGAAAAGCGTCGGTCGCGTCCGCGAAGTGCTCGAGCGGCACATCGATCGAGGCGGCAGTGGCGCTGGCGGACATGGTCAGGCTGGTGAGCGCATCCCGCGCCACCTGCGCGGTCTGCAGGAAAACGGTCAGGCCCCAGGCACTGATCAGCAACAGGGCCACCATCACAAGGGCGACCGGGCGCGAGATCAGGCGTAGTGGCGCGACGAGGAAATTGGCGACGCGCTTCACCGCGACCTCCGTCAGGGAGGTGGGCAAGGTAGTCGCGGAATCCTACGACATGGTTTCATCCGGCCTCGCTCGACCACTCCGCGCGTTACGCTATAGCATCTTCCCGCGCGCGCAGTCGAACCAAGTCTGTCCCTGCGTATCGGACGGACTGATTGCCAGGGACACGATAGGTTGGGGGGGACGTCCCAACTCCAGCGTCCCGCCGCTGAGCAGAACCAGAATGCGGCTCAGCGCGATATCGTCCGACCCGAGTGCAACGGTGAACTGGCGGGCGGCGGTCCGACGGGCGGTGACCTGCCAGGATCCGGCCGATCCGGTGAAGTGAAGCGGAGCGTTCACCGGTCGCGGGGTTGGCGCCGGTGCGAGGGCGACGACGAGGCGGATTGGCGCATCGCGGCGGACGGTCACCTGCAGCGATGTGCCGGGGCCAGCTGCGATCGCGGTACACTCTTCGTCGCTGGAACGGAACGTCCAGGTGGTGCGGACGATCTCATTCGGCACGTGCCGAATGAACGGCGGCACCGCTGGAATGGAGGCCTCGCGCCGTCCTTCCTCGCCCGGCGGCAGCGGCTGCGCGCAACTGGCCAGAAGCAGCATCAGGGCCGCTAGAATGCGCATACGGGTGTGTGAGACGCGCTCCGCCAAGGGCGACGTCCCGTCAGTGGATGACGATCTCGACGCGGCGGTTCTGCGGTTCGCGCACACCCGGCCCAGTCTGCACCAGCAGATGCGTATCGCCGAGACCCTGGATGGTGATGGCATCTTGCGGCACGCCGTCCTTGACCAGCTCGGCTTGCACCGCGCGTGCGCGACGAACCGATAGGCCCTGATTGTATTGATGGGTGCCCGACGTATCGGTGTAGCCGTTCACCTCGATGCGTGTGTACTGGACATGCGTTGAATTGTCGGCCGCGTCCTTGACGATCTGCCGCGCGCGATCGGTCAGTGTCGCCTTGTCCCAGTCGAAGAACACCATGTAGGAGCGCGCAGCGGCCGGCGCCGGACCCACTGTGTCGAGCGTCAGCGGAGTTGGGGGCGAGACATTGAAGGCATAGCGGACGCCGAGCAGGAAGCTATGGTTGTATTGGCCGCGGAGCTTTATCTCGTCGCCTGTTGAGACCGCGAACGTCTCGTTGCCAGGCACTCCGAAGAAGCGGTACTCGGTCGTCAGCGACAGGCCTGGGACACGTGGCATCGGGAATGACAGGCCACCGATTGCCTGAAATGCGAAGTTGCCCTTTGTGCTGTTCACGGTCGCACCGAACGGCGTGGCCGGCCCGCTCAGGATGACATTGCCCAGATTTGTCCAAGCATAGCCAACACCGCCGCCGATGTAGGGGTAGAGCCACGGCATGCCGATATCCATGTCGAACAGCGCGTTGGCCATGACTGCATAGGTCTGCAATCTACCAGTGGCATCGGTGACGAGTGGGCCGGTCGCGCCGCTGATATTGCCTCGACGGTAGTTGCCTTCGATCTCGAACCGCATTCCGTTGCCAAGCCCATAGCCGACGCTCGCCAGTCCGACGAAGCCGCCGGTGGTTTTCAGATCCGTTGTCGTGGATGGCAGGACAAGGTTGGTCGTCGCACCGATGCCGACGGGCAAATTGTAGCCGGCGCCGGCGCCGATATAGATCCCCTGGAACGGTTGCGCCTGGACGGCAAAGGGCGCGGCGAGAAGAGCCATCGCCAGCGACAGAGTGCGAAATCGCATGCCTCGGATCCTCTTCAGACCAGGACGAAAAGGGGCGCCTCGCGGCGCCCCAATCCTTGTCGACGTAATCCCGCGAGAGATCAGCGGATGATGATCTCGACGCGGCGGTTCTGCGGCTCGCGGACGCCGGGGCCGGTCGGCACCAGCAGATGCGTGTCGCCGAAGCCCTGAATCGTGATCGCGTTCGCCGGCACGCCGTCCTTGACCAGTTCCGCCTGCACCGCGCGGGCGCGGCGGACCGACAGACCCTGGTTGTACTTGGGTGTGCCGGAGGTATCGGTGTAGCCGTTCACCTCGATCCGCGTGTACTGGACCTTGGTCGAGTTGTCGGCCGCTTCTCTGATGATCTGGCGTGCGCGATCGGTGAGCGTCGCCTTGTCCCAATCGAAGAACACCAGGTAGGAGCGAGCAGGCGCCTGAGCCGGAACCGGTGCGGGAGCCGGAGGAGGCGGCGGCGCTTGGCCGAAGTTGTAGCGCAGACCAAGCAGGATCGAGTGGTTGTAGCTTTCACCCAATCTGATCGAGGCTGGCGTCGCGAAGCCTTGGCCGGCTGTATTGAACGCGACCGCATGGCCGTTATAGGAACGGTTCCCCGTCGTACCGAGGAAACGATACTCGGCCGTAAATGCCAGACCCGGCACCATCGTGGTCAACGGGATGGCGGCGCCGATGATTGCCTGGTAAGCGAAAGCTCCCTTTGTGCCGTTGGCCGTCGTTCTAGCAGTCCCTGGGCCGAACGTTTGATCGGCCGCTACGCCCAACGCAGCGCCCGGCACAGTGAACCCAAATGTGTTGTTCGCGTGGAGGTCCTCGTTAACCGCGAGGTAACCAGCGCCGACACCCAGGTATGGCACGAACCACGGCGTCATTCCATTGAAGTCGTACAGCACATTGACCATGCCGCCGTACTTCTGGTCGTGGGTACTGCCACTAGCGCCGAATCGGGTAACGGTGCCGTTAGAAAAACCCTCGCCATTGTTGTTGCGGTAGTTTCCTTCAATTTCGGCGCGAAGCCCATTTCCAAAGCCCCAGCCGACAGAGAGTACACCAGCGAAGCCAGTGCTGCCATTGATGTTGCCGTTGGTGCTTGCGAACCCCCCTAAAAGGGCTGGCACCCCCAAACTGGTGCCGTTGATGTTTGTCTGCTGCGTGATGTTCACGCCGACGCCACCGCCGACATAAAGACCAGTAACCGGCTGCGCACTCGCCGCTATGGGCGTGGCCAACACAGTGGCTGCCAGGAGTGCACTCCGAAGCTGCATTTGCTTTCTCCTCGTTCTACCGACGCCAGAGCCCGGCCCGGTTACCATTGAGCGCATCGAACGCCCTTTCGATCGACCAACCATAACCCAACGAAGGTCGGTAAAGCGAGGGGGGGCAAAGGTTTTCGGGCACAGTGTTGCCGCCACGCAACAGCGAGGGCAGGCAGGACACACCGGCGGAAGAGAGCAGGAGTCGAACCTACCCGGAGCCGCCGAGCAGCCCCAACCGGCTTTGAAGGCCGGCCGGCCCACCGGAGCCGCTTCTCTTCCGTCAGCGAGTATCAGTCGGCGCCCGCAACTGGGCAATAAACGCTGCCTCGTCGGCCGGCTCCAGGCAGCGGCAGTCGAGCCAGAGGCGGCCTTCCGCGAGCCGGCCAATCACCGGCCGCGGCAGCCCGCGCAGCCACACCGACAGCGACTCCAGCGTCCTGCCGCCGACAGTCACGGCGTGTGACGACAGCAGGTCCACCGGCAATGCGCCGGAGCCGATCTGGCTGCGGCACGGTTCGACGGTGACCGGTCGCTGCGGCCACAAAGGGCGTATCTGTTCGGCAACACGGTCGGCGGTGGCCCGGATCGCCTCGGCGGGCCGGGTCAGCAACCGCAGGGTCGGCAACTCCGCTGCCAGTCGATCCGGGTTCAAATAGAGCAGCAGAACCTGCTCCAAGGCCGCCAGCCGGGCCTTGTCCAGGCGGAGCGCGCGCTTCAGCGGATTCGCGTTGATGCGTGCAATCAACTCTCTGCGACCAACCACGAGCCCAGCCTGTGGGCCGCCGAGCAGCTTGTCGCCGGAGAAGCTTACGAGGTCCGCGCCGGCCGCCAGCGACTCTTGGGGCATCGGCTCGTGTGGCAGCCCCCATGCGGCCAGATCGACCAGGCTGCCGCTGCCGAGGTCCTCCACCATCGGCAGCCCCGCCGCATGGGCGATCGCCGCCAGTTCGGCCGGCGCCACGGCGGCGGTGAAACCGGCGATCGCGTAGTTGGCCTGGTGTACCCGCATCAGCAGCGCCGTCTCCGGCCCGATCGCCGCGCGGAAGTCGCGAGGATGGGTGCGGTTCGTGGTGCCGACCTCCCGCAGCACCGCACCGGCGCGGGCCATGATCTCCGGGATGCGGAAGGCGCCGCCGATCTCGATCAGTTCGCCGCGCGAGACGATCGCCTCGCGTCCGCGCGCCAGCGTGTTGAGCGCCAGCAGCACCGCCGCGGCATTGTTGTTGACGACGGTCGCGTCGGCGGCGCCGGTCAACTCGCACAGCAGGCCGCGCAGATGATCGTCGCGTTCCCCGCGGCGGATTCCGCGCAACCCGCACCGGAAGAGCCTCGGCTCGCCTGGCGGAACGTCCCCTGGATCGAGCTCGCCGGCGGCTTCTGGATCGCCGGCGTCGTCGGCGGCGCGGCGCTCTGGCTCCGCGACCGTCGCCGGCTCGCGAAGAGACTCCGCGGCCGCACGCCGCTGCGCGCCGGACCGGCGGCCGAGCTCTTCGCGCGACGACTCGCGGAGGGGCCCGACGGCCGGATCGAGCTCGCGCACGAACGGATCACGCTCTCCCGCGCGCCGCACCTGACGGCGCCGATCACGCGCGGCC
>Ga0207693_10003214_pt1 | contig 14020 bp, 10 predicted proteins | sample LARL81metaG_FD_184347 | JGI IMG/M metagenome (GOLD analysis project Ga0207693, IMG submission 184347) | Corn, switchgrass and miscanthus rhizosphere microbial communities from Kellogg Biological Station, Michigan, USA - LAR L8-1 metaG... | ecosystem: Host-associated > Plants > Roots >...
AGCGTTGAGAAGCTGTTAATTGATGAGTACAACCCGAAGAAGTGCTCGAGCACGCTCGAGAACAGGTACGCCCCCGCGCCGGTGAATTGCTCTTCATCGAGCTCGAGTTGAACCCGACGGCCTCGCGCGAAGCTCAAGCCATGCTCCGTCGCGATACGTGCAAACGCCGGCTCACTGCGAACCGCGAGGACGCCCTCGATCTGCCGCCGGATGGCCGGCTCGCCGCTGAAGTCGTGAAGCCTTAGCACCTCGCGCAACGCCTCCGTCCCGCGGCCGATGCCATCTTCACCCGGTGTGGTATCGCTGTCGGTATCGGTGAGTGAGAGGTAATTCAGTGACAGCTGCGAGACCAATCGCCAGATCTGTGGTGAGCCGAGCGGCGGCTGGACGACGCGCGTTGGCTTCACGAGCGCGACGATCGCGCTCACCGGCCCACCGCGATCGAGCTCGAAGTCGCCGCGCTGGTTGCCGAATGGCAAGCGGCTCGGTAGATCGCTGTTGAAGCACGTTAGGCGCGCCGTCACGACCTCGAAGTCCGGATAGACGACGCGCCCTGAGAGGTCGACGAATGAGAGTGAGACGTCCGTGCCAACGTCGCTGCGCCAGCCGCTGAAGCGCCTGTTCGCGAGCCAGAACGCGCTCGAGCCGTTCGCGGCATGGCGGTGCGAGTACAGCGGCTCGAAGCGTTGTGTCTCTCCCGAGTCGGGCGCGACGGCGACGACGTCGTCGATCGAGAACACTTCCGTCGTGACGCGGCGGTGCGCATCCGGTACCAGCGTGTACTCGTGCCGCCGCTGCGTCAGCAGCAACGGCTCGGCAACTTGCGGAAAGAGATTGACGATCGGCGTGCAGCCGACACGAATCGTCGTTTCATTGACGCCCGCTTCGAGCATCTGGCGCCACTCGCCGCGCTCGAAGGCGCCGATCGGGATGATGATCTCGATTGCGCTTCCGAAGCCAGCGGTCCGCAGCGCTTCGAGACCGCTGAGATCGAAGAAGAGATACTTCTCGGGGAAGGCGAAATACTCTTGTAGCAGGCGATAGGCCTGAAACGACCGGCCTGGATACGGCAACATCCCCTCGTCGGCGCCGAAGCCCGCCGGTTGTAATGACTCGTGGTCGACGGTGATCGATTTCGGCTTGGCAACGCCCGTCTCGCGAATGATGAGATCACGGCGGTTGCTCGCGAGCAGCTCGTAGAGCGGGTAAACGAGATTGCTCTCTCCGTTGAGAAACAATCGCAGCGTGCGCAGATCGAGCTGGGAAAAGCTGACGCCCGGAAGACATTTGAGCTCGATGCGCACGGCGGCGATCGCGTCGCCTAACCGCACCGCGGGCTTGAGCCGGTCGGGCGTGAGCCATTGCGCGCCGGTCACCGTGAACGGCCAGAGCGTCGTGTCGTAGCATGTGCGGAACTTGCACGGAACTCCGTCAACCGGACGCGAGTAAAGCGCGGTGCCGCGCGGCACCTTGAATCCCGTCGGTGGAACGCCCTGCTCGACGTCGATGCGCATCTCGGCGATCGACATCGACGGAATCGGCCGCACATAGTGCGGATACACGATGTTGAGGATCGACTCCGTGACCTCGGGGAATTCGTCGTCGATCTTGAGGTGGACGCGCGCGGCAAGAAATGCGAACGCCTCGATCAATCGCTCGACGTGCGGATCCTCGCACTTTGTCGGCTCGAGCTGGAGACGACTCGCGATCTTCGGGTAACGCTGCGCGAATTCCGCCCCCATGCGGCGGACATACGCGAGCTCGCGCTCGTAATAGTGAAGAAGATCTTCACGCACCGCGCCCACCTCCCGCGGCCTGCGCGCCTGCGCCACCCACCTCGTATTCGCCACTGGAGAAGTGGAGCACCGTGTCGAAGATCACCTGTTCGGGCGTTGGGTCCATCAACAGAGTGCCTTCGACGTGAAAGCGAAGCTCGCGGCGATGATCTTCACCCTCCATCTCGACGACGGAGATCGCGACGTTGCCGAGGCGTGGCTCGAACAGCGCCATCGCGTCTTCGACGCGACGCAGCAGCCGATCGCGCGCCTCGTGCGAGTCGCGGCTGATTGATGTCAGATCCGGCAACCCGAAGTGGTAGACGGAACGGTTGAGCTCCTCGAATTCGTCCGGCGCGGTGACCGGGATACGACGGGTGTTGAGCAACCACTCGAGATCGCGCTGCAGGCCAGCCTTGAACTGCCGGACAGATTCGAGGTAGCCGACGCGCCCCTCGCTATTGTTACGGGGCTCGTAATCTGTCAGACGGTCGAGGAGCGACGGCTGGACGGTGCGCTCGATCTCGCGCTTGGTCATGCGGACGAGCCTCCGCCGTTGGCGAATCCGATTGCCTGTACGGGATCGAGGCGGCAGATGCGGAGATAGAGCGCCTGACGAGTGCCCGGATCACCATCGATCCGCTCGAGACAGCGATACAACAAGGCGAGCGGCCGCGCGACGACGTCGCCGCTCTCCCACTCCTCGAGCTTGTGCGACTCGACGTTCGCCATCAGCTCTTCGAGAATCGGCTGCGCGACAGCGTGGTGGCCGCCGTCGACCATGATGCTCGCGAGCTCGGTCTGCACGAGGAAGCGTCCGCGTCTCGTCTTCTCGCTGCCTGCTTCGCGCATCAGGAGGGCGATCGCGCGGTCGGTGCGACCGGCGCGCACCTCGGCCATCGCCGCGCTCCGACCGCCGCGCGCGCGCAGCGGCTCGGTCGTGCCGTCGTCAGCGCGCTGTTCCGGCTCGGGCGCCGCGACTTCGGCCTCGCCGATCGTGGTCAACCATCGGCGAGTCTCGAGATTCGCCGTCGGCGTATCGTCCATGAGCGTCATGTCGACAAGCCCCGGCAGATCGGCGAGCAAGGATCGCAGCGCGCCCCGCATCGCGGCGGCGACGACCTGGAACTCGGTGCCGAGCTGCTCGCATGCCGTCAGCGCATAGCGTTGGAGATCGAGCCAACCGCGCCCCTGCGGTGTGGCCATTACGCCTTCGCATGCTTCGAGCAGCGCTTCCCACTTGGAGTCGAGGAGCAACGTCTTCAGCTGCGTGCGCGTCGGCGTCGCCGGTGCCTCGAGCAAACGAGGATCGGGACTGCTTCCCGAGGCGCGCAACTCTCCCCAGCGAAATCCGCGGAGCAGGAGGTACGCGGCCGGGTTCGTCGGATCCGTCTGTCGCAGGTACTTAGCGCTGGCGGCAATCCGGTTCGCGGCGTCGTCACGCGACGTCGGGACGGACCCGATCGAGCCTAACGACACAGCGCCCGGCAAAACGACGCCTTCCGGCAGCGAGACCGGCGCCGCGTCTGCCTGTGCCTCCGCGCCGCCAACGGGATCCGGATCCAGTTCGAGCTTGCGCTTGAGGAGTTGGCGCGAGGCGCGCTGGACCTCCTCGATCGTTCCGCGAAGCTTCGAGTAGCTGGGCGCGTCGTCGCCAAAGCGTTCGCGTGACAGCTCGTCGAGATTCTGGAGCGATTCGAGGGTGCTGTCGATGTCGGCGACGAGCGCCTTGAGCCATGGCTTCGGCGTTCCCTGGAAGCCGCGCTCGATATCCTCCGGCGTCGTTTTCCCCTCGTTGATGAGCGCCTGACGAGTCTCGCCCTTCGTCGAGTCAGCGCTGGCATCCGCTTCGGTCGGCACCAACCTCGCTTCCTGGTGCTGCAACCAGTCGTGCCCGGCACGATCGAGCGGTACGCGACGAATCGGTAATTCGAGCTTCGTGCCGAGCCACTCGAGTGGCGCGGCGCGCATCTCGACGTCACCGTCTTCGATCTCGGGATAGAGATGATCCCAATGCTGTTCGAGCAGCCCGACGAGCATGTCGAGCGCGCCACGGAATCCGGCAAACCCTTCGCGGCGCAGGAGCGCCTCGGAGAGCCACACCGCGAGCTGCAGGTCCTTCGACTTGGTCGCGAGCGCGTCCTTGGTCAGCTTGATGACTTGCGGCCAATCGGCTGTCTTGCGCTCGGTCTGCCAGTCTCCCTGCGGTGTGTCGTCGTCTTCCCGCCGCGCTTCCTTGATCTTGTCGTAGAGCGGATCGTAGCGCAGCGCCGCGCCACCGGGATTCGCGCCGGGAATCGGATTGAGAAGTTCGTCACGCAGCGGCATGTGCGACTCAGTCGGCGACAGGTGGAACGGACGAGTTGATGGTGAGCTCGCGCAATTCGAGAATTGGAAATTCTTCGCCGTCGACGAGGAGCAGTTTCTGGCCGATCGGCGCTTCCATGTCGTCGTCGAGCGGCTCCCACTGCGTCACGCGCCCGAGCCGAACGGGCCCGTCGGCGTGGCGCCAGGTCAGTGGCGCGATTGCCGGGACGATGACCTCGCCCATGTCCATCCCGCGGAATGTCTCCGACGGTCGGACGATGGCCGGGGCCCAGAGCATGTCGCGCAGTCGCTTCGGCGGCAGCATCTGAACGGATGCGATGTGCTCGAAGGGCAGCCAGGTGTACTGGCCGGCGGCGAACAGCTCGAGGCGCGCGCCGATGCGAGGATCGGCATCGGCGATCGACTCGAACGGCGCCCCGTTGAGCGTTCCCGAAACTTGGCGTGGCGGATTGGACAGCGGGAAGCTCTTCGACTCGAACATCTCCTGGCGCATTCGTTCGGCGTGGAGCGCGCTGTGATACAGGAGCGCCCCCATCTCGGCTTCCTTGCTTCCCTGTCCGACGACGGCGAGCTGTTTCTCGGCTCGATCGTACTTTCCGGCGAAGCAGAGCAGCTCGAAGAGAAAAGTGCGGCGGTGCGCGTCGGCGGGATTCTCGCGGAGCTCGGCGCTGAGCGCGTCGATCGCCTCGTCGAGCTTACCGGCCTGCAACAGATCGCGTGGTGTCATGGCAAGGCCCTGGAACAAATTCCGGCCGCCGTTAGGCGGCGGCCGGAGAGAGGGCGCCGACCGGAGCGGGCGGCGCCTGCCAGCAAACAGCGAGATACGGCTAGACCTTCTTGTTGGCCTTCAAATCCCAGCCGGCCTTCGCCGGCGAGTCGAGCGTGCCGTCCGCCTTCTGCGGCTTGTACTCGTATTCGATCTTGCTGAAGTTCAGCGAAATCTGATTCTGAGGGACAATGTCGCCGCGGGCGCTGCCGCTGGTCTGGAACGAGCTCACGAGCAGATCCGTGAACTTGATCACCAGAAACTCCTGCTGATCCTTGCCCGCTTTGCGGCAGGTGAGCTGCGCCTTCTTGATGTGATCGCCGCCGGCACACGCCAGCATGAGTAATGGCGACGCCTTGTTCTCGGTCATCACGAAGTGGAAGTCCTGCATCTGGACTTTCCCTGCCCCGCCACCGGCGCCCGTCGCGTGCGACCCCGCGTTCTGCTCACCCCAACTCCAACTTTCGATCTGAATCTCGTCCTTGTGCTTGTGATCCTGAGATTCGCCCGCAATGCCGTCGATCTTCAGGAAATAGTCAACCGCTGCCATGGGAGTTCTCCGCGCCAAACGTGGTGATGTGATGAACCGGGAGTCTTCGCGAGGGGCCCTCTGTGCTTTGCGCGCGACTACAGTAACAGATCGTCTTCGCGCGCGCCGTATCGGCGGTCACGAGCGCACTGTGAATTTCGGTGATGCGCTCGTGACACACCGTCGGCCAACTGCGCCTTACTTCGCTGGCGCCGGAAGGTCGGCAACCAGACGCATCGACATCGTCAGCTCGTCCAGCTGGAAGTGCGGCCGGAGGAACGCGACGGCGCGGTAGGCGCCCGGCTTCCCGGGAATCTCCACCACTTCGATGCGCGCTTCCTTGAGCGGATTCTTCGCCTTCATCTCGAAGCCGACGTCGTCGTTCGCGACCGTGTAATTGTTGATCCAATTATTCAGGAAGCGCTCGACTTCTGACCGCGAGGTGTAGCCGCCGATCTTGTCGCGCATCATCGCCTTCAGATAGTGCGCAAACCGGGACACGGCGAACATGTACGGGAGCTGCGCCGAGATGCGCGCATTGGCCGTTGCCGCGTCGGAGTCGTAGACCTTGGCCTTCTGCGCCGACTGCACGCTGAAGAACGCCGCGTAATCCGTCCCCTTGCAGTGCACGAGTGGAACGAAGCCCAGATCGGCCAGCTCCTTTTCGCGCCGGTCGGAGATCGGCGACTCCGTCGGGCACTTCATCGCGATGTCACCCGACTCGGTCTTGAAGTTGTGGACTGGCAGCCCTTCGACGAGGCCGCCGCTTTCCACGCCGCGGATCGTCGCACACCAGCCGTAACTCGCAAACGCCTGCGTGATGCGCGAGGCGAGCGCCCACGAGGCGCCAGCCCAGGCATACTTGCTGTGGTCCGTACCGTCGACTCTCTCCTCGAAGTCGAAATCCTCCACCGGTACCGTGTCGCGGCCATACGGCTGGCGAATCAGAATGCGCGGCAGCGTGAGCGCCACGTATCGAGAGTCGTCGCTCGAGCGGAAGCTCTTCCACTTCGCGTACTCGGTCGTGTCGAAGATCTTCGCCATGTCCCGCGGAGCGTCCAGCTGGGTGTAGCTCTCCATGTTGAACATCTCGGGATTGGCATTGGCGATGAACGGTGCGTGCGCCGCCGCCGCCACCTGCGAGATCTTCTCGAGCAGCTCGACGTCCTGGCCGCCCTTGCCGAACTCGTAATCCCCGATGAGCGCGCCGAAAGGCGTGCCGCCGAAGACACCAAACTCCTCCTCATAGACCTTCTTGAAGAGCGCGCTCTGGTCGAACTCTGGCGCCTTTTGCAGATCCTTGAGCAGGTCTTTCTTCGAGACGTTGAAGACCTTGATCTTCAGCTTCTCCCCGGTCTCGGTGTTGTTGAGCAGATACTTGAGGCCGCGCCAAGTCCCTTCCAGCTTCTGGAAATCGGGGTGGTGCATGACCTCGTTCAGCTGCGTCGAGATCAGATCGTCGATCTGCGCGATCCGGGCGTTGATCATCGCTTCCGTATCGGCAGCGATCGTCACGGTGCCCTTGAGGACCTCGGTGACGAAGTTCTTGACCAGATCCTTGCCGCGCTCCTTGGCGGCCGCGTCGCGGCCGAGCCGTCCCGACTCGACGATCTTGTCGAGGAGACTGCCTTCCGCTGGGGCGTCGAAGGCGGTCTGTGGCTGGCCTTGCGCCTGCATCTCAGGCATCGGTGCCTCCCGTGAGTCCAACCTCCGACTCGAGCTTCTTCATCGCGTCGGCGTTGTTGAGCGTACTCTGAAGAATCTCCTCGAGCTTGTCGTTGCCCTGGAGACTGCCGCGGAGATCCGCGAGCTTGGTCCTCAGCTCGAGCAGCTGCTTGAGCGGACCGACGTTCTTCGCGACCGCTTCCGGATTGAAGTCGTCGAGCGACTCGAAGGTGAGGTCGACGCCGATCTTACCGCCTGACTCCGGGTTCAGCTTGTTCGCGACCGTGAACTGCACGCGCGGCTTCATGCTCTTCAGCACCGAATCGAAGTTGTCCGGGTTGACCTCGACGAATTTCCGGTCCTTGAGCCGCGGCAATGCTTCCGCCGGATTGCCGCTGAGATCAGCGAGCACGCCCATCAGGAATGGAAGCTCTTTCGTCTCGATCGCGCCGCCGGTCTCCACATCGTAACTGATGTTGACGCGTGGCGGCCGGACACGCTCCAGCTTTTTCTGTGTGCCCTCGCGTGCCATAATGTGCTCCGGGTGTCAGGGATTAAATGAGTGTGCAGCGTCGCGCTCGAGGGGGCGCAACCTGCCTTGCTTTCTGCGCCGCGTAATGCCATCGAGGGGTGCTAACACACTCGCCGGTGATCGTGCGCGGCCGCACACTGTGTCGATCACTCGCTACGAGGCGAGGTGGTCGTCAGCGGCGCCTATCATGCACTAGAGGCGCTCCACCGTCAAGCCAGCTTGACAAGACCGAAGTCGTTGTCCCTGAGGCGACTGTGCAACAGCTCGATTCAGTCCGCGCGCTCTATCGGGCGGTTCCCCGTGGCCCGTTCACGCATTCCCGCGCTATCTCGCATCGCCGTCGAGTCGGGCAGCCGATACTCGTCGATCTCCACCAAACCGGCATCCACGAGCTGCCGAATCATCATCGCAAACACGTCCTCGGGCGCCCCGTCCGGCACGGCGTGGGTGTCACGCAAATATTGAAGGTGCTCCCGCGCCGTCATCCGGCCGTCGCAGAACTGCAGCAGGGTCGCGTACCAATTCGGGCAAGCGGCCTCCACCGCGAAGGGAGCGAGCGTTACCAATTGGCATTCGTCCACCGACCATTGCCCATCGTGAAGCATCGACCGCGAACGGAGCTCGGTGTGGGGAAGGGTGCGCGGGCGGCTGGCGAGCAGGCGGCGCGACTGCGCCGCATCCCAATTCGCCGTTCCGACCATCCACCGCAACACCCATTGCAGGTCGGCGGCGCTCGTTAGGGGCGACAACGCGCGACGGGTCGTAATCACCGGCCGATCGTTCGCCCGACGCTGGAAAAGCAGCGAGCAGAACACCAGCTGTTGAATCCGGAGCCGCTCCAGCGCCTCGCTGAGCAACGCGAGTCGCTCGAAAGGCGCGTAGCCTGCCTTGGCCTGATCCGCGAAGAAGTGCAACGGATCGAGGCCGCGTCCCTGGACGACGACGACATCGAACTCATCGCTCGAGGCGTCCAGCATCGTTCGCAATCGCTGCTCGAGCGTCGCGCCCTCGCGATCGGTGAGCATGCACTCGCAGAAGAATTGGCCGCCCGGAAGCAAGTGGTCGTTCAGTCCCTCCGCGAGGCGGCGCGTGACCTGCTCGCCGTCCTCGCCGGCGTCCCGAAACACGAATTCCGTCTCCAGCGCCGGCACGTAAGGCGGATGAGCGACGACGACGTCGAAGCGCTCCTCGCCTAACGGAGCGTACACGTCCCCCTCGAGCACACGCACGTTCGTCAGCCCATTCAGTGCCGCGTTGAACTTGGCGAAGCGCACCGACCGCCCGGCGATGTCCACCAGCGTCGCCCGCCGTGCAAATCGCGCCGCCGCCACGAGGCCGGCGATTCCCGTTCCGGTGCAGAGGTCCGCCAGATGATCGCACGACTCCCGCGGCATCAAGCGCAGGAAGCGCTGCGTCTCGCGCGTCATCGGCGAGAAGACCAAGTCCGAGGGCGGCACGTCGCGCGTGCTCTCGAAGCCGTGGCGGCGGTCTGATGCGATGTAGAGCTCTTCGACGGGATAGATCGCCACCGCCGCCGTGCACAGCTCGCGGTTGTCACGCACCGCGTGAATCAATCCGAGCGACTCGAGGGTCTCGCGATCGTCAGTCGAGAGAATCGACTCGACGACCCGCCGCGCGATCTGATCGCCGTCGATGAAGAGCCTAACGAACAACGACTGCGCGTCGGTGATGTCCTTGAACGCGCTCCGACCATCCGGCCGCGGGAAGTCGTAAATCGAGGTGACGCCCGCACGCGCACACAGCGGCGTCTCCTCGAAACCCGCGCGCACGAGCAGCTCCCGGGCACGACTGAACTGCTCGGGGGTGCCGAGACGAAATGGCTCCGCGGTCCAGGCGCTTTCAGTCGCCGTCGCCATGGCTCGGCGTTCCCCACCGGCCGCTCAACCGGGCGAGAGGCTCAGCGATCGACTGCAGCCGCGGCAACACGACCGCGTCACTGTCTCGCACTGAAAGAAGTGGCGAGAGCCCATTCTCGAGCAAACGTTCCGCCGCGCGTTCGGTCAAGACCGCCTCGGCGCACGGTGTTGCGACCGTCTCACTATCGGTGTGGTAGACATGCAGCGGCAAATTCGAGATTTCGCGACCAGGGCGAAGCGACCAGCCGGCTTCGCTGAACGCCTCGCCAATGAGCAACGCGGCCGCGAGACTCCCGGAACCCCAGAGGTAGCTCTCGTGCTCGGGTGGCGCGTCGAGGGCCGTCTCCTCGAATGGCACAAGCTCGCATTCGTCGGTGCGCTTTCCGTACGGAAGTCTCAGGAGAATCCGCGGTAGCACCAGCGCCAGGTGTGACGCTACGCCAGACCTGCGCAGCTCGTTCCAGCCGTCCGGCGCGTCATCCGACCAGTCGTCGGGGTCGGGCGTCGCCGCGATCGACCCTATGCCCGCGAGGGCCGCCGCGCCGCCGGCAACGAAAGGTGCGCCGGCGTCACGGGCGACGCGACCGATCCGTTCCAGGAGCGCAAGATCGCCATCGGCATCGCCTAACGTGAATGCACCGACGAGCAGCGCCCACCCCTCACTTCCCGGCGTGCCGACGGAGCCCTCGACGAGCAAGCGATGGATCCCGCTCCCCTCGACCGCGTCCGACTCGAGATCGGCGGCCAGCTCGCCGTGAGAAACATCGATGAGGTGGATCTGGAGCGCGGAATCGGTGTCGAGTCGCCTAACGAGAAAGGACGCCCCGCGCCACGCCGCTTCGAGACCCTGATAGTCCGAATGATGCAGGATCGCCCTGAGCTCGGCTGTCACCGCCGCGTCGACCCCGGCCTTGATTTCCGCGCCGGACGGATCAGGCGTCCCGATGAGATGAGGTGCAACCACGCGTTGGACGAATTCCGCGAGTCCACCATCGGCCCGGTTATCGAGGGCGGGCAGTGCGGGTGCCTTTGCGAGCGCTGCCCCTCCTGGTGGCACCGGCGCGTCTCCGAGAATGGCGTCGAGGACGCCGGTCGGCGTCGCGGGCGTGGGCCTCGACGACGGTCCCGCGACCAGTGATGCAGTGGCGAGGGCGCGCGCTCCGGCGTCGCGCAACGCTCGGAAGCGCGGTAATCGCTCGTACAGCCGATCGGGATGGAAATCATCGAGCGATGAGAAACCGATCTCCACTCGCTCGCCGCTCGGCTGGAGGTCCAGCTCGAGCCGGGGAGCGAGGCGCGCAACGGCAACATCGAGAGAATCGCGATCGACGCGTACCGGTCGGCGCCCCGCGAGCGCTCGTCCGGTCTCGACGAGTCCGCGATTCGTCCGGCCACTGAAGTCGCCGATCAGTGCGATGCGAAAGGGACCGAAGGCTGGCCGCTGCATAGAACACCTCGTCCAAAGAGTGACGCGCGAGCCGGGCTGCTACGATAGCACGCGGCCTTCGCGCGCGCAGCAACAACCGCTACGAGACGAGCAACCCCGACAGCCGGAATTGTTCGAACGCACGTGCCACGGCTTGCTCGACCTCGGCGCGCTCGGGGGCACCAAGATCCAACTCCCCGCGACGGCAGGCGCCGAGAACTTCCTCGACGACGTCTGTTTGGTCGCGCGTGCCGTCGAGCTGTCGCACGACAAATCGATCGAAGGGCGAAAGATTCACAGCCGAATGCACGAGCGATGTAACGAGTGGCTCCCGACGCGCCTCGAAGCGTGCCAGGGGACTGGCAACCGGCCGTGCGCTGAGCGTCGGCGAGCACGGCGGAGGCGCCATCGTTAGGTCCACGAGTCGTACCATCGCGCAGCGCAGCATCGCATCGGCGAGCGTCTCCCGCGACACGGTGACACCGCCTTCGATGCGCTGCTGCGCCCGTTCGGCGAGCGCGTCGAATGAAAGCCCAGCCGGACGAGCATCGATGAGCGCGTGGAGCGCGGCACGCACGAGGGGATGCGCCATCGTTGCCGCGACGCCCTCGTTCGTACGGAACACCTCGACACCCGGTTGTTTTGCCTCCGGTGCGTCGGGATCGGCGTAACAGCGGGCCCGCGTCCACATCTCCATTACGCCATCGGGCATCGGCTCGGCCTCGATGGCGCGACCGGAGTGACAGAGCAGCGACCGGCGGAACGTGCGATTGCGGACGTAATCGAAGTACTGCTCGTACTGGAGATTGTCGGCGGACCAGGAGCGGAGCTTTTCGCGCAGCTCGGGGCTGAGCTGCGTGTCGACCAGCGAGGGTGACGACTCCGTCACGTACTGAAGCCCGACTGCCGCGGCGCGCCGCGCGAAGTCGATGAAATAGATGGGATGATTCTCTGACTCGAGCTCTTCGTGAATGAAGTAGGACTCGCTCGCGTCACTCAACAGGTGGATCTCTTCCTGGAGAACCGCCGCGTATACCTCATCCGACTTGGGCACGGCCTTGGCCACGGACTCGAGCAGGTCGCGCGCGCGTTGAACGCGATCCGAGGGCGACAGGTTGGGGCGGTCGTGGAACAGCATCATCTCGCGCACGACGCCCCGCGCGTGCCATCCCGGATAAGTGTTGTAGCTGACGTAGGCGATGCCGTCGGGAACGAGGTTGCGCGCACAGACGGCGAGGATCGCGTGCTGAATGGCGGCCGGCACCCACGAGTAGACGCCATGACTGACGATGTAATCAAAGGTTCCGAAGTCGTCGTCGATGTCGGCGATGCTCATCGCCTCGAAGCGAACGTTGTCGACGCCGATCGCTTGGGCCGCGGCACGGGCGCTGGCGATCTGTCGCGGGGATAGATCGACACCAACGAAGGTGCTCCCGGGAAATGTCACCGCCATCGAAAGCAGATTGCCGCCGGTGGCGCAGCCGAGGTCGAGGACGCGGCAGTGCCTAACGTCGGGGGCGCTCAGCCCGCGCAGCCTCGCCGCCGCCGCCAGATAGTCGGGCCGGGTCGACGCGATCGCGCCCCCGCCGTACGGAACGGCGTCGTAGCTGGCGAGAAGGGCAGCCGACGGTGATTCGCTGACATGGGCGGACATGGAGGCGCCAAGTTGTAGGCCGGGCGCCATGAAGGCTAGGTGCTAGGTGCACCGGGCGACGGCATGTTCGCCTTTACACGTCCGCCTCCACTGCTACCTTAGGCCCATGCGGCAAATGCAGCCCGTGTTGTGGACGAAGGGCGTTTTGCTCAGTCCACAACATTTCCAAACCCAGGACCGATTTCTCGAGGACCTACTCGAGTTCCAGCTGTCGTCGCTGGTATTCAGTCCGTGGGGATTTCGACAGCTGGAGATCGACCGCGAGGCGCTTGCAAGCGGGAGCTTCGCCATTGCCGGAGCCGCGGGGATCTTCCCGGATGGGCTGCTGTTTGACATGCCGCTCTCCGACCCGACGCCCCCGCCGAAGCAGCTCGAAGGCGCCTTTTCACCCGATCAGCAAACGCTCGACGTCTATCTCGCCATTCCCGAGTACCGGTATGGAGGACACAACGTCTCGGCGGCGCAACGGGATCGGGACACTCGCTATCGAGCCGAAGAGCTCCTGCGGCGCGACGAGACCACCGGACGGTCGGAGCGTCCGATTCAGGTCGCGCGCAAGAACGTGCGCATCCTCTTCGAGGGCGAGTCGACGGAGGGGAGTACAGTCATCCGCGTCGCCCGCCTAACGCGAACGGCGAGCGGAGACTACCAGCTCGCTGCCGCGTTCGTTCCGCCGCTGATCGACATCCAGGCGAACGACTACGTCATGGCGATCGCACGGCGGCTCGTCGAGATCCTCTCGACGAAGAGCACGCAGCTCTCGGGCATGCGCCGGCAGAAGAATCAAAGTCTGGCCGACTTCGGGATTGCGGACGTCGCGAGCTTTTGGCTGCTGTACACGATCAACAGCCATCTGCCACTGCTGCGTCATGTTTACGAAACGCGGCGCGGCCACCCGGCCGCCCTGTTCGAGATGATGCTCGCGCTGGCCGGCGCGTTGACGACGTTCTCGATGCGCATTCACCCGCGCGATCTCCCGGGCTACGAGCACGACGAGCTCGGGGCTTGCTTCACGCGGCTCGACGAACAGCTCCGCGAGCTGCTCGAGACAGTTGTCCCGGCGAGTACGGTCTCGATTCCGCTGCGCGTCGTGCAGCCCTCGGTGCATGCGGCCGCGCTCGATCAGGACAAATACCTCACCGCGCCCCAGATCTTTCTCGCGATTTCGTCGACCGCGCGCGCGAACGAGCTCGTGAAGAAAGTTCCGAGTTTGCTCAAGGTGAGCGCCGCCGGCCAGCTCGACCACCTCATTCGTCAGGCGCTCGCGGGCATCACCCTCACCTACGTGCCGGCGCCGCCGAGCGCCGTTCCGGTAAAGCTCGACTACCACTATTTCCTGCTCCAGAAGTCCGGGCCGGAATGGGATGCCGTCGCCCGCGCCCGGAACATCGCCGCGTACGTTCCCGCAGAGCTGGGAGAAGTGCAGCTCGAGCTGGTGGTGATGCTAGGGGCTAGGGGCTAGGGGTTA
>Ga0207693_10003217_pt1 | contig 14018 bp, 11 predicted proteins | sample LARL81metaG_FD_184347 | JGI IMG/M metagenome (GOLD analysis project Ga0207693, IMG submission 184347) | Corn, switchgrass and miscanthus rhizosphere microbial communities from Kellogg Biological Station, Michigan, USA - LAR L8-1 metaG... | ecosystem: Host-associated > Plants > Roots >...
CATCACCGATACCGGAGTGCCGCTGGCGATCATCCCGTTCGGGACCGGCAACCTGCTCGCTCGCAATATCGGCCTGCCGACGGGCTTGGATGAGGCGCTCGCGGTCGCGCTCGGCGGCGTGCAGCAGCCGATTGACGCGGGCCGGGTGAACGGGACGTTGTTCGTCGTGATGGCAGGCCTGGGCCTGGATGCCCGGATGCTGATCAGCGCCAGCGATCCGCTCAAGAAGCGGCTAGGCTGGCTCGCCTACGCGATCTCGGCGGCTCGTCACCTGGGAGACCGGCCTATGCGGGTGACCGTCAGTGCCGATGGCGCCCGGCGCCGCCGGATGCGGGCCAACACACTAATCGTCGGCAACGTGGGCTGGCTGCGCGGTGGGCTCCCGCTGCTGCCGGATGCGCGGCCTGACGACGGCATGCTGGATGCCGTCGTACTGATCGCCCGCGGGCTGCCAGGGTGGCTAGCGGCGGCGGCGGACGTCCTGTTGCGGCGCCCGGCTCGCGATGGAATCTATCGCATTCAGTTCACCGAGCTTGAGGTGACGCTGGACCAAGAACAGCCATGGGAACTGGACGGCGAGGTCATGGGATCGACCCGTCAACTCGTGGTCGTGGCCCAGCCTGGCGGTCTGCTACTGCGAATGCCGCAAGAGTCGGCCTGACGCCATGAGCGCCACTGAGGCCATCACGACGGCGGAGGTCGACGCCGGCCTGGAGGGCCCGAATGTCGGCGCGTTCTTCGACCTGGACGGGACGCTGGTCGCCGGGTATACAGCTGCGGCCCAGACGAGGGACCGGGTGCGCCGCCGGGATCTCCGGATGGCCGAGTTCCTGACGATCGTGCAGCTCGCAGTGCAGTTCCGGCTCGGAAGGCGCGCATTCGAGACCCTGATCGAAGGAAGTGCTCACACCATCAAGGGGCGACGGGCGCGGGATGTCGATGAGATGGGAGAGCGCATCTTCCGGCAGTCCGTGGCGGACCTGATCTACCCGGAAATGCGCGAGCTGGTCCGGGCCCATCAGCGCCGCGGCCACACCGTGGTGCTGAGCTCGTCCGCCCTGACCAATCAGGTGGCGCCAGTGGCGCGCTACCTCGGCATCGAGCACATCGTATGCAACCGGCTCGTGGCCGACGATCAGGGAATAGTGACCGGCGAAATCGAGCAGCCCGTGGTCTGGGGCCCCACCAAGGCGAGCGGCGTGCAGGAGTTCGCCGCCGGTCATCAGGTTGACCTGGGGTTGAGTTACTTCTACGCCGACGGCGACGAAGACCTCAGCCTCATGTACCTGGTCGGCCATCCGCGGCCGACCAACCCGGGATCCATGCTGACCAAGGTCGCCGTCCGCCGCGGCTGGCCCATCATGCGGTTCAGCAGCCGGGGCAGCGGTGGCCTATCTGGGGGAGCCCGCCGGCTGGCCAGCGTCACCTCCCTGGGCCCGCTGGCCGCCGCGGCGCTGGGCGTCGGGCTAGTGCGGCGCAACAAGCGCGCCGGGGTCAACTTCCTCACCAGTTTCTGGCCGGGGACGGTCCTCGCGCTGAGTGGGGTCAAGCTGAACGTTACGGGCGCAGAGCACCTGACTGAGCGGAGGCCCGCGGTCTTCCTGTTCAACCTCCGCACCAGCGTCGACGTGTTCCTCGTGGCCGCGCTGGTCAAGGACAACTGGACAGGGGTCGCCACCAAGGAGCTGCAGAGCAGTCGCGTGTTCGGCCGGCTCGGGAGGCTGCTCGACGTCGCGTTCGTCGACCGCGAGGATCCGGGGACGCTCGCCGCCGCGCTTAAGCCCCTCGAGGCAGCCGCACGCAGGGGGTTGTCGATCCTGATTGCTCCGGAGGGAACCCGGCTGGATACCCGGTCGGTGGGCCCGTTCAAGAGAAGGGCCTTCCTGATTGCCATGGCGACCGGCCTGCCGATCGTTCCGATCGTGATCAGGAATTCTGAGTCGGTAGCGGGGCGCCGCGCGGCCAAACTCAATCCGGGTACCGTCGACATCGTCGTGCTGCCGCCCGTCAGCGTCGAGAACTGGACACTACGGAACCTGCGGGAACGGATCGAGCAGATCCGGACGGCCTACCTGGATGCTCTGGCCGAATGGCCTGCGGGGGAGTAAGCCGCATGGTCGCCGGCCACCTGCGACCAGGTGAAGAAGGGTCTGCCGCTCTGCACTTAAGGCTGTGCCGTTGGCCGCACACTCTCTAGGACGGCGAGCATGTGTACGTCGAAGCCCACGGTAGGTCACGTAACGAGGCGGCGAACGAGTAGCGCGGTGCAGCAGTGCGGTCCTCGAATCCTGGTGACGAATAATCGCAGATTAGAGACATGGATCAAGTGGCCGAGGACCAAGCCCTACCAATTGGGCATGCTAGCGGTATTGCCCTGACCACGGCGTTGTGCTTGGCAGTGCCTACGGTCGGTTGGTCTTGTCAGGCAATCCCTGCAGTGGGCGCCTTACTTGGCGTAGTGGGGGATCTGCTCGACGTCGATCTTGTCGTTGCGCTCGTCGGTGAGGTAAGGGAAGCGGGCGACGGTCGCCCGGATGGGTTTCTGGCGGGTGCCGGGGGTTCCCCACAGCACCACGAGCGCGGTTCCAAGATCGGCGTGCTCGCGGCCGATGAAGGCCAGTGAGATCATCCGGCGGTAAGTGGTACTAACGATGCGTCCTGCCGAGATTCCTACCTCCTGGCCGTCGGGGGTCAAGACGAGGTCGGCGTGGTAGTCCTTGGTCTTGGGCCGGGCGGTTGCGGGGTCTGGGGTGCCGGAGTCGTACATGACGTCGCTGGGGCCGGTGAGGTCGAGCGGCATGAAGGGTTCCTCGTCCAGACCGCGGTACTGGGATGCGTGCACGTCGGCGATGTCTTCGGCGTTCCATTCCAGAGTGACGACTGTCCGTGGCGGGCTGGCGGCGATCGCGGCAAGTGCGGCCTTTCCGGTGAACTCGTGGTCCCAGTGGATCCGGTTCTCCCAGCCGGTATCGAAGGGGGTGACGTAGCGCTTGGCGAGGTCGTTGCCGGCGCTGCCCCACAGGCGGGGCGCTAGCATCATGAAACTGGCCTGTGGTCCTCGCCGGTCCAGCCAGGCGGCGAACCCGGGGTCTTCGAACCAGGGGTAGGGGTAGTGCATGTAGGCCTGGGGGAAGCCGTCTTCGGTGTGGTTCATCAGGTAGGCCCGCGACCCGAGCTTGCGCATCCCTAGTGGCTGGCCGGCCACCCAGATCGTGTCGTAGACCCGCAGCGCGTCGGGGACTTGGCCGTGCACCTCATAGCCCAGGCCCCCTGCCATCCCGAGCCGGTAGATCCGCACATTGGTGCCGGCGATCACGGCGGGCCGATGGCGGGTGAAGGCGATATCGTGCAGGTCGCTGCAGGTAGCATGCTCCAGGATCTCCAGGGACCGGGGGCCTGCGATCTGAAACAGGAACTCCCGGCCGGTCAGGTCTTCGCCGGCCGCGTCGTAGCCACCCTGCTCGTACGCGTACTGGATGTACGGCGACAGCCAGATCGCGATGTACTCGTCGTCGGCGACCCGCAGGACCGTGCCGTCCATCATGATGCGGCCCTGGGCGTCGCACATGATCCCGTGCCGTGACCCGCCGACCTTGAGGTTCGCGAAGTTGTTCACGAAATGCTCAGCGAAGAACCGCTCCGCGTCCGGTCCCTTGACCCGGTACGTGGGGGAGAGGCTGAGGAAGGCGCCCAGGTAGGCCCCGTCTTTCCAGGACCTGACCTCCTCCCGCCACCCCTGGAACTCGATCGGTATCAGGAACGGGCCGAAAGTCCCGAAGACAGAAACGTCCCCCTCGTAGGGCATTGTGGGGATGAATGGCGGCATTGCCGGTGTGGCCATGAACGGTCTCTCTTCCGATGTGGATGCCGCCTCTGAGTTGCCCGTCAGCGATCGGCCGTCTTGTACGTATCGCCAGTATGACCATGGAGAATGTGGCCAGTCTTCAGAAAGGGCGCCTAAGGTTTGCCGGTGATGCTGTGCGGTTCGCACAGCATTGTCAGTGCTTCCGGATCGAGGTCCAGAACGGGGGCATGGTTCCCGCTTACCGGTAAGTCCCGTCGTCTTCTGAGGGTTGCCCGGCTGGGATGCGAGGCGCGAAGTCCCGGCTGACCAATTCAGGGCCGAACCGCTGGATGAGCGTCAGGGCGGCGAGCGTGGGGAATGGGCGTTCGGCGAGCGGCCTGCCGAGCAGCCGCTCGATGCTGGCGAGGCGGTACAGGATGGTGTTGCGGTGCACGTTGAGAGCCGCCGCCGTCTGGACGAGGCTGTGGCCGCGCTCCAGGTAGCACAGTGCCGTGGCCCGCAGGTCCGTGATGACGTCACTGTCGGCGGCGAGCCCCCCGAGCTGGTCGGTCACGAACCACTGCGCCCGCTCCGCGTCCGCGTTCAGCAATGTCACCGCGTCGATGTCGCGGTAGGCGATAACCCGGCCGGGCAGGCCCTGCCTGGCGGCCCGGCGGGCATCGCGGGCCTCGAGATGGCTGCGCCGGAAGCCGGCCGCGCCCGGCCGCGCGGAACCCGCCGCCACTCGGACTCCGGACCCGGATACGCGGTCCAGGACATCCTGCCAGTCTGCCGGCAGTGGCGCGAGCCTGCTGATCCAGCACAGCAGCGCGGCGGCGTCGTCACTTGCCTCGGGGAGGATCAGGGTTCCGGTAGCGCGCAGTGCGCCTGCCGCCCGCGCCGCAGTGGCCTCAAGCTCGGCATGGGCGCCCGGGTCTGCGGACCAGAAGATGACCGACAGGTGGTGGTGCCCGAGGCTGATGCCCAGCGTGCGCTCGGCGACCTCCTCGGGGACATGCTTTCCGGCGATCAGCGCCGAGGCTACCCGGCCTCGCTCGGCCGCCGCCGCGGCAAGGGCGCGCTGGCGCTCGGCCAGGAACTCCGAGATGATGGCGCTTACGCCCTGGTCGAAGAACCGGGTCACCGCGGCGGCGAGCGCGACGGTTAGCCGGGAGCGGTTCTGAGCTGGCCCGTAGGCTGCCGCGCGGTCGACCAGGGCCTCGAGGGCGACTGCCTGCACCAGCCGCAGTCCTTCGATGTACCCGTCATAAGGGCGACCGCGCCGGGCCATGTTGCGCACCACGGAGACCTGATCGGGGTCAAGCGGGAACGCCGGGACGCCATGCGCGACGTGCCGCAGCATCGCCAGCACCGACATCTCGATGGCCCGACGGGTCTCGTCTTCCGGCAGCCAGGCGCCCTGCGCGCCCATCGCGGTCCGCACCGCATCTGCGCACCGGCTGCTTACCCCCACGGCCCAACCGACTGCGCTGGCAGACAGCCCGGCGCTCGCCGCCGCCACGTCCGCCGGCCCGTTCACCGGCTGCGGCCCGCCGTCGGCGGTCAGCGTGGCGATGAACCCGGCGAGTAGTTCTGACTGTCCGCCTTTGTCCATGCCGGAATAGTACGAATCGCACGAGCAGCCAGCAAATACCAGGCAGATATCTGCACGGCTGGCCGGAAAGTCTTCACGATATTGGCCGAAACGCACAGTGGCCTTCACGGGAGGCCTGCCCGAGCCCGTCTCGGCGTCGTCCTGGAGGAACGGCTTATTCTCGGCGACGGTTAATGACGGGAGCGGCCGGGACTTCGCTTTCCTCGCCGACTATCAGTGCCAGCGCGCGGACGGTGGTGCTAAGGCCGGCTCAGTGACCCGCTCGATGAACCGGTAGAGCTGGGTGCCGAGCGCGTCGTCGTCGACGCCGAGGCTGGCGATCTCGGAGATGTGGTTGTGACCTTCGACCCACACCAGCTGCGGGGTGACACCGTGCCGGGACAGCCAGGCCGCGACGACGCCGGCCGCCTGGGCATGGAAGTACCGCGTGTCTCGCTCAGCCACGCTGAACAGCAGCGGGACCGGGCAGTCAAGCAGTGCGGGCAGCGTCGAGACGGTCTCGCCCGGAGCGTTGCCGTAATAGGTGCGCTCGAGGTCGCTGCGGTGGGCGAGGTCGTAGATGCCGGAAAGCAGCGCTCCGCCCCGGACGCCGTCGAGGCTGCCGCCTCCCTGGCCAGCCAGGAACGAGGCCAGGTGGCAGGCCCCGGCCGAGTGGCCGGACACGACCATGCGCTCTGGGTCGCCGCCGTAGCGGCCGATATTGCCGCGGACCCAGCTGACGGCCGCCGCGACGTCCTGCGCCCCGGCCGGCCATGGGTGGTCCGGGGCCAGGCGGTAGGTCATGGTGACTCCGACGGCGCCGTGCCGGACGGCCCAGGCGCCTACGTGGTCGTACATCGGCGTCCCGGGCACGTGCTTGTCGCCTCCGGTGAAGCCGCCGCCGTGTACGAACAGCACGGCGGGCGCGGCCCGGTCTGGGTGGGCAGGTGCGTGCACGTCAAGCCGCTGCCGCGGGTGGATGCCGTAGGCGAGGTCCCGCTCAAGCCGCGGCGCGGTATAGCCGGCCTTCTCGTGGTACGGCGTCAGCAGACCCCAGGCAGCCGCCACCTGGCCGGGGATGTCTTCCGGGTCGGCCGCTGCCAGCTGCGCGATGACGTCGGCGGGAAGCCGTGCTGTCACTGGCCGACCGCCTTGCGCTGCTCGTCGAGTCGGGAGTCCGGGACCCAGTTGCCGTGGAAGCCGATCGGTACCCGGTGCGGGATGTGGATTGTCGCGACCGGGCCGGCGGCGAGGTCCTGCGCGTGCAGGATGACGACTTCGGACGTTCTGGTGGTCATGTCGGTGACGTAGGTCATCAGCCAGCCGTCGTCCTCGGCGGAGTCCGGGGTGCGCGGCACGAACACGGCCTCCATGCCGAACCGGCCGGGACCGTAGGCGTACGACTCGCTAGCGTTGGCATCGAAGTCCTGTTTGAGCAGCGCGGATATGTCGTTGTCGCGGCTGCTGAAGTAGCCGTACCTGTACTTGCTGCCCACCAGCCGGTCATCCAGGCGCGGCATCTCCTGCGGCCTGTCGTCCAGCGTCTTGACCTCGGTCTTGCCGGTGGCGGGGTCGATGAGGTAGAGGTTCAGCTTGCCCGGCGCCTCGCCGGGACCTGTCCGGTCGGTGACGAACATCCGGGAGTTGCTCGGGCCGATGAGCGCGACCCGGCCATCCGGCAGGTCATAGGCGCCGAGGATGTGGAAGACCGCCCACTGGTCCACCTCGCACGAGATCACATCGCCGGGGACGCCGTCCCTGGGCACCAGGATCCAGCGGGTCGGGTACTCGAAGCCCCACATGAATGGGAACGCATAGCCCTGCCTGAGCAGCTGCTCGGAGTAGGCGACCGGGCCGTCGAGGAAGATCGCGTAGCGCTCGGTGAGCGCCATGTCGTGCACGACCGGGCGGCCGGCCACAGGCACGTCCACGGTCCTGCGGATCCTGCCGTCGATCCCGAGTACCTGGTAGCTCACATGCTCCCAGCCGTGGTAGTAGGTCATACCGTGCAGTTCGCCGGTCCGCGGATCCTGGTGCGGGTGGCCAGTCCAGGAGCCGTTGAGCGTGCCGCCGAAGTCGCACTTGGCCAGCGATTCCAGCTCGTAGGAAAGCTCGACGGGGAGCACACCGGCCTCAGCGAACGCCCAGGTCTTGCCGGCGTGCGGGAAGATGTGCGTGTTGACCACGTTGGTATTGACATACCGGGCACCGCCGCCGAGCTGCCTGGGGCCGGACAGGAGAGGCAGCCTACGGCTCGCGGCTACCTGGTCGTCGCGCACAAATCGGTTGCGGTACCACTCTGCCTTGCCGTCGCGGATGCGAACCCCGTGGACCATCCCGTTGCCGGTGAACCAGTTGTAGGTCACCGGGTTCTCCGGGTCCACCGGGTTCGGGCCGCAGCGCAGCAGCCGGCCGTCCAGGTCCCCGGGGATCGCCCCGATGACCTTCAGGTCATAGACAGTGACCTCCTGCTCAACCGGGGCGAACGGCCCCTCCAGCCAGTTGTTTCTGAACTCCTGCGCCTCAACGGAGGCATCGCGGTTCACGCCGGTCTCAGTCATCAGCACTCCTCAGGCGTCGGGCAGGCCAGCAATGTTGTTGCCACCCCTCAACAGAGCATCACGCTGCGCAAATGGCCGTGTCATTAGGCTCAGTACCCAGAGATTTTCGTTCACTTGGGCGATCCGCACAGTGCCAGCAGCGAACCTGGAGTACCTGGTACCTGGGCATTCGGCCCGTCATCCGCCGAGAGCGGATACGCGATCGAGGGAGGACGCCGATTCGGCAGGGAGACTGCCCACATCAACGGCGTCAGCCGAGGACGGTATGCGCAAAGGGTTTGTGTCCGATAGGGGACTTGAACCAGAATGCTCGTCTGACCTGTGGAGTTGTCGTTATGGACCGAGCTGGGGAACGAATAAGCGCAGGTCAGAGATATGCGACTGTGTCCGAGGGCCAAGGCCTACCAATTGGGCATGGTGGCGTAATTGCCCTGCCCGGTGATGACGGCTGATCAGGCGATCAGGTGGACGACCGCGGTCGCCGTCATCGGCGTCGCGGAGGTTGCAGCGGTCGCATCTTACGAGCCACGCCTATGATCTCGTGCGGGCGCATGGTGAGGCGGGATGGACGGCCCGGCTGAGTGCATGCCCGGTACCGACCCGCTGCAGGTGCAGGCTGCCCAGGCATGCGCGGTCGAGCTTGCGGCCGGGCGTGCCGTCGGTGGCGCGATCCGCACCCGGCTGCGTGTGGGGCGGTTTACGCCATGCATGAGGAATGATCTGGCCGCACCCTTGGGTCCGCCCGGGCAGACCGCGAAGAAGACCACGGACGACCTTGTAGGCGTTCCCTGGGCTGGCACGTGTGGTGGCTGCCGCGATCTCTGACCATGGCGGGGGCCAGCCGGATGGGATCGGAGGGCACGCATGATGGCGAGGACCCAGGTCTGGGGGAGTCTCCCGGATGCGCGCGGCCGGTGGCCGGTGATGACAGCGAGTGGCAGGGGTGAGGGGTAGCCGCCGGGCGGGACTTGGGTTGTGGACCTTGCTGAGCGCTTAGGCTCTGCTCGGCCGCGCGGAAGGAAGCGCGGGCGGCGGCGTCTACCGCGACGCTGCGGCAGCGGTCTGCCAGGCCAGGATGATGCCGAAGGCGATCAGGCCTAGGCCAGAGATGACGGTGATGGCGTGGTGGACGCGCCGTGCGGCGAGCCGGCGTACCAGCGTCATGGCGGTGGACAAGAGTGTGAACCAGGTCGCTGTGCCCAGGCCGATGCCAGCCAGGAGCAGCACGGCGGCAGTGCTGGTGTGGGTGATGCGGGCGGTGGAGGCTGCGGCGAAGACGGCGGCCCAGGACGTGATGGTCAGGGGGTTCGGGGCGGTGGCGCCGAGCGCCAGGAGGTAGACGCGGGGGGCCGAGGTGACCTGCGCGGGTGGTGCTGCCTGGCCGCCGGTTCGGGTCGCGTGGCGCAACGCCAGGGCACCGAGGACGGTGAGCACCGCCGAGCCGAGCAGTCCCAGTCCGAGGCGAAGACCGGGGATGCGCAGCAGGCTTGCGGCGCCGACCAGGCCGAGGGCGCCATAGGCCATGTCGATGGTCGCCGCGCCCAGGCCGATCATGATCCCGGTGATCAGCCGGCCCGCGATCACGCTGCGGGCCGCCAGCAGCCAGACGGGCCCGACCTGCGCGGCGACGAGGAACCCGAGTCCGAAGCCAGTGAGCAGCGCTGTCGTCATGGCGGGTCAGTCCTGGTCATGGCGGCGGGGGACCGCGCCGAACATCGCGCTGGCGCGGTGGCTGCTGGGTCTAGGCATCGCGGCCTCGCTCTCGCCGACGTGACAGAGAACAAGAGCGCCCCGGCAGTGACGCAGGCCCCATGACGCGGTCTGGGAACCGGGACAGCATTACACGATCCGCCAGGCTTCCGAAGCGCACGATGCCTGATGCCGCTGTCGGCCCATGAGTATCTCCCCGTGGGATCCGCCTGTTCCGGAGGCAGTGCTCGTGACGAGCCCGGCCCGATGCGGTGACGCTGAACCTGAGCCGACTGTGCCGGTATCGGCGCCCGGTACTGACGGGATCGGCCCGCCCCTCCTGGCCGCTGAGGGTGTGCCCGTGCGGTGGCTGCTGCTCGATAGGTACGTCTACGACGTGCGAGACGACCAGGAACGCCCAAGTTGGCAGAAAGGCCGCTCGGCTCCACCGGACTCCGCAGCCAGTTGAGCTTCAGTTGATCGAGGAGGGCGCGCGACCGGGAGAGCAAGGAGCGCATAAACGGTCCCAGCAGGAGGCCGGTGTGGTCGTCGCCATCAATGATGAGCAGTGGACGGACGCAGAAACCCGGCGGTTGCTTGAGGCCCGAGCCGCGGACGGGCCGGTCGGGGACGTGGCCGCCGAGATGGAAAGCTCAGCGGCAGGCGCGGGCAGGCAGAGGGCTGGCGGGGGCCGCGGCGTTCGTTTATCCTGTTGAACTGTTCGGAGAGGTCAGCGCCATGCCTCAGCAGCCTCCGCAGGTGCCGGAGCAGAGCGGCCGCATGCCTGGTAGTTCCTGGGACCTGTCCGGGCGGCTGCGTCAGGACATCCTGTCGTCGTGGAAACGGTCGCTGCTGGCCGGGCTGGCACCGGACCGCTTCGAGATACCGCACGTTACCGACGTCGACGAAGAAGGCCCCCTGGCGTGGGCGGCGGCGCCAGTCATGGCGCGCCTCGCCGAGGAGCTGGAAGGCATGGGCATAGGAATCCTGCTGGCGGATTCCCGCGGCCACATCATCAGCCGGAGGTCCGGCGAGCGCCATGTACTCAGCTTGCTGGACAAGATCGAACTAGCGCCGGGCTCGCTGTATGCCGAGGATCGTATCGGGACTAACGCCATCGGGACCGCGATCGCGCTGGCGCTTCCGTCCGTGGTGGCGGGATCGGAGCACTTCGCCGATGCTCTAGGCACGGTGGCGTGCGCGGCCAGCCCGGTCACCGATGCTGACGGGCAGCTGATCGGCGTGCTCGACCTGTCGTGTGCAGCCCAGGACTTCAACCCGCTTATGCTGCCGCTCGTCAAACATGCCGTTGCGGAGGTCACGGCCCAACTGGCCGCGCGGCGCCCCGCGATGCAACCAGGCCGCGTGCCGCTGCGGACGGGTCCGGAGGACGCGATGCTCCCCGTACCGGGATGGGCGAATCTCACCGACACCCAGAAAATGGTCGCTGAACTCGTCACAGACGGACTCACCAACCGGGATGTCGGCGCGCGGCTCTTCCTGTCGCCGCACACCATCGACTTTCATCTCCGCCAGATCTACCGCAGGCTCGGGGTCAGGTCACGGGTGGAACTGGCCCGACTCGCCGGTCCCCCACGTGCAAAGGCGCTGCCAGGCCCTGCGGGGCTGCCAATCCCAGCAGCACAGCGAGACGTGACTCTGCAGGGCCTTGGCTGGGCTGAATTTGTGTCTTCCCGTAATGACCAGGGCCTGCGGGAACTGGACGGAGTCACCGAAGGACCGGTCGCGGGCACTCGACGGCTTCAGTAGCTCGTCCAAAGAACGAGGACGGGCCTTCTCGACGTCTCCGACTAGGCGAGCTCGTGGCGGCAGACTACGCGCTTTCGTAGCGCCGCGCCGCTAGTCGGACCACGTGGTCACGGGAAGCGTTGCACATCCACGGCATGCCACTCTCAGAGACCAAGACGTCATCTCGACCGGGAGAGCGCCATGTGGCTGAGAGAGAATGAAGTGCACGATGGGCTGCCGACCATGCTCGCAGGGGTGGTTAAGAGCTGCGCGCTGCACCATGAGGCCCCCGAGGCCCAGATCCACGGTCGGCTCGAACCTCAGCCCGGCGACATCGTCGTGCGTAAGACCTGTGTCGGGGCATTCTCGACCACCGACCTCGACCAGCAACTCGAGGACCGCGTGATCACCACGCTCATCCTCGGCGGGGTCACCAGCAGCGGCGTGCTGCTCTCAATCGTCCGCGAAGCCGCCGACCGCGACTATCACATCTATTCCTCGTATTCCTCACCGACGCCAGAGTTGACCGTGACACGCACGTTCACACTGTCCTCACCGAGAAGATCCTGCCCATGCAGGCGCACCTCATCACCGTCGCCGACCTCTCCGGCTCTCCGGCCTGATCGTCACTGCCGGACGGCCGTCGCCGCCACCAGCACCGCTACGAAGGTGAGAACATGAGGCAACTAGAGGCGGTGGTTGCTCAGCCGCCCGGATCAGCAGGCAGCACGCCACAGAACGTCGAGCTGCGGCATCTGCGCTACTTCGTTGCGGTTGCCGACGCCGGCACGTTCACCGAAGCGGCAGAGCGGATGTTCGTCGCGCAACCGACGCTGAGCCAGCAACTGCGCCGCCTAGAGGACATCGTCGGCGCGCAACTGCTGTACCGCAGGCGCGAGGGAGTCCGGCTCACCACGGCGGGCTCGGTGCTACTGGAGACCTCCCGGGCCATTCTGTCGCTGGTCGACCACGGGGTGAGCCAGACCCGGCAGGCTGCAGGGCTGGGACGGCAGCGGCTGCGGGTGGTAATGCCACCGCGCCTGCCCGATGCACTCGCGGTGGAGACCGCGTCTCGGCTCATGTCGGCCGCGGCCGCTGCCAACGTCGATGTGACCTGGGTCGAGGTCCCGCTGGACAACGAATTCTCGCTGATCCACCAGCGCAAGGCTGACGCCGGGCTGGGCTGGCTGCCCGGCGCGGGCGAAGACCTGCCCGCCCCCTTGGACGTGATGAGTCTGGGAGAGTTCGAACCCGTGCTGTGGATCCCCTCCTGGCACCCGGCAGCGGGCCGCGGCACTCTCACCGTCGAGGAGCTGACCCGGATGACCGTGGTGTACGGACCGCGCCGCGCCGAGGCCGGCACATATGACCGATGGTCGGGGGTGCTGCGGGCGGCGGATCCGGGATTCGCGTTCACCGACCCGCCGTTCCGTCACTCGCTGCCCATGTCCGTGGCCTTCGCCGGTAACGCAAGCCGCCCCACCGCGGTACTGACCAGTCCCTGCATCGCGATGTGCAGCGCCAAGGCAGCAGCCAGGGAGCAACAACTGACACACGCCTACGACATGGTCGAGGTGAGCCTAGAGCGACATCCGCTCGTCGCGACCGCGGGCCTGGTTTGGAACACCGACCTGCCGCGGCCGCTCCAGCAGATCTTGTTCGACGTGGCGGACGGACTTCGGCCACGCTCCCCTCGCATGAGCTGGGGCCGAGACCTCCTGCTGGCTCACGCCGATATGCTAGGCGGCGCTGTTCAGGCTGCCGACCCGGGCCACACCGGGCAGCACCGCGAGCGCGCCCATGTCGGGACGCAGGCGTTGAGCGCCGTACAGCGAGCATGACCATGCACAAGCCGGAAGTACCGGCCATGGACGGATTCCCACCTGCCTCATCACCATGAGATGAACCCCTCGATTTGCATGTAGACGCTCGAGCCGTCGAGCGGCTCAGTGACATCGATCAACCCGGCCCGGATCGCGGAGCTGCAGCGAACCGGCGCAAGCCTGAACAGATGCCCGGTCCTGAACGTGACAGCCGAACAACTGGCGCCGATCTCGTACCGGCGTGGCTGGGGGTCACCTGCGTCTCGGGTCTGACGACTATTGCGTCGTCGGTGCCGGTTTTGGTCAGGCCCGGGAGCCGCCATCTGCTGCGTTGTCAACCGGACAAGCCGGGTCACCTCCGCCCGGGTGTCGGAACCGGCCCGGAAGCCGCCGCCGGAACTCGTTAGCCCTTCATCCCCTGCCCGCATCGCCCGGAGCTTCCCCAGGAAACGGCAGCGCAAAGCCAGCGGGTGGTCTAGGGCAATGTGCCGTGGGGAGATGTTCGATGCGGCGAACCGGGTAAATCTGCGCACGCTCGTTCCACCACGGATGCTGTTCATCTGCGCGCCGAGTCGGCGGCCGGCGCGCCTCGGCACGCTCAGTCGCAAGACTGGCCGCATCGCACCATGCGCAAAGCGTTCGTGTCCGGGAGGGACTTGGACCCGCACGCCCGTGATCTGCGGATTTGCGTGGCCATCTGATCTTGGAGACGAATAACCGCAGGTCAGAGACATGGATTAAGTGTCCGAGGACCAACACGCACCTTAACTACATGATCGACATCGCCCTGACCACGGAGTTCACTATTCCTGCTGGCG
>Ga0207693_10003221_pt1 | contig 14009 bp, 13 predicted proteins | sample LARL81metaG_FD_184347 | JGI IMG/M metagenome (GOLD analysis project Ga0207693, IMG submission 184347) | Corn, switchgrass and miscanthus rhizosphere microbial communities from Kellogg Biological Station, Michigan, USA - LAR L8-1 metaG... | ecosystem: Host-associated > Plants > Roots >...
TCCATCGCCTTCGCCTTGTTTTGAATTTGCGAACGCTGATCCTGCTGCTTGACTTCGAGTCCGGTCGGCAAGTGTGTGATGCGGACGGCGGAGTCGGTGGTGTTCACGCCCTGCCCGCCCGGTCCGCCAGCGCGAAACACATCGATGCGCAGATCCTTGTCCTCGATCTTGACATCGACCTCTTCCGCCTCGGGAAGCACGGCAACCGTTGCCGCCGAAGTATGGATGCGCCCCTGACTCTCCGTCGCCGGCACACGCTGCACGCGGTGAACGCCCGACTCCCAGCGCATCATGCCGTACGCGCCGTCGCCGAGCACCTTGAACACGGCCTCTTTGACACCGTGAAGGACGCCTGACGAGAAGGTAATCATCTCGAGGCGTAACCCGTGACGTGTGAGAAAACGCTCATACATACGGTACAGGTCCGCGGCGAACAGCGCGGCCTCGTCGCCACCAGTGCCGGCGCGGATCTCGACGATGGCGTTGCGATCGTCCAGGGGATCGCGCGGGATGACCAGTGGCTTGAGCTGCTCTTCGAGTTTACCGATGCAGAGCTCCAAACGGCCCTGTTCGGCCCGGGCTTCTTCGGCGAGCTCGGGGTCGTCAACGAGAACGAGCTCGCGGACTTGTGCGAGCTCGTTCTCGTACTTGTGGAGTCGGCCGGCTAACTCGACGACGGGGCCCAGACGGCTATGCTCTCGTCCCAGCTCGGCCAGCCGCTGCGCGTCGCGCAACGTGGCCGGGTCGGCGAGTGCCTGCTCGACCTCGGCCGCTCGAGCCAGCACGTCTGCTAGACGGTCTCGAAGCGACAGGGTCGAGCCTCAGCTCGACTGCTTGCCAAACTTCTGCCGGAAACGCTCGACGCGTCCGGCGGTATCCACGAGGCGCTGCTTGCCAGTGAAGAACGGATGGCACTGCGAGCACACGTCCGTATGAATCTCGGCCTGGGTCGATCGAGTCTGGAACGTATTGCCGCAGGCGCACTTCACAGTCGCCGTATGGTATTCGGGATGGATGTCGGTTTTCATGCGAACCTCAATGTCCAGGATGAAACAGCTATGAAATATACTCGGCTGTTAGCGTAAAAGACAAGCCGACAACAGGTTGGGAGTTTGACAGCGGCCCTCGCCGCGCGTAACTTCGGCCCGGCTAAAGCGCCCGCTGTTCCACTCTCGTACCTCGCGCCAGTCGGAGTCCTCGTGAGCCAGGTGACAACACAGAACGTCGATTTTCTGGCGACGGTTCCGCTATTCAACGGACTCGATCGCGTCGAGCTCGAGCGATTCGCGGAAGTAACGCGCGAGAAGTCGTATCCGAAAGGCAGCGTCATTCTCTTCGAGGACGATCCCGGTGACTCGCTGTTCGTCGTGCGTGATGGCCGCGTCAAGGTCGTTCTGATCGGTGAGGACGGTCGCGAGGTCATCCTCGGCGTACTGGGCGTCGGTGAGTACTTCGGTGAGCTGTCGCTCATCGACGATCGGCCGCGGTCGGCGCACGTCATCGCGATGGAAGATTCGAATTTGCTCGTCTTGCGTCGTGAGGATTTCCGTAAGCGCGTCGAGTCGTCGCCCAGCGTGGCGTGGTCACTGCTCACGGAATTGTCCCGCCGGCTGCGGCGGGCTGACGATAAGATTGGCGGCCTTGTGCTGCTCGACGTCCCGGGGCGCATCGCGCGCCTCCTTCTCGATCTCGCCGAGGAGAGTGGGACGAACGCAATTGAGAAAACACTAACGCACCAAACCATTGCGCAGATGATCGGGGCGAGCCGAGAGACCGTGTCGCGCGCGATGAAGGACTTTCAGGACGCGGGTTGGATCACGGTCGAGCGCCGGCGCATCGCACTCGCCGATCGCGCCGCACTGGAGCAACGCGCGCAAGTCCGCATGTGACCCTGTGACAGCTGTCACGGGTGTGCCGTGACAGCCTTCCTAGCCTTGGCGCGCTCGCCGGCGACATCATGCCGGTCGCGCGCCAAGGCGGAACGCAATGAGTTTGCGACTACAATTCTGGGGTACGCGGGGCTCGATCCCGACGCCGGGGCGCAACACGGTCCGCTACGGGGGCAATACGCCCTGCGTGGAGCTGCGGACCTCCGAAGGATGGCTCATCATCCTCGATGCCGGAACCGGCATTCGCGAGCTCGGACGCTCGCTCATCTCCCGCGCCAACGGCGCGCCCATCGCCGGCGACATCTTCCTCACCCACGCTCATTGGGACCACATCCAAGGCATCCCGTTCTTTGGTCCCATCTTTCAGCGCGGAAACCACTTCACCATTTGGGGCGCGAAGGCACTCCAGACCGACATCGGCCGCGTCGTTCGCGACCAGATGTCGCCGGTGGTGTTTCCGGTCGCATTCGAGGAGCTGAACGCGACAATCAACTTCTCCGAGATCGCCGAAGAGTGCCGCCAGGGAAACGGTTACGAAGTCCGCGCCTATCAAGTCCGTCATCCAGGCGGAGCCCTTGGGTACCGATTCACCGAACAGCATGACGGCGATCGGGCACTCGTCTACATCTCGGACAACGAGCTCGGACCAGGGGCGAAGTACGATACGCGGGAGCAATGGCGCGACAGCCTCGTCGAGTTCGTTCGCGACGCACGCGTGTTGGTGCATGACGCGATGTACACCGCGGAGGAGTACGACCACTTCCGCGGCTGGGGTCACTCGACCTACGACGAAACGGTAGAGTTGGCGATGGAGGCGGGCGTCGAGCAGCTGGTGCTCTATCACCACAAGCCCGAGCGGAGTGACGACGAAGTGGACCGGCGGGTCGACGAGTGTCGCGCGTTCGTCGCGCGCTGCGGCGGCAGGCTGGAGATCGTGGCGGCGGCGGAAGGCATGACGGTCCTGGTGTAGGCGAACTGTCTGGAGGAAAGAGCGATGAGAGTACGGACGTCGATGAAGGCGTGGGTTCTGGCGGCGCTGGTCGCCGCCCCCGCTCTGGCGATGGCGCAGGCAAACACGCCCGTCGTCGCGGTGCTGTATTTCGACAACAACTCGTTTGGCAAAGACCACGGCGACTACGACGGGCTCGGAAAGGGAATTGCGGATTTGCTCATCAACGACATGGCGTCGAATGCATCGATGCGCGTCGTCGAGCGCGACCGCATTCAGTCGATCCTGCAGGAGCAATCGCTCGTGCAGACGAAGACCATCGACCCGCAGACGGCCGTCCGCCTCGGGAAGTTGCTCGGCGCGCAATACATGATCACCGGCGGCTTCATGAGCGACGGCAAGGGCACACTGCTCGTGACGTCTCGCGTCATCAGCGTCGAGACGGGCGCGATCACGAATCCCGTCAAGCTGCAGAGCAAGGGTGACGACGTCCTCGCCCTGATTGGCCAGCTGTCGACGAAGCTCAACACGGAACTGAAGCTGCCCGCACGGAGTGCGGCCCTCGATCGGAAGCCGCCGACGAGCGTGGGCGAGACACCCGCGGCCGCGAAGCAGGCGGGCCATCAGGCAGCAGCGACCACCCAGGTCGCGTCCGCGAAGTCGCAAAAGCTCGACGTGAAGACTGCCCTTCTCTACTCGAAAGCGCTCGACGAGCAGGACAACGGCAATCCGAAAAAGGCCGCCGAGCTCTATCGCGCGGTGCTGGAGAAGTTCCCGGAGTTCGGTCCGGCCCAGCAGAACCTGGCCAAGGTCCAGAAGTCTGGCCACTGATCGTCCCGCCAGAGCGATGCAATCGCCGGCGGTCTACTCCAGATCGCCGGCAACCAGTGCTTTAGCTGTCGCCGCCGCGCGCCCCCTGCTCATTGTTCCGAGCGGCCGCGCCGCACGCGGGCTGCCGTTAGGCGGCGACGAGACGATCGAAGTGCGCCGCGTCTCGACGTTGCCCCCCGCCGCGGAGCTGGATCCAGCGCGCCCGACCGTCGTGCTCCTCGATCGGCGGCTGCTCGGCGCGCTCGATGATACGCGCTGCATCGCCGAGCTTGCGGGAATTGTCGCCATCGTCGGACTCGGCGACCCGGGTGACGTCGAACCCGCCCCGGAATTCCCGGCCGACCTGTTAACGAGCTACATGCCGGCCGACGCCCCGACCGCCACGGCGCACATGCTCCTGCGCGGAGCGATGCGGCACGCGGTGAGTCTCGTCGGCGCGCACGCGGCGCGCGAGGAGCGCGCGCTGCGACACCGCGAGCTGGCCGAGCTCACGAGCGTTGGCGTTGCGCTCTCGACGGAGCGCAATCTGCTCGCCCTGCTCGAGATGATCCTCACGCAGGCCCGCCGCATCACATCGAGTGACGCTGCCTCGCTCTACCTGGTCGAGCGCGCCGAGAACGGCGACGTACCGACGACGCTGCGCTTCCGCCTGTCGCAGAACTATTCGCTCAAGGACCTGCCCTTCCCCGAAACCACGGTCCCGATCGATCACACGAGCCTCGCCGGCTACACCGCCGCGACCGGCGAGCTGCTCGTGATCGAAGATGTCTATCTGCTCCCGAACCACGTCCCATACCGTCAAAACCGCAGCTTCGACGAGAAGTTCGGCTATCGCACCAAATCGGTGCTCGTCATCCCGATGCGGACGCACCGCGACGAGATCATTGGCGTGCTGCAGTTGATCAACCGCAAGCGCAATAGTGACGCGCTCCTCTCCTCGAACGACATCATCGAGAGGGAGGTGCTCGCCTACGATCAGCAATCGGTGGAGCTGGTCACCGCCCTCGCCTCACAGGCGGCGGTCGCGATCGAGAACAGCCTCTTGTACGAGGACATCGAGCGACTGTTCGAGGGCTTCGTGACGGCGGCCGTGACCGCGATTGAGCAGCGCGATCCGACGACATCCGGTCATTCGGGTCGCGTCGCGACATTCACGGTGAGTCTCGCCGAGGCCGTGAGTCGTGCTGGCGCTGGTCCGTATCGCGGCCTTCAGTTCACGCGCGAGCAGCTTCGCGAGCTGCGCTACGCGGGACTTCTCCACGACTTCGGCAAGGTCGGCGTCCGTGAGCAAGTTCTCATCAAGCAGAAGAAGCTCTATCCGTGGGACCTCGACGTCATCCGTCACCGCTTCGCGTTTCTGCTGCAGCGATCCGATTTGCAGTTCGAGCGCGAGCGCGCCGATTACCTCCTGTCGCACGGGCGGGCGCAGTACGAGGAGTTCGTCGCGCGACTCGAGCAGCTGCGGCGCACGCGGCGCAACGAGCTCAATCGCTTCCTCGACGCGATCGTCATGGCGAACGAACCGACGATTCTCCCCGAGGGCAGCTTCGACGAGCTGAAAGAGATCAACGAGCGGACGTACATCGATTTCGAGGGTGTCGAACGTCCCCTGCTGCGCGACGAGGAGCTGCGCTTTCTGATGATTCGGAAGGGCAACCTCGACGATCGCGAGCGGCGCGAAATCGAGTCGCACGTCACGCACACATATCGCTTCCTCGAGCAGATTCCCTGGACGCGTGAGCTGCGCCGCATCCCCGAGATCGCGTATGGCCATCATGAGAAGCTGAATGGCACCGGCTATCCGCGACGCGTGACCGGGCCGGAGATTCCCGTTCAAACGCGCATGATGACGATCTCCGACATTTTCGACGCGCTCACGGCAACCGACCGGCCCTACAAGCGCGCTGTCCCCGCTGAACGCGCCCTCGACATTCTCTCCGGCGAAGCGAAGGAGGGGATGATCGACATGAATCTGCTGCGCACGTTCATCGAGGCGAGGATCTATCTGTCGCTCGCGAAGGCTGACCGGTCGGCGAGCGACGATGACTAGTGTGACTCCTGCCACTCGCCACTAGATCCGAACCTCCTTCTCTTCCTCTGCCGACCGATAGACCGCCTCGACGATCTTGAGCAGCCGCACCTGATCCGTCGGCGGCTCGTAGGGGCTCGCCTCGCGGACAACCGCGACGAAGTGCGCGAGCTCCGCTCGATATGACTGGATGAAGGCACTCTCGCGACCCGCCGCGCCCGATGGCGACACATCCGTTGCGCGGCCATTCAGCTCTTTCACAACGCGGAGCGGCGCCATGCGCGCGCTACCGCGCGTCGCGATCACTTCGAACCACCAGCGCTCCTCCTGTCCGACATAGTCGTTCGCGACGTCGCAGGCGAAGACCAATCCATTCGCGAAGGTGATCTGAACGAGCATGCCATGCTCCACCGCGCTCGCACCCTTGGCGCGCTCCATGTGCGCGGAGACACGTACCGGATCGCCGAAATCGGTGAGCCACAGCGCCAGATCGAGGAGGGGCACACCGAGGTCGAGAAAAGCGCCCCCGCCAGCCTCGGGACGACGCAGCCGCCAACCTTCCGTCGATCGCTGCAGACGGTAATCGCCGGCACGAACGCCGGTGATCTTTCCGAGCTCTCCGCCGCGCACAAAGCGATCGAGCCCCTGGACATCGGTCCGGAAGCGATGATTGTTGGCGACATGCACCATTTTCCCGGCGCGCTGCGCCGCGGTGAGGATGCGCTCGACGCCTCGCGCGTTCAGCGCCAACGGCCGCTCGCAGAGCACATTCACCTTCGCGGCGAGCGCACTCAACACGTGCGGCTCATGCAGGTGGTTCGGCGTGGCAACGACGACGGCGTCGAGATCGGGGAGCTCGAGGAGATCCTCGATGTCGTTGAGCGTGTCGCGAATGCCGAAGCGGTCGGCGAGCGCTCGCGCCTTCGCGCGGTCATTGTCGCAGATGGCCGCGAGCTCCGCGCCCCGCATCTTCGAGAGCACGGGCAAATGGGCAAGCTGCGCGATCGCGCCCGCGCCGATGACTCCGATTCGAACCCGCTCCTTCATTGCCTCAGCGCTCCTCGCGTCGTAGCGGGCCGAAAAGGTAGAGCGCTCCGGCGCGAAGTTGCAGTGATCTAAATCCGCTCAACACATCGGCGCGCGCTTGTGTCTCGACGGCGAGACGGCCAAACGGGCGGAACAGCACGCCGGCGTTCGCAAACAATCCTGTCGATATGTTGTCGAGCGCACGCTCGATGAACGTTCCATTGATGAGGCGCCCTTCCGCATTCATGATGTGCGCGGCAATTCCGCCGCCGACAAACGGCCGCAACGCGACCGCCGACGAGCGTTGCCACCGTGCGCCGGCGCTGAAGATCACGTCGTATACCTGAACTCGCGATTGCTGGACCGAGAAATCATTCGTCGGGTCGACGATACTCTTGCGAAGAGAATCCACGAACGTGCCCACGGCCGCGTCGGTGTACCGCGATTCCCAGAAACTGACGTCGAACACGGCGCGCCAGTTTCGGGCGAGCTCCCCGTAGTCCGTGGTCACCGAGTACATCTGGGCCGGCACGACCTGTGACGGCACGACACGGCCGACTTCCGCACCGAGCGATACGAACTGTAGTCGGTCGAGGCCGAGGCGCTGAAAAAACGAAGTGTCCTGGCCTCGCGCCCTAGCCGGCCATACGACGAGCACCAGGAGCAGCGCTCGCCAACTACTCGATCGCACCAACGGTCGTTCCCGGATAATAGGTGCGAAGAATCGTGTGGAAGTCCTGCCCGGCCCGCGCTCGCCCGATCGCACCCCACTGGCACATCCCGACGCCATGACCGTAGCCCGTTCCGCGGAGCACGAGTCGCGCGATAGCGCCGTCTCGACCCGTCGTCGCCTCAACATTGAATGACGTGCTGTTTAGAATTTCGCCGCCCGGCGCGCGCAAAACGTACCGGATGTCATTGCCCCACAGAACGTAGTTACCCCGGTCCGTCGCGATCTTGAGTGTACCGACTCGCCCCGAAGGTGTACGGGTGTCGACCTGAATATCCCGCGGCGTTCCCGGATATCCGCCCGGCGTGGCAGTATAGGTCGCGAGATAGCGCACCAGAGCTGCGCGCAACGTCTCTCCATCGAGTGTTCGGGTCCACCGAAAGCGGGGCGCAATGTCACAATAGAATCGATCAGTTCCCGGGATTTGATCGCTCACTCGCTGCAGGTAAGGCTCACTACTCGTTCGCCAGATTTCTTCGGCCGCCGCGGTCGAGCCACCGCACGCCGAGTGATACGGTGCGTTGACGACGCGTCCCTCGTACTGCAACACGATACCGCGCGTCGCGTTCACCGCGGCATTCGCGACGGCCGTCTCGGCGTCCGCACCCCCATAGAGCTGATCGTTGACGCTCGCCGAAACGTCGTATGGCCGCGTTGTGCGGTCGCCGACGTGGACATACGCGTAGCTGCGCGCCGTGACCGCCTGCGCTTTGACCGCTTCGACGTCACGGTCATCGCTGGTGCCAATCTCCAGCGGCACGACGCCGCGCAGATAGTCGTCCATCCGCACGCGGTTCACCACGCTGATGCCACTGTCGCCCTGCACGAAGAGCAGCTCGCCTCGATAGTGCTTCCCGTTGACGGCGATGAGGGCGCTGCCGCTCGCGCGCGCGACGAGGCTTCCTCCCTGCCATGCGCTTGCAATGCCGTCAGGACCGATACCGCGCAGCCGCGATCCGTTTCGCTCGATGCGCCATGTCTCGCCTGCCGGAACGCGAGCGACGAGGCGTTCCGCGTCTGCGGCGTAGAGCTGCCAATCGCCACTGGCCTTGAGCGTCGGCGTGCCGCTTGTCACGAGCCCGACGCGAAGCGTGCGATCGCTCGCGTTTCGTGAGCCGCCTGGCACCGGCCGTTCGATGCTCCCGCTGCTCGCCGTAACGATTCGTCGCGCGCAGGCGGCGGCGAGCAAAAGCGCCACAGTGACAACGATCGCCGGTGACCGCCTAACGCCGATACGCCTCACGACGCCGCGCGATGCATGGCCGCATAGAGTGCTTCGAGAGCAAGAGCGACGTCGTTGTCCGAGTGTGCCGCCGACATGAACGCGGCCTCGTACGGCGAGGGCGCGAGATACACGCCCCGGTCGAGCGCCGCATGAAAGAAGCGGCGGAAGCGCTCCGCGTTCGACGTCCGGGCATCGGCGAAGCTGCGCACCGGCTCCCCGCGGAAGAAAAAGCCCCACATGCTCCCGGCCGCGTCGGCGGTGAATGGCACACCATGGCGTGCCGCGCTCGCGACGAGCCCATGGACGAGTGCTGTCGTGCGTGTCGCGATCTGGTCGTGGAGCACCGGCGTCAGCGTCTCCAGCGTCGCGATTCCCGCGGCCATCGCCAGCGGATTTCCGGACAGTGTTCCAGCTTGATACACCGGTCCACTTGGCGCCACGCACTCCATTGTCGCGCGGCGTCCGCCATACGCGCCGACCGGAAGGCCGCCACCGATCACCTTGCCTAACGTTGTAAGGTCAGGCACAACACCAAAGCGCTCGCGTGCGCCACCGTACGCGATCCGAAATCCCGTCATCACCTCATCGAACACGAGCAGCGCTCCGAACTGCTGAGTGAGCGCTCTCAACCCGGGAAGAAAATCGGCGTCGGGGACAATGAAACCGGCATTGCCGACAATCGGCTCGACGATGACGGCCGCCACCTCGTGCTCCGCCAGCGCTCGTTCGACGGCGGCGAGATCGTTGAATGGCGCGGTGATGGTCAGCGCAGCGAGTGCCTCTGGAACGCCAGGGGAGTTCGGGAGTCCCAGCGTCGCGACTCCGGATCCGGCTTTAACGAGAAACGAATCACCGTGCCCGTGATAGCAGCCGTCGAACTTGATGATGAAGTCCCGCCGCGTCACGGCGCGCGCGACCCGAATTGCGCTCATCGTCGCTTCCGTTCCGCTCGAGACGAATCGCAGCATCTCGATATGCGGCATGCGCTCGACGATCAACTCAGCGAGGCGGATCTCCAGTTCAGTCGGAACGCCGAAGCTCGTACCGCGCCGCATGGTCTCCTCGAGTGCGCCGAGCACGACCGGCGGAGAGTGGCCGAGCACGAGCGGGCCCCACGACAGAACGAAATCGATGTATTCCTTCCCATCCACGTCCCAGATACGGCAGCCTTCCCCGCGCTCCGCGACAAATGGATCGCCGCCGACACCGCCGAATGCGCGAACCGGCGAATTGACGCCGCCCGGAAAAAGCTCCCGCGCGCGAGCCATCAAGTGCCGTGAGGTTGTGTCCGTCGCGCCGGTCATCGCCCGTAGCTTCCTAATGAACCGCCGATCACCGGCAGCGCTCGTGCGCGGCTCGGCTTCGGTGATGGTCTTTCCGACTCGATGCGCACGAGCGACGCCTGGAAATCGTAATCGTCGACGACGCGCTCGACCGCCACGTCCACAAGACTGCCCGGAACGATAGGGCCTCCGTCGCCGGTGACGCTCGTTATGCCATCGATGTCGTCGGCCTGCCAGAACGTTCGCGCCTCGATGGTTCCGTTGGCATGGATGCGATCGACGATCGCGCGCGCGACGCGGCCAACGCGTTGCTCGTAACGATCCGCGGTGACCAGGCGCTGCATCTCGACGAGACGTTCGAGTCGCTCGCGCTTCGTCGCCTCCGGAACGTCATCCGGCAACTCCGCGGCGCGTGTGCCTTCCTGAGGCGAGTAGGTGAATGCGCCGACGCGCTCGAACTGCGTCTCCTCCAGGAAAGTGAGCAAACTCTCAAAGTCCGCGTCTGTCTCACCGGGAAAGCCGACGATACACGTGGTCCGGATCGCGACGTCGGGTACCACTTCACGAATGCGCGCGACCCGTTCGCGGATTGTCGCTCGCCGTTCCGGCCGCCGCATGCGCTTGAGCACTTCGTCCGATGCATGCTGGATCGGCATGTCGAGATACGGGAGCAGCCGTGGCTCACGCGCCATCAGATCGAGCAGCTTCGGCGTCAGTCCTGCCGAGTAGACGTAGAGCAGGCGCAGCCAAGGCAGCGACGTGTCGGAGAGGAGTGCGGCAAGTAACTCGGGAAGCCCGTTCCCGTCGCGCACGTCGCGGCCGTAATGTGCCAGATCCTGCGCGACGAGATTGATCTCGACCGCGCCCTGCGCCTCGAGGAGTTGCGCCTCTCGCACCACATCTGCCAGCGCGAATGAACGGTGCCGGCCGCGCATGAGGGGAATCGCACAGAACGCGCAACCGTGATCGCACCCCTCGCTGACCTTGAGGTAGCGAACGTGGGCGAGGTCGCCAGTGAAGAGTCGGACTCCCGGATGAATCACCGGCACGTCGTCGATGAGGCCGCGCTCGTGAAGCTCTGGGATTAGTCGATCGACCTCCGCGGAGCCAAGGAAGAGATCGACCTCCGGCAGCGCCTCGATGAGCTCTTCCTTGTGTCGCTGCACCATACATCCGACGCCAACGACGGCGCGGCACGAGCCAGCTTCCTTAAGCCGTCCCGCCTCGACGAGCGCATCGATCGACTCTTTCTTGGCTGCGTCAATGAACCCGCAGGTATTGACGACGATGACCTCGGCTTCATCGAGGTCCGACGTGAACTCAGCGCCACAGTCGGTCAGCTGAGCGACGTAGCGCTCACTATCGACGGTATTCTTGTCGCAGCCGAGGGTCAGTAAAGAAAACTTCAAGAGGATTTGAGGCGAGGGCTAGGGGCTGGGTGCTCGGTGCTAGGTGATAGGCGCTAGGTGATAGGTGCTAGGAAGATAAGAGCTGTCAGGACCTAGCACCTATCACCTATCCCCTATCACTTAATCCCACCCTCACCGGTAGTTGCCGAACTTCAGCTCCACGCCAAAATCCTTGCTCTTCAGGAGCTGTATGGCGCCCTGCAGATCGTCCTTGGACGGCGACGACACGCGCACCTGGTCGCCCTGAATGGCCGCCTGCACCTTCTTGAGCTTCGCCTCTTTGATCGCGGCGGCGACCTTCTTCGCTGTGTCGGAGTCGAGCGCGGTCTTCAGCTTCACTTCCTTGCGGACCGTGTCGCCACCGGCCGGTTTCGTTTCGCCGATGTCGAGGTTTTTCACCGGCACGCCACGCTTGATCAACTTCGTCTGCAAGACATCGAACAGCGCGCGCATCTTGAAGTCGTCGTCGGCGATGAGCACCAGCGTCGACTCGGCACGCTTGAATTCGATCGATGACTTCGAGCCCTTGAAGTCGTAGCGCTGGCCGATCTCCTTCTGCGCCTGATTGACCGCGTTGTCGACTTCCTGAAGGTCGACGCCGGTGGAGACGTCGAAGCTGTTTGTCGGGGCCATGGAACGAGGGGCTAGGGGCGAGGGCCTAGGGGTTAGGGAAAATAAAGAAGGCCGCGAGCTTTGCGCGCGACCTTCATCACCTAAACCCTAGGCTCTAGTCCCCTAACCCCTAGCCCAGATAGCTCTCCAACGCGCGCGCCCGCGATACATGCCGTAGCCGCGACAGAGCTTTCTCCTTGATCTGTCGCACTCGCTCACGCGTAATGCCGAGCAACGAGCCGATCTGCTCGAGCGTCATCGGCTCCTCGCCATCGAGCCCGAAGTACAAGCGCAGGATCTTCGATTCGCGCTCCTTCAGATGGGAGAGCGCCTCTTCGATCGACTCGGTCAGCGCCTTCTCGAAGGTCTGCTCGTCAGGTGGCGGATTGAGATTGTCCGGCAGATAGTCGAGCAGCTTGTTGTCCTCGCCTGGCGTCATCGGGGCATCGAGGGAGAGATGTGTCTGCGAGATCGACATCGTTTTCGCGACCTCTTCCTCGGTGATGTCCATGCCGTCGGCGATTTCCTCGTGCGTCGGCTCGCGACCCAGCTCCTGGAGCAGCGCGTTCGCGCGCTTCCCGATGCGATGCAGCGTGCCCGCGCGATTCAGCGGTACACGTACGATCCGTGATTGCTCCGCTAACGCCTGCAAAATGGCCTGACGGATCCACCACACCGCGTAGGAGATAAACTTGATTCCCTTCGTCTCGTCGAATTTGTGCGCGGCACGAATGAGACCGAGGTTGCCCTCGTTGATCAAATCCGAAAGCGAGACGCCCTGATTCTGATATTTCTTGGCAACCGACACGACGAATCGCAGGTTCGACCGGACCAGCTTATCCAGTGCTTCCTGATCGCCCTGACGAATGCGCTGCGCGAGGCGGACCTCCTCGTCGCGTGAGATCAGCGGGTAGGCGCTGATGTCCCGCAAGTACTGATCGAGCGAGCCTTCCTCGTAGGAGGATTTCTTGTGGTTGCCGGTGGCGGCCATGAGGACAGCGGCTCCTTGGTGCGGAACAGACAGGGGTCCGGGCAGCAGACGCTGCGACGGTGTTCCGGGTAACGAACGAACTGATCTATCAGTGAACCCGCTCGCCCACTCGCTGCCAGCGAATGCGAGTGAGCCAGGCGAAATCCACGCTGTCAGGAGCGTAGCTGTAATAAATCACGAACGGCCTGCCCTTCACTAAAGAATCGGCCACGAAGCCCCAGTAGCGACTATCGAGCGAATTGTCGCGATTGTCACCGAGGACAAAGTAATTTCCCGCCGGAACGACGAGCGGGCCCCAATTATTTCGTGACGGGTGGTATCCGACCGTTGCATTCGCCGTCTTTACGAGATAGTCGCGCTGCCAGCGAAACTCCTCTTGCGCTGGATCGATGTCGGGCTGCGTGTGCAGCACGTACGGCTCGGTTAACGTCCGAGCGTTACGAATCAGTTGCCCCTCGCGCATTTCGAGCGTATCGCCGGGCAGCCCAACGAGTCGCTTCACGAAATTCTTCGTCGGATCCTCGGGCCACTCGAAGACGATCACGTCTCCGTGCTGCGGTTCACGCAGCTTGGGCAGGCGGCGATGTGTGAACGGCACCTCGGCGCCATACGCCAGCTTGTTGACGAGGAGAAAATCGCCGACGAGAAGCGTCCGTTCCATGCTTCCGCTCGGAATCTTGAACGCCTCGACGAAGAACGTGCGGAGGAAGAAAAAGAGCAGCACGGAAACGGCAAGGATCTTCACCCACTCCCACAGGAACGACAGCGGTCCAGCGCCGCGGTTCACGCTACGCAGGGCACCGACACGTTGTTCGGCTGTGATCGCCCGAGCGGGCGTCAGAGACGGGGAGGATCCTGCAGGTTCGGTCATGCTCATGCGACGGCGAAACGACTCCTGGTTCTCACATGCAATGGCCGACCGGCCTCGGCACTGTGAGACGCGAGACGTCGCCGGATACCAATAAGACGACTGTCCCCCGCGGGAATTAACGGCTGTGAATAAACGGACGCAAGCACACGCCGGAGACCTAACTC
>Ga0207693_10003223_pt1 | contig 14005 bp, 13 predicted proteins | sample LARL81metaG_FD_184347 | JGI IMG/M metagenome (GOLD analysis project Ga0207693, IMG submission 184347) | Corn, switchgrass and miscanthus rhizosphere microbial communities from Kellogg Biological Station, Michigan, USA - LAR L8-1 metaG... | ecosystem: Host-associated > Plants > Roots >...
GCGGATATCCGGCGTCATCGTGCAGGCCATGGTGGTGAAGGCCAAGGCGCGCGAATTGATCCTCGGTCTTGCCGATGACCCGACCTTCGGCACGGTCATCGTGTTCGGCCGCGGCGGCACGGCGGTCGAGATCATCAACGACAAGGCGCTGGCGCTGCCGCCGCTCGATCTGCAACTGGCCAACGATCTGATCACGCGGACCCGCGTGTCGCGGCTGCTGCCCGCGTATCGAGACGTGCCTGCGGTCAAGCCGGACGCGGTCGCGCTGGCACTGGTCAAGCTTGCGCAGATGGCGGCCGATATTCCGGAGATCCGCGAACTCGATATCAATCCGATGCTTGCGGACGAAACCGGCGTGATGGCGGTTGATGCCCGTGTCGCCGTCGGACGGGTGGAAGCAAAGTTCCGCGGCTCCGGACCTTCGAATTTCGCCGTGCGCGCCTATCCCTCGCAATGGGAGCGGCATCTTGAGGTCAAGAACGGCCTGCGCGTGTTCGTGCGGCCCATCCGTCCCGAGGATGAGCCGGCGATTCACGAACTGCTGCGGCATGTCACGCCGCACGATCTGCGCCTGCGCTTCTTTGCGCAGATGAAGGAGTTCTCCCACCAGTTCATCGCCCGCTTGACGCAGCTCGATTACGCGCGCGCCATGGCTTTCGTCGCGTTCGACGAGGCCACACACGATCTCGTCGGCGTGGTGCGAATTCATTCCGATTCGATCTACGAGAGCGGCGAATATGCGATCCTGCTGCGATCCGACCTGAAGGGCAGGGGACTGGGCTGGGTGTTGATGCAGCTCATCATCGAATATGCGAAATCGGAAGGGCTCAAGGTGATCTCGGGCGACGTGCTGCAGGAAAACGCCGTAATGTTGGAGATGTGCCGCAATCTCGGCTTCGAGATCAAGGTCGATCGCGCCGAGCCTGATATCTGCATTGTGCGGCTGAAGCTTTAGAGCCCCCGAGCTGCGATTGCTCTGTATCAACACGCGGAGCGGCGTAGCGCTGCTTGACGCACGTCAATCGGCGCGGCGGGGCAGCCTGTAGGAGTTGCGCAATCGGATATGCGGCGAGCCGCATGGCCGCGACAAAGAGGAAGACAGGTCTTGACGTCCACACCCTTGCTGACAGCGACGCCGATCGGCGATGGGCTGGAATTGCGTCCTGGCGGGTCCTGGACCGCGGCCAATGTGACGAGCATGGAAGCGCTCTCCGAAAGCGTAATGGCGGACCTCGACCGGTCGAAAGCCGTCAGGCTCGACATGAACGGAGTGCGCGAACTCGACACGCTCGGGGCATGGCTTTTGGAAAAGCTGTCGCGGCGGGCGATCGCGGCGGGCCATCTGATCGAAATCGTCGGCGTCGCCGACAACTACGCCGGGCTGATCGACGAGGTCCGGCAGGTCAACCGCCACAATCCCGCGCCAGTGCGTGCCCCCAATCCCGTTCTCGCCAAGCTTGGCGAACTTGGCCGCTCGGCGATGAATGCGACGGATGATCTCGCCGTCTTCCTGCAGATGCTGGGCTCGCTGTTCATGGCGCTGGCCGGTGTGCTGCGACGGCCGCGCTCGCTGCGGATCACGTCGCTGGTCTACCAGCTCTACAAGGTCGGCTGGCAGGCGATACCAATCATCGTGCTGATCACCTTCCTGATCGGCGCGATCATCGCACAGCAGGGCTTCTTTCATTTCCGCAAGTTCGGCGCGGAATCCTATGTCGTCGACATGGTCGGCATCCTGGTGCTGCGTGAGCTTGGCGTCCTGATTGTCGCGATCATGGTCGCGGGCCGGTCGGGCAGCGCCTACACCGCCGAACTCGGCTCGATGAAGATGCGCGAGGAGATCGACGCGCTGTCGACCATGGGGCTCGATCCGATCGAGGTGCTGATCCTGCCGCGCATCGTGGCGCTGATCTGCGCGCTGCCGATCCTGAGCTTCATCGGATCGGTGGCCGCACTTTATGGCGGCGGCCTGGTCGCGCAGTTCTATGGCGACATGGCGCCGGCGATCTTCATCGCGCGGCTGCACGAGGCGATATCGGTCACCCATTTCAAGGTCGGCATCATCAAAGCCCCTTTCATGGCGCTGGTGATCGGCATCGTCGCCTGCAGCGAGGGCTTGCGGGTCAAGGGCAGTGCGGAGTCGCTGGGCCGGCAGACCACGACCTCGGTGGTCAAATCGATCTTCCTGGTGATCGTGCTCGACGGCCTGTTCGCGGTCTTCTTCGCCTCGATCGGAATGTAGTGATGCAGCCCGTGATGCCTGAACCTGCCATCCACGTCAGCGAGCTCGTGGTCGGCTTTGGCCGCCAGACCGTGCTCGACCATCTGTCGCTTGATGTCCGCCGCGGTGAAATCCTTGGCCTCGTCGGTGCGTCCGGCGGCGGCAAGTCGGTGCTGATGCGCACCATCATCGGCCTTATTCCGCGGCGCAGCGGCGAGATCGAGGTGATGGGGCAGCCGATCGGCGGCGCCGGCGAGCGCAGCACGCAAGACGCCGCAGCGCGCTGGGGCATCCTGTTCCAGCAGGGCGCGCTGTTCTCATCCCTGACCGTGCGGCAGAACATCCAGTTTCCGCTTCGCGAGAACCTCGTGCTGTCGCAGGGGCTGATGGACGAGATCGCGACCGCGAAGCTCGAAATGGTCGGGCTCAGGACTGAAGACGGCGGCAAATTTCCATCCGAATTGTCCGGCGGCATGACCAAACGCGTGGCGCTGGCGCGCGCGCTCGCGCTGGACCCTGCGATCGTGTTTCTCGACGAGCCGACCTCGGGCCTCGATCCGATCGCGGCCGGCGACTTCGATGCGTTGATCAAGACGCTGCAGAAGACGCTGGGCCTGACGGTGTTCATGGTGACGCATGACTTGGCGAGCCTCAACACGGTCTGCGACCGCGTCGCGGCGCTCGCCGATGGCAAGATCGTCGCGATCGGGCCGATGCGCGATCTGCTCCAAAGCGAACATCCCTGGGTGCGGGCCTATTTCCACGGCAAGCGCTCCCAGATGCTGCAACCCCAGATCGGCTAGAGATTTCAGAAAATGGAAACCCGCGCTCCCTTCGTTCTCATCGGCGCCTTCGTTCTGGCCGCCATCGCCGCCGTGTTCGGCTTCGTCTACTGGCTGAACAACACCGCCGGGCTCGGGCCGCGTGCCGCCTATCACGTCCAGTTCGACGGCTCGGTGCCCGGGCTTCTGGTTGGAGCGGCGGTGCTGTTCAACGGCATCCGCGTCGGCGAAGTGACGGATCTCGGGCTCGCGGCCGACAACCCGCGCCGCGTCAACGCAACGATCTCGGTCGCCTCAGCGACGCCGGTGCGGTCGGACACCAAGGTCGGACTCGAATTTCAGGGCCTGACGGGCGTTCCGGTGATCGCACTGGAAGGCGGTACCTTGCCGGCGACATCGGGCGCGGTACCGACCCTGATCGCGGAGCAGGGCGCCGGCCAGAGCATGACGCAGGCCGCGCGCGACGCGCTGCGGCGGGTTGATTCAGTGCTGGCCGAAAATTCGGAGCCGCTGAAGGACACGATCGCCAATTTCAAGATCTTCTCCGAAGGGCTGGCGCGAAACACCGGCAAGCTCGACAGCATTGTAGCAGGGCTTGAAAAGATGACAGGCGGCGGCACACCGGCCCAGAAGATCACCTACGATCTGCTCGCACCAAAGGATCTCGGGTCGGCTGGCAAGACGCTGAAGGGACAATTGGCGATCCCCGAGCCGACCGCGGTGGCGATGCTGGAAACGCAGCGAATGCTGTTCTCGCCGGTCAAGGACTATCCGAATTTTTCGGATTTCCTGTGGGCTGACAGCATTCCGAAATTGCTGCAGGCGCGGCTGATCGACAGCTTCGAGAACTACGATATCGCGCACGCGCCCTTGCGCGCGGCTGACCTCGGCCAGGCTGATGTTCAGCTTCTGATCGATGTCAGGCGCTTTCGGATTGCGACCGACTCCGATCCAACCGCGGAGATCGCGCTCTCGGCCCGGCTGCTGGACAAGTACGGCAAGGTGGTCGCTTCGCGCTTGTTTGAGGCGAGCCGGAAGCTCGACAGGATCGAGCCGCCGGCCGCCGTTGAAGCCTTCAACGACGCGTTCGCCGGAATTGCCAGGGACATGGTCGGCTGGACCCTGCAAGTGCAGTAAGGCGCTGGCGAGAGCTTATTCCCGAGAGCTTATTCCAATGTCCTCAGATACGACAGAAGGTCGTGGATCTCGTCGGGTTCGAGCCGAAATTCGGGCATTGCCGGATGACCGGTGTTGATGCCCTCGGCAAGCGCCTCGCCAAGGGTTTCGATAGGATAGCGTTGATGCAACGTCCGGAATGGTGGCGCTGCGCTGAACGCACTCTGGCCTGTCTGATCGATCGCATGGCACCGCGCGCAATGCGATCTCGCATAGGCATGGCCGCGCTGCTCGGCTGTTGAAGCTGCGAGAACCGGTGTCATCAGCATCAGCGCGATCAAGGCTTGCCTTAGGCTCACTCGTAGCATCATCCACCAGCTTGTTGAGGTTTACGGCAGGATAAGGAGACAAGGCCTGGCTGCATTTGATCTGCGTCAACAGGCATCTGGAGGAGCCACTAAGATGCGATAGAACAGGTCCGGGGAAAAAGACCCGGACCTCTCTCGGAGCCCTCGTATGAAGACGTCCTTGGTCGCGTTTGATCCGAATGGACAGTCCTGCCTTGATTGCGCGGTCCGTTCGTCCAGCATTTGCGCCGCGCTCGACGGCGACGAAATCCGCGCGTTCGGGCACCTCGGCCGTCACATCCATTTTTCGTCAGGCGAGACGGTGTTTGCCCAGGAGGACATGACGGCGTCGTTCTACAATCTGCTTGAAGGCGTGATGCGCCTCTACAAGCTGCTGCCCGATGGCCGCCGGCAGATCGTGGGCTTCGCCCTGCCGGGCGACTTCCTAGGTGTGGCGGCTTCCAGCCATCACGGCTTCTCGGCCGACGCGATTGGCGCGGTGACGGTGTGCCGGTTCAGCCGGTCGTCCTTCGAGCGGTTTGTCGAGGACAAGCCGTACATGTTGCGCCGCATCAATGAGCTCACCGTTCGCGAACTGAACCGGGCTCGCGACCACATGGTTCTGCTCGGACGTCGTTCCGCCGAGGAGAAGGTCGCAAGCTTTCTGATCGGCTGGCGTGACCGGCTCAGCCAGCCCAAGGGCTCTTCGGCCACCGTCAACTTGCCAATCAACTTGCCCATCGACTTGCCCATGAGCCGGCTGGATATCGCGGACTATCTCGGCCTGACCATCGAGACGGTGAGCCGTACCTTCACCAGGCTCGAACGTGAAGGTGTGCTCGACATCGTGCCGGGTGGCATCTTGCTGCGCGATCCATCCCGCGCCGAGGCTTTGGCCGCGGCCTGAGGCCCGCGAACTGCAGGAATTTTCCTCTCGAATTTTGATCCTGGTCAAAGAGCCGCGGCTGTCAGCGGCGAACATCCTCTCCCATTGCAAAGGAGGAAGATCGAGATGCCATTTGATGCAGTGATGTTGAGTCTCGCGGTGAGTGCGGTCTTTATCACTTTCGCGGCCGTCCTGGCCTGGGGCGATTCCCAGACGCGTCCACGAAAAGCGAATGTGCCCGCACCGAGGCGGCGGAGCTTTTAAAGCGCGATCGCGCGTTAGCTCTTTGATTGGGCATGATCTCCGCGCAAAACGCGTTTCCCGTGTTTGTTAGCTAACGGAAAACGCTACACGCCCGTCGGGTCGAAGCCCGAGCGCATGCTTTTCCGGATCATGCTCTGGCGCCGTCTTTCCGATCATCCCGCATTGCCAAGCAGGCGGCGACAGCGCAATCTCTCCCGATAAGGAGCGCGGCCGGCTGAAACGGAAACGCATCCGTCAAAACGGGAGGAGTGGAGGATGCGGTTGTTTCGCCTGCTGGCCTCGATATTTGTGCTTTGGGCCGGTGTTTGTGCTGCGTCTGCGCAGACGAATTATCCCGACAGGCCGATCAGGATGATCGTGCCGCTGGCTGCCGCCAGCGCCGTCGATGTCGCGGCACGCATCGTGACGCAGAAGATGGCCGACAATATGGGCCAGCAGTTCGTCATCCTGAACATGCCGGGCGCGTCCGGTTTGATTGGAGCCGAACAGGTCGCGCATGCCGATCCCGACGGCTACACCATCGGCGGCTTCAACGACAGCATCATGACCATGGTGCCGAATCTCCAGGCGAAGATGCGCTGGGACATCCTGAAAGATTTCGAGCCGGTGTCGCTGGTTGCGACCGTCGAGTGGGGGCTGATCGCCGGCAATCAAACGACGTACAAGACAGCCGCCGATCTCATCGCCGCCGCGAAGGCCGCGCCCGGAAAGATCGACTACGGTTCCGGCGGTCCGGGAAGTCCGCAGCACCTGGCGATGGCGACGTTCGCAAGCGGGGCCGGCATTTCACTGACCCACGTGCCTTACAAGGGCGCGACGCAGGCCGCGACCGACGTCGCCGCAGGTCAAATCCCTGTCGGCTTCCAGGGACTGGGAACGGTCGCAGCGTTGGTGCGCGGCGGGCAGCTCAGATTGATCGGCGTTTGCACGCCGAAACGGATGTCGCAATTTCCCGACGTGCCGACGATTTCCGAATCGGGGCTGCCCGGCTTCGTCTTCAATTCCTGGTTTGCGATGCTGGCGCCCGCGGGCACGCCGAAGGCGATCATTGCCCGGCTCAACGCCGAAGTTCTGAAGGCGCTGGAGGACGCGGACGTTCGTCACAAGCTGGAGGATCTCGGCTTTGCGATTCGCGGCAGCTCGCCGGAGGAGCTCGGCGCGATGACACGCGATCAGCTCGCAAAGTATGCGCGTCTCATCAAGGAAATGGGAATCGCCAACGAGTGAGTGAATTGAGCCAGTGCACGATCCGAAAACGTGTGTAGCGGTTCTCCCTCGCGGAAAACGCGGAGCACATTGGGACCTGCGGTCTCGTCGTGTTCAATAACACCGATGCGGGCGGCCATCGCGACCGACATGGAGTTCTGCACCTGACGCACACGCGCCGGCGCGTACTGCATCGGCGCGCATGGCTTGGCGGCGTTGATAGTCGCCCGTGTAGGGATTGTTCTGGCAATTGGCGTCGGGATAGAACTGCGCGCAGTAGCCAGGGTTGTAGATCACCTCCTGCGCCATGCCGGGAGTTGCTGCGATGGCTGCGAGAACGGCCGTCGTCATCATCAGAACGGAGGATTTCGTCACGAAAGGTCTCCTCGAAGATTCTCTGTGATATCGCGACTCATCTAATGACATTACCGACTGCAGCGTGCGATGGTTGCGCGCGATGACTTAGTGCGCGCCGCCCGAAAAAGGTTCAGCACAAAAAGACGTGGCCAAGTTGTCGCAATCGTGCCTTTTGAAACCCAGGGGTGCCGTTTCGGTTGCGTACTACTTCGATCTCCGCTGTACTTGCGCACCGATCTCGGTCAGTCGTCGTGTCCCAAAAAAGGACGGGTCTGATTGGCGGTTCGTCGGTCACGGACCGCGTGGTTCTACCCGTCGTTTTTTCCTTGTTGGGCACCGAAACGCCATGAAAGGCTGTTTCGGGTTGAAAATGTGATGACCGTTGACTACGGAAGGGTTGCGTGCCCTGCGGTTCCCCAGGAGTCCTAACGGCGTGCCACAGGAAAGACTAGACGACGCTCGCCGTCTGTCGAGCAACAAATTATCGGTGCTGCGCCAGCACCCGATGTTTCGCGATCTTGGATCCGAGGCGCTCGACCAACTCTGCCGTTACGCCAAGCACACCTCGTTGAAGCGCGGCGCGACGATCTGCTCCAAGGGCGATCCGGGCAATTTCCTGTTCATCGTCATCAGCGGCACGGTGAAGATCAGCGTCTCTTCGCCCGATGGTCGCAATGCAATCCTCAATCTGATCAACGCCGGAGACCTGTTCGGCGAAGTTGCAGTGCTTGACGGGCAGGCGCGAACGGCCGACGCGATTGCCAATACCAATTGCGAGATCTTCGTCCTCGACCGCCGCGACTTCCTTCCTTTCGTGCGCGGCCAGCCGGAACTCGCGATGCGCCTCATCGAGCTGTTATGCACGCGGCTGCGTTGGACCAGCGACCAGGTGGAGCAGGTGATCCTGCAGGACTTGCCGGGGCGGCTCGCCAGCGCGCTGCTCGGTCTGACCGAGAAGCGCAAGCTCGAGCCGCAGTCCCAGACCATCGCGATCACCCAGCAGGAGATCAGCGAGATGGTCGGCATGACCCGCGAGAGCATCAACAAGCAGTTGCGGGCCTGGGCCGCGCGCAACTGGGTTCGGCTCGAACATGGCGCTATCGTCGTGCTGGATGCCGCGGCGTTGCGCGAACTGGCGGAAGCCGGATCGAGCAACGGCTTCTGAACAGGGTGCCGTCGCAGCCCCGTGAGACGCACGGCTGCGATCATGACGGTAATATTTTCCTCGAACTGTGAAGCCGTTCGTATTTCTGTGCCGGAATGAGCGTTAATCGGAACGCGCAATCCGCTCACAGGAGACTTCATGCAGCAGCATCAGCGCAATCGGGGATCGGTTTCTCGTCATCCGCACGGAAATGCAGGTACGATCCTGCTCGTTGTTCATGGTGTGCTGCTGCTTCTGCTTGCAGGTGTCGTGCTGTGCTCGCCGCACGCCGGTGAATGGATTTCAGAGACCGCGCAGGCCGAGTTCGTCGGCGCGGAGCCGCCTGTCATCTCGCCGACACAATTCGCCCAGCCCGTTGGCGACATGTGGACGGCGACCGTGCACTGAGTTGCCGACTTTTTGCGCCGGCGCGGGGTGGGCGCGGTCATGCTCCCCCGTTTGTCTGATGCTCGGGCGAACCGCCGTCAGAGATAACCTTCGCCGGCCTCCGCGGCGAAGCGGCCGGGATCGCCTTCCCAGACGATCCGCGCGTGCTCCAGCACATAGACGCGATCGGCGTGGGGCAGCGCGAAGGTCACGTTCTGCTCGCCGAGCAGCACCGTGATCGGCGTGGTCTGCCGCAGCTTCTCCAGCGCCTTCGACAACTGCTCGAGGATGACAGGCGCGAGTCCCAGGGTCGGCTCGTCGAGGATCAGGATCTTCGGCTGCATCATCAACGCGCGGCCGATCGCCAGCATCTGCTGCTCGCCGCCGGATAATGTCTGCGCAAGCTGGCCCTGGCGTTCCTTCAGGATCGGGAACAGCTCGAACAGCCAGGCGAGATGCTTGGCCTTGTCCTCGTTGGACAAATGCTGCCCGCCGAGATCGAGATTCTCCCGCACGCTCATCTCGCCGAACAGCTCGCGCGATTCCGGGCATTGCACGATGCCGCTGCGGGCGATTTTGGCGGGGCTGATGCCGCGCAGCTTCTCGCCGTCGCGGACGATCTCGCCGGTATAGGGCAGGAAGCCGGAGATTGCGTTGAACAGCGTGGTCTTGCCGGCGCCGTTCAGGCCGACCACCGAGACGAACTCACCGTGGTGGATGTGAATCGACACATTCTCCAGCGCCTGCGCCTTGCCGTAATGCACGCTGATGTTCTCGACCTGCAGCGCCGGCACCTTGTCCTTGAAGCTGGTTTCGGGACGGGCTGAGGTCTCGATCGCGCCGCCGAGATAGACCCGGCGCACGGTTTCGTTGCGCATCACCTCGTCGGCGCGGCCGGTGACGATCTCCTCGCCGAGATACATCGCGAGCACCCGGTCGACCAGCGCCGCGACGCTCTTGACGTTGTGGTCGACCAGCAGCACGGCGCGGCCTTCGTCGCGGAAGCTGCGGATCAGTTCGGAGAAGGTGCCGACCTCGGCCAGCGTGAGCCCCGCGAAGGGTTCGTCCACCAGCACGACCTTCGGATCGCGCGCGATCGCTTTCGCAAGTTCGAGCCGTCGCAGATCGGCGAAGGGCAGGGTCGGCGGGCGGCGGTCCATCACCGCGCCGAGGCCGACGCGTTCGGCGATCCACTTCGCCCGTTCGGTCAGCGCCTTGTCGGCGAACAGCATGAACAGGCTGTCCGGCAGCAGTGCGACCATGATGTTTTCCAGCACGGTCTGCCGGTTCAGCGGCCGCGAATGCTGGAACACCATGCCAAAGCCCTTGCGCGCGATCTTGTGCGCGGGCAGGCCCGCGACGTTCTCGCCCAGGAAGATGACCTCGCCGGCGGTCGGGCGCTCGATGCCCATGATCGATTTCATCGCGGTCGACTTGCCGGAGCCGTTTGGACCGATCAGACCGAAGATTTCACCAGGGCGCACATCGAGGCTCAGGTTCTTGACCGCGGTCAGTCCGCCGAAGCGTTTGACGAGACCACGAACCTGCAGGATGGGGTTGGTCGTGGCATCCATCACGAGCGGGCCTCACGCTGCAGGGCCGCTCCGAGGAAGCCGCCGGGGAAGAACAGCACGACGAGCAGGGCGACAAAGGAGACGATGAAGGTCGCGAGCTCGCCGGTGGGCCTTAAGAATTCGCCGGCGACGATCAGGAAGATCGCACCCAGCGCGGCGCCGAGCACGGTGCGCCGGCCGCCGAGCACCGCTGCGACGATGACATTCACCCCGACTGCGACGTCGACCACGGTGCCGACCGAGGCGGTCCCGAAATAGAACACGAGCAGCGCGCCCGAGAGGCCGGAGAAGAATGCGCTGACGATGAAGGCGAACAGCTTGTGCTTGACGATGTTGAAGCCGAGCGCGCCGGCCTGCACCGGGTCCTGGCCGCTGGCCTGCAGCACCAGGCCAAGCGGCGATTGCGACAGGCCGTAGAGAATGGCTGCGCTCACCGTCATGAAGCCGAGGGCGATCCAGTAATTGGCGTTGGCGTTGATGGTGATGACGTCGGGGATGGTCAGGCCGATCTCGCCGCCGGTGAGGTCGGCGAACACGACGATGAAGTTCTGCAGCATCAGGACCGCGACCAGCGTGGTCAGGCCGAAATAGGGCCCGCGGACCCGAAGTGCGGGCAACGCCAGCACGAAGCCCGCCACCACGGCCGCGAGCGCGCCGAGGACGATGCAGATGTAGACGGACAGGCCGTACTGATTGTTGAGGATGCCGGCGGTGTAAGCGCCGACGCCGATCAGGAAGGTCGGGCCGAAATTCACCTCGCCGGCGAAACCGAACAGCAGATCCCAGGCCATCGCGAACACGCCGAAGTAATAGGCGACCGTCAGCAGGCCGAGCACATAGCCGGAGACATAGAGCGGCAGGGTGGCCGCAAGCGCGACCACCACGATCGAGATCAGGAAGAGCCGCGACTTGAAGAAATCACTCACGCTCATCGCCTCCCGAGCAGGCCCTGCGGCCGGATATACATGACGACGACCAGAAGCAGCAAAGCAGGGATGGTGCGATAGGCCGGCGAGATCAGATAGGCGGTCAGCGTTTCCAGATAGCCGACCACGAAGGCCGCGATCAGCGAGCCGGACACGCTGCCGAGACCGCCGAGCACGACGATCGAGAACGCACTCGCGGTCAGCGGCCCGACGCTGTAGGAGCTTACCCCCAGGAACATGCCGAGCAGCACGCCGGCGATGCCGGCGAGCACGCCATAGATCGCCCAGACCACGATATAGATGTTCGTCAGCTCGAGCCCGAGCAGCGTGACGCCGCGGGGATTCATCGAAGCCGCGAGCACAGCCTTGCCGGTGCGGGTGCGGTTCACGAGCACCCACAGCAGTGCGATGACAAGGCAGCAGACGACAGCGGTGAAGATCTCATTTCGCGGCGTGCGCACGCCGAGAATATCGACGACGCCCTCGACGATCGGGAGCACCGTCTTGGCGTTGTTGGTGAAGAAGTAGGCGATCAGCTCCTGGATCATGATACCCCAGAGCAGCGTGCCGGTGAGGACGAAGATCTCCTTCTCCTCATTGGGGATGCGCCGCGATCGCTGGATCGGCTGTACCACCGCGAAATAGGTCGCGAACGCCGCGATGAGGGCGACCGCCACGCCGATCAGTGCGCCGGTATAGACGCCGGTATGCAGCACGCTGGCGGCGGCCCAGGCCGCCACCGCCGCCAGCACCATGATGGCGCCGTGCGAAAGGTTGAGCACGCCGGAGACGCCGAAGATCAGGGTGAAGCCGGTGGCGCCGAGCGCGTACAGCGCGCTGACGGCAAAGCCGTCGATCAGGATCTGAAAAGCAAGCATGTGTTGGCCGCGGCCGCTCCCGCTGCGTTAACTGAAGGACCCCAGCAGATCAGGCTCCAGGGGTGTGCCCGGGAGCCCGATCGTTCCATGGTCAGTTCGAGGTGACCTTGATGAAGCTCGGGAACTTGATCTGAGCCTTGGCCACGTCCTTCGGCCACACCGAGACCTGCTGTCCGTCCTGCCACTGCAGCATCAGACCGGTGATGAGGCCCTTGCCGTATTTGATCGAGTGGGTGAACGGGTCGTCCTTGCCGTAGAACTGGATGCGGCCGATGGTGCCTTCCCAATCGGTCTTTTCCAGCGCATCGACGAGCTTGTCTGCCTCCGTCGAGCCCGCGCGCTTCACCGCGTCGGCGATGTAGTAGACCTCGTCATAGGCGGTATAGCCGGCATAAGAGGGGAAATTGCCGAACTTGGCCTTGAAGCCATCCGCGAAGGGGATCGACTTCGGCGTCACCGCGACGCCCGGACCGGAAACGCCCTGATAAAGCACGCCGTTGGCGGCGTCATTGGTGTCCTTGCCGAAGGTCGAGTTGGTCGCCTGCGAGCTGATGCCGAGCATCGGAATCGGCACCTGCTGGTTCTTCCACTGCACGGTCGGCTGCACGCCGACATGCGAGATGCCGGTGATGATCACGTCGGGCTTGGAGCCCTCGATCTTGTTGAAGATCGGCGTGAAGTCGGTGGTGTCGGGCGAGAAGCGGATATGGTCGAGCACCTTCAGCCCGATCTTGGGCAGGCATTCCTCGTAGCCGACGTCGAGCGGCTTGGTCCAGGCGGCGTCCTCGCTCATGATGACGGCCGTCTTCATGTGCTTTTCGTCGACCAGCAGATCCTTGGCGGCGTCGCAGACCGACAGCGCCAGCGCGGCCGACGTCAGATAACCGTGGAAGGTGTATTTGTTCTTCTCATAGTCGGCATGCACGCTCTTGCTGATCTCGTTGGAGGCGGCGCCCGGCGTGATGAAGGGAGTCTTCAGGCGCGAGGCCCAGGGCTCCAGCGCCAGCACGACCTCGCTGATATAGCTCGCGATGACGATGTTGACCTTGTCCTCATTGACCGCGCGCTGGAAGGCGCGAACCGAATCCGCCGAGGAAGAGTGGTTGTCGTAGGCGACGATCTCGATCTTGCGTCCGTCGACGCCGCCCTTGGCGTTGATCTCATCGGCGGCCATCTGCGCGGCCTGCGGAATGGAGGCGCCCGCGATCGCCTGGGCTTCGGCGATGACGCCGATCTTGATGGGATCCGCGGCCAAAGCCTGCGTCGAAACTGCCATCAGGGCGAGGGCGCTCACCCCGAGAAGCCCGCGCAATGATCCAAACAAAGGTGAATGTGAAATGTTTTTCATTCGAGTTTCTCTCCACTTAGGAAGTTTATTATCTGCCTTGGGCCATTGTAGCGGCGCATGCAGCCGCAGCAAGCGAAACCGCGCCCGGTTTCGCGTGCCGAATCAGAACTAAAGTCGATGGTTACGAATTGAGGCAGACGGTTAACGGGCCGCCGCGCCCGTCAATCAATGATTGCGACAGCGCGGGTCCACCCGGCCGAGGCGCGTTCGATCTTCACCGGAAAGCACGACACCATGAAGCCGGTCGACGGCAACAGTTCGAGATTGTGCAGCTTCTCGATATGGCAATAGCCGATGTGGCGTCCGGCCTTGTGGCCTTCCCAGATCAGGCTCGGGTCCTTGGTCTCGGCATATCTCTTGGCCGTGTAGACGAACGGTGCGTCCCAGCTCCAGCCGTCGATGCCGGTGAGCCGGACGCCGCGTTCGAGCAGATACATCGTCGCCTCATAGCCCATGCCGCAGCCGGAATTGACGTAATCCGGCCGGCCATATTTGGCGCCGGCGGAGGTGTTGACTACGACGATCTCGAGCGGCGAGAGCGTATGGCCGATGCGCTTGAGTTCGGCCTC
>Ga0207693_10003224_pt1 | contig 14005 bp, 11 predicted proteins | sample LARL81metaG_FD_184347 | JGI IMG/M metagenome (GOLD analysis project Ga0207693, IMG submission 184347) | Corn, switchgrass and miscanthus rhizosphere microbial communities from Kellogg Biological Station, Michigan, USA - LAR L8-1 metaG... | ecosystem: Host-associated > Plants > Roots >...
GATTTTTCGGTTCGCCTGCTGCCGCAGAAGCTCAAACTCCATTATCTTCGACCGCCGGAGCGGCGTTGGACGGAACATATGAATTCGTCTCTTCGGGATCCGGCAGTGCCGGTCGCAAGGCTCGCTGCCGGCCTGCCTGGCTGGCCTGACCGACCGAGCGGGATTTGCACCCGCTAGTCCGCGATGCTGTACGGCGTCGTCATCTGCCACTGGCAGAGCTGCGTCGCCAGTTCGCGCGTCTCGTCGGTGAGCGCGTCGCCGTGCGGCGCGTCGGGTGGTGCGAAGCCCCAGAAGCGAACCGCGCGCAGCTTTGCCATCGCGTTGCCGGCGTTGTTCGGCTTGTCGACGATGTGGCTCGCGGGCGGGTTCGGCGAGCGGAATGTATCGAGCTTGACGTCGTTCCGCGTGACGCCGGGGAGGCAGTACCACCACGCGTCGGTCAGGTAGAGGTCGTTGTCGGCGAAGAGCTCGAATTTCTTCGTGAACTCGCCGTCCGCGTGATCGATGAATGCGGCGGCGTCGTTCGGCGCCGAGACCGACACGCCGGGCCCGTGGTAGGCGCCGTTCGCGGCGTAGCCGTTCGCCGAGAGGAACTGGAGGCAATCGACTGCGTTGTCCTCGTCCGTGTGCACGTCCCAGACAAACGCGGCGTGGCCGTGGCCGTTCGCCCAGTCGATGCCGATCAGATCGCCGCGACGGACGTCGCGGATGTCGATCGCGTAGCCGAGGTTGAAAAATACGGTCGAGAGCGCGGAGTCGTCGCACCGCACCCAGCCGCGTTTATCGAACATCTGCTTGCGCGCGGCGACAATCGCCGCCGAGTTCGCGACGTCCGGGTCGACCTGGAAGTAATAGCCGTTGTGGAGCCTGTAGTAGTCGACCGGCAGCGCGAGCGTGCTCGTGCCGTTGTTGATCACGGGCGCGTACACCGTCGCGTCGTCGGTGGCTCCGCTCGGGTCGAACATCATGCCGATGCACGTCGCCGTGAACGGCGAGCAGGAGGTCGTGTGTTTCGAGCTCGGAGTGCCCCAGTCCGCGATGTGCTAGAGCACGCTGCCGCCATAGCCGCCGCTGTTCGTATCGCGCGAGGCTTCCCAGATCTGGATCATCCGCTCGAGGCCGCCCGTCGGAACCGTGGGTTTCGGATCGAAATCGTCAGGAATGGGCATATCGAGAAATCTCCTTCAGCTCGCCGGAACCACCTATGAACCGGCACTTCCCAGATGGACGGTCGATCCGCCCACGCTCGGCAAAATAGCTCAATGAAACGGTCGAGATGTGTGAGGTAGCTAACAGGTGAAAAAGCTAATTCAGATGTGCTTAACGATGCTGTGAGCTGTCACGATTGTGCGCGGGCGCGCTCCGGCACCCCGCCCGACAAGACATGTCTCTCAGAGTGAGGAATCGCGAATCCCAGCATCGAGCCGTAGCTGGTCGTCTTAAAACTCTTTGGCTGATTCCCTGAGTTGCCGGCGGTCCGGCTGACGGACGATGCCGGATATGCGATGTTTCCCCCATGCCGCTCGCCCATTTCATTCACCTCCGTGTCCACACCGCCTACTCGCTTTCCGCCGGTGCAATCCGGATCAAGGAGCTGGCTGCCCTGTGCAAGGCCGAGCGCGTGCCGGCGGTTGCGATTACCGACACCGGCAACCTGTTTGGCGCGCTCGAATTCGCCGCGACCTGCAGCGCCGCCGGGGTGCAGCCGATCATCGGCTGCGAGATCGCGATCGAGCGCGGCGATACCGAGGGAAGCAGCCGGCTCGGGCGCGCGCTCTCCGAACCGGACCGGATCGTGCTGCTGGTTCAGAACGAGGAGGGCTATCGCAACCTCCTGCGGCTGGTGAGCCAGTCCTATCTCGCCGGTGAAGGGTCGACCGAGCCGTCGATCAAACGCTGCGATCTGGCCGGCGCCAGTGAGGGGCTGCTCTGCCTGGCGGGCGGCTCGAAAGGTCCGGTCGGGCGGCTCCTCGCCGAGGGGCAGGCCGAGGCCGCCGAGGCGGTATTGAGCGGACTCGCGGCGGCATTTCCGAGCCGGCTCTATGTCGAGCTGACGCGCCATGGCACTCCCGATGAGGCCCGGTCAGAGCCTGGCCTCATCGAGCTGGCGTATCGGCACGGGTTGCCGCTGGTCGCGACCAACGACGTTTATTTCCCCGACCGCGACTTCTACGAGGCGCATGACGCGCTGCTCTGCATCGCGCAGGGTACGGTCGTGGCGGATGCCGACCGCAAGCGGCTGACGCGCTCCCATTACTTTCGGACGGCGGCAGAGATGCGGGAGGTTTTTGCCGACCTGCCCGAGGCCTGCGACAACACGCTGGTGATAGCGCAGCGATGTGCCTTTATTCCGCAGCCGCGCCAGCCGATCCTGCCCGCCTTCACGAGCGATGAAGGGGTCGACGAGGAGACTGCGCTGCGCCACGCCGCCGCGGCCGGGCTCGACGCCAGGCTCGCGGCTCTGGGGTTCGAAGCGGAGGAACCTGCCAAGCCCTACCGCGAACGGCTCGAATTCGAGCTCGGCACGATCATCCGGATGGGTTTCGCCGGTTATTTCCTGATCGTCTCCGACATCATCCAATGGGCCAAGCGCCAGGGCATCCCGGTCGGCCCCGGGCGCGGATCGGGCGCCGGCTCGGTCGTCGCCTGGGCGTTGACGATCACCGATCTCGACCCGTTGCGCTTCGGGCTTCTGTTCGAGCGGTTCCTGAACCCCGAACGGGTATCGATGCCGGATTTCGACATCGATTTCTGCCAGGACCGGCGCGACGAGGTGATCCGCTACGTGCAGCAGAAATACGGCCGCGACCGCGTCGCGCAGATCATCACCTTCGGCAAATTGCAGGCCCGCGCGGTATTGCGCGACGTCGGCCGCGTGCTCGCGATGCCCTACGGCCAGGTCGACCGCCTCTGCAAGCTGGTGCCGAACAACCCGGCGCATCCGGTCACGCTCGAACAGGCGATAGCCGGCGAGCCGGCATTGCAGCAGCAGCGCGATGCGGACGAGAGCGTGGCCCGGCTGATCACGATCGCGCTTAAGCTCGAAGGCCTCTACCGGCATGCATCCACGCATGCCGCAGGGGTCGTGATTGGCGACCGGCCGCTGACCGAGCTCGTGCCGCTCTACCGCGACCCGCGCTCCGACGTCCCGGTGACGCAATTCAACATGAAATGGGTCGAGCTCGCGGGGCTCGTGAAATTCGACTTCCTCGGCCTCAAGACTCTGACGGTCCTCGCCCGCACCTGCGATCTGCTCGCGGCCCGTGGCATCGAGCTCGATTTATCGGCCTTGCCGCTCGACGATCGTGGTGCCTACGAATTGCTTGCGCGCGGCGATACGGTCGGCATCTTCCAGGTCGAAGGCGCCGGCGTACGCGACATGTTGAGAAAGCTCCGGCCGGACCGCTTCGAGGACATCGTCGCCGCCAATGCGCTGTATCGGCCGGGGCCGATGGAGAACATCCCGCGCTACATCACGGTGAAGCACGGCGAAGAGGCGCCCGATTACCTGCACCCGGCGCTGGAGCCGATCCTCAAGGAAACCTACGGCGTCATGACCTACCAAGAGCAGGTCATGCAGATCGCGCAGGTGCTGGCGGGTTATTCGCTCGCCGGTGCCGATCTGTTGCGCCGTGCGATGGGCAAGAAGATCCCGGCCGAGATGGAGGCGCAGCGCGAGCTGTTTTTCGAGGGTGCGGCGGCGCGTGGAGTTGAGCACCCACGCGCCGAGCTGATCTTCGACCAGATGGCGAAGTTCGCCGGCTACGGCTTCAACAAACCGCACGCCGCCGCCTACGCACTCCTGACGTATCAGACCGCCTATCTGAAGGCCAACTACCCGGTCGAGTTCCTCGCCGCGCTAATGACCCTCGACCTCGGCAATACCGACAAGCTCAACGTCTTCCGCGGCGAATTGGACCGGCTCGGTATCAAGCTGCTGCCGCCCGACATCAACCGCTCCGAGGTAACCTTTGCGGTCGAAGCCCCCACCCTTCCCTCCCCCGCGAGCGGGGGAGGGAAGGGTGGGGGCGCGATCCGCTATGCGTTGGCGGCAGTCAAGGGAGTGGGCGCGCAGGCCATGGCCGAGCTCGTCGCCGAGCGCGCCGCGCGCGGCCGCTTCAAGGACCTCGCCGACTTCTCGCGGCGCCTCGACGCGAAGAGCTTTAACCGCCGCCAGTTCGAAAGCCTCGCCAAGGCCGGCGCCTTCGACAGTATCAACCCGAACCGGGCGCAAACCTTTGCCGCAGCGGAGCAATTGCTGCGCCAGGCGAGCCTTGCCGCCGAGGAGCGCGAAAGCCGCCAGGAAAGCCTCTTCGCCGGCATCGACCCGAGCTTTGCCCCGCGACCGTCATTGCCCTTGGTCACCGACTGGCAGCCGGTCGAGCGGCTGCAGCACGAATTCGCGGCGATCGGGTTCTACCTGTCGAGCCACCCGCTAGACCCGTACGGCAAGAGCCTCGAGCGCGCCGGCATCATCCGCTGGGCCGATCTGCCGGCCGGCCTCGCGGCCAACCCGACCAACCGCTTCCGGTTGGCCGGCATCGTGATCGGCCGCAAGGAGCGCACCTCGGGCCGCGGCAACCGTTTCGCGTTTGTGCAGATGTCCGATCCGAGCGGCACCTATGAGGTGACGCTATTCTCCGAAATTTTGCGAGAAGCGCGGGCTCTGCTCGATTCCGGTCAGCCGCTGGTCGTCACGGTCGACGTGCGCAGCGAGGAGGAAAGCCTCAGGCTGACCGTGCAGAAGATCGAGCCGCTCGACACGGTCGTCGCCCTCGCCGCCGCGGGCCTGCGGGTATTCGTCGGGGAGGCCCGCGCTCTCTCCAGCCTCAAAAGCGTCATCGCCCGCGAAGCCGGCGGCCGTGGCCGCGTCACCGTCGTCCTCGACCTCCCCGCCCGCGAAGTCGAAATCGCGATCCCCGGCGGCTTCAAAGTCGGCCCCGCCACCCGCGCCGCCGTCAAATCCCTCCCCGGCATCATCGACGTGCACGATATTTGATGCCGCGCTCGCGATCGCCTCAAGGGGCAGGTCGGCAATGACAATTCAATATCTGTGTCAATCGGCGGTCGAGTTCGCCTGCGGCTCTAGCAGGACATCGCCAACGGCGGCCTCGCCGCCTGCCACCACCTCGGCATATATGCCCATATTGATGTGGCCGAAAGCGCGTCCGAGCGCGGCGACGATGTCGAGGTCCCGTTTCGCCGTGACGGGATTGACCTGCGTTGCCGCGCATCTGGTGATCGGCGAGATCGCGCGCAGCCGGGCGGTTCCGAGGGTGATTTCGGACCCGATCCAGTCGTGCTCGCTCCACGCCGATGCTCCGTCGAAATAAACGTTGGCGCGAAATCGGATGGGGTCGACCGGCACGCCCATCGCCGCTTCGAGCGTCCCGATGCTCGCGCGATTTATCAGAGAGACGTATTTATCGGTCGTCGCATTCGGTTTGCGCCGCGCATCGGCAAAGGCGTGCCCCGGCGCCTCGACGACGCGCAGCGGTCCAACCACGGCGTCGCCGAGGAAGTCAGCAAAGAATTCTGCGACCAGCCTGCATCCCTCCGGCTCGGTCATCCTCCCGTGCAACAATACCCGACCGTTTTCGGCGATTTCCAAGACGCCGCTTTCGGCGTCGAAGCGGGTCTGCAACCGGGCGAGCTTTTCGTCGCGCATCAGCATGATGAAATGGATCTTCGACAGCCATTCCGGCCGCTGCGGATCGAAGAGCGTCGAGCCGAGCGCGATCGCAAAGCGCCGGTCGTGCGGCAGGCATTCGCCGGGCATCAGCGCCACGCGGTCCATTCTCTCAGCGCTGAGGCCCTTTACCGGGTAGCGGTAGATCGCGGTGACGGTGGCTGCCATACCGCCAGCCTACCTCTTGCCTGTGCAATCGGAAAGAACTCGGCTGATTGGGTGTTACCAAAGTGACATATTCGATCAAACGGCGGCGAGGCCCGCGCCGTCTCTAGGCTCAAAAACGTTATCGCCCGCGAAGCGGCGGCCGCGACCGCGCCGCAATGGTCCTCGATCTCCCCGCTCGCGAAGGCGAAATCGCCATCCCCGGCGGCTTTAAGCAGCTCACCCTAAAATAGCCGTAATGGCGTGATAGCCGACGCTTTTTGATAGTTTGCGTTTCAGCCGGATGAAAGTTTCCTTGTGTATAAGACTTCCGATTCCTGAGGCAATGCTTACACGCCCGGTTTGCTGTTATTTACAGCGGGCAGCACTCAGGATCAGCCACTGTTTTTGCTGTTATTTCGCGATCGGCGTGGCCGAAAAGCGAGCATTTCCGTGCGACGGGGAGGCCTCTGGCTGTTTTTTCGCTGCATTTAACAGAGATATCACCGAGCGCTGTTCGATTCTGCACACCAGTGGAAAGCTGGGCATTGCAGGTTCGGGTTTCACAAGGGCAGCGGCGAGCCGTCACCTTTGAGTGATCGGCCCGGCAGAGTTTTCGAGAGCGTCTCGATTGATGATAAGCTGCGTGTTCCGCCTCGAGCCCCGTTGGAGAGGGATCATGGCAAAGAACTCCGGCATCTCGTTGACTGCCCTGGCCGCATGCGCCGCTGCCGTGTTGGCGCTGTCGTCGGCCTCCGCACAGCAGAAGGCGGCACCGGGACAAGCCGCCGATGCGAAGGACGAGCTGGCCCAGAATTTCCAGGCCGAGCACGAGATCGGGCGGCGCTTCCGCATCGACCCCAACGACCTGCCGGCGCCGAAGACCGGTCCGATCGTGACGGACCGGTCGCTGGTGGTGCCTTATAACGGGCAGGCGCTGGAGGTGCCGCCGGGGTTCGCCGCAACGCAGTTCGCCACCGGGCTCGCCAACCCGCGGCGCTTGCTCGTGCTCCCGAACGGGGACGTACTGGTCGCCGAGCAGAGCGCGGGTTACCTGACCTTGCTGCGCGACGACGGCGAAGGGCGTGCCAAGTGGATCGACCGTTATGTCGAAGACCTCAATCGGCCCTATGGTCTTGCCCTACGGGGCGACGACATCCTGATCGCCGACCAGGATGGCATCTGGCGGGTGCCGCATGTCGTCGGTGCTTTGCGCCCCGGCCGCCCGCAACCGCCACAGCGGGTCGACCAGGTGCCGCCGGAACAGCGCAAACCGGTGCCCGGCGCCTATGGGGCGGAGCTGCTGACCAAGAAGGGCGTCTTCGGCATTACTGTGGGCCATCAAAACCGCCATCTGGTGATCGACCCGAAAACCGGAGCACTGTTTGTCGGGGTGGGCTCGTCGGGCAATCTCGGTGTCGAGCCCGAGCCCAAGGCGACGATCCAGCGCTTCGACGCCGATGGGTCGAACCAAACGACATTTGCGTCCGGCATCCGCAACGCGACGGGGCTTCGCTTCCATCCAGAGACCGGCGAATTGTGGGCAGTGGGGCAGGAGCGCGACGGGCTCGGCGACAACCTGCCGTCCGATTATCTGTTCCGCGTGCAACAGGGCGGGTTCTACGGCTGGCCCTACGCCTATATCGGCAAGCACCCACAGCCCGGCTTCGCAAATCTGGCCCCCGAGAAGGTCGAAGCGACAATCACGCCCGATCTGTTGTTCCAGGCGCATTCCTCGCTGCTCGACCTCGTATTTTACGAGGCCGATCAGTTCCCGTCCGAGTACAAGGGCAGTTTGTTTGTTGCGTTGAAGGGCTCGTGGAACCGGTCGGTACCGACCGGCTACAAAATCGCGCGCGTGCCGTTCAAGGATGGCCGGCCGGAGGGGTATTACGAGAATTTCGCGACCGGATTCTGGGTTTCCGGCCAAGAGCGTGCCGAGGTCTGGGGCCGTCCTGCCGCACTCGCCGTCGCCAAGGACGGCTCGCTGCTCGTCGCCGACGACACCGGCGGCACGATCTGGCGGATCTCCTACAAGGGCCCGCCCTCCGAGCACGCCGGCGCACCTGCCGAGAGCACCGGTTCGGAGGCCAAGAGGCAGTAGCGCGGGATCCTCGCGCGGCGGCTATTCCTGCTGCAAAGGCTGCAGCCGCCGATAGGCGTGGCCGACGCCGACCAGAACGGCGCCGAGACCGATGAAGGAAACGGCCCGCAGCGCTCCGCTGAGATCCGCCATGTCGGACAGAAACACCTTGCCGATGACCAGACCGAGGCCGAGCAGCGAGGCTCGGCGCAACCAAAGGTTGCGCCACTTGAGCGCTGCCCCAAGCCCCGCCGCGGCAAAGGCGAGCCAGGCGGCCGAATAGGCATACCATTCCGCTTCGCCGGTGAAGCCTTGGTTCAAGCGATCGCCTTGGAAAAAGTGGCGGACTTCGAGCGTCACCCAGAGAAACGCGAAACCCGCGGCGAGAACCAGCGCCGTCTGCCAGAGGGGTCGCGGGCCGAGCCGGTAGTAGCCGATCACGGCGTAAACTGCCGCCGGGATCGCATAGGCCAGGAACAGAGAGTCGAGAAGGAACCAGCCCTCGACCGGCCGGCCGAAAAGCGGCATTGCCGGATTGAGAAAAATTGCCTGCCAGCCGACCGCGAAGAGGGTCGCGGTCGCGAACAGGATGACGCCGCTCCAACGCAATACGACCCGGTCGCGCCGCTCGCCGAGGTGCAGCAGCCAGCCTGCCATTGCGAGCCAGGCTATCGTCTCCACGGCATTGAGACCGAAATCGGCGAGGACGAAACGGAGCGGGCGGTCGCTCAGCGCATGCCACAGCTCCAGGGTCACCAGCAGCACCGAGAAGACGACGCTTCCCGCCTCGAGCACCTTCACCAGGAGGTCGTCGACGCGGCTGCCGAACTGCCGGGTGGCGAGGATGAACGCCGCCGCCGGCACGCCGTAGCCGTAAAGCAGCCAGTTGAAGATCAACGTGTTGGACAACGTATAGCGCAGGACTTCCGGGTTGAGGATCAGCCGGACCAGGACAGCGGCGGCGATGCCGAGCGCGACGTGGCGCAGCACGGGCAGGCGAAGGCGGCCCTCCACCCAGGCGAGCGCCGGCAGATGCAGGGCGAGAGCCACCGTCAACCAGGCGTTTTCTAGGACGAATACCGCGGCCAGGATCGTGCAGCCGAGCACACCGACGGCATAGGTGGCCAGCACGATCTCGTTCTCCGCCTCTCCGTCGCGGCGCTGCGCCGCCCAACCGGCTGCGGCGAACTCCAGCGCTGCCAAAGCGAGCGCGACAATCGTCCAATCGAAATCGAGACCGAAGGCGGCAATGCGCCAGTACGAGACGGCAAGAAGGATTGGCGGCGCCGCCGCCGACAGGGCGGCCCATCGGCTCGGCCGCGGCACCCGAGCCAAGGCCGCGAACCCGCCGGCCCCCAGCAGCAGGCCGGACGTGATCGCAACCGTCAGAAAGCGGTCGACCTGCTCGGGCGGGAGGCTATGCAGCAAACCAACCCGCTGAGCCGGCGGCGATGGAAGGCTCCAGAAGGCGAGCAGGGTTACCGCCAGGATGCCGGCGGGCGCAACCACGTCGTCGAGCCGGCCGTCGCGGTAGGCAAAAGCGAGCAGCGACAATATGGTCAAAAACGCGTAGCCGAGCGCCGCCGTACCGTAGGAATCGACCTGCACCAGAATGAGGACGGCAAGGGCCATCGCCCAGAAAGCGGTTCTGACCACGGCCCGCACCGCCGGCTCGTCGATCGCGCCTTCCAGGAACGGCACGCCAGGGATGCCGCGGCGCAACGCAGCGAAGAGACCGATCTGCGCCAACAGGTAGCCGCCGACCACCCAGACGTCCGCGTGGTCATAGGACAGCGCCAGCCACAGCAGCGTCCAACCGATCGACCCGGCGAGCGCAATCCAGGCCAACCAATACCAAGCGCGGTGCCGCAGCAATGCGACCGCGCCGGCGCCGACCACAATCAAATAGGCAAACAGCGAAAGCGCGGAGGGCTGTTCGCTGCTAACCATTGCCGGCACTGCGAAGGCGCCCGCGAGGCCCAGGACGGCGACGAACGGCCCGTGCTGCAACGACATCAGCACCGTCGCCGCAGCCGTCAGGGCGAGCAGCGGGAATGCCAATGCCGGAGGCAGCAGCTCGTAGAGCTGGTAGGCCGCGTAAAGGCTGGCGAAGATCGTCGCCGCGCCGGACGCAGCAAGAGCCTGAGGAACATTGCCCGGACGCGTTGCGGCGGGGATGCCCCACACGACCCGCTCCGCTGCCGCCCACAAGGCGAGCCCGAGCAGCACGCCGAGGGCGACGCGCACCGCAGGTGTGAGGAGACCGTAATCAATCGACAATTTGACGAGAAAGGCGCCGCCCAGCGCCAACGCCACGCCGCCCAGCCACACCAGCCAGTTCTCGACCAGCACCTCCTCCCAGCTCTTTCCGGGGGAAACCGGTGCCGGGACGGTCGGCACCGGCACCACCTCTTCGGGCGCTCTAACGGGCTCGGGCGAGCTGACCGGGGGTATCGGGAACGGCGCCTCGGCAGAGGGCTCTTCGGGTGCGACCGGCGGCTGGCTGTCGAGCCTGGAGAGACGATGATCCAGCCCCGCGACTCTGGCCTCCAAGGCGAGGATATTTGCCGTAAGGGCGCGAGTACGGAAGAATGCCCTTGCTGCCAGCACTGCGGCAGCGATGACGCCTGCGGTCTCCAGGAACTCCATTATGCGAGCCCTCTCCGAGCCTCGAAGCAGCAATTATATTGTGTGCGAACATTCACTTACAAGCGCAGTTCGATGCCTCGCACCGCGCGAGTGAAGTCCAGGGTAGAGCGGGCCGCGCTGGAGCTATTCGCGGCCAATGGCGTCGACGGTGTCTCGATCGCCGAGATCGCCGCAGCCGCCGGAGTGTCGCAGGGCGCCCTCTACCGCCATCACACGAGCAAGGAAGAACTCGCCTGGTCCCTCTTCTCGACCGCTTATTTACGCACCGGCGCGGAACTCGATCGAATTCGCGCCAGCCGAGCCGAGTTCGAGCCGGCGGTGACGGCGATGGTGGCGCATTTCTGCGCCCTCTTTGATAGCGACCCGGCATTGTTCCGCTTCATGCTGATCACGCAGCACGGCTTTCTACCGCGCATTCCGAGCGGCTCTCGAACCCCGGTCGACGCCGTCTCCGATCTCGTCAGCGACGCTGTTGCGAAAAACCGGCTGAAGCCCGTCGACCCGGCGTCGGGTGCCGCCGTCATCATGGGTGTCATTCTGCAATCCGCCACCTTCCACATTTACGGACGGCTCAGCGGGCCTCTGGGCGCCCGGGCACCGGCGTTGGCACGCGCCGCGATCGCTGCGGTCGCAGCGCTTGCTGAATGACGGCGAGGCGATTCAGAGGCGGGTGGACAGCCAGATGGCGAGGCGCGAGCCGGTCTTGACCGCCGCGCTGATCAAATCATAGCCAAGGCTCTCCTCGGCCCCTTGCGCGATCGCAAGGTCGCGATGTGCTATCTCGTCCGCGCGAAAAGACAGAATCGTCTCCCGAAGGGCCGGATCCTCTTCGCCGAGCTGCTCCGCCTGCCTTTGGTAGTGCTCGTCGATGACCTCCTCGACTGCGACCGTGCAGGCCATCGCAGCACGTTCGCCCATCAGGGCGGTCGCGGCCCCGAGCGCGTAGCCTGTAGCCGTCCACAGCGGATGAAGCAGTGTCGGTCGGACCCGTCTCTCGCGCAGCAATGTCTCGAACCGGTCGAGATGGCGCTTTTCGGTCTCGGCCATCTGGCGGATCGCCCCCGCGGCACGGCCACGTCCGAGCACATCCAGCTGCCCCTCATAGATGCGGGTCGCGCCGTACTCGCCCGCGTGATCGACGCGAAGCATGCGGGCGATTTCCTCGTCGGGCGGGTGATCGCCGGGCAATCGCTGTCGCGGGGTGTTGCTCATGCCGTTTCTCGGCGCAATCCGGTCCGCTGCCGGGATCTGCGCGACTGCAGAAACTCGGCGAGGCAGCAACCCATCATTATCAGGGACGCGAACAGGTTCCACCCGGCGAGCGAGATGCCCCAAAGTAACCATGCCGGCTCGTCGCAGCGTACCGGTTGCTGGCGCAGGATCTGCGCCTTCAGCGCCTCGAGTGTATCGGCTGCAGTGGCGGCTCCGCTGCACGCAGTCGGGCCGGTGAACCAGTGCTGCTCGACGCCGACATGATAGAAGGCAAACGCGCTGCCGACGGCGAAAACTGCAGCGAGCAGAAGCGCCACCCAGGGCAAAGCCGGCCGGCTCCCGACCATCGTCGCGATGAACGAGATCACGATCGCCACCCCCCAGGGCCAGCGCTGCAGCAGGCACAGCTCGCAAGGAGCGAGCCCACCCCAATATTGCGACGCCAGCGCCCCGCCGAGCACAACGGCGCTCGCCCCCAGCACAAACGCGGTAAACACGCGGGTGGGTTGCCTCATGTCTTCATAAATAGCGCAGCACCAGGAACCCGCCAACGAGGGCAACAGCAAAGGCGCTCGTCACCAACATCAGGCGGCGCTCGATAAATTCGCGGACCGGGTCGCCGAACCACCATAGCAGGGCGGCGAGCAGGAAAAATCTGATGCTGCGCGAAACGAGCGAGGCCAGGGTGAAGGCAAACAGGTCGAATTGCGCGACGCCGCTCGCGATCGTGACGAGCTTGAATGGGATCGGCGTCAGCCCCTTGAGAACGATGATCCAAGCGCCCCATTGGGCAAAGGCGGCCTTGAGGGCCTCATACCTCCCCATCGCGTGGTAGAATTCGAGCACAGGACGCCCGATCGCGTCGAACAAGAAATAGCCGATTGCGTAGCCGACAAAGCCGCCGAGCACCGAGGCGATCGTGCAAACCCCGGCGATCAACCAGGCCCGGCGGGGCTGCGCGAGGATCATCGGGATCAGCAGAATATCGGGCGGCAGTGGAAAGAACGAGCTCTCGGCGAATGAGATGGCCGCCATCGCCCACATGGCATTGCGGCTGGCGGCAAGCGTGAGCACCCGGGAATAAATACGGTTGAGCATTGTCAGGATGGCTGGCCGATGGTTGGGATCAAGAACTAATTGTCGCAGCGGGGACGGCGATCCCCTGATACAGCTCAGACATAGGAAATCTGGAGGTCGGCCGAGGGTGGGGACAGAACCGTTTCGGCTCCGCGAACCAGCTCGATCCCCGAACGATCGTTCTCTCGTCGCTACAACTCGGCATGAAATCTGTCGGCATCGATCAGCATTATCTCACATACGCTCTCTAGCTTTTGGTAGGCAGGCATTTTCACCGCTTCCGATGGGTTCTGGCAGCCGTACGCGGCAATGACGCGCTCGAGCGCCGGCATGAGTTCATCGTCGTGAGTGGTGATGCGCTGCGTTGTCGTTACTCCTCACCTACTTTGCGCGGTATGACGCTTTTGTATGAATATCCTACCATCCGCGTGCCTATCGCTTATCGTGTCTCTCGGGCTCACAACCGCGGCGCAAGCGCAGGCCCCAAGCGGCACATCGGGAAATGCGCCGGATGGCGAAACCTCCCTCACATTGCCTGAACTGAGCGTGTCGGCGCCGGCGGATAGCGCATTCTTCGTGCCGGATACCGCCTCGCAGGGGGTCGTCACGGGTAAAGAGATCGAGGAACAGCCGCGATCCCGGGTCGGCGAAGTGCTCGAGGTCGTGCCCGGATTGATCGCCACTCAAGCACAGCGGAGAGGGCAAGGCCAACCAGTATTTCTTGCGCGGATTCAACCTCGATCACGGCACCGATATCGACATCACGCTCGAGGACATGCCGGTCAACATGTGCACGCACGGGCATGGCCAAGGTTATGCCAATCTCAATTTCATGATCCCGGAGCTTATCAGCACTCTGCATTACAGCAAGGGCCCTTATTTCCCCGATCTCCGCGATTTCGACACAGCCGGGGCGGTACAGATCAATTATGTAGACATTCTTCCGCACGACCTGGCGTTGGTCACCGCCGGCACGCTCGGCCGCTAGCGCGAGCGCAACGGTCGAGGATCTCGGAGCCGCTTTCCGTGCGGTTCACCTTGAGCATGACTTCCTGACGAAGGCCACACCCATCGATCGGGCCCAGCCCGGAGCCCGGCTTACCCGAGCAACCAACCTCTCCCCCATCGGGGGATGTTTACCCCACCCGCAA
>Ga0207693_10003225_pt1 | contig 14004 bp, 14 predicted proteins | sample LARL81metaG_FD_184347 | JGI IMG/M metagenome (GOLD analysis project Ga0207693, IMG submission 184347) | Corn, switchgrass and miscanthus rhizosphere microbial communities from Kellogg Biological Station, Michigan, USA - LAR L8-1 metaG... | ecosystem: Host-associated > Plants > Roots >...
CAGCGCTGAGTCACTGGCGATCTGAATCACTCTGCCCCAACCGCGTTCGGTCATTCCCGGTATATACATGCGGATAAGGCGTGCTGCTGCAAGGACATTCACTTCGAAATACGTGCGCCACTGCTCGTCGGTGATCTCGCGCGCCGGGACGGCACCAAAGATGCCGAGATTGTTCACCAGAATGTCAACGTCGGCAAGCTCGCGTTGCAGCTCTGCCGCGCCATCCTCGGTCGTCACGTCGACGGCGACGCCGATGGCGTCACCGCTCAATTTCGCGACGGCCTCTTCGACGCGCTCCGGTGTGCGCCCATTCACCGCGACGCGGGCACCACCATCCGCCAGCCCCTGGGCGATGGCGAAGCCGATGCCCTGCGTCGACCCCGTGACGAGGGCCGTCTTTCCGCTCAGATCAATATTCACGCCCTGCTACTACCACGGGACGCTGCAGACTATTCCTGTCGCTGGCTGACTCACGCCTTTTCGTCGTCTCCGCCGACTCACGCCTTTTCGTCGTCTCCGCCGACGGATATGTCGCGCAACTCGCGTTTGAGGACCTTTCCAGTCGGGTTGCGCGGCAGTTCGTCGAGGAAGACCACCTCGCGCGGCACCTTATAGCGGGCCAGATGCTCTTTGACGTAGGACTTGATGTCCTCCTCGCCGATACTGGCGCCGTCGGTCTTGACCACGAACGCGCGCAGCCGGTGCCCCCACTCCTTGTCCTCCACGCCCACCGCGGTGGCCTCGACGACGTCGGGATGACCGCTGATCAAGTCCTCCACCTCGGCGGGAAACACGTTCTCGCCGCCAGACACGATCATTTCGTCGTCGCGACCGCTGACGTACAGCAGGCCGTGCTCGTCGAAATAGCCGACATCGCCGGACGACATGAGCCCGTCGATGATCTGCTTGTGTCCCCCGCCGGTGTAGCCCTCGAACGGAAAGGTATTGCCGACGAATATCCGGCCGACCTCACCCTGCGGAAGCTCGTTGCCGCTGTCATCAAGGATCTTGACCTTGACGCCCTTGACCACCGGGCCCACCGTCGCAGGGTTCTTCTCCAAGTCCTTGGGCCTGGCGATAGTGGCGAACGCGATTTCCGTTGAGCCGTACAGGTTATAGACGACCGGTCCTAGGTCCTTGAGCGCGCGCTGCGCCAACTCCGCACCGAGCTGCGAGCCGGAAACAAACACGATCCGAAGACTGGACAGGTCCGGCTTGGTGTCCATCTTCTCCAGCGCGTCGAGCATCCGGGACAGCATGACCGGGACGACGACCACGGCGGTCACCTTGTGCTTCTCGATGTCGGCGAACACCGTTGGCGGCTTGAAGCGGCGTCGCAGCACCAGCGTGTCGCCGAGCATCATCGCGATGGTCGCGTGTAGATACCCCAGCGCATGGAACATCGGTGCAGGCAGCGACGTCACCTCGCCGGACCTGAACGGCACATGCGAGAGGATGCCGCCGATCGGCGCCAGCGACGGTGGCGTGCCGCGGTTGGCGCCCTTCGGGGTTCCGGTGGTGCCGCTGGTCAGAATGATGATCGACGAATGCTTCGTCACCTTGGGTGCGGGCTTGCCGCTGCTACGCGCGACCAGGTCTTCCAATGTCTCGTCGGTACTGCCCGACGGCTCCTCCTTGTCGGGGTTGACGCCGAGCGCCCGTAGCTTGCCCAGCGGCGGATCCGCCTTGGACACCGCCTGGCAGTACTCGTCGTCGTAGATGATCAGCTTGGCGCCCTCGCGCTCGGAGACCTCTTTGATCTGCGGTCCGGAGAACTCGCTGTTGAGCAGGATGATGCGCGCTCCGGCGCGGGCGGCCCCGTAGACGGCAATCAAAAACCAGCGGTGGTTCCGAGCCAGTATCGCTACACCGTCACCGCCCTTGATCCCCTTGTCCAACAGGCCGTTGGCCACCTCGTGGGCCGCGTCGTCAAGTTCCTTGAAAGTGATCTCGCCGAAGTCGTCGATGATCGCGGTGCGATAAGGCGTGCGGCGAGCGTTGAGCGCCGGGATCATGCCGAACTCGCCCCAGCGCCGGATGTCGGCGACCATCGCCGCGACGTTCTGCGGCGGTTCAAGCTTGAACGCGCCCGCCTCCAACATCTTGTAGGCGTAATGCAGCTCTGCCGAGCCGCGCTCTACGTATTGCTGCATCTTTGCCGCTGCCTGCAACGGAAGATCAGTTAGCCTAGGCATAAGCCCACCATATGTGACGAGCGTCGCACGGCGGCCGGGAAATTACGATGACGATATGGCCGCTTCGCTCTCGCTGGACGTTGGTGGCCGACAAGTCCCCGTCACCCACCCTGACAAGGTCGTTTTCCCCGATGCCGGGGTCACGAAACTCGATCTGATCCACTACTACCTCGCCGTCGCCGAGGGGGCGCTGCGCGGTGTGAGGGACCGGCCGATGATCCTCAAGCGATTCGTCAAGGGGATCACCGAAGAGGCCGTCTTCCAGAAGCGGGCACCAGAGAAGCGGCCGGATTTCGTCGACGTCGCCGAGCTGAAGTACGCCTCGGGCACCTCGGCCAAGGAGGCCGTCATCCACGATGCCGCCGGCCTGGCGTGGGCGGTCAACATGGGCTGCGTCGACCTCAATCCGCACCCGGTGCGCGCCGACGATCTCGCCCACCCCGACGAACTGCGCGTCGACCTCGACCCGATGCCGGGCGTGCAGTGGCGCCAGATCGTCGACGTGGCCCTGGTCGCACGCGAGGTACTCGAGGAGCACGGCCTGACGGCCTGGCCGAAAACGTCGGGATCCCGCGGCTTTCATATCTATGCCCGCATTCAGCGGCGGTGGCCGTTCAAGTTCGTCCGGTTGGCGGCGCAGACGGTGGCTCGCGAGGTGGAACGCCGCGCGCCGGAATTGGCGACGGCACGGTGGTGGAAGGAGGAGCGCGAAGGCGTGTTCGTCGACTTCAACCAGAACGCATTCGATCGCACCGTCGCGTCGGCGTACTCCGTTCGCGCCACACCGGACGCCAGGGTGTCGACGCCGCTGCTCTGGGACGAAGTCGCCGGCTGCCGACCCGAGAATTTCACGCTCGCGACCGTGCCCAAGCGCTTCGAGGATCGCGGCGATCCATGGGAGGGAATGGACGACCACGTGGGCACGCTGGACGCGCTGCTAGATCTCGCCGACCGGTTAGGACCAGCCGAGAAAGCGCCGAAGGGTGTGAGGGGATCAAGCGGAAACGTCAAGCGCCGCATATCCACGATGCCGCTGATCGAGATCGCGCGGACAAAAACCAAAGATGAGGCGATGGCCGCGCTCGACGATTGGCGCGGACGTTACCCATCAGTAGCCGAAAAGCTGGAACCTGCAGACATTTTGGTCGACGGCATGCGGGGGCCCAGTTCGATTTGGTACCGCATTCGGATCAATCTGCAGCATGTGCCGGAGGACCAGCGGCCCCAGCAGGAGCCACTGCTGGCCGACTACAACCCGTGGGAAAGCTATTCCGGACCGCAGTGGATGCGCCGCCGCTGAGCGATTTGCTGACCGATCCAAAATCGGTTCTTAATAAAGTATTAGCCGTTACTCCCCGTTGCCTTAGATCGACTCCGTACCTTCGGTAACAGATCGGCAATCGAGGGGAGGCTGCACATGTACGGCAATCCGGCATTCGACTGCGACGGCGCCCAGATCCGGGCGTGCAGCCGCCAGTTGGCGACCGTGGTGACGGTCACCGGCGATCTCGACGACGCGAACCTCGAAAAGGTCAGTCAGTACACCAAGCGCTTCGTCTTAAGGGAGAAGCCGGTCGTGCTGGATCTGAGCGGAGTGAGTTCCGCTACTCCGCACATCGTTTCGGTGTTGTGCGATGTCGACGACGCCTGCAGCGCCGCGGGTGTCGAATGGTCGTTGATCGCGAGCCAACCGGTCACCCGCGCGGTCCGCATTTTCGACGACCGGGTTGAGCTGCCGACGGTCGAATCGGTCGCGGACGCACTCCACAATTTCGCCGACGCCATGCTCGAACGCCGCCGGCTCCTTCCGCTCCTTACCAAGAGCGCCTAGAGACAGGACCGATCTTCAGTGCTTCTCGACCTTCGTTGGCTGGCCTTCCTGGTACACGGCCGGCACAAGCCGCGGTCGCGGCCCCTGCGCTGACGGCCCGCTGATCTCGCCATAGCTGATTAAGATCGCTGCCCATGTCGGGTACTTGGGCGGCGGTGCTCGGCCAGCTGATTCCGCTGGCGCTGGTGGTCGCCATGTCACCACTGACGATCATCCCGGCAATCGTTCTGGTGCTGCAGTCTGATCGCGCCCGACCCACCGGCCTGGCCTTCATGTTCGGCTGGCTAGTGGGGCTGGCAGCGACGACGGCCGTTTTCGTGCAGTTGCCGCGCCTGCTCGACGGGCTCAACCGACCGGCGCCGGCCTGGGCGGCGTGGGTCCGGATCGCGGTCGGCATCGCGCTGGTCGCACTCGGCGGATGGCGGTGGCTGACCCGCCACCAGGTCACCAAGCAGCCCGCGTGGTTGGACCGGCTGAGCAAGATGACACCCATCGGTGCAGGCGCAATTGCAGTGGGGCTGATTCTGGTCAATCCCAAGGTGCTCGTGATGAACGCCGCAGCGGGGTTGGTGATCGGCGCGGCGTCGTCGGGCACGCCGGGCACGTGGGTGGCCGTCGTCTACTACACCGTCATCGCGGGTTCGTCGGTCCTGGTTCCGATACTCGCCTACGCCGTCGCCGGTGAGCGCGTCGATCATCAACTCGAGCGGCTGAAGCAGTGGATGGAACGACAGCACGCCATCCTGATGGCCGGCTTCCTCACGGCCGTTGGTTTGTTGTTGGTGTACACGGGGATTCGCGCGCTATAGACGCAGTCCTCGGCCCAGGATGGCGGAAAGTGCCTGACGAAGCTGCCCGTCCGGGTCAGCCGGGATGTTGTCCGCCCGCCACCCCACGAAGTCATCGGGACGAATCAACAGTGCGCCTTCTGGCGTGAGTCCGACGCGCGCGGCCCATTGCCCGTCGACGTCGACGATGTCGCTCGCAGCACCGATTCGGTGCGCGCCAACCGGTACACCGAGGGCGACAGACGCGAAAGCAGCGCTCGCGCACCAAGGGTCGCCGGCATCTCCCGTCAGCACCGTGAATCCGGGGCCGAGCAGATCGAGAGTCGAGATGCGGTGGTCACCGCGGTGCAGCCATGCGTGCGGGACACGGGTGCCGGGCTGTCCTCGCAGCCCGGCGACAAGCAGCAGCCGGCTGGGATCAGCGATCGCCGAGTCGCCGGCTAACACCGCGGTCGACCGGTACTGATATCCGATGAGCAGATTGAACATCGGCACCTCTTCGTCGGTCGGCAATCCCGGACCTTCTTTGTCCAACCCAAGCACGGCTAGCGTCGGTCCGGTCAACGACTGCCGAGCGCTGAACCTTCCGACCGGGTGACGTTCGGCGTGGAAAGTGTCGAGCAACGTTGGTTCGGCGGCGCCAGTTATGACTGCGGCGAGCTTCCACGCGAGGTTGTGCGCACTCTGGATCGCGGTGTTTGCTCCGCCGGCCTTGAACGGAGGCATCGTGTGTGCCGAGTCACCGACGAGAAACACTCGCCTGCACCGGAATTGGTCTGCGACTTGTTCATACGGCTGCCAGGCAGCAACCTGCAGAATCTCGACGTCACAGTCTTCGCCGACGGCATCGAGGATCAGTTCGCGGCATCGATGCGGTGTGAACTGCGCAGCCGTTTCACCCCTCTCAGGATAGTACGTGGTGATGAACATGCCATGGTCCCCTGCGATCGGAACGAATATTCCTTGCACCGAAGGGTTTTCGACCTGCACCGTGTCCCCGTCGCTGAGCTCCGACACAAATGTGCGCCACGGAGCGTGGAAGTAGACGAACACCACATAGATCGGTAGTGGGCCAAACCCGGTCGTGTGCACGCCGAGCGCCTGGCGCACCGGGCTGTGCACACCATCGGCGGCAACGAGAAAGTCGGCGTGAACCGTTTCCAGTCGCTCCGACTCCACGTCACGCACTACGGCGCTCACACCTGCCTCGTGCTGTTCGAAGGACAGCAGCTCGGTGCCATATCGTGCCTCGCTGCCGTGTTCCCGGGCATAGGCCAGCAGGATCGGTTCCAAACTGCTCTGCGGGCAGTATTGTGCGGCAGGCTCGGGACTGAGTTCGGCCATGCCGGCGAATATGGCGTCGATGTCCAGCGCCTGTCGTTGCTCGGTGCTGTTGAGCGTCGACTTCACAACCATGGACGAGACGCCGTCGGCCACGGCATGGACCTCGTCGCCGACGCCGAGCCCGCGAAGGACCTCCAAGGTGCGGAAGCTCAGGTTGCGGGCTTTCGGATAGATGAAGACCTCCTGCCGCCGTTCCACCAGAAGTGACGGGATCCGGTGTTTGGCGAGCAAGGTGGACGTGGCGAGACCTCCGACGCCCGCGCCGACGATGAGCACGGGGGTACGACGAACATCCATGCGATTACCCCTCTCGATCGGATCGATCAGGCGGAACCAACTAGTTCCGCGCGGGGCGATTGTGCGCCGCGAAGCTTGAGCGCGCAAGGGCGTTATCTGTCGGCCGGCGCGGTCGCCAGCGGCAGGATCAGGTCCTCGAGGACACGCCGGATGAAGACCCGATCGATCGGCCGACCCGTGATCGCCCGCAGGATGTTCAACCCCAGCGCGGCGTCGCCGATCAGCGCAAGGTCGCGGCCTGCGGGGATCTCACCGCGGGCGACCGCGTTGTCGAGCACCACGCCGATCATCCGACGCGGCTGCGATAGCACCAGTTCGTCCAGCGCCGCCGCCAGAACCGGATCGTGGGTGGCGGCGGTGGCCACGCCGATGACCACCTTCATCGTGCCCACCTCGGCCTCATTCAAGTCGGGAACGGCGACCGCCAGCGCGTCGATGTCCCCACGAAGGCTCCCCGTGCTGGGCGGTTGGACGGAGCCGAGGCCCCGCCGCCAATGAGCAATCGCATCGGCCACCACCACAGCCTTTGACGGCCAGCGGCGATAGATCGCCGCCTTGCCGACTCGTGCACGCGTCGCGACGTCGTCCATGCTCATCCGGTCGTAGCCCCGTTCGGCGAGACCTTCGAGCACTGCGCTGAGGATTGCCCCGTCCAGCGATCGATCGAAGCGTGCCGGATTGCGCGTGCGCTTGCGGCGCGACGTATCGCTCATTTCTCGGAACTATACAGTTCCGAGAGACACGCCGGGCGGGCGCGCGCCCGTTTTGGACTAACTGCGGTCGGGTAGGTGACCAGCATGACTGCGACCGACCGGCGGGGCACCGACGACACTGCACTGGGCCGTGCCGGGCGCGTAATGAACTGGATACCCGCCCTAGCGACAATTCCGGGTGCAATCGCGGTCGTCGTGTTCCTCTACATGCAGATCCTCGGCACTGCCGGATGCACCGATCAGCTGTGTCCGCGCCAGGGTCCCGGTGAACTGGGCTTCACACTCATCCAATATGGGGCGCCCGCCGTCGCGGTTGTCACGGTCGTGCTGTCCTTCTTCACCGCACGCCGCCGCGGCGGGATTCTCGTTCCTGTGGTGGCGTGGCTGCTGTTGATCGCGGCCTTTGTCGTGCTTGTCTTTTCGTTCACGCCGACCGGATAGCCGCTATCTGATGGGGAGTCCGGTGATCGCCCTGCCCATGACGAGCCGCTGGATCTCACTGGTGCCCTCGAAGATCGTGAAGATCTTCGCGTCTCGGTGCATGCGCTCGACCGGGTACTCACGCGTATAGCCATTACCGCCGAGGATTTGAATGGCCTCATCGGTCACGTAGACCGCGGTCTCGCTGGCCACGAGTTTGGCCATCGATCCTTCGGCGTTGGTGAAGGGCTTGTTGTTGCGTGCCATCCAGCCCGCGCGCCACACCAACAGCCGCGCGGCATCGACGCGGGTCTTCATGTCGGCCAGCTTGAACGCGATTGCCTGGAAGTCGGCGATCTTGCGGCCGAACTGCTCTCGCTGCTGTGCGTACTCCAGCGCGTATTCGTACGCTGCGCGGGCCACCCCGAGCGCCATCGCGCCGACCGACGGGCGCGTCCGTTCGAACGTCTTCATCGCCGCTTGGCCAGCAGCACTTTGGCCTTCGCGGCTACGGGCGACGCGCTCATCGAACTTTTCCTTGCCGCCGACGATCAGTCGACCAGGGATCCGGACGTCCTCGAGAATCACCTCAGCGGTGTGCGAGGCGCGAATTCCGTGCTTCTTGAACTTCTGTCCCTGTTTGAACCCTGGCGTATTCGGCGGAATGATGAACGTGGCTTGCCCGCGGGTACCGAGTTCAGGATGGACCGACGCAACGACGATGTGCACGTTGGCAATTCCGCCGTTGGTGGCCCAGGTCTTCACACCGTTGAGCACCCACTCGTCGTCGGCTTCGTCGTAGCGCGCACGTGTGAGGATAGCGCCCACATCGGAGCCCGCGCCGGGTTCCGATGAACAGAACGATGCAAGCAGCGGATCCTCAGCCGTGCCGAACATCTGCGGAAGCCATTCGCCGAGCTGTTCGGGAGTGCCGTTGGAGGCAAGCGATGCGGCAGCTAAGCCGGTGCCCAGGATCGACAACGCGATGCCGGCATCGCCCCAGAACAGCTCCTCGAACACGGTCAACATCCCGATGCCGGTTGGTTCGGCGGCTTGCGTGGCGAACAGCTCCATGGAGTAGAGGCCGACCTTGGCCGCCTCCTGGATGATTGGCCACGGTGTTTCCTCGCGCTCATCCCACTCCGCCGCTGCGGGGCGCACGACGGTCGCCGCGAACTCGTGAACCCAGTCCCTGACCTGGATCACGTCCTCAGACAGTTCAAGAGAAAACGACACAGCCACTCGTCCTTTCTGTGCCCGCCCAGTGAAGGTAACGCCTCACTTCGGTGAACAACTGTACACTGATACTTACCCGACGGTAAGTCCAGCGGCTGTGGAGTGCCTCGCTGTGGCCGTGGGTAAGTCATGGTGCTGACCGAGCAAGCCTTTTCCCGCGACCTGTTTGCAGGAACTGCTGTGGACGTACGAGCCCCGGGGCTCGAGGATGCCGTCCGCAATGTGTGCCGGCGCGAGCTCGACCCGGTCGTCGATGAGATGCGGGTCGACGATGTACCTGGTTTCCCTCTTTTCGGCGGCCGCTGTCACGGCCTGTTCATCGTGGCTGACCGCATCAACTGCACGCTTACGCTGGGCAGCGACGTCGTCGGCCCGCTTTCCGGCAATCTCGTGCTGGCCAGCCCGCGCAGCTACCGGCCGCCGCCCACCTCAGCGGGCAGCGGAGGTGGCAATGGCGTGGTCGGCGTTGTCGTCGGCGGCGGTGCCGCCGGCGCTGCGGGCGTGCCCGGCCTATGGAAGTCCACCACCGGTTCCTCGCGAATCACCTTGTCGCCCAAGTTGATTACCAGAGATCTCGCTGTGAGTAGGTAGGTGACTCCATCGTTATCGGCGACGAATCCGTCGCCCGATTGCGAGGCAGGGACGATCAGCTTGGCGCCATCACGCACCCGCACGCCACGGTATTCATACTGGCCGCCGGATGTCTTGCAGATCGCTACGCGCGAAGTATCCGTGCTGCCGAACAGGACCGCCGTGGCCGGCGAACTACACCGCGCGGTGGAATCGACGTAACCCTGGTCGTCGGTGGTGGGTGCGGCAGTGGCAGTGGCAGAAGGTAATCCGATCGCGAGCAGCACCGAGCACGCCGCCGCGGCGACGGTCGCGCGGGGCACAGCAATCCTGACGGACGACATCACCTCTCACGACACCACGTCAACCTTATTTTCGCGAGCGTCGACGCCGAGACACAACAGAATCGTTAGGTCCGTGAGACACGCACCTGACAGTTCAGCGGGCTATACCGAGCTGCCGGTCGCGATCACGTCACGAAGCGGGGAGATCGCCGCGAGGATCTGTTCGGTAATGCCGTCGGGAACGCCGGGCAGACGCGAGATGCACGGCGACAAGAGTGAAGTGGTGAGTGGTGATCCCGCGGACCAGATGTACCTGGCTCGTCATCCGCCAGGACACGATCGTAGAAGTCGGCGACAACGGATTCGAGCGCCTCATGGCCGCCGATCTGAGCGTAGATACTGGCCATGGCGTGAGTGAAAGCCGTCGTCGTTTCGCGGCCGATGTCTGCGCGTTGCCCGGTTGCAACAAAGGCCTCACACCGCCGGCCCGGGGCATGTGAGGGTTCAGTCCTGTGTCCGAGCAGCGACCGCGCGTATGTGCAAAACCTCCTGGAGGCGCCGATTTTCGGTTTCCAACTCGGCGATGCGGCGCTGCAATGCGGCCACGTCCGCACTGCCGTTCGTTGGCGCCTCGTCGTCGGCGGTGCCTCGCTCGTCGGCATTTTGGGTGGGCAGTTGACCACTGCGCAGCAGCGTCGCGGTGATCACTGCCCCCACGAGAAACAGTCCGCAGGCAACACTGAAGGCCACGGTGTAGCCGTGAATGGCGGCCGCGGGGTGCGCCCGCGGGCCCGGCGGGTGGCTCGACATATAGCGGGTGAGCGCTGACGTGAAGATGGTCGATAGCACGGCTGTGCCGATCGCACCGCCGATCTGCTGGCTGGTGTTGACCATCGCCGAGCCGACACCCGCATCGTCGTCGGGCACCCCTGCGGTGGCGGTAGCGATGGCAGGGGCGAAGGTCATTCCGACGCCCAAACCCAGCACAATCAGCGGTCCCAGCACGTCGGCCGCATATGTCGACGACTCAGTCAGATGCTGCAACCAGAACATGCCCGCCGCGGCCGTCGTCATTCCGGCCGGAACCAGCGGTCTCGGTCCAAACCGCGGTACCAGCTGTGTGTTGGCCAGACCTGCCGAGACAGCGATTCCTGCCGCGAACGGCAGAAACGCGACACCGGTCATCAGCGGGCTGTAACGCAGGTTCTGCTGTAGGTAGTAGGTGAGGAACAAGAAGACGCCGAACATGCTGCAGAACGCGAGCCCGATCGCCAGATACGACCCGACGCGGTTGCGGTCAGCGACGATGTGCAACGGCAGAAGCGGCTGTGCAGCGCGGGCCTCGATCGGTACGAACAGCGCCAGCAGCGCCGCGCTGGCTATGAACATGCCGATGGTGAGCGGCGCAGTCCACGAGTCGGTCTGGGCATTGGACAGCCCGTACACCAGACAGAAGAGGCCTCCCGAAACCGCAAGCACGCCAGGCCAATCGAGCCGACGCGCCCGCGCGGCGGCGATTTCCTTGGCCGGCAGGGAGGTGAAGACGAGGGCGGCCGCGGGCAGGGCGAAGAGAAGGTTGACGTAGAGGCACCACCGCCAGGACAGCCACTCGGTCAGCGCGCCGCCGAGCAGCAGCCCCACCACTGCGCCGCCGGAGGCGATTGCGGCGTAGATCCCAAACGCGCGGCTGCGTTCCCGCCCCTCAGTGAATGTCACATTGAGTGTGGAAAGCGCTGCCGGCGCCAGTATCGCGGCGAAAATACCCTGGGCGGCGCGCGCGGCAACCAGCATGCCGAACCCCACGGCGGCCCCGCCAACCGCGGACGCTGCGGCGAAGCCGAGCAAGCCGACGAGCAAGGTCCGACGCCTGCCGATGATGTCGGACAACCGGCCGCCGATGAGCAGCAGTGCACCGAAGGCAAGCGAGTATGCGGTGACGATCCACTGGCGACTTTCCGTGCCGAAGCCCAGCGCGCTCTGCGCCGACGGCAACGCGATGTTCACGATCGTGGTGTCGAGCACCACCATGAGCTGAGCGAGGCCGATGATCAGCAGAACCCGTGCCGGATGACGGCCAGGCGGCACGGCTGCCTTGGTCTGCCCTTTCGAACGCGGCAGTTGGGCGGCCACCGCGACGCGCGGGATCGGTCCCGTCGGCGCGTCGTCGGCGGACGGCCGTGCATCTGGGCGCACACGCATCCGGTCGCGCATGTATCCCTCATCCGAGAAGGGACGCGAAGTCAGTGTCACGGTGATTCCCGTCGCAGGAGGCGCTATTCGCTCACCGCCGCGATACCCGCGACCCCCAAACGTGAAACGCACGCCGGCATTCACCGAGATGGCGTGGTGCGCCCGCATAGGGTCGGTGTATGAGCGCCGGAGAGCAGCGCGCCGGGGTCGAGCTGACCAACCTCGATCAACCGCTGAGCCCAGATGCCCGGGCGACCAAGCGGGACTTGGTCGACTATTTGGATGCGGTGGCGGACCGGATGTTGCCCGGACTGGTCGGCAGGCCGCTGACCGTGTTGCGCGTGCTGCGCGGGCAGGCGCCGTTCATGCAGAAGAATGCGCCCAAATACACCCCGGACTGGGTCAAGACGGTGCCGATCTGGGCAGAGGCCTCCAAACGAGAAGTGCGCTACCCGCTCTGTGACGATCGGCGCACTCTGATGTGGCTGGCCAATCAGCGCGCCGTTGAGTACCACCCCAGCCTGGGTCTGGCCGACAACATCTACCGGCCCACGCACTTGGTGCTCGACCTGGACCCGCCCGCCGACGACGATTTCCACGCCGTGGTGGCCGTTGCCTTCCTGGTGCGTCAGGCTCTGGCGGACAGCGGCTTAGCGGGCGCGGTCAAGACCAGCGGCGCGAAGGGAATCCATGTGTTCGTGCCGATCGACGCCCGTGCCCCGGTCGATGATGTGGCCGCGGCCACGCGCGCGCTGGCCGCCCGGGCCGAGGCACTCGATCCGGCCTTGGCCACAACGGCTTTCATCGTCGAGGACCGCGCAGGAAAAGTGTTCGTGGATTCGACTCGCGCCGGAGGTGCGACTGTCGTCGCGGTGTATAGCCCCCGCCTACGCCCAGGCACACCGGTGTCGTATCCAGTGGACTGGTCCGAACTCGACCACGTCAGCCCCGCCGACTTCACGGTGCACACAGCGATCGACGCCCTTGCCGGGCGCGACCCGTGGGCCGCGACGATGCCCGAACCACAGCGACTGCCGAGCGACCTCATCGAGCACGGCCGCACGATTCCAGTCGCTCGAGTGGCAGCCATGCACGAAGGGAAACGTCGTGCACGGGCGCGCCGAGCCGACAAGTGAGCCGGGCGCGCCAGCAGCAAGTACGGTCAGCTAACCAATTACACCGCGGCACAGAACGATTGGCGTCATACTCAGCTGATGGTCGTTACACCCCCGCCTCCCACGCCGATACCGCCGATGTCGAGACTGGATGCAGTGGTGTCGGCGCTCGACTCCGTCATCGAGTGGTCAATCGCGGCATCGAGCCGGCTGGGGTACTTCGCAGCGTTGTACAAGCGGATAACGATCGCCGTGGCTGTCGCGGTGAAGAACGGCGCGTTCGAGGACGGGCCCAGGATGGAGCTATTCGACGCCTCATTCGCAAGTCGGTACTTCGATGCGCTGAACGGCCATTTCCACCCGAACGAATTCCCGCGACCGACACGGTCGTGGCAAAAGACGTTCGATGCCGCCGATCGTGACGACCTGATCATCTTGCAGCACATGCTGGCCGGAGTGAACGCCCATATCGACCTGGATCTGGGGATCACGGCCCAGAACATCGCTCCGGCAATGAAACTGCCCAAACTGCACAGCGACTTCAACACCATCAACGCCGTCTTGGCGAGCCAGGTCCAAGGTGTGGTCGACGACATCAATCAACTGTCGCCTGATTTGGCCGAGCTCTACCAGTGCCTGGCCGGTAACGAGATCTTTCTGGTCAATCAGGCGGTCGCCGCTATGCGTGACAGCGCATGGCGGTTCGCGATGGTGCTGGCCGTGGTACCGGGGTTCGCCCGGCCGGTGACCATTTGGGCGCGGGATCGCAAGGTGGCGGCCCAGGCAGACCTGATCTACTACCCCCGGGGGTGATCGGCCTGATTCAGGCGACGGTTGACGAGATCGCCGAGCGGGAAAGCCGCGACGTGGTCCGGAATATTCAGGTGCTCAACGAGATCGCGTCCAAGCCGGCGCCGATCAAGACGACGTTATGAGCGTCGGCTGCCTTGTTCAGGCGCGACTGTAGACTGTCGCGTCGTCGATGTTCACCCGCGATCGGTCGGCCAAAGCGAGGCAACAG
>Ga0207693_10003228_pt1 | contig 13995 bp, 11 predicted proteins | sample LARL81metaG_FD_184347 | JGI IMG/M metagenome (GOLD analysis project Ga0207693, IMG submission 184347) | Corn, switchgrass and miscanthus rhizosphere microbial communities from Kellogg Biological Station, Michigan, USA - LAR L8-1 metaG... | ecosystem: Host-associated > Plants > Roots >...
CATCTCCGGACTCGGGGGCGGCAGCCTCGACCGTGCCGTCGCCCACTACGTCAAGGAGCGGGACAAACAGACGAAGGCGATGTTCGACTTCACGGTGCGGATCGCGTCGTTTCCGCCGCCCACGCCGGCGGAGCAGACGATGTTCGCCGCGATTGCCGAGCGGCCCGAGGAAACGAGCCAATTGCTCGGCGCGATAGCGGGATCGGTGCCGATTACGTCACTGTTCTCGCCGCGCCGGCTGATATCGCTGACGGGGCTGCGGGGCTTCGCGGCCCTGGCGCGAAGCCAACTGCGGCCGGTGACCCCGCGCCCGGCCCCGGTCGAGGAGCTCCCGGATCGCGTCGCATGACCACCGCCGACGCGGTCCAGGCAGGTCTCCGGCTCCCTAACCCAGGAAATCGCTGCACGATTTCGCGGGGAATCCCGGTCGCTACGGCGCCCCATCGGCGCAGGCTCCTGGCTCTATCGCAGAATCGCGGCGGCCTCGACCGCCCAGTACGTCAAGATCATCGATGCGCCGGCGCGACGGATCGCAGTCAGCGTCTCGATCATCACGCGATCCCGATCGAGCCAACCGTTCGCGGCCGCGGCCTCGACCATCGCGAACTCACCACTCACCTGATAGGCGGCGACTGGCACCGGTGATGCATCCGCGACCGCGCGCAGGACGTCGAGGTATGGGAGGGCCGGCTTCACCATGACAAGGTCGGCGCCTTCGGACACATCAAGCGCCGTCTCCGCCAGAGCCTCCGTGACACTGCGGGCCGGATCCTGCTGGTACGTCTTGCGATCGCCCCGTAGCGACGAGTCGACCGCCTCCCGGAACGGACCGTAGAAACCGGACGCGTACTTGGCCGAGTAGGCGAGAATGCCGACGTCAGCCGAGCCATGCCGATCTAGTGCCGTGCGGACCGCTCCGACCTGGCCGTCCATCATGCCGCTGGTGCCGACGAAATGCGCTCCCGCCTCCGCCTGGGCGACACCCATGGCGGCGTACCGCTGGAGCGTGGCGTCGTTGTCCACGCGGCCTTCGTCGTCGAGAACCCCGCAGTGTCCATGATCGGTGAACTCATCAAGGCACAGGTCCGACATGAGTACCGTCGAGTCGGCGAATTCGCTGCGCAGCCGACGGATGGCGAGATTGAGGATGCCGTCGGGCGCGTCGGCACCCGAGCCGCGCGCATCCTTCCGCGCGGGCACGCCGAACAGCATCAGGCCGCCCACCCCCGCTTCGATCGCTTCGTGCGCAGCCTTGGTCAGCGAGTCCAACGTGTGCTGGACCACGCCCGGCATCGATCTGATGGGCTGTGGCTCGGTCCCGCCCTCCCGGACGAACATCGGCAGGATCAGCCCGGAGGGGGTCACGGCGACATCTGCGGTCAACCGCCGCAGCGCCGGCGTGGCCCGCAATCGCCGCGGCCGTGAGACCGGAAACCCGGGCAGGACGGGTAGCTCGCTCATGGGCCTCAGCCTCGTAACGTGGCGCGGCGGGAAGGTCGCGACGCCTTCTTCGTCCCGGCGGCCGCCTTCTCGCGTTGCTCCACGACCCGAGCGGCTGCGTACTCGGCCAGCGCATCGACCAGCGCGGCTACCGTCGGTGTCTCCGGCTCCACGTCCACGCGCAGACCGAACTCCCGCGCGGTCGCCGCGGTCTGCGGTCCGATCACCGCCACCACGGTCTTGGCGTGCGGCTTGCCCGCGATCCCAACCAGATTGCGCACGGTCGACGACGACGTGAAACACACCGCGTTGAAGCCGCCGGATTTGATCGCGTCGCGGATCTCAGCGGCTGGCGGAGCCGCGCGCACTGTGCGATAGGCGGTGACGTCGTCGATCTCCCAGCCGCGCTGACGAAGGCCTGCGGCGAGGGTCTCCGTGGCGATGTCCGCCCGCGGCAGAAGCACCCGATCGATGGGGTCAAGTACGTCGTCATAGGGCGGGAAGTCCGCGAGCAGGCCCTCGGACGACTGATCATCGGCGGGCACCAGTTCCGGAGTAATGCCGAAGGCGCGTACGGCGTTAGCGGTGGCCTCGCCCACGCAGGCGATCTTGACGCCGGCAAATGCTCGAGCGTCCAGCCCGAAGTCCTCGAACTTCTCCCGAACAGCTCGTACCGCGTTCGTCGAGGTGAAGACGATCCACTCGTACCGTCCGGTGACGAGGCCCTTGATGGCCCGCTCCATCTGCGTCGGAGTCCGCGGCGGCTCTACGGCGATCGTCGGTACCTCGATGGGCGCCGCGCCATGCATCCGCAACCGTTGGCTCATCGCTCCGGCCTGGTCCTTCGTCCGCGGGACGAGGACCTTCCACCCGTAAAGCGGACGAGCTTCCCACCAGCCGAGTTTCTCGCGCTGCGCCGCGGCCCGGCCGATGGCAACGACGACGGTGCCGGTCATGCCGGCCACCGCGAGCTCCAGCTCGCCCGCCGTGGCTGTCGCCGTGTGCTGGCCGGTGCCGGTCCCGTCGCTGGTCAGGGTGACCGGGGTGTCGGGCTTGAGCCCGCAGGACACGAGCTGCGCGCCGACATAGATGACCTGGTCAGCCGGCACGGTCAGCAGCAGAGTTCCCGGTGACCGGGCCAGCAGGTCGAAGTCGGCCGCCTCCATTTGCCGCAGGTCGGCCTCGGAGTGCACGAAACCGACTGGCACTCCGGCGTACGCGGCGGTGCCGGCGGCTATCGACAGACCCGGCACGATGTCGAACGGCACCACCGTTCGCGCGACGGCCAGCGCCTCGCGGACGGCATGGTCATCGATGAATACGTCCCCGGCCACCAAGCGCACGACGGAGGCGCCGGCCCGGGCTTCGGTCAGCATTGCCTTGGCCGTGTCCGCCGGGCTGGCCTCCAGGTCGCGGATCTCGGCCTGCGCGAGGGCGCGAATCTGGTCGGACACGGCCGAGTCGGCGTAGACGATCTCGGCGCGTTGCAGGGCGTCGACACCATGTACGGTCAGCAGGCCCGGGTCTCCGGGCCCGGTACCGACAAAAGTGACTCGGCCGGCGACCTTGCGGGCGCGGGTCATGATGCACTCCCCATCATCTTGTCTGCTCCTGAAGCGATCAGCTCGGCGGCCAGCCGCCTGCCCACGTCAGCGGAATCGGCTACCACTCCGGTGAGCGACCGCCGCACAGCATCACTACCATCGGCGGCGGTTACTACTGCTGTCAAAGTGAGCTCCGCTGGATTGTCGTGGATTTCCGCCAGCGCCCCGATCGGGGCTGAGCAACCGGCCTCGAGCGAGGACAGCAGGGCTCGTTCGGCCGTTATGCACGCCCGCGCGCCGGTGTCGTCGAACGCCGCGAGTACCTCTCGGGCGGCCAGGTCGTCCGCACGGCATTCGACCGCCAGCGCTCCTTGCGCGGGGGCTGGGACGAAGCGCGTCGGGTCGAGCATCTCGGTGATCGCGTCGAAGCGCCCCAGCCGACGCAGGCCGGCGACAGCCAGCACTACCGCATCGAGGTTCTCCCCGACGTGCGCGAGGCGGGTATCGACGTTGCCACGCACCGGGACGACGTACAGGTCCAAGCCGAGCGCGCGCAGCTGGGCGGCTCGTCGAGGCGACCCGGTGCCGACAAGAGCGCCCTTGGGCAGCTCGGCCAGCGTCAGCCTGTCTCGGGCGACGACAGCGTCTCGCGGATCCTCTCGAGGCGGGACGGCACCGATAACGATGCCCTCGGCCGGTACGACCGGCAGGTCTTTGGCCGAGTGCACGGCCAGGTCGATGTCGCCCGCGAGCAGCGCCTCCCGCAACGCGGAGACGAAGACGCCGGTTCCGCCGATGACCTCGATCGGTGCGGCCGTGCGGTCCCCCGCCGTGACGATCGGGATTACCTCGACCGGCGTACCCAATCCCGCGACGACGAGATCGGTCTGGGCGCGAGCGAGCGCGGAGCGCCGCGTGCCGACGCGAAGTACTCGGGTCACAGTCATGAGGCCGCTCCGGAGCGAGGACACAAGCGGACCGGAACGAAGGAGCGGCCGGGAAACACGGTCATTGGGGGCGCTCCGGGGCCGTCCGGACCGCCGCGACGGATTCCGGCGCGGCCGGGTCCAGATCGAAGAGCTCACGCAGCGCGGCAGCGTACTTATCCCCATCCGGTCGGGTGGCGAGCTCCTTGACTCGAACGGTGGGCGCATGCAGCACCTTCTCGACCGCCCGACGCACGGCACCGGCCACTTCGTCCCGGGTGGTCGGGTCGAGCGACGGTAACCGGCCGTCCAGCCGGAGCAGCTCGGCGTCGATGACCTGGTCGGCCTTGGACCGCAGCGCGGTGACGGTCGGCGCAACCGCCAACTGCTGCTGGGTCGCGAGATAACCTCCGAGCTCGGCGTCGACGATTGCGGCCGCCGCCTGCACTTCGCTCTCGCTGACAATCGCGCCGTCCTTGCGCACGGAATCGAGATCGATGTAGGTGACCTCGGGTCGGGCGGCGACGGCCGGGTCGACGTCTCGAGGTAGCGCAATATCCACGATCACGAGTGGGTGGCCGTCTCGCGGCGCGATCGATGATGCCGGAAGCACCAGGCCGGTGGCTCCGGTGGCGCTCACCACGAGGTCCGCGTTGGCGATCTCGGCCGGCAGATCATCCATGGCAACGGCCCGACCGCCCACGGAGTCAGCCAGCCGCCGGGCCCGCTCGGGCGAGCGGTTGGCCACCGCGAGATCAGCAGTCCCCTTGCGTCGAAGCGTGGCTGCCGCCAACGCGCCCATCGACCCAGCCCCGACGATCACCACCCGTCGGTTGTCGAGCGGACCCAGCACCGCCGCAGCGTCGTCGATCGCGACTGACATCACGGACGCTCCGGCGCGGTCAATACCGGTCTCGGTGTGCGCCCGCTTGCCCACGCGTAGCGACGTCTGGGCGAGGTCGTGGAGCACCGAGCCGACCGTCGACGCTTGCACCGCCGCGGCATAGGCGGAGCGGAGCTGGCCGAGGATCTGCGACTCGCCGACGACCATGGAGTCCAGCCCAGCGGCAACCGAGAACATGTGCCCGACGGCTGCTTCGGCGAAGTGCACATACAGATGCTCACCGAGGTCCGGAACGGTGAGGCCGGCGTGCCGAGCCAGCACGTTGCTGATCTCGGCCAGGGCCGGGTGGAACCGGGCGACGTCGGCGTAGACCTCGATCCGGTTGCACGTCGACAGGAGCAGCACTTCGCTGATCGCCGGTGCGGTGCGCATCTCGTCGAGCAGCTTGAGGACGTCGTCCGTGGACACGCTCGCGCTCTCGAGCACGGACACCGGTGCCGACTTGTAGGACAGGCCGACGACGAGAACGCTCATCGCCGACCACCCGCCTCGATGTGCGGCATCTCAGCGGCCTTGCGGTTCTCGTGGAACGAGAGAATCTGCAGTTCGGCGGCCAGGTCGACCTGCCGGACGTCGACGTGATCCGGCACGTTCAGCACGACTGGCGCGAAGTTGAGGATGCTTGTGACGCCGGCGTCGACCAGCCGGTCGCAGACCTCCTGCGCCACAGCAGCTGGGATGGCAAGGACCGCGATCGTGATGTTTTCTCGACGGACGACGCCTTCCAGATGCGCGACGTCTTGTACTACCAGTCCGCGAATCTTGGACCCGATGCGAGCCGGATCGGCGTCAAGCAGCGCGGCGATGCGGAAGCCGCGCGAGGCGAATCCCGAATACCCGGCGAGAGCCTGCCCGAGGTTGCCGACCCCGATCAGCGCAACCGACCGGTGCACGGTCAGCCCCAGGACTCGGGCAATCTCCTCGGTGAGCGTGATGACGTCGTATCCGACGCCGCGGATGCCGTAGGAACCCAGATAGGACAGGTCTTTGCGCAGCATTGCCGAGTTGACGCCCGCCGCCGCGGCCAGCTCGTCCGAGGACACCGTGACCGCCAGCCCGTCCCGGAACCCGCCCAGCACCCGGAAATAGGTCGCGAGGCGGGCCACCGTCGCGTCCGGAACGGCGCGACCCGTTCGGGCGTGGACCTCGGCCGCGTCCGCCACGTGACCATGCGGGGCGGGCGACGCGTGCCGCTGGACGGTCATTGGCTCCTCGATAGTGCCGGAAGCGCGCTATTGAGATACCCGATGCAGTGGCGCACAACCGGTGTGCTAGAAGCAGCTGGACGCCGGTAAAGGTACGCGCTTGTGAATGCTTTCCCAAATCGCTGTGCGATGTGCTATAGGGCGCTCTCAGCTATCGATCGGGCGGGCCCCGAGCCGGGCCTGGAGCAGATCCAGTGCATCGGTCTCAGGGTCAGCCGACGTCGGTGGCAGAGCCTCGAAATCCGTGTCGTCACGCGGGTCACGTTCGGCTATCACTGAGGGCGGCGATACTCCGGCCGGCCGGGCCGGGTCGACTCCGGCCGGCGGCGCGTCCAGTGTCTGGACCGTAATGCGCCAATCGCCTCCGACCTCGTCGCGCAACGCCGCCCGGACGACCTCCACGTTGCTGTCCTCGCTGATCATCCGGGCCAGGGTGGAGCTCGGCGCGGTCAGCGTGATCAGGTCACCGTCCACGCTCGCGACCTGGGCGTCGTGCAACAAGGCACGCGTGCGTTGCTTGCCACGTTTGACCGCGTCCAAGACCGCGGGCCAGAGCTGCCGGATAGCGACCGCGTCCATCGTCCGCGGCGCTGCATCGTTGCTCGACCGGGTCGGAACGGCGGCGGGGGGTGCCCCGTCCGCGGCCGGTGCCTGCAGGTCTGACCCAGTCGGCGGCTCCTTCGCCGCCGGCCTCTTGGCTGCGGACTCGGTCGGCGCCCCGCTCTGCGAGGCGGCCAGCCGGCGCTCCAGCCGTTCCACGCGTTGCAGCAGCGCGGCCGAGTCAGTCGTCGCGTCCGGCAGTTGCATCCGTGCGCACAGCAGCTCGAGGACCAATCGCGGTGACGTGGTACCGCGCAGCTCGATCAACGCGGTGTGCACGATCTCCGCGAACCGGGTCACTGTCGCTATGCCGAGGCGACCAGCCTGCTCCACCATCCGGGTGAGCTCGTCCTCTGGCGCGTCGAGCAAGCCCCGGTCGGCGGCGTCCGGTACCGCCGCCAGCACCAGCAGGTCCCGGAACCGGTCGAGCAGATCCACGGTGAATCGGCGCGGATCATGTCCGGCCTCGACCACGCGATCGACCGTGCCGTAGACCGCAGCCGCGTCGCCTGCGGCCAGAGCGTCGACCATGTCGTCGAGCAATGCGACATCCGTGACGCCCAGCAGACCAACCGTCCGCGCGTAGGTGATACCGGTCGGTCCGGCCCCGGCGATGAGCTGATCGAGCAGTGACAACGAGTCGCGCGCCGAGCCGCCGCCACCCCGAACGACCAGGGGCACGACTCCTGGCTCGACCGCGATGCCCTCGGCCACGCAGATGCGTTCCAGGTGCGCGCGCAGCACGCCGGGCGGGATGAGCCGAAACGGATAGTGGTGGGTCCGGGACCGGATCGTTGGAAGCACGCGGTCCGGCTCGGTCGTCGCGAACACAAAAACCAGGAACTCGGGCGGTTCCTCGATGAGCTTGAGCAGGGCATTGAAACCCTGCGGCGTCACCATATGGGCTTCATCGATGATGTAGACCTTGTAGCGGTCCCGCACTGGGGCGTAGAAGGCGCGCTCCCGCAGGTCGCGCGCGTCGTCCACGCCGCCGTGGCTGGCCGCATCGATCTCGATCACGTCGATCGAGCCCGGGCCGTTCGGGGCGAGCTCGACGCACGAGTCGCATACCCCACACGGCGTCGCCGTCGGCCCCTGGACACAATTCAGCGAGCGGGCCAGGATCCGGGCGCTGGAGGTTTTGCCGCAGCCTCGCGGGCCGGAGAACAGGTAGGCGTGGTTGATCCGGCCGGAGTCGAGCGCCTGCATCAACGGGGCGGTGACATGATCTTGGCCGATGACCTCCGCGAAGGTGGCGGACCGGTATTTCCGGTACAACGCCACGGTCGGTCCAGCCACGCTGTCGACCTTACTGACCGCGCACTGAGGACGCAGGGACCCCCCGCGCACCCGCCAGAGCCTGCTTATCCTTGCTGCCTTCCGGCCCTGGGGAGGTTCGCAGGGTGAGCGCCACACGAGGGGTCGGCGTCCGATCGTACGCGGGCCGGCCCGACTCGGGCGAGCGCGGACCATCGGCTCGACCTGCCTCAGGCGGCCCCGTATCCTCCCCAGCGGAGGATTCGCCTAGTGGCCTATGGCGCTCGCTTGGAAAGCGAGTTGGGGGCAACCCCTCGCGGGTTCAAATCCCGCATCCTCCGCAGTCCACCGGAGCCGCAGCGCTGCGGCCGTGCACCTTGCTTCCCATTGCTCACGACGACCGGGCGATCACCGTATGTGCCCCGTGCCGACGACATGCTCGGATGCCTAGTAGCTGGACCCGCCCCGATCCGGCGCGTCTACACCACCACGGACACGCCCGGCGATACCAAATCGGCGATCCGCCGGCGTGCTTCAGGCGATGAAGGCCGAGTAGTCCTTCAACGTGACGGCGTTCGCGGCATCGGCGATGCGGTCGGTCGTGCTGTCGATCACGGATTCGATCATGCTGCCGGACAATTCGGCCGGGGTATCCGGCGCTCCAGACGTCATGAAGCTCGCGGACTGCCGGCCCAGTTCTTGATTCATGCTGACGAATGGCCGCATCACCCGGTGGTACTCGGCGAACGCGGCTTGACGATCATCGCGCCTGGCCGCCAACTCCCCGGCAAGCACATACGCGCCGATGAGCGCCAGGCTCGAGCCTTGGCCCGACATGGGTGAAGCGCAATATGCGGCATCTCCGACGAGAGCGACACGATCTCGCGTCCACTCCGACATGTCGATCTGAGCCGCAGTGTCGAAGTACCAATCGGTCGCCGCAGGCATGAGCTCGAGGAGCCGAGGGACCTCCCACTGAATTCCTTCGTAGACCGTTCTGAGCGCATGCTCCTGCTGATCTCGATCTCGCAGATCGATTTGGGATGTGCTCCCGACGTCGTTTAACGGCAACGATCCGCACGACCGTCGCCGAAGCAGCCCTAGACCAAGAGGTCCGGCCGGCTCATTCGTTAAGGAAAGTGTCTACGTCTGCGGCGAATTCGGTGTGGTGCTGGAAGAGGAATCCGTGGGCCGAGTCCGGGTAGATCTTGACTTTGGCGTGCGGGATGAGGCCGGCGAGGAGGTAGGAGAAATGCGGCAGGATCATGGGGTCGCTGTCGCCGTTGGCAATGAAGACCGGAACCTTGATCGCGCGCACCCGCTGTAAGAGTGGGTGATGCGGGACGCCCCAATTGCACACGGCGTCGTACTGAGCCAACCGCGTTTCCCAGGTCGTCGGCTTGTCCCGGTCGGTGGTGCGGGAGCGCATCCGGCCAAGTGACTGCTTTCCTGCCGCTTGGCTGGTTGGTGACGGTGCGTAGAAGACCCTCAATACTCCTTCGGGATTCGGCACCGGGGAACCCACCGCCTCGATCACGTCGGGGGCCCAGCCATGCATGTCCTCCGCGCCCTGCGGGGCGGATGAAGCCAGTACCAGCCTGCGCACTGCCGCGGGCCGGGACAGCGCGACTTGTTGGGCGACAAAGCTGCCTATCGAGAATCCGAGCAGATCCGCCTGACCGACGTCCATCGCGTCGAGGAAGGCAGTGGCGTCCCGCGCCATCGCCGCGATCGTTGCGGGCGTCCTCCCGGTGGTCGCGCCGACTCCGGCATTGTCGAACGTGATGACACGCCTGGTCGCCGCGAGTGCATCGATCAGCGCTGGGTCCCAGTTGTCGAGGTTCCCCCGGAAGTGCTGAAACAGAACCACTGGCGTGGCACCTTCGCCAGTCTCGCGACACGCGTACTCAATGCCGTTGGCGGCGCTGACCAACCGCGTCGGCGAATCGGCGAAGGTTGCCGGCATGATTCCTCCCGTATTCGTCCGACGTTCGCCCTCGTCATGACCGTACCCGGCAGCACCGTCGAAAGAAGTCCGCGTTGCGCGGGCTGATCCAGTCTCGGGAACGCCGGTCGGCGTGGATCACGGATCGAGATATTCGGGGTCGTTCTCGACGTCCCAGAGCCGAAGGTCGCCGATCGGTGTGACCTCAGGTGAAAGCTCCCGGCATGCGTGGGCGGGCATGCTCAAGCTGCGCGCAACCTCGAGTACCTCTCCGGGAGCGAGTACCTCCCACGGCGACGCCGCCGCCTGGTTCGTGATCTCCTCGGCCTCGGCCACGACCGCTCGGCCGGCTTCAGTGGCTTTGCCATCGGCGTCCAGTAGCTCCCGGTGTACGAGCCTGGCTGTCGCCGCCAGCCAGTCCTCATCTGACCACCCTCGGGCCGGCTGGTGGACAGCGCGATCCCAGCCCAGTCCACACCGCAGCACCACGATGTCGGCCCCGGTCGCGCCAACCGCGACGAGCGCGGCCACGTGTCCGTCCCCGCGGTGCTCGCGCAGCGACGTGCAGGCCTGCCATAGCCGGGCATGGGGATCGTGCGGCTCCGGCAGCGCCAGATTCGCCGCACCAAGGGCGTGACCAGCTGGTTTGTGCGCCGCCACGATCGGCGCGAGCAGGTCGGCGAGCCGAGCCGCTTCCCGCGCATCGACAACGCCGGCGAGCACGGCCGCGGCGCCCCGGCTACGGGCCGCCAGCGCGTCCGCCGGGCTGACGAGATCCCAGACCGCGGGCAACGCACGCTCGACCATCGATGGAGCAAACGAATTGAACAGTCCGACGACCGGAGCCGGGTCGATCGCGCCCAACGGCGCCGCTCGTCCGGCGAAGTATCCGCGCCAGAAGCCCCGCAGCCCGGCCTGTTCGAACTCAGCCCGGGCCTCAGCGGCAAAATACGTGATGGCGTGGATTGGCTCATAGAGGGTCCACATCGCGCGAGCGAGCGTCGTGGGCTGCATAGAACGTTCTTAGCGCACGACCAGCCTGAGGTCGTCGATTTCGACTTTCCGGGGAGGTGGGCATGGCCGCGGTATGGGACGCGATCAAGCACTGGCTCGCCACGACCGGATCGATGACGTGGCAGATCACCTGGTCGCTCATTCTGGGATTCACCTTGTCGGCGATCATCGAATCGCTGGTTCGGAAATCGACGATCTCCCGGCTGCTTCCCGATGATCGTCCGCGCAGTCTGGTTACCGCCGCGGGATTGGGCGCGGCGTCGTCCTCGTGCTCCTACGCGGCCGTCGCCTTGGCCAGGTCGCTGGTCCGCAAGGGCGCTGATTTCACCGCTGCTATGGCGTTCACCATCGCGAGTACGAACCTCGTCATCGAGTTAGGGCTGATTCTGGCGCTCTTACTCGGCTGGCAGTTCACCCTCGCCGAATTTGTCGGCGGTCCATTGATGATCCTGTTCGTGGCGCTGCTGTTTCGGCGTTTCCTCACTCCGGGCATTCGCGAGACGGCGCTGCGCCAAGCTGACCGCGGGCTGGCCGGATCCATGGAGGGTCATGCCGCGATGGACATGAGCGTCGGGGGTTCCGGCAGCTTTCTCCGACGCCTGGTCAGCCCAGTGGGCTTTACGTCGGTGAGCCACAACTTCGTGATGGCGTGGGCTGCCATAATTCGTGACCTCGTGATCGGTCTCTTTCTGGCCGGAGCGGCGGCAGCGTGGATTCCTGACTCGTTCTGGCAAGCGCTGTTCTTCACGGACCATCCAGCGGCGGCCAAGATTTGGGGCCCGTTGATCGGGCCTCTGGTGGCTGTCGCATCCTTCGTCTGCTCGATCGGCAACGTGCCACTTGCGGCCGTGCTCTGGAACGGCGGCATCTCGTTCGGCGGAGTCGTGTCGTTCATCTTCGCTGATTTGATCATCATTCCGATCGTGCACATCTACCGGCGCTACTACGCGCGTCGCGCGGCCTGGCTGATTACCTGGACGTTCTACGTGAGCATGGTCGCGGCCGGCTACGCCATCGAGCTGATCTTCCAAGCGCTCGGTCTCGTGCCCGAAGGTCCACGGCACGCAAACGTCGGCGAGACCTCGATTCACTGGAACTACACGAGCGTCCTCAACATCATCTTCCTCGCCCTCGCCGCGCTCCTGCTGTGGCGCTTCTTCACCACCGGCGGCCGGACCATGTTGTCGATGATGGGCGGCGGCCCCGACGACCGGTCGGTCTCTCGTCGCATTCCGAAGCCGGACGCAGGGCCCGGACCGGGTCACGTACCCGGACCGGCCTCGACCTGATCGCATCAGGTGACAGCCATCGCAGAGCGCGACCGCGCCGTTACCCGGGGGGTTCCGAAAAGGTTTTGATGTCGCTAGCGTCGGGCTCCGCACGGCTTTTCCCTAACGCACGCTTTGGGGGCGTGCGTCTGAGTCTCCCCGAGGAGCCCGCATGGACCGCCGATCGCGAACATCCGCCAACCCGCCGAGCAGAGGCCGCCGCAGGCTCTGGACCCTGCTCGCCGCCGGGGTCCTCATTGCCGCCGGCGCTGTACCACTCACGCTGGGCAGTCTGGCGCAGGCCGACCCGAGCTCCGGTTCGAACAGCAACCGGCCGGTCCACGACGTCCTCACGAACCTGTTCGAGTGGAACTGGCCGTCAGTGGCGAACGAATGCACTACCGTGCTCGGCCCGAAGGGATACGGCGGGGTGCAGGTGGCGCCACCGCAGGACTCCGTCAAACGGACCCAACTCGGCAACGGGAGCGACACGATCCTGCACCCGTGGTGGGAGGTCTACCAGCCGGTGGACTACAACCTCACCAGCCGCATGGGCACCGAGGACCAGTTCAAGGCCATGGTCGCCACGTGTCGCAAAGCCGGAGTGAAGGTCTACGTCGACGCGGTCATCAACCACATGACGGGGCAGGGCAATCTGTCCTACGGCGGCGTCAGCTACACCCCGTACCACTACCCCGACTACACACCTGCGAACTTCCACGTCCCGGCCGGCGAGTGCCCGTCCTCCGACGGCGGGATCCAGGACTTCAATAACCTGCTGCAGGTCTTCCACTGCAACCTGCTCGGGCTCGAGGATCTCCGCACCCAGACCGACTACGTGGAGACGAAGCTGGCCGGCTACCTGAACAAGCTCATCGGCTACGGCGTCTCCGGATTCCGGGTGGACGCGGCCAAGCACATCGGCCAGGAGGACCTCGGCGCGATCTACGCCCGACTGCACAACACGCTCGACGGTCAGCGGCCGTACTGGGTACTCGAGGACTTCGGCGGAAGTCCCGGCCTGCTCTCCCCGCAGGCGTTCACAACGGCCGGCTCGGTGCTGGGTCTGGACGGGGTCAAGCAACTGCGTGACGCGTTCAAGAGCTACCCGGCCGACCACGTCGGCAGCATTGCGACGCTGCGAGCCTACGGCGAGGAGTCCGGCCTGACCCCGAGCAGCAAGACGCTGGTGTTCGTGCAGAACCATGACACCGAGCGCAACGGCGACGCGCTGAACTACAAGGACGGCGCGCGGAACATCCTGGCCAACGAATACATCCTCGCGTACGGCTACGGCACCCCGCAGGTGTACGCCGGCTTCGCGTTCGGCGCGGACACCAACCAATCGCCACCATCGACCCCCGATGGACAGATCACGAATACCGACTGCTCGGGTGCCAACCCGACCTGGATCTGCATCGACCGGGACCAGGCTGTGGCCAACATGGTGAGCTGGCACAACTTCGTCGGTGCCGCTCCGATCGCGAACTGGTGGGACGACCAGGCGAACCTGATCGCCTTCAGCCGCGGCAACAAGGGCTGGATCACGATCAACAACGGCCCGGCGGCGCAGACGCGCTCGTTCAGCACCGGGCTGCCCCGCGGCGTGTACTGCGACATCATCAGCAGCGCCAGCTTCAGCAACGGCAACTGCTCGGGCACCAGCGTGACCGTCGACCGGCACGGCATGGCGACGGTGACCGTCCCATCCCTGGGCTCGGTGGCAATCTTCCGCGGCAGCAAGATCAGTTAATCGCGGCGGCTCTCGGCTCGGCCGTCCGGCATCTTGTCGGGCGGCCGGGCCGCATCCGCCGGCGGATATCCGCCCGGGCGAGGCGGCAAGCTGCAGCGTCACGCGCACGCATGGGACGGGTGAGCATTCCTGATCACCT
>Ga0207693_10003229_pt1 | contig 13993 bp, 15 predicted proteins | sample LARL81metaG_FD_184347 | JGI IMG/M metagenome (GOLD analysis project Ga0207693, IMG submission 184347) | Corn, switchgrass and miscanthus rhizosphere microbial communities from Kellogg Biological Station, Michigan, USA - LAR L8-1 metaG... | ecosystem: Host-associated > Plants > Roots >...
AAGCTCGTCTCCCAGGCGGAGGCGGTGCTGCCCGTCAACAGCGCGGCGGTCTTCTACGCGAGCAACGTCTTCGAGGGCATCCGGGCCTACTGGAACGAGAAGGATGGCGAGCTCTACGCTTTCCGGCTCGCCGAGCACTTCGCGCGCTTCCGGGAGTCCATGAAGATGATGCGCTTCACCATCCCCTATCAGGATCTGGACCTGTACGACGCGGTCCGGGAGGTGCTGCGCGGCAACGAGGCGCGCGAGGACATCCACATGCACCTCGTCGGCTATGTGGGGGGGGCGGGGCTCGAGGCCACCTCCCCCACCGGCCTCTATATCAACCCCCGGCGCCGGCCGCGTATCGGCGACGGCAATGGGCTCAAGGTGTGCGTCACCTCGTGGCAGCGCACCAACGACAATGCCATCCCGATCCGCGTCAAGTGCGGGGCCAACTACCAGAACGGCCGGCTCGCCGGGCTCCAGGCTAAGGCCGACGGCTACGATTCGCCGATCTTCCTCAACCGCCAGGGCACGGTGGCCGAAGGGTCGGGAGCCACGTTCTTCATGGTCCGCAAGGGCAAGCTCGTCACGCCGCCCGTGACGAGCGACATCCTGGAGTCCATCACGCGCTCCACCCTGATCGAATCGCTCTGCCCCGCCCTCGGCATGGACGTGGTGGAGCGGGACATCGCGCGCACCGAGCTCTACGTGGCGGACGAGGCGTTCTTCTGCGGCAGCGGGTACGAGATCACACCGATCCTCTCGATCGACCGATTCCCCCTGGGCGACGGGAAGATCGGCCCGGTGACCCAGCGGCTCTACAACGCCTACATGGCCGTGGTGCGCGGCGTGGACCAGCGCTTCCCGGAGTGGCGCACGCCGGTCTACCGGCCCGTTACCGTGTAACGCGCCGGCGGGCGGACGCGATTTCCCGCTGGACACCCTCCACCCCGGGAAAATCGCGGCCCGCCCGCCGGTACCAGTAGCGCGCGTTGTCGAGATCTCCCTCCAGCGTATGCACGATGCCATGCAGCCAGGCCGCGAGGTTCGACTTGTCTCCCTGCACGATCTCGTGGGCGGGCTGCCACTCGCCCTTCTCGAGAAAGTCGACCGCCTTCACCAGCGGGCTACCGGACTCAGGAGCGGGCTCTTGGGTTTCCATGCGCCGATAATACGCCGTCCATTCGCCCGCCGCGCGCCGGAGCGAGGCGAGATCCCGGACGACAGGAGTAGAATGCCCGAGCGCAGGTTCGAGACGACCCGTTGGCCCGGGAGGCCGAGATGAGCAGGGTCTGGGAAGTGATGAAGCACGAGTTCCACGAAGTCCTCCCCCCCACCATCTTCTTCCTCGTCGCCTTTCATATCGTCATCCTGGACAGGATCCTGCTGCTCCGCCAGTACGGCCTCCCGCTCTCCTCGGTGGCGGGGGCCACGGTGGCCGCGCTCCTCGTCGCGAAGATCGTGCTCATCACGGACAAGTTCCCGTTCGTCAACCGCTTTCCGGACAAGCCGCTGATCTACAACGTGGTGTGGAAGACGGCCATTTATGTGGCCGCATCTCTGCTCGTCCACTATCTCGAGCACCTCATTCCCGCCTGGTGGCGCATGGGCGCTTTCCTCCCGGCCGCCCGTCACCTCTGGGGGGAGATCGTGTGGCCCCACTTCTGGGCGATCCAGCTCTGGCTCATCGTGCTGATATTCATCTACTGCTCATCGCGCGAGCTCGTCCGCGCCGTCGGCCGCAAGCAGGTCCAGATGATGTTCTTCGGCTCGCCCCGGACCTCGCGCCCGTGAGGAATCCGTAGCCATGACCATCACCACCCCCGCCACGCTCCACACGCCGCTGTGCGATCTACTCGGCATTCGCTACCCTATCTGTCAGGCGGGCATGGGCTGGGTCGCCCGCTCCTCCCTCGCCGCCGCGGTCTCCGCCGCGGGTGGGCTCGGCGTCATCGCCGCCGCCCACGGAACCCCCGAGCATCTCCGGAACGAGATCCGCCGGGTGCGGGACCTCACCGACCAGCCCTTCGGGGTCGACGTGCTCTTCGCCACCATCCGCGCCGCGGGCGACGAGGTGGAGCAATTCACCGACCAGGTCAAAGGATGGATCGACGTCACCCTCGAGGAGCGCGTGCCCGTGCTCATCGCCGGCCTCGGCAATCCAGGACCCGTCACGGCCCAGGCCCACCAGCTCGGCATGAAGGTCATGGCGCTCTGCGGGAACGTGAAGCAGTCGCGCGACCACGCGCAGAACGGGGTGGACGTGGTGATCGCCCAGGGCCACGAGGCGGGCGGCCACACCGGCCGCATCGGCGGCATGGTGCTCATCCCCGCCGTGGTGGATGCGGTGAGCCCGACGCCGGTGGTGGCGGCGGGGGGCATCGCCGACGGGCGCGGAGTGGCCGCCGCCCTCGCCCTCGGCGCGGTAGGCGTCTGGATGGGCACGCGTTTCATCGCCACCCACGAGGCCTATGGCCACGACAACTACAAGAAGAAGATCGTGGCCATCGACGAGGAAGGCACGGTCGTGCATCGCGGTGCCACGGGCAAGCCGTGCCGGGCCATCCGCAACGACTTCACGCGAGAGTGGGAGAAGCGCACGGCGGACATCCTCCCCTTCCCGCTCCAGGCCCAGCGCGTGGGATTTCCCGCGGCCATCCGGGCCCGCGAGGACGGCGACGTCGAGAACGGCCATGCCGCGTGCGGCCAGAGCGCGGGGCTCATCCAGGACATCCTGCCCGCGCGCGACGTGATCGAGCGTCTCGTTGCTGAAGCCGAGGCCGCCCTCGCCCGGCGTCCCATCCAACCCTGAGCGACGAGGAGATACCGTGACCGAGGACCAGAGCGTCGAGACGGAAGCAACGGAGCTTCTGCGCACCCTCATCCGCAACGCCTGCGTGAACGACGGCACGCCGGCGTCCGGCCACGAGGAGCGCAACGCCGACGCCCTCGAGGCCTATCTCGCCGGCTCCGGGCTTTCCTTCGAGCGCTACACCGCCGCGCCGGGCCGGGTGAGCCTGATCACGCGCATCCAGGGCAGCGATCCCAAGGCGCCCACCCTCATGCTCATGGGCCATACGGACGTGGTGCCCGCCAATCCCTCCGGGTGGAAGCACGATCCCTTCGCCGCGGAGCTGGAGGACGGCATCGTGTGGGGTCGCGGGGCGACCGACATGCTCAACATCACGGCCACCATGGCAGTGGCCACGCGGCGCCTCGCCAAGAGCGGCTTCCGCCCGCGCGGTACCCTGATCTACCTCGGCGTGGCCGACGAGGAAGCGGGAAGCGTCTACGGCGCGAGCTATCTGACCCGCGAGAAGCTCGATGCCGTCAAGGCCGACTACGTGATCACGGAAAGCGGCGGCGTGCCCATTCCCGCGCGCTCGGGCATCAAGCTCCCCGTGACCGTCGGCGAGAAGGGCGTCAACTGGCGGCGGCTCGTCATCAAGGGCACGCCGGGGCACGGGTCCATGCCCTTCCGCACCGACAATGCCCTCGTCACCGCGGCGGAGGTCGTGCGCCGCGTCGCCGTCTATCAACCCAAGGCCAAGATCCTCGACGAGTGGCGGCGCTACGTGGCCGAGCTCGAGCTGGCGCCCGAGCTGGAGGCGGCGCTCACCGATCCCGATCGTGTGTTCCAGGCCGTGGGCCACCTCGAGCCGCTGGGGTTCGCCCGCCTCGCCCACGCGTGCACCCACACCACGTTCTCGCCGAACGTCGTGCACGGCGGGTCGAAGATCAACGTCATCCCCGACCGCATCGCCATCGACGTGGATGTCCGCGCGCTGCCCGGAGTCACACCTCTCGACGTGGACGCCATGCTCAAGGAAGCGGTGGGCGATCTCGCCTCGCAGGTCGAGATCGAGGCTCCCCGCGGCCAGGAAGGCTCGTGCACCTCGATGGACACGCCGCTCGTCGACGCCCTCCGCCGCGTGACCCAGGCGCTGGTCCCGGGCAGCAAGATCATTCCCCGGCTCACCGGGGGCGCCACCGACGCGCGCTACTTCCGCTGGAAGGGCATCCCCTCCTACGGCTTCGGGCTCAGCTCGCGGCGCATTCCGTACACCGAATACCCGCTCATGTTCCACGGCAACAACGAGCGGATCGACACGGAGAGCCTGCGCCTGTCCGCCACCATGTGGGAAGCGCTCTGCCGAGACTTTCTCGGCTGATGGCCGCGGCATCGCCGGGGCCGCTCGAGGGCCGCGTGGCCGTGATCACGGGCGGAGGCCGCGGCATCGGCCGGGGCATCGCCCTTCGCCTCGCGCGCGCGGGCGCCCACTGCGTCATCACCTATCGGCGAAGCGCCGATGTTGCGGCCTCCGTCGTGGCCGAGATCGAGCGCGAAGGGGTCAAGGGCCTCGCCCTGCCCCTCGAGCTGGCCGAGCCGGCCCAGGTGCCCGCGATCTTCGAGCGCATCGGTGAAGTCTTCGGCCGCGTGGACATCCTGATCGCGAATGCCGCGGCCACCGCCTTCCGCCCCCTCGCGGACCAGAAGGAGCACAATGTCCGCCGCACCTTCGCGATCACCGTGGACTCCTTCATCGCGGCCGTCCAGGGAGCGCTGCCCCTCATGCGCGGCCGCCCCGGGCGCGTGGTGGTCATTTCCGGCATCGACTCCTTCCAGGCCATGCCCGGCCACGGCCTGCTCGGGGGAGCCAAGGCGGCGGCGGAAAGCCTCGTCCGGGCCTTCGCCCTCGAGCTGGGGCCCGAAGGCATCACCGTCAACGGCGTCAATCCCGGCATGATCGCCACCGATTCCTCGCGGCTCTATGTCGAGGCCGGGCTTGGCCGCGACTGGGAGGCCGCCATGGCCGAGGTGACGGCGGCCACCCCCGTGCGCCGGATCGGTACGGTCGACGATGTCGCCGACTGCGTCGCCTGGATGGTCTCTGACGGTGCGGGGTTCCTCACCGGCCAGATCATCGTCCTGGACGGCGGCCTTACCATCGTCTCGCCCCTGGCCGGCCTCGAGGATCCCTCCAAAAGGGCTGAATTCAGGCCCAAAAACCCGCTCCGCGAGCCAATTTGACGAGAATGCCGAGGTCGGCTCATACTCTCCCCATCGTGGCGACGTCCCCCACTACACCAGGCATAGTCCAGCGGCTGGGGCAAATATTGCTCAAAGCCCGCGTCCTCACCCAGGACGTCCTCCTCGACGCGCTCCACCAATCCAAGACGAATCGGGAAAAGCTGGGCGAGACGCTGGTCGCCATGGGCGCGGCCTCTCCGGAAGACGTGCTGCGGGCGCTCGCGCTGCAGAGCGGGCTGCCGTTCATGGCCGCGGAAGAGCTGCCGAGCGCACCGCCCATCATCAAGAATCTCTCTCCCAAGTACCTGCGGCAGTACGTGTCCTGCCCCATCGCCCTCGATGGCTCCACGGTGACGGTGGCCACGGCCGATCCCGCCAATCCGCTTCTTCTCGATGACCTGCGGCAGACGCTCGGCGGCAACATCGCCCTCTGCGTCGCGCCCGCCCCTGCGATCCTCGAGGCGATCGAGCGGGCCTACGGCGCGTCGACTCCCCTTCAAAAAATCGTGGAAGGTATCGGCTCCGGCGAGGCTGGTGAGCCCGAGGAAGACATCAATCACCTTCGCGACATGGCCTTCGAGGCGCCCGTGGTCCGGCTCGTCAATCTTCTGATCGAGGAAGCGGTGGCCTCCGAGGCGTCGGACATCCACGTCGAGCCATTCGAGGAGCAGCTGCGCGTTCGCTACCGCGTGGACGGCATCCTCTACGACCGGGAGTCGCCCCCGCGCAAGCTCCGGGCCGCCCTCACGTCGCGCATCAAGCTCATGGCGGAGATGAACATCGCGGAGCGCCGGCTGCCCCAGGACGGACGCATCCGCGTGACAGCGGGCGGGCGCCGGGTGGACATCCGCGTCTCGACCGTGCCCACCGTGCACGGCGAGTCACTGGTCATGCGCCTCCTCGATCGCTCGTCCGTCTTCCTGCCCTTCAACCGGCTCGGCTTTTCGCCGCCGGTGTCCGAGAGCTACGACGCGCTGATCCGCCGGCCCCACGGCATCCTGCTCGTGACGGGACCGACGGGATCGGGTAAGACCACTACCCTCTACGCCGCCCTCGACAAGATCAACTCGCCCGACAAGAAGATCATCACCATCGAGGATCCCGTCGAGTACCAGCTGGCGGGAGTGAACCAGATACCCGTGCACTCGAACATCGGGCTCTCCTTCGCGGCGGGCCTGCGCCACATCGTGCGCCAGGACCCCGACGTCATCATGGTGGGTGAGATCCGCGATCTGGAGACGGCGGAGATCTCGATCCAGGCCGCCCTCACCGGCCACCTCGTCATGTCGACCCTCCACACCAACGATGCGCCCGGCGCCATCGCGCGACTCCAGGACATGGGAGCCGAGCCGTATCTCGTGGCCTCGGTGCTCAACGGCGTGCTGGCCCAGCGCCTCGTCCGGCGGGTGTGCGCCACCTGTCGCGCGCCCTACGAGCCGGAGGCGCGTGATCTTCTTGCCATCGGCATCGCGGATGCCACCGGCGTGGAGTTGTTCCGCGGCAAAGGCTGCGAAGATTGTCGCGGCACCGGCTTTCGCGGTCGCGTCGGGATCTACGAGCTCTTCGTGATCACCGAGGAAGCACGGAGCCTCATTCTCGCCAAGCGGCCCACCGGGGAGATCCGCCGTCACGCCATCGAACGGGGCATGATCACCCTTCGCGATGACGGCTGGGCCAAGGCTCGTGCTGGCATCACCACCGTCGAGGAAATTCTGAGAGTGACCCAGGAAGACAGCTAGCCCCGCGCAGTACGCCTCAGGGGAACCCAATTTGCCGCGGATCCGACTCACCTGTTGCTCGCCCCGCCTGGAAGTTCTTGAAATTGCAGGCCCCTCCATTGCTGATCCCCTGCGCTCGCTCTAGAGTCCGGCGCCCGCGAAACTTGACGGGCCTCCGGGCCCTCGGGCACTATCAGACGCAGAGAGGAGGGAGCATGAGCCTCCTCCTCTCCACACCTGAAAGGCGGGACCGTGCCGTACTTCGCCTACAAGGCAGCCGACCAGCGGGGCCAAACCATCGACGGCGTCATGGAGGCGAGCGACGCGCGCAGCGTCGTCGAGCGCCTCCAGCGCGACGCGTACTTTCCCATACAGGTCGCACCCCAGCGCGAGCGCCTCATCCTGTCGAGCCTCGCCCGCGGGGGCTTCGGTTCGCGCGGCGTTCGCGGGCGCGATCTCGTGGCCTACACCCAGCAGCTCGCGACATTGCTCGAGGCGGGCCTTCCTCTCGATCGCGCTCTCGCCATCCAGGAGGGGCTGGCGGCAAGCCCCCGGCTCCGCACCATCACCAGCGACGTGCTCAAGAGCGTCCGCGCGGGGACTTCGCTGGGCGAGGCGCTCGGCAAGCACCATCCGCGTCCCTTCTCACGCCTCTACGTGAACATGATCAGGGCGGGAGAGCGCGGCGGCTTCCTCGAGCAAACGCTCCGGCGCCTCGCCGAGTTCCTCGAGGAGGCGCAGGAGTTCCGCGACACTCTGGTCTCCGCCCTCATCTATCCAACCCTTCTCGCCGGGGTGGGGACCGCGGCCGTCATTTTCCTCATGACCTTCGTCATCCCCCGCTTCGCCGACATCTTCCGTGACCTTGGCAGCACCATCCCCCTCCCCACCCAGATCCTGCTCTCCGCCAGCGCATGGCTCAGGCACTACTGGTGGGCGGTGGGAGGCGGGGTGCTTGCGGTAGCCCTCGCCACTCGGGTGTGGGTCGCCAAGCCCGCGGGGCGGCTTCAGGCCGATCGCATCATCCTGAAGCTGCCGGTGCTGGGTCCGATCGCGCTACAGACCGAGGTGGCACGCTTCGCCCGCATCACCGGCACCCTCCTTCGCAGCGGCGTACCGATGCTGCCCGCCCTCGCCGTGGTCAGGGACATGATGGGCAATCAGGTGCTTGCCCGCGCCCTGGATTCGCTGGGCGAGGGTGTCAGAAGCGGGGTAGGCCTGTCCAAGCCCATGACGGATACAGGCGTCTTCCCGCCTTTGGCCGTTCATATGGTCAAGGTCGGGGAGGAGACGGGGCGCCTCGACGAGATGCTCCTCAAGGTGGGGGCCACCTTCGAGACCGACACCCGGAAGAGCCTTAAGCGGCTTATTGCCCTGGTCGAGCCCTGCATCATCCTGGGAATGGGCCTTGTGGTGGGCTTCATCGTGGTGGCCATGCTCCTGGCCATCCTTTCGATCACTGATATCCCGATTTGACGCGGGTTTATTTTGACGAGGAGCGGGGTCAAAGGCAATAATCGAAGAGCATGAGCCATCCGCGAGGCATGGGTCGAGGCTTGAGGTCCAGCCTCAGGTTGATCGCTGGCTCCCGCGGCTTCTCGCTGATCGAGCTGCTCGTCGTCATCATCATTCTCGGCCTGCTGGCCGGCTTGGTGGGGCCGCGGCTCTTCGGCCGCGTGGGCCAGTCCAAGACGGCGGCGGCCCGGGCCCAGATCGAGCTGTTCGGCGCCGCCCTGGATCAATACCGGCTCGATGTCGGGTCCTATCCGGCCTCGGGTGCCGGGCTTGACGCACTCGTGAAGAATCCCAGCGCGCCCAACTGGAACGGGCCCTATCTCAAGAAAAACGTCGTACCTGTCGATCCATGGGGAAAGCCCTATCAGTACAAGTGCTGCCCGGGCGATCACGGGGATTACGACATCTGGACCTTCGGCGCTGACGGCGCTCCGGGGGGCGACGGCGAGAACGCGGATGTCACGTCGTGGACCGTAGCCAAGTGATCGAAGGCCACGTGATCCAAGGGAAACCCCAGGGGTTCACCCTGATCGAGCTGGTCGTCACGCTCTTCGTCCTGGCCGTGGCCGCGGGCGTGGTCTCCCCCTCGGTGGTGAGCGGGGTGGGAGCACTTCGGGCGCGCAGCGAGACGGCCGGCATCGCCACGTTTCTTCGTGCGGCCCGCGAGCAGGCCGTGACCCACAATCGGACCTACGAGGTGAGAGTGAAGAGCGAGGAGGGCATCGTCGAGCTGCGAGCGGGCAACACGGTGCCGGCCACCCGCCGGCTCGCCTCCGGCCTGCGCGTGACCGCCGATCCTCCGGCCGCGCAGGTCATCACCTTCCTGCCCCAGGGGCGGTCGAGCGGGTCGCGCCTGCACGTGGAAATGGGCGGTCGCGGCTATCTCATCACCGTGGATCCCCTCACCGGCCGCGTGGCCACCCGGCGGGCCGACCGGTGAGCCGGCGCGGGAACGGGGGATTCACCCTGCTCGAGGTGCTGGTGGCCATGGTCATCCTGAGTGTGGCCGTGGTCACCCTCATCCAGCTCTCCTCCCAGGGCCTGAGGCTCCTCCGCGTATCGGGAGAGCATCAGGACGCCGTGATGCTCGCGGACCGCCTTGCCCGCTCCGCCGACGTGAGCGGCGAGCGCGTGGACACCGGACACGAGGGCGCGTTCGAATGGGAGCGTCGCACGCGGCTCGTGGTCGTTCCCGCCGACCTCGCCCCTCCCGGTACAGACGCCCCGCGCCTCCTTGCTCTGTCGGTGGCGGTGAAGTGGGGAAGCGGGCGCTCCGTGGAAGTTTCCACGCTTCGTCTCGCCCAGAGCGCGGGGACGACGCCGTGACGCGCGGGCAACGGGGCTTCACTCTCATGGAAGTGGTGATCGCTCTCACCATCGTGGCCACGCTGCTCGTCATCTCATTCGCGGGGCTTCGCGTGGGACTGGCCGCGTGGCAGCGCGGCGACGAACGCGGCCAGGTGCTCGAGCGCTCGCGGAGCGTCAACCAGATCATCACGCGGACTCTGGCCTCCGCCTTTCCCTATCAGACGGCGGCCATCGGACGCGAGACGGCGAAGCTCCTCTTCGAAGGCACGGCGGATCGCGTGGCCTTCGTCACCTCGACCCCTCCCTTTCCCGGCCCCGAGCCCATCGCCTTCACCGCCGTCACCCTGGGGCTGTCGAAGGGGGCGGCTCCCGGGCTCGCCCTCACCCAGAAGGCGCTGCCGAACGAGAAGCCCTTCGATCCCGCTCTCACCCCGGCCTTCGTGGACGGGGTGGTGACGGGTGTCCGCTTCCGCTATCTCAAGGATTCGAAGGGGCAATGGACGGATGAGTGGGACGGCGCCACCGAGAAGATCCTGCCCCTTTCCATCGAGGTGACCCTGACGATTCTCCAGGCGGGTCGCCCGGTCGAGCAGCCTCCCCTCGTCGTCTCCTTGCCCGTGACCACCTCATGAGAAGCGAGCGCGGCTTCGCCCTTCTTTCCGTGATGCTCGTCCTCGCGCTCCTCGCTGTGGTGGTGACGGAGTTCTCGATGTCAGCGCGACTCGAGAGCTCCATGATCCGCTCCTACCGTGACGGCGTGCTCGCCACCCATCTCGCGGAGGGAGCGGTCCAGCAGGCACTTCGGGAGATACTCGGCCCGGGCTCGGTGGTGGCTCTCGACGACGACGGGTCGCTGTCTTTCTATCGGGCTCCCGATGCCGGCAACCTGTCGACCAACAAGGTGCCCCGCCTTCCGCGCCAGCGTGTCCCCCTCGGCGCGGGGGAGTTCTCGTACCGGATCTCCGACGAGGAGGCCCGGGTCAACGTCAACACGGCGGGCCCCGACCGCATCGAGCGTCTTCTCAGCGCGGTGGGGCTCGACAAGCAGACCCGCGACACCATCAACGACTCGCTCCAGGACTGGAAGGATCCCGACGATCTCCGTCGCATCAACGGCGCGGAGAGCGAGGAGTACCTGAAGCAGCCTGTGCCCTACCGGGCGAGAAACGGAGCGCTTCAGGACGCTGCCGAGCTGCTCCAGATCCACGGGGTGACGCGCGACATCTATCGCGGCGTTCCGGATCACCCCGGCCTCGCCGACTTCGTCACCGTGGTCGGCCGCGACACCGTCAACATGAATACCGCCCCCGCCCCCGTGCTGACCACGCTCGGGCTCTCCGACGCGGAGGTTGCCGAGATCACCTCTACCCGCGTGCGCACGCCCTATACCGCGGTGCCTCCCCGCTTCGCGGGCAAAGGGCTGGGGGTGGGCAGCGTGACCTTCCGCATCGAAGCGGAAGGGCGCATCGGAGGCGAGCCGCGGGCGCGCATCGTCGCCATCGTCCAGCGCCAGGCCCAGCTCAACTCCGCCGGGGCCACCGGGGTCAAGGCCGCCGTGCTCTCGTGGCGGGCGGGCGAGCCATGAAGCTCCGGGCCGGCCTCCTCCTCGACGAGCGAGCGGCCACCCTGGCCGTGGTGTCCGGTCGCGGCCCGGCGGAATGCCTGACCTTCGACGCGGACGAGAACGCGGGGGCTCTCATCGCCGCGGAGCTCGACACCCGCGGCTACAAGCGCCGCCGTCTCCGCCTCGGCCTGGACCGCGCCCTCGCCGTGGTCAAGATCCTCGAGCTGCCGCGCTCCGAGACCGTCGACATGGGGCAGATGATCCGCTTCGAGCTGGAGAGGCACGTGCCCTTTCCCCCCGAGGACATCGCCTGCGACTGGAGCGCCAATCCCACGCGGAGCGGCGGGCCCCTGCGGGTGCTCGTGGCCGCCTGCGAGCCCCGGCGTCTCGACCTGGCCCTCCGCATGACTCGCGAGGCACGGCGGCGACCGCTCGCTCTTTCCGTAGCCTGCCACGATCTCCGCGCGCTGTTGCCGCGAACCATCGAGCCTACCCGCGTGGCCTGGGCGCATCGCCACGACGGCCGCACCGATCTCGTCTTCCTCGGTCGAGGTGCCGTCCGCCTGAGCCGCGTCATTCCCGCGGAGACGCCGCAGGAGCTGGTACGGGAGATCCAGCGCAGCCTTACCCTCCTGCGGTGGCGCGACTGCTCGGCGGTGTGGATATCGGGCGACGAGACCGATCGCTTCATCTCTGCGCCCTCCCTGTCCGAGCTCGGAGCCGCCATCTCGGAGCCGCCCTTCGGCGAGCTGGGCCGGTCCCTCGTCGACTCCCTGCCCGGGGAGCGACGCGGGTCGGCCATGCTCGCCCTCGCCGTGGCCATGGGCTCGCGACGCCCGCGCATCAACCTCCTGCCCGCGGCGCTGCGGCCATTGCGCCCCTCGCGCGGCCAGCTCGTCACCGGCCTGATGCTGTGTCTCACGCTGGTCATGGGATTCGGATTTCTGGGTGCCCAGGTCTGGCAGCGCGAGCGCTACGTGAGACAGATCTCACAGGAGATCAAGCGCCTCGACTCCGAGGCGCAGTCGGTGGAACGGCTCGCGGTTCTGGCGAGCAAGAAGAAGCAGCTGGTGGCCGCCGTCCAGCGCATCGAGACCCAGGGGCTGCGCTCCCTGCCTTTCCTGCGTGACCTCACCGCGCTCGTCCCCCAGGACGCATGGCTCCAGGCTTTGAACATGGACGCCCAGGGGGTTGAGCTGATCGGCCAGGCCGGCACCGCCAGTGCCCTCATCCCTGCTCTCGAGGCCTCGCCCTGGCTCGATCACGTCGAGTTCACTTCCCCCGTGACCAAGGGACAGGGACGTGAGCAGTTCCGGCTCCACGGCGCCTGGGAGCGTCGCTAGCATGCCGACAGTGAATCGCCGGGAGCGTGTGCTGATCGGGCTGGCCCTCGGAGCCGTGATCATCGTCGCCCTCTATCTGTACGTGGTCGAGCCGCTGCTCGATCGCTACCGGGAGCTCGCCGAGCTGATACCCGCGCGCGAGGCGACCCTCGAGGCGCGCCGCCGCCTCATCGCCCAGCGGCCGCGACTCATCGATGAGCTGGCGGAGGCGACGACGCTGTTCGATCAGCAAACGCAGCGGCTCCTTCCCGGCCCGACCGCGCCCTTGGCCGCCTCTGACCTGCAGCGAGTGGTGAAGGAAGTGACGACCTCCGCGAACGTCGACGTGCGAAGCGAGCGTGTCCTGCCGCCCACCGAGCTGCAGGGACTCCAGGAAGTCCCCATCGAGCTCACGGTGGCGGGCAGCCTCCGCGACACGGTGGCTCTCCTCGCCCAGATCGAGCGCACCAGCCGCCTCCTCACCGTCAAGGACGTCAAGGTGCGCGTGGTCGCCGTGGGGCAGCCCCGCGAGCTCTTGACCACGCTGACCGTGGCTGGCTACCTCCTGCCCACGCCGGGGGCGAACTAGTGCCGGACCACATCATGTCCAATCGGCGAGACGCGGTGGAGCCGCGCTAGATGCCTCAGCGTCTCCTCGTGCTCAACGTGGTGCTGGGCCTGGTGAGCCTCGCCTTCGCCGTCGGCATCGTGCGCACCCTGGTGGTCAAGCATCCGCTGCCCAGCGCGGGGGTCCCACGGCCCATGGCGGCGCCCGCGCCGGCCGCCGTTCCCGTCACCGCCGATGCCGGCCCTGACACATACGCGATGATCGCGGCCCAGAACCTCTTCAATCCCGCGAGGAGCGAGACGGCGACCGCCGCGGCGGTGGCTGTGGTCAAGCCCATACTCCATGGCGTGGTGATTCAGGGCGGGACGAGCCGCGCCTTTCTCGAAGACCCCTCGGCCAAGCGTGTGAGCGGGTACTCCGTGGGGGACACGATTAGCGGCGGCAAGATCCAGAGGATTGCCGACGACCGCGTCCTGATCGCGCGCCCCGAGGGCATGGTCGAGGTCTTGCTGCAGGATCCCTCCAAGCCTCGCCCGGCTCCCACCGCCGCCCCCGGCGTGATCGCGGGACAGGGCCAGCTCGTACCAGGCATGCCGGCCGCGCCAGGCCAGATCGCGCCCGGGCAATTCGCGCCCGGGCAGCCCGCTCCCGGCCAGCCCGCGCCAGGCCAATTCGCTCCGGTACAGGTTGGCCCCGGTCAGCCCGTGCCGGGTCAGCCGGCCCAGATCACGCGGCCCAACCCGGAAGCGTCTTCGACCGTGCCGCAGGGCCCTCCGTCCCAGAGTCGTCGTCGCTCGTCGCCGCAAGGTCAGGCGGGCAATGAATAGCGCGCGGCTCGGAGCGTGGATCGTCCTGGGCTCACTGTCGCTCTCGGCCTGCACCACCGCTCCCTCGAGTCGCGCGACACCTCCCTCGCCGCCTCCGCCTCGCGTCGAGGTGCAGGTCGAGCCCGTGTCTCCGCCGCCGGCGCCGCCGCCCAGT
>Ga0207693_10003231_pt1 | contig 13984 bp, 16 predicted proteins | sample LARL81metaG_FD_184347 | JGI IMG/M metagenome (GOLD analysis project Ga0207693, IMG submission 184347) | Corn, switchgrass and miscanthus rhizosphere microbial communities from Kellogg Biological Station, Michigan, USA - LAR L8-1 metaG... | ecosystem: Host-associated > Plants > Roots >...
CCACCACCGCCTCCTCCACTTCCACCGCCCCCACCACCGGTACCACCGCCTCCACCGCCTGTACCCCCTCCACCGCCGCCTGTACCGCCACCACCGCCGCCTCCAGTACCGCCTCCACCACCACCTCCAAATTCTATTGCGGAATCGCCAGACGGCACGTCAGTGACCACGGTGGGGCCGGTGCTCTTTTCATCGCAGGTACCCGGTAGCCAAGCGCCAACTGGGCCGTCTGATGCCTGGGCATTGAATATCGCGACGCAGGTCGTCCTCAACGGCGTCGCTGATCTGACCACCACCAATGCCGTCCAGCTTTATTATCACAACCACTATGTCTACTACGAAAAGACCGACTTGGCGCCAAACCCGGCGGTGCCGCGAGCACCCCCAGGCCTGTCGTGGTATCGGTGGGATGGTACTAGCTGGAACCTAACCGACTCACCGCTCGTAGGTGCCGGGCAGCCGGTAGCGCGCCTTGGAGACCGCTCTAGTCACGGCGGCGTCATCATTAATGGGTCGACCACAGTCTTTGCCGACGGTATCGGTGCAACGCGGCAAGGCCACATGCATAGTTGTCCGATCCAGGGGCATGGCATCACCGCGCTGTCGTCATCAAGCAGGACTTCTGTTGATGGTCTGCCGAGGGTTCGAGTAGGCGACGTCGCGGGCTGCGGTGCAGTGATTATTCAGGGCAGCCCGCACACGTCGGCAGATTAGCTTTTTTGTGCGGCCTCTCGGATAATGGTCCGCATGATGTGACGCTTCTCCTCCTCATTGAGGAGGCGATAAAGGCCGATCAACGCGACCTCATCCAGCTCATATGCCTCGCCGCCAGCGCTTGGCTTGCCGCCGGCTTTCCCCGGCTCCAATAGATCTGACACTTCGCATTGGAGCGCTTCGGCGATGGCAGGTAAATACTTGATGCTTGGTGTGCTTGAGCGGCCCTGGAAGAGGTCACGGAAATAGGTCTCGTTCCTGCCTATCGCTGCCGCTAAAGACGTTGGAGTCAGGCCGAGCTTCATCATGCGCTCGTAGATTGCGCGCACCAGCGGGCTGGCACTGGGGGCGAGGCGTGGGGCGTGGGACATTCCTAGTAGGGATTAGCCCACCAGTGGGTGGGGTATGAATACGATCTCGGTACCAGCTGCAGTATTGGTCATGGAGGCAGTCATTCCAGCTGGCATATGCTCGTGGACAGACCAGAGCGGTGGACCACGCTCTAGTGAGAGCAGCAGCATGTCCCCGCGGATATCCATCTCGGCGGCGTGGATGCCGTCAAGCAGAAGAGTGGCGGTCTTGCCCGACTGGGAGACGTAGTCGCCGGGTGCGATGTCCAGCTTTGCCTTGAAGGTTTCCGGGTGAACCAGCTCAGTGCGGACATCCTGGGTGTTAAACGTAAGCTTTACAGTCTGGCCCTTGTCGACTGCTCCACTGATCGTCTGCACGCCCACCCTGTCATGGTACTGATTCATCTCCAGGGTCCCGTGCCCGTTTACGTGGGCCGAGATACTGCCATCAGCGATGATGATATCGCCATTATTAGTGAGTGTGCCCGGGCCGTTGATATGTCCGCTGTAGGCGAACTCCATCTTGCCGGTGACCACGAGGGTGGGGGGCCCACGCTCACCAACCCCCACAATATTAACGTCGCCCTGGACCATGCGTAGATTGTCGGCAGTTAGGTAGTCCTTGCCCTCGTCACCGTACGCGTTAACTGTGAACCCATAGTTGAAGTTGCTATAAGTGTGGTTCGCCGGAGTAGCGCCCGCCACGCCGAGAGTGGCACCGCCACTGACCAGGTTCAACGTAATCGGGCCGGTGGCCAGTTGGTTAACGCCGGGGCCTAGATGGAGTTCGGCAGGCAGTTTGGAATCGATGATATCCATCTGCCCGGCCACCATGATTAGATTATCGCCGGCCTGTGGTGTTCCAGTCGGTGTCCAGTTTTGCGGCGCCCTCCACGAGAAGATGGGCAAGCTGCTCCCCACCTGGACCCAAGTTTTCGTCGTCATTATTCCTCTCCTAGACCCAGGCTTTGCTGGGCACGAACAGTTATATGGCACGTCCCGCCAATAATTGCACCGGGAAATTATCCCTGTGACTTTTCCCCCGGCTAACCTGTTGGAAACATTGGAAAGCCAATGAGATATCGCCTGCTCGACGCCCAAGGAGATTACAGCTTTGGCCACGGCCAGAGCGATTTTTTAATAAATACGCCCGAGACCGTGGCCCAGGCGGTCAAGACTCGGATGCTGCTCTGGCTGGGCGAGTGGTTCCTCGACACCCGCGACGGGACTGACTGGAACAACAGCGTTCTGGGCAAGTACACCGAGGCCACACGTGACGCGGTGATCCGGGAGCGGATCCTGGACACACCCGGCGTCAACAGCATCCTCACGTACAGCTCGAACTTCGACGGCAACACGCGCCGATTCAACGTCACCGTAGCGATCGACACGATCTACGGCATCGTCCCCAACTGGCAGCTCTCGTTGCCCACCGCGAAATAAGGACAGCTCGTGGCGTCACCTACTTCCTGCTGGGTAGATGAGACCGGCATCCACGCACCTACCTTCGATGCCATTATGGCCTATCTGCAAGGGCAGGTCCGTGCCATCTTCGGCAGCGATGTGTACCTAGGCAACGACTCGCAGGACCAGCAAATCCTGGGCATCCTTGCCACAGCATACTATGACACCAACTCTGCTACTATCGCCGTTTATAATAACTTCAGCCCGGCAACTGCCCTTGGCGTCGGTCTGAGCTCCATGGTCAAGATCAACGGGCTAGCACGCAAGCTGCCGACCAACAGCACGGTTGATCTCACTGTTATCGGTGTGCCGGGCACAGTTATCATTAATGGCGCGGCGACCGACACCAATCAGAACTTTCGTTGGCTGCTGCCGAGCCCGGTAACGATTCCAAGTACCGGCGCTGCTATTGTCACCGCGACGGCCGAGCAAAAAGGCCTGATCCGGGCGGTGATGCACACTATCACACGCATCGCCACACCGACCTTCGGCTGGCAGACAGTGACCAATGATGTCGATGCTAATCCAGGTGAGCCACTAGAATCTGACGTTGATCTGCGTAGCCGCCAGACCGTGTCAACCATGCTGGCGAGTGTCACCGCGCTAGATGGCATGACTGGCTCAGTGTTGGATATCACCGGCGTCACCCGTACCACTGTTATTGAGAACGATACCAGCGCCACCAACCCATTCGGCGTGCCTAGCCACTCGGTCTGCTACGTGGTGGAGGGTGGCGACGCCACGCAGATCGGTACCGCGATCGCTCGCCACAAGACGCCTGGTGCTGGGACCTATGGTGGAGCGCCAGGCGATCCTAACACAATCACTGTGCAGATCCCCGATCAGTGGAATATCCCACATCCGATCTCATTCCGCCGGCCACGTTACGCCACGATCTTCTGTGAGATCCAGATCCAGGTCGAGATCAACGGTCCCTATAATTCCGGCATCGGTGATACAATAATTAATGCCGTCGTCAATTATCTCAACGACCGGCCAATCGGCCAGACTGTGTTCTACACCCGCTTGGTCGGTGCGATCATGGCACTGCCTCCTGCGTTGGTGAACTCCTTCAATTTAATGACCATCCTGACGGGGCGTGCTTTGCCAGTTACCACGGCGCAGGATCTAACGATGGGGTTCGACGAGACGACCTCGGCACGCTACGGGCAACCGCCCGGCGGCACTGTCTGGCTACGAATCAATAATACCTCCCTGTATCCATGAGCGCTGTCCCTACAATTGACGACTATGTAGCGCTGATCACCAGTGAACACCGTGACACGCCTCCCGACATCAATAAGCCACGGCTCACTACGTTCCTAAAAGCGCTAGTACAACCGCTGATGGACGCGCAAGCGTTCCTGCGTGGGCTGTTGTTCGACTTCGATTTGGACACTGCGGTCGGTGTTCAGTTGGATGCGGTCGGTCAGTGGATCGGCCGTTCGCGCTTTGTCGAACAGCTCGGCATCTCTACCCCGACGGCGTTTTCGTTCGACACCGCAAACCTTGGCTTCGATCAGGGCTTTTGGGACGGCGGCGCGTCGGCGGTTCCCATCACCGCGTTTTTCCGGCTCGACGATGTCACCTATCGCGCCGGCCTGTACGCCAAGGTTATCTTAAATAATAGCGGCCGCGGCACGTTCTTGGAAAACCGGCCGATCGAGCTGTACGCGCACGCCATTCAGACCTTCCTGGACGTCATTCTACCTGGCTCATTCGTTCAGATATTCGATAACTATGATATGACCATGACGGTAGCGGTGTCTGGCATCCAGCCGCCGCCTCTGGTCCAGAGCTTGTTGGTCAGTGGATACGTGCCGATCAAGCCGGAAGGTGTACGGGTCAATTGGCAGTTTCAGACCATCGCAGGCAGGCTGTTCGGCTTCGATAGCGACACCTCGGCGATTGCTGGGTTTGATCTTGGTGTCTGGACCGGTGATGCACTTAATCCGCAGATCCCTGGGGCGCCACACAACCTCACCACGACGCTGATCAACTCGAGCCAAGCACACCTTGCGTGGCAGGCGCCGACGATCGGCACGCCTTCATTCGAATACCAGTTGCTCTATCAGCTGGGCAATGGCTCTGGCGTTTACAGCCTGTTCGGCCAGCTGACGTTCTCGACTGACGAATTGGCCAGCAACCTGTCGCCGTCAACTCAGTACACCTTCGAGGTCTATGCATTGAATGCATTCGGTAGCGGGCCGGTGTCGAACCCGGTGACGTTCACTACATTGGCCGCACCCCCACCACCTCCACCGCCGCCTGTACCACCTCCACCACCGCCTGTACCGCCCCCACCACCACCAGTACCACCCCCACCAACGCCTCCTCCACCCACGCCGCCACCTCCAACCCCGCCACCTCCGCCGCCTCCTCCAGGCGGGGCGCAGATTATTATCAATCCGCTACCTACTGAGCCGACAGGGGCGCCGTTCACTGTCACTGGCCAGTTGATCGGCTACTCCAGCCCGCCAGCGCTGTTCTACGAGGACGATGGTACGTTGGCGGCGGTCAGTGGCGTGACTGACAGTGAGACCGACACGTCGGTTACGCTGTCATGGAGTGCCGATACGCCGATCACGCTGCATCCGCTGTCTGGCTCGGTAACCACCACAACGTTCTCGTTCACACATCCAGCAATGGCGCAAGGCCAGCACACGCTCGGCGTCACCGACGGGGCGGTGCATGGAAATATCATTTATGCAGTCTCCGGCGCATCACCGGCGATCGTTATCAACTTCATCGGTTCGGTCCCGACCAACAACGCATTCACCGTCTCCGGCATACTGTCCGGCTACAGCAGCCCGCCGAGCCTGCAGTACACCGACGATCCGGCGCTGCTGCCAGTTGGCGGTGTAACCGAGACGCAGAGCACGAACTCTATCTCGCTGAACTGGAACACAGAAACCCCAGTTACCTATCTACCACTGCCCAACGGAAGCCCGACGCCGACCACTGCGTTTACGTTCACCCATCCTGGACGGACGACGGGGTCGCACGTTCTCGAAATCACCGACGGCGTGTATGTTGCCTCGGCGACGTACACGGTTGGCGCGAATACCTCAGTGCCTGGCGCGCCGATTAATCTGGCGTTCGCAGCACCGACCACCAGCAGCGTTAATATCGAACTTGACCCGCCGATCACCGGCGGCCCGATGGATCAGGGCGGATATACGGTGATCTACCGGCCACATGCGGCGCCCCCACCGCCTCCACCACCACCGCCGCCGCCGCCCGCCAGTGAGATTGCCAGCGCTACATTTACCAGCGTTCCTGTCGGCGCCAACACTCAGTACACCATCAGGCTGAGCAACATCGGTCCGGTCCCGATCCATACGTTCTGGTTTGCTTGGGACGATGTCCCCGACGCAAACTTCATGAGCGCGGTACCCGCCAACATTGTCTCGCCTGCTGGCTTTACTGCAGCAGTCACCCACAATGCCGGTGCAGATGGTTATGGGATCCAGTGGTTCTCGAGCACCACGGGCCTCCCAATTAATGCTAACGCGAACTTTGTGTTCACCTCGAGCATGACGCCTACCCAGATGAGTGGGCAGTCAACGATCAATCCGACCTTCCGAGTTACGTCCTCGTTTGTTTATGCGGGAGGTCCGCTCACCGATCCTGGCTACAATCTAATTGTCAACGCCGCCGCACCACCGCCTCCGCCGCCGGTGCCTCCACCACCGCCCCCAGTACCACCTCCTCCGCCACCGGTACCGCCCCCACCACCGCCTCCGCCTCCACCACCTCCGCCTCCTCCGGGTCCGGCGCCGGTGTTCAATGACGACTTTAATACTGCTCCTTGGATGGCGCACCAGACGTGGCAGTCGGGCGATCTGTGGGAATTCAGCGTGCACCAGCAGCCCGGCGGTTCGGATACTGGTACGTCTAACTTCTGGGTCAACCCGATCTCAACGCCGGCTGCTGCCCAGCTGTATCAGCTGACCAACGGCACGCTGCGGCTTGGCGTAATGAATAACCCAGGCGGCACCGGGATCTCTAACCCGCTGCTTGGCACGATTATCCAGAACCAGAACACGCCAGGCGGCTGCCTCAGGGTGTTCGGGTACTATGAATTCGCTGTATCCGTTCCACGGATTAACGGCTTCTTCTTCGGCTGGGATATTGAAGACCACCTGCCTGGCATCAACGAGAACTGGTCCAGAGAGGTCAACATATTCCTATGGACTGAAGGCGGCCAACCGCACGTCTGGGTCCAAATGGCAGACAGTGACGGCGGCGCGCTCGATGCGAGCAACGGCGGCGTTGTGCTCTATACTACCACCTCGATAGATATCAGCCAGCGACACACCTATGGCTTCGACTGGCAGTCAGACGCCTTCCGCGTTTACATCGATAATGTCCAGGTTGCCTCTTACCCCAATCCAGGCGGTAACTGGCGCACTGAGCCGTTGGCGACCTACATTTATACCAACGGTGCTGACTATGGCGCCAGCGACGGCACGCCGGCCTCCAGCAGTCTCCCAGCTTGGGCAACGCTTGACTACTACAAGATTTGGGCGACCAAGCCGGCAACCCCGCCACCTCCGCCACCACCGGTGCCTCCACCACCCCCACCGGTGCCTCCACCTCCACCGCCGGTACCACCTCCACCGCCACCGGTACCTCCTCCACCGCCACCGGTACCTCCTCCACCGCCCCCACCACCAGGTGGCACAGGGCCTGCGGCCAGCAGTGCGTTCATCACTGCCGACTTTACCTCGGTGAAGAATTATCCGGTGAGCGGTGGTCTGACCGGACAGCAGTTCGTCAACAACACGGCCTACGGCTATATGTCGTCCTCGTTGACTGATAATTCGAACGCGCGTTGGAGCCAAAATGCCTTCTTAACTCAATTTGGAATCATCAACCCAGGGCTACATCTACTCAGACCCGGCGGCGCAGCTGACGGGAATTGGTGGAACTCTGATCTAACACCGAACACGTCTATAATAGCCCCCATTGTAAATAACTTCTGGCAGACCGATCCGACCGGTACGGCCAAAGTGATGTTCTTGCCATATTGGACCGGCGACAGTTTCCCGATTGGGGGCCCTGCGTCGACGAGCCAATACGCCACGGCGGTAGCTAATATGGCTACCTACTTGATGAACGCCACCATGGGCAACGGCAGGAAATTCCCGCTGTTCGGGGTGTGCGGGGCGGATGAGCAGCCGCATGATCAGGCTACTTTGGCGAGTTATTACAACGCCTTTATCCCAAGGGTGAAAGCAGTCAACAACAATCTAATGGTGTTCGGGCCAATTCTGGATTGGCCGGACTTGAAGGGCTTTGGCTCTGCGGTTCCCGCGCTGGACGGTTACCTATGCAACTCGTTTGGCACCACCAATGGGAACGCCGACGACATGTCTGGGGTAGCTCAGCTCGGCAACATTACAGACTGGAACACCGCATCAGGCAACCTGAAATATGCTGGGTTCTCCTCCGGTGGGTCAGATAGTGGATGTGGTGGCGGTCAATTAGTGTCGTATCCCGAAGCGATGATGCACTGCCAGGCGATGATCAGCGGCTTGGACAGCGCCAAGAACATGTATACCGGTTGCTTCTGGGGCGGTGCCTATGCCAGTAACTGTGGCTTGATGGACGACCGCGGGATCTTCCCCATCGGTTACTGGTATGCGCAAGGCGTGCGCAATATCTACGGTCCGCGCTGGAACGTGCCGACCAACTCCACGGGCATGCGCACCGTGGCCGTCACGCCCTCGTCCGGACGCTTTGGCTTGCTGATCTACAACAACGGCAACGGCACCAAGAACGGCCAGGTCGCGCTGTCGCATTGGCCAGTTAATAGCTCAGGCACTGCCGGCGTTAACATGTGGCAGATGACCAGCTCGTCAAACGGACCGGGCAGGGATGGTACGCGCAGCACGATCCAAGTAACCAATGGCGTGACCTCGTCAATTAACTTCCCGGATCCGTCGATCACCATCATCTCGATCTGATATGTCAGCACCGATCTACGAAGCTTTGCTGGCCTGTGATGAGCAGCTCTATCTTCCTGGCGGCGATCTACCAGGAGCGACGGCTGCCCTGCGCGCGATTGTCGCGCAAGATCCAGACGAAGCGCGCGCCATGCTTGATAACCTGCAGGGCTGTCGCCGCACGGTGTACCGGCACGCGCGTTTCCTGCGGGAGGCGCTGCAGGAGTAAGTCCTGAAGGAGAATAATTATGCCGCGCATCGGCGGAATACTAGAGCTTGGGCTGCAGGCCGTGAAGGTTTCGGTCAAAGCAGCCGCGAACGCAATAACCCTCATCCTGGAGAAGCCAATGACAACGGTCGGCGGAATAGTGTTGGCACACCCGAAGCAGGCGACAGCACAGGTAGCGGTTGGTACCAAGATGGGTACGATCCAAGTGACGTTGAACGACGGCACCAAAGTATCGGGCCAGTTGCTATCAACCGGGTTCAACCCGGCTTTCACGATTGCGGACGTGACCCCTCCTGCCCCCACAAAGCCTGCAGCGGGTTAATGGGGAATAGATAATGCCGGTTCCTGCTGGTTGGACAGTCGGCGCGTTCGTCTCGCTCATTAGTCGCGGCGCTGGCTCAATTTCAGCGTTTGGCGTCACGTGGGCTGTTACCGACCAAGGCACTGTTTCGGTCAACGGCGTGCCTGACACGCGTACCACAGGTGTGAGCCAGGCGATCTTGGTACCCGGCACGACGCCGACGCTCTATTATACCGACTCTACCGGCCAGTGGTTCTTTACGACAAACACCTCTCCAGGCTGGAACTGGATTCCTTTCGGCGCTGTCTCACCGCTGCATTCGCTCGGCGTGCGAGTAGGCAATCTGGCGGCTAGTACGGGTTACGATGTTGAGGCGTTCGCTAGCAACAGTGCTGGCGACGGGCCGGTATCTGCGTCGATCCTCGCTACAACGTCCCCAACCGGAACGCCGCCTCCACCGCCGCCGGTACCGCCACCACCGCCGCCCCCAGTACCGCCCCCACCAACGCCGCCACCGCCAACCCCGCCGCCTCCGCCGCCTCCGGTGCCGCCTCCACCACCGCCACCGCCTGGCAACTTCCCTGGGCCGCTTACCAACCTAGCGTCACCATCACAGGGTACGGGGTCGATCACTGTCACCTGGGCACCACCCACGTCGGGCGCTGCGCTCGATAATGGCGTGCATCAGATCCAATTCCGCCCAGCAGGGACGGGATCGTTCACCAATGCGCCGACAGTGTTCTATTGCACGCCGGGAAGTGGCACGATCACTGACAGCTTCGGCAATGTCTGGTCGGTTAATACTGCGAACCATCCCGTCATTAATGGCGTGGTCGATACTGCCTCCAACCTGACCATCCTCTACCTGATCAATGGTACCTTCTGGCAGCTAGATATCTTCAACGCCTGGTACAGCACGACCCCAACCGGGACGATCTCAGGTGTTCCATCATGGAATGCTGGCTCGACGTCGCCCTTGACGCTGACCATCAGCGGCCTCGCCAGCGGCTCAGCGTATAATATTCAAGGCTATGCTACGAACAGTGCTGGTATCGGTGCGGCCACTATAATCACTGTCAGCACATCAGGCACAGCGCCACCGCCTCCGCCTGTACCACCCCCACCGCCACCAGTTCCACCGCCTCCGCCACCCGTACCGCCTCCTCCGCCACCAGTGCCCCCACCACCGCCACCTCCGGTACCGCCGCCACCTCCACCGCCGCCCGCCATCCAATTCGCCACACCAGGCAACGGCTCGGTTACTTGGAATGGCAACGTTTATACAATCGACACCGGGGATACCGTTTTAATAAACGGATCACCACTGCCTAACAATCAGGGTGGGGGTACCGGTGCGATCGAAGTTTATAACAACACGCTGTATGGACAAGACCTCGGCTCGGGCACTTGGTACACCTGGAATGGTAGTACTTGGGACGGTCCGGTTGCGGCCCCGCCGGCACCAGGGTCGCAAACCCCACCTCCACCGCCGCCTCCGCCAGTAGCGCCGCCACCACCGCCACCGGTACCACCGCCGCCGCCTCCAGTACCACCTCCACCACCGCCGGTGCCTCCTCCTCCGCCTCCAGCTGGCGCTGCCGGTGCTTCGTTCTTCGACGACTTCAATTCACTGAACATGTGGAATATCTACAACCACCAGGCAGGCCAAACTTGGCAGCCGGCGGAGGACTACAGCCCGCTGGATCAGGGTGAAGGCGCAGGTGGTCAGGCCTGGGTACTAAACCCGTTCAATCCAGCAACCCCGATCAGCACCATCTACACGACCTCGAACAGCATTCTACGCCTGGCAGTGGACAGGACCCCGTCCCAGTTCGTGTCAGCATGTGGCGGCTGTCCTTACCTGCAAGCGCAATTACAAACGGCGCAGGCGTTCTCGCAGACCTACGGCTACTTCGAAGCGAGAATGGCGGTCGCCAAGGTCGGTGGAACAGGTGCTGGATTCCTGCTCTACTCGACCCAGGGCCCCAACGAAATCGACGTCATTCAGATCAACTGCGACGCCACGGCAAACAACTTCCAGGCCGGTGTCTTCGCTCTACACAATGCGGTCGATTATACGGTCCTCCAGAACGTCTACACCTACGATCCCGGCCTTCCGCCAAACTTCGACTGCACTCAGTTCCACCAGTATGGGGTCTATGTGACGGCGTCGACGACGTCGTTCTACATCGACCGGGTCCAGTACGGCTCATGGCCGACGCCTCCTGGCTATAATCGCCCGCTGTACCCGTTGATCTACATGGGGACCGCCGATCCGAGCAGCTTCTACGGTAATATAAACTCGAACGGTCCGTTCCCTGTCATCAACCAGGTGGACTACGTGGGCGTTTGGGTCACACGGCCGTTCTAATATGACAACCTGGAATGTAGTCGATAATCTGGCTGGTTGGACGCCGGTAAGCTTTGTGCCGATCGGTGGTCGGCGCAGCTTTAACAATAACATGTACGAGTGCATCACTGCGGGGGCGACCGGATCCTCCGGCCCAACCGGCACTGGGACGCATATCATCGACGGCAACGTGCACTGGAAATATCTGTGCCGGGTTGATTATGGGTCTTTGTCGGACTGGTACAGTCATGCGCCTAGCTCGCTGTCCGATAACTGGACGGTACAGATCTGGCGGAACGTAGCACCGAGCTGCGGCGATGCCGAGGTCGTCCTGAACAATTTCCACTTTGGCTGGGGCAAGACAACCAACGGCCACACGACGACCATCACTGCGGCTCCTGGAGAATCCTTCGCCGACAGCACCGACAGCACCCCCTTGTGGTATAATTCGAACATCGGGGTTGCCTACAATATCCAGAGCGTGACAAGCGGTGCAGCGTTTGGCGCATCTTCCGGTAATCTGATCATCAGCCGACTGCAGTTTCGCTATCAAGCGTTGCTGTTCTCCTGGGCGGCCACGAATATCCAGGTGATTGGCTGCTTCTGTCAGCAGGATGCAGCGCCGACCTTCTCAGCCTCTGCCGCCAATTGCGGCCTGATCAACTGCATCATTGTTGACTTGATCCCGCCTGATCAGCTGGCGGGTTTTACCAGCAAGTGGGGCCAATATCAAAGCACCGGCTCTGGCACGCTGGTAAGCTGTACGTTGGTCAGTTACACGCCAGCCGCGCCGATCAACGGCTTCTTGTTCAACCCCAATGCATCAGGCAGCGATCGCATGCGCAACTGCCTGGCGTTCGGTGCGAGTAACGGGATCGGGAATGTCGCCGTCGGTCAGGACTTTGGCGGGACCATCGGGTACGACTTCAACGTCTCGGATGATCTTGTTTTCCCCAGTGTGCCGGACGGCGGCAATAATGCTTTCGGCTTCCTGGCTGGCTCGGTCTTTGTCGATCCAGCAGCCGATCTACGGTTGCTTTCCAGCAGCGCCGCGCGAGGCGCTGGGGCGGCCACCAATCTCGTTCCTGGCGCTATTGATATCACTGGCTATGCCCGCGGATCCACGTGGGATGCCGGCGCCTGGCAATATCGCTCCGCAATTCCTCCGCGCCGCCCACTGCGGCGGTTGGGGGATCCCCTTGTTCTCTAGGACTCAATAATGGCAATAGTTTATATTCTAGAGCAGTCTAACAGCGCGTCCGGGCCATGGGTTGCGGTGCCAGATTCGCCGCTGAGCAGCCCAGGGGATACGATCCAAAACCTCAGTCCTGGGACCTACTATTTTCGCATAACTGCGCATGATTTGCAACTTAATATTTTCTCGGTTCCGACCATTGTTGGGCCGTACGTCATCTCCGCGGTTGGACCGGAGAGTGTAGAAGGCACGCGAATCACTGTACCCGGCCAAGTGATCTATGCATCACAGACACTGGGCGTCGCAGCGCCACTCAACGGACCGTTTAATACATTCGCGCTGACTACCCAGGGCTCCGCGCTATACGGGATCTTGCGCAATGGCGTGTTTGACGCCGGCTCCGGCAACGTCGACGCGCTGCTCTACCACAACCATGTCACGTATCAGGAGCGGCCAGGCGAGACCACGGTCTATGGTGGGCCGCCAGCATATTACCGCGATATCGGCGCAGGCTGGCAAGCCGCACCCAATCCTTTCCCAGTTGCGCCACCGCCCCCGCCACCGAGCAGTGAGACAGCAACCGCTTCATTCACCAGCGCTGCTGTTGGCGGCAACTTCGCCTATACGATCGCGCTGCATAATACTGGTACTGTTCCAATTGGTACGTTCTGGTTTGCCTGGAACAATGTGCCCAACCAAAACTTTATGAATACGGTACCAAGCAACATTGTTTCGCCGAGCGGTTTCAGCGCAATAATCACGCACGTATCAGGCACCGACGGCTATGGGATCCAGTGGACCGCAACCACGGGCCTGGCAGCTAATGCGACGGCCAACTTCGGCTTTACCTCGACCACGACGCCCGCGCAAATGGCCGGGCTGTCAACGATTAATTCGTCCTTCCCAGTGACCTACTCGTTCATATATGCAGGGGCGCCACTAACCGACCCAGGCTATCATCTAACCGTGGCGGCTCCCCCGCCACCGCCACCGCCTGTACCACCACCGCCTCCTCCAGTTCCACCGCCCCCACCACCGGTACCTCCTCCTCCGCCACCGGTGCCACCCCCGGCACCACCGGTACCACCTCCACCACCACCACCGCCGCCGATACCACCTCCACCGCCGCCTCCACCTCCCATCCAGTACGCCACGCCCGGCAGTGGCTCAATCCTCTGGAATGGCAACATTTATACAATCGATACCGGGGACAATGTTCTAATAAATGGGTCACCGCTGCCTAATGGTAGCGGCACCGGCGCCATTGAGCTCTATAACAACACTCTCTACGGGCAAGACTTCGGCTCGGGTACTTGGTACACTTGGGCTGGGACTGACTGGGTAGGTCCGGTTGCGGCTCCGCCGCCTCCCGGGACACCTCCCCCGCCGCCCCCACCGCCCCCACCGCCTCCTGGGGTGCCTCCGCCCCC
>Ga0207693_10003232_pt1 | contig 13984 bp, 15 predicted proteins | sample LARL81metaG_FD_184347 | JGI IMG/M metagenome (GOLD analysis project Ga0207693, IMG submission 184347) | Corn, switchgrass and miscanthus rhizosphere microbial communities from Kellogg Biological Station, Michigan, USA - LAR L8-1 metaG... | ecosystem: Host-associated > Plants > Roots >...
CAGCCTCGAGCTCGTGGAAGCGATGGCCGACCAAGGCGTCTTCCAGCGCGATCCCGACGACCTGGACGGCGGATCGGTCCGTCGCGCGATGCTTCTCTCGGTCTGTGTCGAAGCGGGCATCCCGCTCGAGACGATCGGACAGGCGATACGTGACGGCTTCGTCAGTCTCAACGTCCTCGACCGGCAGTACTACGCCCGCTGGGGCGAGCATCTGGATATGACGTGGGCTGACCTGGCGGCGCAGCAGGGCATCTCGTTCGACGTGTTGAAGCAGATGTACGCGGCCGTCGGCTTCGCGCCGCCCGAGCCGGAGCAACATCCGCGGACCGACGAGCCCGACCTGATCGCGGCGGGCGCTGTGATCCTGCGGACCGGGGTCGAGCCGGAGATCCTCTTGCGGATGCTGCGCGTCTACGGAGAGAACTTCCGCCGGATCGCGCGGTCGGAGACGGGGCTCTGGCACGACCTCGTCGATGTGCCGGCTCAGCGAGCCGGCGCCACGCAGCGGGAGCTCCTCGACCAAGGTGTGGAGTTCGGCGACGCGATCATGTCGGTCGTCGACGGCTCGACGATGGCGATCTACCGGCGGATGCAGGAACACGCGTGGATGAGCGACCTCGTCGAGCACCTCGAGCTCGCACTCGTCGAGGCCGGGGTGTACACGAAGCCCGAGCGGCCGGCAACGATGGCATTCATGGACCTCTCGGGCTACACGGCCCTCACCGAAGAACGCGGAGACGAAACGGCCGCTGAGCTGGCGACGTCGTTGGCGCAGCTCGTCCAACGGACGGCAACGCACCACGGCGGCGAGGCGATGAAGTTCCTCGGGGACGGCGTGATGTTCCGGTTCCGCGACCCGGCGGCGGGCGTTCGCGGCGCGCTCGAGGTGATCGGCGAGACCGCCCCGCTTGGGCTGCCGCCCGCCCACGTCGGGATGCACATCGGCGCGGTGATCGAGCGAGACGGAGACGTGTTCGGCCGCACGGTGAACCTGGCCTCGCGGCTGTCGGGCAAGGCAGGCCCAGGCGAGGTGCTGGTCACGAGGGACGTCGTCGACGCCTGCGAGGGCGCGATCGGCTTCACGCCGCTGGGCAAGGTTGGACTGAAGGGTGTCGCCGAGCCGGTGCCCTTGTTCCGCGCGGAGCCCGGGTAGCCAGTGGCGGTCGAGCTGCGAGAGATCCGCGAGGCGGACATCCCCGCTCTGTTCGCCTACCAGGACGACCCCGAGGCGAACGAGATGGCGGCATTCCCGGCCCGCGACGAGACCGCGTTCCGTGAGCACCTCGGGCGCGTCTTGGCCAACCCAGACAACATCGCCCGCGCGATCGTCGACGGCGACGTGGTCGTCGGGCAGATCGGGAGCTGGAGCGACGAGCAGGACGGTACCCGCGACGTCGGGTACTGGATCGGCCGCGAGCACTGGGGGAACGGGTACGCGACGGACGCGCTGCGGGCGCTCCTCGAGATCGAGCGCGAGCGGCCGCTGTGGGCATACATCGCGGAGCACAACGTGGGTTCGCAACGCGTTGTCGAGAAGTGCGGCTTCGAACTCGACCGCACCGTGCAGGAAGACGTCCTCATGCGCGTCTACGTGCTGCACGCATGACGCGAAGTCCAGTTAGGAGGGTCGCCGCATCGCGCCCAGCCGTGCGATCTCGACGGTGCCGCCCGTTCCGTCGGTCAGGAAGTCGGCGAGTCGGGTCGCTTCCTGCTCGACGTCGTCACGTTCGCTCTTGGTCAGCTTCCGGAACGGTTCGATGCGAAGCGTGGTCCGGTCCTTCTCGGGGAACGCCCGCCAGCGCGCAGCGGTGAACCCGTCGACCAAGACGACGCCCCAACCGACCTCGGCCCACGATGCCGTCTCATGCGCGACGATCCTCCTCCGGTCCGCATGGCTCAACACCGCGTTGTCGTACTCGGGCAGGAACCGAACCGGCGCTCGCAGGTCCGCGCCCGGAAGAGGAGCTCTCGGCACGTCGAAGAGTTCGCGGCCGTCGTCGTCCTTCACCGTCCGCAGCTTCGGGCCGAGCCGTTCGAGGATCTCGGCGACCCCGGCGAGTCCGGACCACGTGCGGACGTCGGCCGGTGTCGCTGGCCCGAAAGCAGTCAAGTAGCGGAGCACCATCGCGTCGGGAGTGGTGTCGCGGACCGGCCGTTCACCGAGCCACGCCTCCAGGGTCGTGAACGCGGACGGGCCGCCCTGTTTCCAGAGCCCGCGCGGCGTCACCTGGACCAGGTGCAACAGATAGGTACACGCGTAGGCCAACGACGGGCCGTCGTACCCAGCCCAATGCTCGACGAGCAGCGGGCCGAGTTGCGCGCGGGTTCGCGGCTGCTCGGCCAGCAGCGCCGATGCGAACGCGGTCAGCTCGTCGACGTCGACGCCCTCGATCGCCCGGCCGAACGGGCTCTGAGTGTGAAGCGAGCGGTCGAGCACGGCGTCGACCACCGGCCTGAGCGCGAGTGCATCACGCCGGGTCACCAGGTGCAGGGTCGCGCGCAGGAACGGCATCCGGACCGCATCGCGACGCTCGATCACGTCAGAGAGGTCGGCGGCCCGGAACCCTTCGAGGCGCGACCACAGCGCGACGTACGGATCTCGAGGCACCTGCGCCTGCATGCCGACCAGCCGCTCCACCGTTTCGAGCGGCTTCAGACGCTTGCGGTCGAGCAACAGCTGCCGCGCCAGGAGCGCGCGGTTCAGTTCACGCGTCGAGAGGGTTCGGTTCGCGATCCCGGAGGTCTAACAGATGCCGATGACGCGCTGAACGCGTCAGTCCCACATCGAGGACGGAGCGGGCGGTGGAGGGGGAGAGGCAGGACTTGCGGGCTCCGGCGTCGTCGCCTCGACGGCCAGCGCGGTCGCCGTCTCCGCCGGGGGTTGCGGGGGCATGGCTGGAACGCCGGCGGGCGACGCGACCTCGGCCGTTTCAGCTGGCGCAACGTGTGCAGGCCCGGCGGACCGCATCATCGAGAACCCTCGGAACGCGCGGACCAAACCGATGATCACGATGCCCCACAGAAGGAAGTAGCTGCCCCCTCCGCTCGAGGACGCCGCCGAGACATACGAACCCAGACTGATCGCGACCCCGACGGCGGCGATCACCAAACCGATGATGAGCTGCTTCTTTCCGGCTTCTCGCATGAAGGCGGTATCGGCCTGCGGCTCTTCGTTGTTGAGCGGCAAGCGATCGGGCGGGTTCGCTCATGAGGATCCGCACACGCGCCGATTCTGTTCCAGGAATGTCTGACGAGCAGGTCCCGGAGACCGAACCGCGTCTCAGTGACGCAACGCTGTTCGACGCTGCGCCGGAAGCGATGCTGGTGATCGAGGGAGGGATCGTCGTTCGGGCGAACGGATGCGCCCGCCTCCTCTTCGGCCCGGACGCTGTTGGCGAGGGAGCCGATGTCCTGATCATCGGATGGCGTCGCGACGGCCTCGGTCCATTCGAGGCTGAGGCGCGCCGGCCGGACGCCGAGCCGCTTCCCGTCGAGGTGCTCGTGCGTGACGCGGGGATCGCCGCGATCGTGTCGGTCCGCGACGCGCGCGAGTTGCTCACCGGCCGCGAGGCGGTCCGCCAGCTCTTCGAAGTGGAGACGCGGTACCGAGGTCTGGTCGAGCAGGTGCCGGCGATCGTGTACGAGGACCGGGGGGACGAGACGATCTACGTCAGCCCGCAGATCGAGCACATCCTCGGGGTCACGCCCGAGGCCTACATCGCCGACGACCGGATGTGGATCCGGATGGTGCATCCGGACGACCGCCAGTGGGTGCAGCAGCAGAGCGATGCGTTCACCGAGGGGGTCGGCGGCGATCTCGACGACTACCGCATGGTCCGGCCCGACGGCCGGATCGTGTGGATCAGAGACCGCGCCTACGCCTATCGAGATGACGCCGGGCGTGTGATCCTGCAACAAGGTCTCTTCTTCGATGTGACCGAACTGAAGGAAGCCGAAGCGCACGTGAAGCACATGGCGTATCACGACGCGCTGACCGGACTCGCGAACCGCGAGCTCTTCCGTGAGTCGCTCCATCTCGCCGTCGAGCGCGCCCGGCGGGACGGCACCGCGATCGCGGTGATCTTCTTGGATCTCGACAACTTCAAACGGCTGAACGACACGAAGGGACACCACGTCGGCGATCAGTTCCTCGCGGCGCTCGCCGAACGGCTGACCTCCGCGACGCGCGACGTCGACCTGGTGGCGCGGCAGGGAGGCGACGAGTTCCTCTTGATGCTCGCCGATCTTCGGCCGAGCGAATCGGATCAGGTCGAGCGGATGGTGCTGGAGCGGTTACGCACCGTCCTCCAGGAGCCGATCGCCCTGCCGGCGGGCTCCTTCCAGGTGCACGGATCGATGGGCGTGAGCCGGTTCCCCGACGATGCCCAGGACGAGGAGATGCTGCTGCAGCACGCGGACGCGGCGATGTACGACGCGAAGCGCTCGTCGCGCGGCGGCTACCGCATCTTCACCGGAGACTGACGCCGGACGCGAGGCGGGGACGGAGCCCGCATCGCCGAAGCGACACGGCCTCCGCCCCCGGGATCCTTCCTCGCAAGGCGGTACAGACGGCTGCGTTACTCCTTGAAGCCGTCCTCCATGTTCATCGGGGCGCCGTTCTCCAGGAGCGACTTCAGGTCGCTCAGCACCCACGCCCAGCCGCCGCCGGCGCCGGTGTCCTCGAGCCCGCCCCCGACCACGAGCGCGAGACGCGGTGCGTTCTCGAGCTCGTGCGTCACGGTCAGCCGGCACACACCGCCGTTGGTTTCGGCGATCTCGAACGTGAGACGGGTGAAGCCCTCGGGCGCCGACTCGGGGTCCATCAGCATCCGCCACGTCATCACGAGACGCTTGGGCGGGTCCACCTCGAGAACCTCACCGTCGACGACGACGTCGGGGATCGGGATGCCGTTCGCTTCACCGCCGCGCTTCATGGCCTCGCTGGGATACGCCTTGTACTGGCCGCCCGGCCGTAGGTCGAAGTCGGCGATGTTGGTGTAGCCGTAGCGCTGGGTCCACTCCGGCTTGGTGATCGCGTCCCAGATCTGCTGCGGCGTGGTCTTGATGTACACGCGGTAGACCTGGGTCGCGGTCATGGTGTCCGTGCTCATGCGGAACCTCCTTCGAGCTCGTGCTTCAGGTCGGCGAGCGCGCTGACCTGCCGCTCCGTGTACTTGTCGATCCACCGGTCGTGGACCAACCGGATGGGGACCGGGTTGAGGAAGTGGAGTTTCTCCCGGCCTTCCTTCCGCGTGACGACGAGCCCCGCGTCCTCGAGGACCTTCAGGTGCTTCATCACCCCGAACCGCGTCATCTCCAGATCGGACTCGAGCTCGGTCAGCGTGCGGCCGTCGCGCTGGAAGAGCCGGTCGAGCAGGAACCGACGGGTCGGGTCGGCGAGCGCCTTGAACACACGGTCGTCGTCGTTCACGGGCCGAGGATAGGTGACCATTCGGTCACGTGTCAAGAGGATCTATCGAACGAGCCGATAGCGGATGTGGGTGGCGCCCGGGCCGTCGACGACGTGGATCGGCTCGAGGCGCAGGTCGGAAGGCAGGTTCTCGAAGAAGCGGCGGCCGTCGCCGAGGACGATCGGCACGAGGTCGATCTGGAGCTCGTCGAGCAGGCCGGCCGACAGGAACTGCTGAACGGTGTCCGCGCCGCCGGCGATCAGAACGTCGTTCTCGCCGGCCACGTGCTGCGCCAGCTCGAGGGCGTGCTCGATGCCGTCGTGGACGAAGGTGAACGACGTCCCGCCGTGCTTGTCGATCGGGTCGTGCGGCTCGTGCTGCAGGACGAACACGGGAACGTGGAACGGCGGCTCGTCGCCCCAGGGATCCTCGCCCGTGATGAACATCGTGCGGCCCATGATCACGGCGCCGAGGTTCGTGAACACGTCGTCGATCGCATCGGCATCCGCGTTGGCATCCCCGCCCTCCATGTCGTGGCGCTCGCGCCAGGCGGAGAGTCCGACCATCCACTCGTGCAGACGCTCGCCGTCGTCGCCGAGCGGGTTATCGCGACCGGCCTTCACGCCGGCGGAGAATCCGTCGAGCGAGACCGACTGCGTGGCGATGACCCTGCCCATGGCGGCGACCCTACCGGTCCCCGCGCGCGGCGAACCGCGACAGATAGATCCAGGTCGGCTTGAAACCGCGGCTCTCATACAGCTTGAGCGCGCCGGTGTTGCCGGGGAGCGCCCCGATCACGACGTCGTCGATGCCGAGCTTCTCGAACGCTTCGTCCACCTTGTCGAGCAACTGCGAGCCGATGCCCTCGCCGCGGTGCTCGGGCAGGACGGAGAGCGACTCGAGCTCGCCGATACGATCGCCGACGCGCCAGGTGTCGGCGGCGAATCCTTCTGACGCCGGCGCGACGCAACCGAGCGCATAGCCGATCAGCTCGCCGTCGACGCGCGCGAGGAAGAGGAACGTGTCGGGCCGTTCGAAGAGCTCGACGTAGAGCGGGCGGTGTTCGCGCCAGGTCTCCTCGTCGTCGACGTAGGGCGCGAGCTCGGGCATCGCGGCCTGGTGCGCGTGATGGACCGCGACCCACAGCGGCTCGAGGGAGTCGATGTCGTCGACGCTGCCGCGCGTGATCTCAAGAGGCATGGCCTCGATGCTACCGACGGCTGCCGTTCCGGGGGATGTCGAACCGCATCCGGGTGCCGCCGCCGGGCGCTGCGCCGGCTTCGATCGTGCCGCCATGCGCCTCGACCAGGCGTCTCGCGATGGCGAGCCCGAGGCCCGTGCCGCCACGGTCGGCCGATCGGACGAACCGGTCGAACACGTGGTCCAGTTGCTCGACCGGGATGCCCGGACCGGTGTCGTCGACGGTGAATCGGGCACCGCCCGGACCGTTCGCGGAGATCGTGACGGTGACGCGGCCGTCGCTCGGTGTGTAGCGCGCGGCGTTGGCCAGCAGGTTGGTCAAGATCTCGGTGAGCCGCACGGGATCGGCCTCGATGGTCGCCGGTGCGCCGTCGTCGACCACGTCGATCGCCACACCGTCGCTCGTGTTCCGGACGGCCGCGATCGAGTCGTCGACGGCTGCACGAGTGGCGACCGTTTCGCGGTGGAGCTCGAGCACGCCGGCCTCGGCCATCGACAGCGTGCGGAGGTCGTCGAGCAGCCTCGCCATCACGTCGGTGCGCTCGAGCACCGGCCGGAGGTGCTCGGCGTCGGCGGGGTACAGGCCGTCGAGCATCCCCTCGGTCGCGCCGCGGATCGCCTGAAGGGGCGTGCGCAGTTCGTGGGCGACGTCGGCGAGCAGCTCCCGGCGACGTTCCTCGTCGGTCTGCAGGCGGGTGGTCATCTCGTCGAAGGCGCCCGCGAGCCGCTGGTACGGGCGGCCGGGAACCGCACCGACGCGGGTCGAGTAGTCACCGCCCGCGACACGGTCCGCCGCGTCCATCAGCGCGCCGATCGAGCGGCCGCTCCGCCACAACCAGCGGGCGATGACGATCAGGCCGATCAGGACGAGCGCGGCGATCGTGATCGTGATGAACGGTTTCGGGTGTGTGCCGCTCGCGAGCGATGCGACGATGCTCGCCAGCCCCGCGACCAGCAGCACGACGACCAAGAAGAAGCCGACGACGCCACGCCGGAACCGCCGGCCTGCGTCGAACCGGCCGTCGCGCGCCCACGGCGGTGGCCCCGAGCCCCACGGGGGACCGTGCCCGTGCTGGTCAGGCATCGGCGAACCGATAGCCGACGCCGTGCACGGTGAGTACGTACCGGGGGCGCCCGGGCTCGGGCTCGATCTTCTTGCGGAGGTTCTTCACGTGCGCATCGATGGCCCGCTCGTACGTATCGAGTGTCACGCCGCGGAGCGCGTCGAGCAGCTGTCCGCGCGTGAACACACGCCCGGGCTCGCGCACGAGCGTGGTCAATAGCTCGAACTCGGTCGGCGTGAGGTCGACCGGCTGGCCGTGCACGCGAGCGCGCATCTTCGGCAGGTCGATCTCGAGGTCGGCTGCGCGCAGCACCTCGGCGCCGGCGACGGCTCCATTCGCACGCCTCAGCACGGCACGCACGCGCGCGACCAGTTCCTTCGGGCTGAACGGCTTGACCAGGTAGTCGTCCGCGCCCAGCTCGAGACCGACGATCCGGTCGGCCTCCTCGCCACGCGCGGTGAGCATCACGATCGGCACGGTCGATGTCCGCCGCAGCTCGCGGGCGATGTCGAGACCGTCGAGACCCGGCAGTCCCAGATCGAGGACGATCAGGTCGGGCTTATCGCCGCGAGCGCTCGCCAGCGCAGCCGTGCCCTCGCCGACCGCGGTCACGTCGAAGCCCGCGACCTCGAGATAGTCGCGGAGCGTTCGCGCGATCTGCATGTCGTCCTCGACGACCAGGATCCGTTGCACGGATGGAGCCTCCCTCGGAACGCGGGGCGGAGGCAACAGGCGCCTCCGCCCCGCTTCGTCCTACGCGGCGGTCGTCGGAGCCGGCGGGCTGTCCCCGCCGCCGTGCTCACGCTGGTGCCACTCGCGAGCGCGCTCCTCGAACCGCTGTCGGCCCTCGTCGTTCCATGGACCTCCTGGTCCGTGGCCGTGACCCTTGCCGCCCCACCGTCCTGCGCGGAAGATCGCTCCGATCAGGAAGAACATCCCGATCAGCAGGAACGGGAAGAAGAAGAACCCCGGGAAGAACCCGTGGTTGTAGTCGCCAACCACGTGAACCACCTGGACCTCCTGGCCGTTGGCCTGGGCGGATTGGATCTGCGCTGTGGCCTGCTGTTGGCCGTTGTTCTCGCCGGCGTTGTACGCCGCCACGCCGATCCCGACCATCAGCAGGATCGCGAGGATCACCGGCACGATCACCATCCCTCGACGCATCGTCAACCTCCTTCGTCTCGCGTCTGTCACACACGCTGACGCCGAGATGTGAAGGGCTGATGAAGCTGACGCGGAGGTCTACGTTCGGCCTGGGTGCTACGTTCGACGGATGGCAGGGTCACCCTTGAAGGACGCATTCGCGCACCACATCTGGGCGACGACGACGCTGATCGACGCGTGTTCGGAGCTCAGCCCGGAGCAGCTCCAGACCAAGGCGGTGGGCACGTACGGGCCGATCTTGCGCACGATGCAGCATCTGGTCGGGAGCGATTCCTGGTACCTCTTCGACATCACCGGTGATCGTGCCCGTCGGATCGATCCCGAGCAGATGAACCTCGATGGGCTCCGCGCTGCGATCGTGTCGGATGGCGACGCGTGGTCGGCGTTGCTCGACACCGAGCCGGACCCGGACGAGATGTTGACCGAAGTCGACGAGAAAGACGGCTTCGAGCGTGACGCGCCGTTGGGGGTCCGCCTGGCGCAGGCACTCCACCATGGCACCGATCACCGGAGTCAGATCTGCACCGCGCTCACCTCGCTCGGCGTCGAGCCGCCGGCGATCGATGTGTGGGACTACGGGCTTGCGAACGGTCGGGTCACCGATCGGATGCCGACGGGCCCTTGATCAGGATGTCGCCGTCGGATCGCCGTGCGGCGTCCAGCCGGTGTCGGCCGCCCACCGCTCGGCGACGACCATCACAACGTCGGTCGCCGGGTCTTTCACCTCGACGTAGTCATCGACGCTCCCTGCGATCCGGGCGAGCTCGCGTTTGAAGATCGCCCACGCGTCGCGCGCGTCGGCGTGTGTACGCATGAAGTCTCGGAACAACAGAGCGAACCGTTCGTTCGGGGAACCCGCCACACGCACGTGGATATGGACGGGGCGTTCGTCCGGCGGCGCGGAGGCGAAGAGCTTGTGCCACCGCTCCGGTGGGTTCGGGTCCGAGCCGGGCGGGACGTGGTCCCACGCCGGTGACTCGCCTCGATAGGGAACGAAGCCCGCGGCCTCGAGCGCAGCTTCGAGCGGCTCCTTCGGTTCCAGCGTCGCGACGCTGACCTGGACGTCGATCACGTCCTTGGCGGCGAGACCCCGCACCGACGTGGAGCCGATGTGCTCGATGAAGAGGGCCCGGTCACCGAACGACGCGGCCAGACGGTCGCGCACCTCTGCGAACTCCTCGGGCCACCGCCGTTGGTACTCGACGATCACCGGTTTGGTCACGGACCGCATCGTCGCATCCGCCGGGGTAGCCTTCACGTCCCCGGAACGAGGAGGTCCGATGCCGACCGAAGCGGAGCTGAAGGCGCAGGTCTCGGTGCTCGCCGAACGACTCGAGGACCCTGGGGTCGCGGTCGGCGTGATCTCGGGCGACGAAGAGCACGTCGCATGCGCCGGCGTGACCAGCGTGGAGGATCCGCTCCCGGTCGACGAGGGCACGTTGTTCCAGATCGGATCGACCGGCAAGACATACACAAGCACGGCGATCCTCGCGTTGGTCGACGACGGCAAGATCGACCTGGACGCGCCGGTGCGGACGTACGTTCCCGAGCTCAAGCTCAAGGACGAGCAGGTCGCGCGAGATGTCACGGTCCTGCAGTTGCTCAATCACACCGCCGGCTGGGACGGCGACCTGTTCGAGGACACCGGCGACGGTGCGGACGCGCTCGACAAGTACGTCGCCAACATGGCGAACATCGAGCAGGTGACGCCGCTCGGCGCGACGGTCTCGTACAACAACGCGTCGCTCGGTCTGGCCGGCCTCGTCCTCGAGAAGGTCACCGGCAAGATGTACGAGCAGGCTGTGCGCGAGCTCGTGCTCGAGCCGCTCGGCATGTCGCGCAGCTTCTTCTTCGCGAAGGAGACCATGACGTACCGCTTCGCGAACGGGCACAAGCGCTCGCAGGACGGCACGATCGAGATCACGCGCCCGTGGGACATGGGTCGGTACGCAGCGCCGATGGGTGGGATGTTGGCAGCGAGCGTCCGAGATCAGGTCGCGTGGGCGCGCTTCCACATGGGCGACGGAACCGCGGCCGATGGCACGCGCGTGTTGTCCGAGGCGACGCTTCGGCGGATGCAGGAGCCGACCGCCGAGTGCCCCGGGAACGCGCTCGGCGACGCGGTCGGGATCAGCTGGCTGATACGCGATCAAGACGGCCTGAAGGTGGTCGCGCACGGCGGCGACACGGTCGGCCAGCACTCGATCTTCGAGATGGTGCCGGAGCGCACGTTCGCGATCACGAGCCTGACCAACTGCGGCCCGAACGGGGGCGAGTTCAACGAGCAGATCGTGCGGTGGGCGTTCGAGAACTATCTGGGAGCCGACATGTCGGATCCAGAGCCGCTGCGATTGGACGACGACGCGCTGGCGCCCTACGTCGGTCGGTACGAGACGATCGCGGTGATCGCCGACATCAGCGCGGCCGACGGCGTGCTGATGGTCGAAGTCACCGTTCGGCCCGAGGTGCTCGAGCAGTTGCATGAGGAGCCGGACGACGAGCCGCCGGTGCCGCTCGGGATCTTGCCCGGTGACGGCGACCGATACATCGTTCCGGACGGCCCGGCGAAGGGGATGAAGGGGTACTTCACGCGCGGCCCGGACAGGAAGATCGACGGCATCCATATCGGCGGCCGGTTCGCGACACGCGCCGGCTGAGGCCTCGCGCTAGGGTTGTCGCATGCGAAGCGTTGAGATCGGTGGCGAGTGGTTCTCAGTGGTCGGACTCGGCGGGTTCGAGTTCGAGGACGACCCCGACTGGCCGGGTGCACGCGACGTGCTGCTTGCCTCGATCGAGGCCGGTGTCGATTGGATCGATACCGCGGAGCAGTACTTCGACCGCAAGAACGAGCCGGTGATCGCGGCCGCGCTTCGCGATGTCGGACAGCCGATGAAGCTGTCGAGCAAGGTGGCGCCGTTGCCCGACGGTACCGGCTTCGAGCCGAAGCAGATCCGCGAGGCGTGTGAGGGCAGCCTCGAGCGTCTCGGCGTCGATCGGCTGGACATGTACCTGTTGCACTACCCAGGCGAGACGACCGACGGGCTCGAGGATTCATGGGGTGCGATGCGCTCGCTCGTCGATGACGGGCTCACGCGACTCGTTGGCCTGTCGAACTTCGAGCAGTCGGACGTCGAGCGGTGCCTGGCCGTCGGCCCGGTCGATGTGCTGCAAGAGGGCTTGTCGTTGATCGATCACCTCGAGACGCTCGAACTCGCTCGCTGGTGCGCGACGCAGAACATCGGTGTCGTGACGTACGAGCCACTCGGCAATGGGATGCTCGCCGGTGCGATCACCGGCCCCGAGGACTTCGCTCGGGTTCTGCCCGATTACGCCGAGTGGAGTTTCTGGAAGCGGTTGTTCTCGCCGGGCAAGTATGAGCGCTCAGAAGCGGTCGTCGATGGGATGCGAAGCGTCGCAGACCGTGTGGGCTGTTCGCTCGCCCAGATCGCGCTCGCCTGGAACCTGGAGCAGGCCGGCGTCAGCACGACGCTCGCCGGCACGCGCAGCCCGGCGCACGCTCGGTCGAACGCCGAGGCCGCCGACATCGTGCTGAGCCCGGCCGACCTCGCCGACCTCGACGCGTTGATCCCGCTCGGCCCCACGCAGGCCTAGAGACCCGCTACTGGAACCGTTGCACGAACTGCAACGCGGTCTCGGCCACCTCACGCCAGCCGTGGTCGATCGTCAATGAGTGCCCGCGGCCCGGCATCTCGGTGATCTCGGTCACGCTCTTCTTGTTCCGCCTCTGCTTCTTGTAGGAGGCGTTCGCGATCGCGGGCGGCACCGTGTGGTCCTGCTCGCCGCTGATGATCAGGAGCGGCCCACGGTCGGGGTTCTTCGACTTGACCTTCACCTCGGTCCACGGGTTGAGGTTGGCGGCGGCCGCCTGGAAGATCGGCGTGCCCGAGGCCGGAACGCAATACGTGTCGTAGAGCTGCTTGGCCTCTTCCTCGCCGACCGCGTTGGTGAACGCGTAGCGGAACTGCTCGTAGGTGAGCGGCACGGCGCGATGACGGTTGGCCGGATTGCCCAGCGCCGGCGACGCCGCCTTCAACGCTGAGATCGGCAGCGGCAGAACGCCGCGGAACGGCGCCGGGTCGATCGCAACCGTCGCCTTGGCGACGCCGCGGCCGGCGAGGATCTGCGCGAGCAGCCCGCCGAACGAGTGCCCGATCACGACCGGTGTGCCGTCGAGCTTGCGCGAGACATCTTCGAAGTGATCGGCGACCTGGCCGACGGTCTTGCGGGCGAAGACCTCGGGATGCTGCTGCGCCTCGCCGACGGTTTCGGGGTCGTCGGGCCAGCCGGGCGTGAGCGCGGTGTAGCCGGCTTCGTCGAACAGCTTCGCCCAGTTGTCCCAGCTGCTCGGCAGCAACCACAGGCCGTGGATGAACATCGCCGGCGGCTTGCCGGACGCGTTGGCACGGTCGATCTGTGTGCTTTCGTGCTCGTTGATGCTCGCCATGACCCCTCCTCGGGCTCGGAGACCGGAACCCCCATCCAACTAGGGGCCGCGCGATACGTCCATGCTTCAGGCGATCGCGCCGGTGACGCGCAGCCCGACGTACGCCGCTGCGAGCTGCAACGGAAGAAGCCCGATACCCACGAGTGTGAACGTCGCCAAGGAGAACCGCGCGCCGCTCTCGGTCGCGAGCCGCCGCGAGATCACGGTCGCGACCGACCCGATGAAGAACAGGTTCGCGCCCATCGACATCGCGAGGATCGCCGTCCAGGGGCCGAGGCCCGCGCCACCGTGGACCACCGCGGCGATCGGAAGGTTGTTGGCGGCGGAGGCTAGGGCGGAGCCGGTGAGCGTCTGCGCGGCGAAGCCGCCGGGAAGCGTTATGCCCGTTGACCAGATCGCGCGCAGCCCGGCTGCGATGAGGAACATCGCCGCCAAGTCGATCGCGATCCGGCGAAGCGACCAGTCCATCGTGATCGTTCGCCCGCCGTCGCTCGGCGAGCGTCGCACCACGAGCGGGACCAACACTACGCACGTCACGGCGGTGACGGCGAGCCACGCCACCCACGTCGACGCGAGGTATTGCCCTGCGGGAACGTCCTGCGTTCCCATCACGAGGAGGTTCGTCAGGTTCGATGTGGGGAGCAAGAAGGACGTGGCGTTGGCGACGTTCGCGACCGCGA
>Ga0207693_10003233_pt1 | contig 13983 bp, 13 predicted proteins | sample LARL81metaG_FD_184347 | JGI IMG/M metagenome (GOLD analysis project Ga0207693, IMG submission 184347) | Corn, switchgrass and miscanthus rhizosphere microbial communities from Kellogg Biological Station, Michigan, USA - LAR L8-1 metaG... | ecosystem: Host-associated > Plants > Roots >...
GCACACCCCATGCACGCAACGCCTCGAGCCCCTAGCCCCTAGCCCCTAGCCCCTAGCCCCTAGCCCCTAACCCTATCTATCCGCAGTCGCCGACGGCCGCTCCATCAGCCAATACGAAAACCACTGGCGCAATCGCCCGAGACGATCGACCAACAGCCACGGCTCGCCAGAGCGCGACAGCTCGTGTGTCGATCGCGGATAACGGACCAACTCTACCGGCACGCCCTGCTTCTTCAGCGCCATGAACCAGAGCTCGGCGTTCCCCATCGGGGTGCGAAAATCATCTTCCGATTGAACGATGAGCGTCGGCGTCTTTACTCGCGAGACGTGACGAATCGGCGACAGCGTATCGTACATCGCGAAGTTATCCCACGGTTTTCCATAGAACTCGAACTCGGTGAGACCCTGTGCGTCGGACGCGCCGTACCAGTACGTCCACTCGCTGATCATGCGATCTGCTTCCGCGGCCTTGAACCGATTTGTTCTTGTTTCGACCCAGGCGGTCATGAAGCCGCCGTATGAGCCACCAGTAACTCCCATGCGCGTCGAGTCGACATCCGAACGCTTCGCGGCGATGTCGACCGCCTTCATCAGATCTTGATAATCTTCCGCGCCCCACCGCCCGCGTGTGCTGTACGTGAAATCAGCGCCATAACCGCTCGAGCCGCGCGGATTCGTAAACAGCACGAACATGCCCGAGGCGGCAAGATTCTGGAATTCGTCGAACCAGTTCTCTCCATACGCGGAGTGCGGCCCACCGTGGATGTACAGGACGAGCGGATACTTCTTGCCGGGCTGATACCCGTACGGTTTCATCAGCCAGCCTTCGATCTCGAGACCACCGACCGACGGATACGTGAAGCGCTCGGCGTCCGACCACGCGACTTCCGCGTTGATCTTGTCATTGAAGCTCGTGAGCTTCTTCTCGCCGCTACCGTCGGCATTCGCGACGAAGAGCTCCGTTGGATGAGTAAGATCCGTGGCGACGAAGGCGACCTTCTTTCCGGCCCGATCGAAGCTCGCGCCGTTGATGCGACGACGGCCACCAAGGACTTGCGTCATCTTCTTCGTGTTCGGATCGATACGGAATAGGCCACTACTTCCGCCAACCGATGTCGTCATCGCAATGCTGCCGTCGCTGAGCCACTCGATGTTCTCGGGCTCGTTGCGATACGTGCCGAGAATGTTGTCCGGCGTGCCGCCCGATGCGGCGACGACATACACACGCGAATTCTTCGTTCTCCCCGGTCGTCCAATGAACGCGATGCGCTTGCTGTCCGGCGACCATGTGATGTCCGACTCCTGACCCGTCAGCGTCGCGATTTTGCGAGGCGCGCCGCCACCGATCGGCATGACATAAACATCCGCGTCGTTGCGGTCAACGTCGTCGCGCTTCTTGTCGTAAGGCAGTTGCGCGAGCGAGTCGCGCTCCATCTCGGCGATGGAATCGGGACGCAGCTGAGCGTCGGCGATGAACGCGACCCACTGTCCATCTGGCGATACCGTGGCGGCCCGGTGTCAGTAGCGCGTCTCCGTGATCCTGCGCTTCGGTGAGCCGTCGAACGATTGAACCCAGATCTGCGCCGGCCGCCAGCGACGGGCCTCACGAGGTCCCGCGAGAAAGCCAAGATCATTCGATTTGTACCGCATGTCGTAGACATGACGGCCGTCGAAGCGCGCCGGGTCGAGCGGTTTGGTGATCGCGCCATAGGGGGGACGAGCCATCGCCAGCATCTTGGCATATGGGTCGTCCTGACGTTTGGCACTGTCCGCCGGCGTCGAGTCCGCATCGCTCCAGACCGTGAGCCGTCCATCACTCGTCACCGACGTGCCGCGCGGGAAGTTCTCCTGCTGGAACGCCTCCCCTCCCGGCTGATCCATCCGCAGCATCCACGTCGTGCCGTGACCACCCGGTCGCGTCGACGTAAAGAGCAAATACTTACCATCCGGTGACCAGCGCGGATTGCTGCTCTCCGTGCTCGGCGACGTGAAACGTACGGGGTCACCTCCAGCCGTTGGTACGACCCAGACTTCGCGATGATACTTGTCGTCTTTCTCGTTGACCGTCTGCACGGTGAACGCGACGCGTCCACCGTCGGGCGAGACCGCCGGCGCACTGAGGATCGAGAGCCTGTACCAGTCAGCGAGGGCGAAAGCGCGCTTCTGCTGCGCGCCAAGGGCGAGAAGCGGAGCGGTGAGGGCGGCGACAGCCGCCTGCGTCCATCGCATGATGCGACTCCGTTTGGTCTGCGGTTGGAGTTAAGGGGGAAGTAGAAACAAGATAACCAAGGGATCCGGCTCCAGAATCAGCGCTTCAGATAGGCGACGGCGCTGATCTCAACGAGTATGCCCCGCAGATTCGCTCCGATGGCTGTACGCGTGGGATACGGAGGACGGAAGGTCTCCTTGTAGATGTCATTGAATTTCCCCCAATCGTCGACGTCGGCCAAGTAGACTGTCGTCGATACTACGTCATCCAGCGCGGCGCCCGCCGCCGCCAGAGCGCCCTTCACATTGGCCAGACACTGGCGCACCTGACTCTCGATGTCTTCGCCTGGCAGCGCACCGGTTCGTGGATCGCGAGGTACTTGCCCGGAGATGAAGACAAAGTCGCCGGCGCGAACCGCTGGCGAATACGCGCCCACTGGTTTCGGGATGTCGGCGGGGAGCGAGGCAGGCTGCCAGGAACGGCTGGTCGCCGCTGGGGAAGAGACATTGGCCATCGTGCACACTCGCAGAGAAGAGGATAGGATCCAGTAGAATCTCCGACAAACATATTCGCGTCGCCACGTCCCTCCCCTTCTCCTCCCCTTTGCCACCAGTCCCGTGACCGAACTGTTCCCCGAGCTCGAGACTCCCCTTCCGGTAGTCGATCTCGACCGACTCGAACGCAACCTCGATACGGCCGCTCGTTATGCACGCGAGCACCAGCTCGGACTACGGCCGCACATCAAGACACACAAGTCGACGCGACTCGCCGCCGAGCAACTCCGCCGCGGTGCTGTCGGGCTCACCTGCGCCACACCGTATGAGGCGGAAGTGATGAGCGAGGTAGCGGACGACATTCTGCTCGCCTATCCACCCGTTGGCGCGCTTCGCGCCCGCCGCATCGCAGCGCTCCCGGAGCACGTGCGACTGACGGTCGCATTGGATTCCGCCACCGCAACCGACGACTTGGCGACCGCGGCACGTGCGGCCGATCGTGAGATCGCGGTGTATGTCGAGCTCGACCTCGGCATGCATCGCGTCGGTCTTCCTGTCGTCGATGATGCGATCGCCCTTGCGCGCCGAATCCGTGATTCGGCACCACTGAGCTTCGCTGGGATCGCCTTCTACCCTGGGCACATTCGCGAGCCGGCGGAATCACAAGACGCCAAGCTCGCGGCGTTGCGCGAGGGGCTCGGCGATGCCTTGTCGCGGTTCGAGCGCGCGGGCGTCGCGGCGCGGTCGGTGAGCGGCGGTTCGACGCCGACGATGTGGCGAACGCACGAACTGCCGGGCGTGACCGAATTTCGGCCCGGCACCTACATCTTCAACGATCGAACGACAGCGGAGATCGGCACCTGCGCTTGGACCGATTGCGCGCTCACCGTGCTCGCCACGGTCGTGAGCACGGCGGTCCCGGGCCAGGCCGTCATCGACGCGGGAAGCAAAGCGCTTGGGCGCGAGCCGCTTCGCGGCGCGAGCGTGGGCGACGATGGCTTCGGCTCATTGCTCGAGCATCCCGAGGTCACGGTCAAGAGTATGTCCGAGGAGCACGGGATCCTCGACGTGAGCCGATCGACTTGGCGGCCGAGCGTCGGCGAGCGCGTTCGCGTCATACCCAATCATGTGTGCATCGTCGTGCATCTCAACGATCTCGTCGTCGGCGTGCGCGGGACCGCGGTCGAGACGAGCTGGCCGGTCGCGGCGCGAGGCCGCGGCTACGCAATGTCGTTAGGCGCGGAAACCGTTGCCTAACGGCCCGAGCGCCGCTCCGCCGGCGTCGGCCACGCGCCGGACCGGATTCTCCACGAGGCGTGCGTTTCGCCCCGCGAGCTTAGCGGCGCCCTTTCTCACCGGCGGCGGCGGTACGTCGTCACCGAAAAGAAGCACGGCATCGGGCGGGAGCGCGGCCCGCGAGACGCGGCCACTCAGCGGCGTGTCGAGACCGGCTCGTTCTGCGGCCGTGATCGCGGCGGCAGTTGCGAAGAGATAACATCCATGACGCGTCGATTTCCGGCTGCGCGTGGGTACGTGAAACCACACTACGGCTGGCTCATCGTCGACACGCGCCGAGCCGGCGCGCTGCACAATGTGCGGCACAAGTGCATGACAATATTCGACGGCGTGAGCAACGTCTTCGAAGTACACGGCCTGATATGCACCGATGGTCATTGACATTTTCACAATGCTCACGCGCCGTTCGTCTACGTCGATGTATAACTACTCCGATGACGTCGAGCCAGCGGACACTTGGCCACTCACGCGGGTGCAGCGGAGTGCAATCGATTTACCGCCCGGTTCGTTATGAAAAAAATGCGACCCGACGAAACGTCGCGATGTCATACGTGTACCCTCTTCGTAACGTTAGCCAGCGACTGCCCGCCATGATCGATTTCTTCGACGACCTCGACGACGAATTTCCACTCGGTGACGGGACCGCAGACACGGCCGGGTCCGTCATCTGCCCGTACTGCGGCGAAGAGAACACTATCGCGCTCGATCCCGGCAGCGGCGGTGATCAGGATTACGTCGAGGACTGTCAGGTTTGCTGCCAGCCCTGGAGAGTGCGCGTTCACTACGATGATCAGGGTTCGGCATCAGTCGCCATCGAACCCGAAGCAGCGTGAGCGAAGCGAAGTCAGCGAATTTCGCCGGGCCGGAGCATGAGATCAACGGCCAGCCAGAGCGCCTTTGTCGTCGGATAGAGCGCGATCGGCGCGATGATGGCAATCGCGACAGTGACCGCCGTCAACAGGTTCCACGGCGGCATCGGCCACGTGACAATGAGACCGACGACGAACGCAAACACGGCAACGAGCTCGGCAGCGACGAAGTTGAGCAAATACGCACCGAGGAAGTAGTCGCTCTCGCCCCGATCGAACTCGAGCCCGCACGACGGGCAACGCTGTTCCATGCGGGTGAAGCTGTGCCACACACCGCGCGCGCCGCAGCGAGGGCACTGTCGGCGAATAGCGCGGCCGACCATCTGCCAACGATCGCGCCCCGATCTGCGCGCGGACGCCTTCACTCTAATGCGCGGGCCCCATCGCGCCCCGCCCCTTGCCGGTGCGGAACAGGAACAGCAACGGCAGCGCGAGAAGCAGTGCCAGTCCGCTGATCACATAGAGCTTCGAGAACGCGAGGACGCTCGCCTGAGCGCCGATCTGGCGGTCGAGAAGCATGAGCGCTTGTTGATGCGCCAACGACACGTCCATGCCGCGGGCCACGAGCGAGCGCGTGATCTGCTCGACCCGGCCGAGCGACGCCGGATCCATCGTCGTCACGTGCTCCGTGAGCAGCTGCTTCGATTGCGTCGTGAATCTCGTCAGGAGCGTCGCCATGATCGCGATGCCAAGCGAGCCGCCGAGCTGACGCGTGAGATTGAACATCCCGGTTCCCTGCGCGAGCTCGCGGACCTTGAGCTCCGCCATCGACGCGTTCGTGAGCGGAACGAAGATGAGGCCGAGGCCGACGCCACGCAGGATCAGTGGCCAGAACGTTTCCTCCGGGCCGCTGACGAACGTCATCCGCGACAGCTTCCACATCGATGCGAAGAAGAGCACAGCGCCGATGGAAACGGTCGCACGCGCGTCGAGCCGGTTGGCATTCCGCCCGACGAACGCCATCGTGAACGCCGATGCGATCGCGCCCGGCAATATCACGAGCCCCGTCTGGTTTGCCGTTAGGCTATGCAGACTCTGGAGAAAGATCGGGAGCACGAAGATCGAGCCATACAGCGCGAAGCCGAGCACCGCGGCAATGCTGACGCCGGCGGCAAGCTGCCGCCCCTTGAGGATGCGGAAGTTGATTACCGGCTCCTTTGCGGTGAGCTCCCGCCACAGAAGCAGCACGAACGACATCGCGGAAACGAGAGCGAGCATCGTCACGAACCGCGACTGGAACCAATCGTATCGCTCGCCGCGCTCGAGCATCCATTGCAGCGAGCCGACACACAGGGCGAGCAGGAGAATTCCCTGATAGTCGATCGTATCGGCGCGTTCCTGGTGCTCGGCGTCCTTGACGTAGATCGCCGTCATGATCGCGGCCAGAATGCCGAGCGGCACGTTGATGTAGAAGATCCACGGCCAATCGTAGTTGTCGACGATCCAGCCGCCCAACGTGGGACCGATCGTCGGCCCGACCATGACGCCGACACCGAACATCGCTTGCCCGATGCCGATCTCGTGCGGCGGGAACGCCTCGAACAGCGTCGCCTGGGCTGTGGACAGCAGCGCGCCGCCGCCGATTCCCTGCACGACCCGCCAGAAGACAAGGAAGCCCAACGAGTGCGCAGCCCCGCAGAAGAACGACGCGGCGACGAACAGTAGTATGGATCCGGTGATGTAGCGCTTTCGACCGAAGTACGCCGACAGCCAGCCCGAGATAGGGATGACGATGACGTTCGCGATGATGTAGCCGGTCGAGACCCACGAGATCTCGTCAAGCGTGGCGCCGAGATTCCCCATCATGTGGGGAATCGCGACATTGACGATCGAGGTGTCGATCAGCTCGAGCACCGCCGCGAGCGTCACCGCGATCGCGATGAAGTACTTGTAGCGGTACTTGTCCTCGGTCGCCGCGACGGGTCGAACGAGAGTGAGTGTCTGGCTCATTGAGGGTGCTGGGTGCTAGGTGATAGGTGCTAGGTGTTTCGTGCCAGGATGAGATCCGAGCACGTAGCACCCAGCACCTAACGCCTTCAGCATCATTTCGTCCTTACATGGACGTTGACCGACATTCCCGGCCGCAGCGGGCGATCGGGGCCGAGCCCCCGCGTGATGCGAATGCGGACGGGAATTCGCTGCACCACCTTCGTGAAGTTGCCCGTCGCATTATCCGGTGGAAGCAAAGCGAATTTGGAACCGGTGGCCGCAGCCACGCTTTCGACGACGCCTTCGGCAGACGCGCCTCCGTACGTGTCGACGTCGATCGTCACCGGCTGGCCGACACGGATATCGGAGAGCTGCGTCTCCTTCATGTTCGCGGTCACGAACACGCCCGTGTCGGCGACGATCGTGAGCAGGGGCTGCCCCGCTTGCACGAGCTGGCCGATTTCGACCTGTTTGCGCGACACGATGCCTGCCGCCGGTGCCGTTACGTGCGTGTAGCCGAGCTGCAGCTGTGCATTGTCGCGAGCTGCAATTGCTGCTTGTCGTCGCGCATCGGCGAGACGTACACCGGCCTCCGCATTCGTTACCGACGCGCCGGCCGCGGCCGCATCGCGCTCCAGAGCCGTGACGTTCGCATCGGCCGTTCGCGCCGCTGCCTCGGCCGCATCCAGCTGTTGCCTCGACACGATCTGTTGTGCCACGAGCTGACGATAGCGCTCGAGATCGGAGTGTGCTTTCTGCGCATTCGCCTTCGCCGCTTCGATTTGTGCGCCGAGCGACGCGTGCTGGCCGTTTGCCGCGGCGACTTGCGCTTGGGCCTGTCCGGTCGCACCGCCACTTCCAGCAGTCGCAGTCGCCGCCGCAAGATCGGCTTGTGCTTGCGCCAGACGGACCTGGTACTCCGTCGGATCGATGAGCACGAGCATCGAGTCGGTGGTGACGTGTGAATTGTCCTGGACGGTCACCTTCTGCACGTAGCCGCTGACCTTGGCGAGGACGGGAATGAGATGTCCGTCCACGGCTGCATCGTCGGTCGACTCGTGCGCGCGGCCGTAGCTCCATTGCTTGAACGCCCAGATGAGGGCGATGAGAACGAGAACGCCGACGATCGGCAGGATGAAGCGCCGCTTCGACGGCTTCGCGGGTTCCGGAGTATCGACGGGACGAATCTGCTTTTCAGAGACGTCCTGCTGCATTGCGGTTGCCATGGCAAGATCTGGGTTTGAACGTATTCGAACTAGCGAAGCTGCGTTACCGCGCCCTCGGCGCGCGCGAGTGAAACGCGCGCGACCTGCAGCGAGGTCAATACATCGACGTACTGACTACGGGCCGCATTCAACGTGAGTGCGGCATTGACGACATCGGAGTTGCCAGCCACTCCGGCGCGGAAGCGTTGGCGTGCCTGATCGACTTCCTGTTCGGCGAGACGGAGTCGCTCGCGCGAAGCGCCGATGGCTTCTCGGGCGGACGCGAGATCGAGTAACGCGCCGCGCACGTCGATCGATGCTTGCTGCTCGAGATCGCGACGGCGCACGTCGAGCTCGCGCGTTACGGCTTCCTGTTCCTGGATCCGGCCTTCGCGGCGAAACCCATCGAACACCGGCAGCGAGAGCTGAACGCCCCAGGTGTAGGTCGGCAGGAGCCGCGTCGCACCCGTCTTCCCGATAACGCCGTCGTCGCCAAATGCGCTGACACTGGGTAGCCGCTCGGCACGAATCGCCGACACGGTTTGACGCGCCGCACGAATCTGTTCCTCGGCAGCGCGGAGGTCCGGGCGGTCGCGCAGCGCCCGCGCCGTCGCCGTTGGCTCGTCGAGAGCAAGATCTTCCGGAACGTTTGTCGACAACGTGTCCGTAAGATCGACACGCGTATCGAGTGGCAGGTTCAGCGTGCGGCGGAGATCGAGCTGCGCGCGGTCGCGATCGTTCCGCGCCAGAATGAGCTGACTGTGAACGCCGGCGAGTTGGGTTTGCGCGCGTGTGACGTCGAGCGCCACGCCGACACCAGCCTCGAGCTGGCTCTGCGCGATGGTGACGAGATCCCTCGCTAACACTGAATCTGCGAGACGCGCCTGCAGCTGGGCGTTGGTGCGCAAGACGCGGATGTACGCGTCGGCGGCCTGCAGGGCCGCAAGATCACCGGCGGTGCTGACATCGGCACGCGCCGCATTCGCCGAGGTTTGTGCGGTGCGAACGCGTTGCCATACACTGTAGTCGAAGATGTTCGTCGAGACGTGGCCGCGAAGATCGGTGGTGTTCACCGGCCCGAGCACTTGCCCGTCGGGATTGAACAGCGGTTGCTGGCCCGGCGCGGGCGGGATGGTGATACCGAAGGTGACGGAGTTGAAGGTGCGGCCGCTCGGCACCACCGTCGCGCTGAAGTCGGGATACAGTGCGGCCTTCGCCTGAGTGACGCGTGCCTGCGCCTCGGCGACGCGCTGCTCGGCACCCTGGACGGTATTGCTCTGGCGGGCGGCGCGTCGCGCCGCGTCACCGAGCGATAGTCGAACTGGCTCACCTAACGATGGTGGCGTTGGCTGCTGAGCAACGGCAGACGACACCGCGGCGATCGCGAGAACGGTCGCGACCGCCGAGCGGAGAATAAGGGGATGCTTACTAGGTGTCATTTCGATGAATGGCTCTCCCGCGGCTTTTTCGCAGTCGGCGCGGGACGGATGGCATGGAGAAAGAAATCGAGGACTTCGTCGATGACCTGCTCGTCGGTCTTGTTCGCCGTCGCCTTGAACAGGTCGCGGTGACTGCACCACATCCCGTGCATCAACAGCATCGGACCGAGCATGCGCGCGGCCACGGCCGGGTCGATGTCGCGGAATTCACCGTTACGGACACCACGCTCGATGATCCCCGTGACCAGGCGGAGCTTTCGCTCGACGACTTCCCTCCCGTAGAAGCGGGCGAGATCCGGAAAGTTGCTCAGTTCCGCGTGGACGAGGCGAAAGAGTGCGGCGAAATTCGGAGACCTCAGGAAATCCCAATAGCCGCGGACGAACTGCGCGAGCGTTTCCGACGCGGATTGTTGCACTGCGGCGGCAAGCTCGCGCTCGGCGCGCTCGATCTGGGCGATGATGGTGTGCCGAATGACCTCGCGGAACAACTCTTCTTTGTTCGGGAAGTAGAGATAGATGGTGCCTTTCGACAGACCGGCGCGCTTGGCGATGTCCTCGAGTCGCGCGGCGGCGAGACCGCGCTCGCCGAAGATAGCGAGCGCCGCATCGATGATTTGTTGCGGTCGCTCCTCGGGGAGCCTCCGCCACCGCGGTTCCTGTGTAGGCGAGATCGTCATGTGCCTTTGGTGACCGACCAGTCAGTAAGCAGACTCGACTTTGTTTGCGCCGCTCACTGGGCAGACGCGTGATCCGAAGGAGATTAGTTACTTACGGGTCAGTAATATGACCGGTCGCGGTGACCAATGCAAGTACCCGTGCAGAGTATTGCCCAGCGAGCACTTAGCTTTTTCGCCATGGCGAATGACTCGAACAGCGATCGCGATGGCGTCCGCATCGACAAATGGTTGTGGGCTGCCCGCTTCTTCAAAACACGATCCCTGGCCACGGAAGCGGTCAACGGCGGGAAGGTCGAGCTCAACGGCCTGAGGCCAAAGCCGTCGAAAGAGGTGAAAATCGGCGACCAGTTGCGCGTCCGACTCGGTCCTTTCATCCATGAGTTGACGATCCGCGCCCTGTCTGATCGCCGCGGCCCGGCAACGGCGGCGGCTCTTCTTTTCCAGGAGACGGCCGAGAGCATTGCCGCGCGGGAAAAACTCCGCGAGCAACATCGACTGGCCCCGGTCGCGCAATACGACGACGGGGGTCGTCCTACGAAGAAAGACCGTCGCGCGATGTCGGCCTTCGAAGAGCGGCAGCGCCGGCGCGGTGGTTGACCGGTTGATTCGTTAGGCGCCGCTGGCCAGGGACCGCGCCAGCTCGATCAGCCGCTCCCTCGAGATCCCATGGCCACCCGGATACCGAATCAACTCGTACGGCACACCGGACGAGCGAAGGCGCTGGTCCTCCTCGACGACTCGATCGGCCGAGGTGAAGCGATCCCGTTCACCAATCAACACGTGCAGCGATGACGTGCGAAGAGTCTCACCCGGGCTGGAGAGATCGAGCTCCGGCGGAAGAAAGCCACCCCAGATGATGACGTGCGCGGGCCGAATCGTGCCGCGCGTGATCCACCGTCCCACGGTCGCCGTTCCCTGCGAGAAACCCAGGACGACCATTCGCGGAGGCACCGATTGCGCCGCGAAGCCTTCGAGGGCCTTGCTTGCCACACGATCGAGATACGCGATGTAGTCCTCGATCTCGTGTTCGCGATCCTCGCGCGTCATCCAGGTCGCGCCCACCGGGCGATCTGCCGCCGGCGCAGAATCCGCCGCAACCAGATAGAACCGGTTGAGGGCCTCCGGTGCGACGATGCGTCGCGTGCCGTCGTCGATCGCCTCGAAAACGCGAATGAACTGCGCGGCGAGCTGACCGTAGCCATGGATGACGAACCACAGCTCGCTCGCTGACCCGTCGTCGGGCCCGAGTGCGTAGTATCGGGCCGATCGCCTAGTCTCGATGCGGTGCTCCCGCGACATCGACACGTCCTGAGGATCCATCGTGGTTGAGCATAGAGCGTGGGGCGTGGAGCGTAGGCGCCGCTGCCCACGATCACTTCTCCACTGCGGCTATCGCTGTCGACAACGATAGCCGTCAATTCAGAAGTCGGGAGTGGGACGTTGCGGAGTTGTCGCCCCTATGGCGTCAGATGCTACGGCCGTGGGGCGGCGCGACGCTGGAAGCCCCGCTGGAGCGACGGGTTCCGGATATCGTCGGGGAGCATGCGCCACTGTTCGGGGGTGAGAATCGCCTGCGCGCTCTTGATCGCCGCCAGATAGTTGTTTCGAGCTTGCTGAAGTCGCGGTTGAATGTTCGGGAAGACCGCGGCGAGGTCGGCTCCCCCCTGCCCCTTCGCGAGCTGCTGCTCGACATCGGCGATGAGCGAATCGTTCTTGGCGGTGAGCGAGTCGGCGACCGCATTGAGACGCGCGAGCTGGTCGTCGGTGAGGCCGAGCTTGAGCGAGTCCTTGAGCCCAAGAATCGCCGTGACGGGGTTCGGCGCGACGCGATTCACGATCGTTCGTAGGTCGAAGTTGCGCCCGCCGCGTCCGCCGGCAGCACGGTTGCCGTTGATCCCACGTAGCGTGCCTTCGAGCAGATCGCGTTGTCGGTCAGGACCGACCTGCAACCGCGCCTGGAGTGCAACCTGGAACGGGGTCCGAATCGCCGCTCGTGATGCCGGGTTGTCGCCGAAGCGATCGTTGACCGTGTATATGAACCGCTTGTTGATCGCATCGAAGCCGCTGACATACAGCAGCGTCGGGTCGGCGCGATTCGGCTGTCCCCAGCCTCTGAGGTTGTCCGACCCGTGTAACAGCTGATCGAGGCCGGCCAGCGGATTGATCGCGCTTACCGAGATCATCAGGCGGCGTCCGAGAAAGCTGCCGAGGTCGGGACGAATATTCGCCTGCAGATCGACCGACGGCGTCCAGCTTCCCGTACAACTGTTTCGCGCCGCCACTTCGCCGAACTGCTTCTCGAGACACACTCGCGCGTCCTGCGGCGCGTTAGCGAGGAGCCGGCGCATGCCGCTCGCCAAAGCCGTATCGCCGCCGATGGCAGGATCGTTCGGATTGAACACGAACGCGCGATCGTTGCGCGAGCCGTCGCCGTTGATGTCACTTCCGACGCGGGGCGTGAATGGCGCGCCAGACGTTAGTCGGAGAACCGACGTGATGTCGAGCCATGGCTTCACGAGCCAGGTTGTCGTGCCGACGAACGAGTGTCGGCGCTCGAAGTCGCTCGTCGCCCAAGGGAAGATGTTCGGATCGCCCGCCGTCGTCGGGGACCCGAATCCACCGCCGGCACCGCCGCCGCCGAATCCACCGGCGTTGTAGAACGACGACTGGTCGATGGATCGCATGAACGTGTACGAGAGACTCCAGATGATGTCGTTCGGCGTTACGCCGTTGAGCGACACCGTCACCTGGCCCGTCCGCGACTCGAGCCCGGAGGTCACGTCGAGCACCTGCGCGTACTGCGGGTAGAGACGCGATGAGAGAACACTAATGGCGCCCGTCGTCGGTACGATCGCGTTCGGATCGACGAACACCGGGCGATTGCCCTCGGATCCGAGCACGAATTGTGGAGCGGTGTTGAGGTTCAGATCTCGCACGCTGTACAGGTTCGTTCCGAGCGCGTACGAGAGGTCGACGCTCGCACCGAGACGGGCGCTCATTCTATGACTTACACCGAGCGACGCGCGCCAGGACCGCGGCGCGCCGAAGTCGGGCTCGAATACGGTGACGTTCGGCCGCTGTGTGCCGATGTCGGGTCCGCCGGAGGCGGCGCCATTCGCGCACGTGTCCGGAATGCTCGACGGATCCGCGGCGTAGGCGGTCCAATCGGGAATCGGGACTCCCCCGCCGATGCACACGAGCTGCGCCTGACTGTTCGGCAATCCCGTCGCCGTGAGCGCCGACGCGAACATCGGCAGCGGGAAGGTGCCGCGAAACTCGCCAACGCCACCGCGCAGGATATACGGCTGCGCTCCGAGACCACCACCACCTCCACCACCAAATCCAGAGGCAGCATCACCACCAGGTCCGCCTCCGCGACCGAAGCCGCCACCGCCGCGACCGCCACCGCCGAATCCGCCCTGCGGGATCTGTCCGCCGACGCCACCGCCGAGCATCCAGGTGAATCCGACGCGAGGACTGGCACTCACTTCCGTTGGAAACTTGTCGGTGCGACGACCGAACAGCTGCTCGATCTCCGGATTGTACGCCGGGTGTCCCTGGAAATCCGAGCCCTCGAGTCGCATGCCGTAGGTCACCTGGAGCGCCCGGCTGTGCCGCCACGTGTCACCGAGGTAAATCGCGCTGTTCAGCCCCGACCCGGTTCGCGATGTCGGCATTAACGAGCGGGTGAACATCGCGGGCGTATTTGTTTCGAGATCGCTCAACGAGTTGAACAGAAACGTGCCGTCGCTGTTGAACGCGTTCATCGACGAGAAGCTCGTGATGTTGACCAACCCGCCGAGCTTGAATCGGTGCGACGCGTCATCGGACATCCAGGAGAACTCGTCACTCGCCTCGAGCTGCG
>Ga0207693_10003235_pt1 | contig 13980 bp, 16 predicted proteins | sample LARL81metaG_FD_184347 | JGI IMG/M metagenome (GOLD analysis project Ga0207693, IMG submission 184347) | Corn, switchgrass and miscanthus rhizosphere microbial communities from Kellogg Biological Station, Michigan, USA - LAR L8-1 metaG... | ecosystem: Host-associated > Plants > Roots >...
GGACTCGGTTCCGTGCCAAAGGCCGGCTCGAGGCTGGGAGGCATTGCAACTCGGCAACTGTGGCCCGCCAATCGAAACCGAGGCAGGGTGGCTGCTGCTAACCCACGGTGTCGGCCCGATGCGCACCTACCACATCGGGGCGATTCTGCTCGATCTCGAAGATCCGACACGGATCCTCGGTCAGCTCCGGGAGCCGCTGCTCAGCCCCGCCGCCGACGAGCAGGACGGCTACGTGCCCAACGTCGTCTACTCGTGCGGCGCACTTGTCCACGCCGAGACCCTGCTGCTGCCGTATGGCATCGCCGATTCCGCGATCGGTGTCGCCACCGTGCCGCTGCCCGAACTCCTCGCCGCTCTGGGCGGCGGAGAACTGAGACAGCCGACCAGCAATCCCTGCCGTTACGCTGTTGGCCCACAGTGTTGACATTGCCTCTAGCAGGGCGTTTACTAGAGGTCTAATCCGGAAACCGCCCCTCGGCAGCATTGATATTGGGTTCGCCGTCGGAGTCGCGGCGTTTCCTGTCCTACCCCCGGCAATCGGGTTCAGACCACAGCACGAACAACGACACGCGTCGGGACAACCCGAAAACGCGTGCCACTCTTCATAGGAGAACCACCACGATGAGTAAGTCCGATAACAACCAAAGAAATGTTTTCCGCGAGAACGCGATCCACGTGGGAGCGGGCTTTGTAGCGAAGGAGCGTCCGCACGTGTTGCAGGCGTTGTCGACGCTAGCGCCCCATCTGGGGAGGTGGGATCCCAGTGAGGTGGATATCGACATCACCCTGCAGGACCGCGGCGGCAAGGAGCAGCGGGTCACACTGCGGACGACCCTGCCCGGCCGTCCGCAGCTCGTGGCGGTCGCCGACAACCCGGACCTCACTCGCGGTCTCTACGATGCAAAGCGTGAGCTGATCCGGCAGCTCGAACACCAGAAGTCGGCGCGGGAACCCATGAAGAATCGCCGGCTCAGGAGCGCGACGATTCGGCATCCGAACACCAACCAGCCGCTCGCTTCCGCGGGCAGATAAAGAGACCGTCATGACGCACATCACCGAAGAGCGCGTTATCGGCAACCATGCCGACATGGGTGGGTCGACCTCCGCGGCCACTCGTACTTCGTTGACCGTTACGGACGTACTGCGCGCGGGTGTCCGGCGCAGGACCACACGCAAGGAAATGACTGCGGCCCAGTCCATGTGGGATTCCGAAGGCGGAGCAACCCGAGAAGGTGAGTTGCAGCCCCGCGGTAGCGGGGGTTTTCCGCTGGCGCCGCCTCGTGGTTTTGGTCGCTGACCCGCACATCATCAGCGCTATGAAGTGTGGGCGCAGAACTCGAAGTCGAGATCACCGCGCCGACAACATTGGAGTTCCAGATTGCAGTCGCGCCGCATCGCCAAATACTCAGGTGTCCGAGTCGTTGTCCGTTGTCCTGGACGGGCAGCCCGTCCAGGCCCTAGAGATCAGCGGTGTGCAGTAACCGTATCCAAAAACTGGACGCCCCGGTGGGCAATCTGACGGTGGACTATGCCGGGACGATCATCGGCCGGACCGACCCCGCGACGGTGAGTGACTACGGCCTGTCGGTGTATCTGCGACCGAGCCGCTACGCCGAGGCCGATAAGTTCTACGGGCTTCGCCGCAACGGAATTCGGCAACTACATCGATTGGAGAAGGTCCCCTTGTGGGTGGGTACGCAGCTGAACTATGTGCGCGGCTCCAACGACCCGATCGACGGAGCGATGGACACCTTGCTCGCGGGTGCCGGGGTGTGCCGCGACTTCGCGCACCAGGTGGTGGCGCTATTGCGGGCCGTGAACGTACCCGCCCGCGTTGTCTCGGTGGATGCGCCGGGGGCGGCGCCACGAGTGTGCCGTCGACCACCCGCCACTGCCCCTCGACGATCGCCTCGGCGACCGCGTGGAAGTCCATGATGCGCATCGCCACCGGACGCGATGCTGACGACATCGCGTTCCTGGACAACCACAACGGTGCTATCACGTTGAACAAGTTGGTGGTGACGGCGGACGTCGACGGCACCCTTCCCCGGGACGCCATCGACCAGCTGGTGTCGATCGGCAAAGCGCCTTTGGGGGCGAGGGGCTGACAAGTCCGTAATCAACCCCGGTGATGGGAAACGGCGTACCGTTATAAATATCGGGCAGCTCGGTTAGCGAGCGAACATGCTCGACTGCAAAGGAAATTGAAATGTCTTCGCCAACAACGATCCGCACGCCGTACGACCAACGTGTCGAACTCGTCAGGGACATCATCACTGCTCACTCCAAGCTTGGAGACAAGGCGGCAAGCGAACTTGCCGTGCACGTCCTGCACGCGCTGAATTCAATCCCCGAGAAGATGCGCTGAACAACGGCGACGCGGTGGTCCCGCGTTTGCGACCGCACGGCTTCCGTGTTTCGTGTGCGCGTCTCAATCTCTCCATTCGTCGAGCGGTCGGATGCCCGCGTGCCCCGGTCCCACAGCCCGCGCCGTTGGCCGGCTCCCCGTTGGTTGCCGCCTCCCCGTTGGTTGTGAGTGGGCGCTGGTAGTGCCGATGGTTTGGCTGTTGCCGGCGAGGTGTGATCCCTTGCGCGGCGGTGGTTTCCCGGGTGCGGAAGCTGCTGATCTGGCCGATCGCACTCATCATCGGTGACGGGAACATCACCGTGGTGTTCTTCTCCAACCCGAGCTCGGCCAGCGTCTGCAAGTTACGCAGTCGCAAGGGCCAGCGGCGCGCCATCATCGTGTCCAACGCACCCAAAAGGCGGCCGCGGCCATCGATTCGCCCTCGGCGGCAATAAATTTGGCGCGCTTCTCCCGCTAGGCCTCGGCTTGCCGGGCCGTCGCGCGTTTCACACTGTCGGGCAATTGGTTATCCTTCAGCTCGACGAAGTTCACTCACTTCCAGCCCCGCTCGCGGGTCGCCACATCGAGGATCTTCTGGATATTGACGTTGATGACGTCGGTTTCGGAGAGCGCCTCGTCCTGGGTGTGTTGACCGACCACCTTGCGCAGCGTCGTGTGCGCGATCTTGGTTGATCGTGGCGTCGACGTTTCTCGATCGCGGCGCACTCCTTGGCCCCGGAGCTGTTATGGCGCAACGGGCAACAACAAGCTCTGCCGTTAGCGTGGGACACCGGGCGCGGCACGCCAAGATGTGCGTTCTGGGATCCGTACTCCCCGTGTAACCGGCATCGCTGGCGGGTACGAAGCACAGTCGACGGGGCGCGTTTTGACCGACCGGCGTGGATGTCGCCGTGTCGTAGTTGATCCGGGGAATTACTGACGCGCAACCGAACTGAGATCGAACGACGTCATCAGGCAGATCGCATGGGACTGCACCAAACATCACTCAGACGGGCGGTGGGACATGAATCCTTCTGCCAGCCAGACTCTTGTCTGCCGCCTCGCCTCGCCGACATGGCGGGGGGTTCGCGCCAGGTGTAATGTTGTAGTTGCTGGGTCTTTCAGCCAGTTCGGAACGAGTCCGGCCGTCCGCCGCCGAACTCGATGAGCTTCAGCTCACGCCGTACATGCCGATGTCCACCCGCCGCGGTCGAGACAGCATGCATACCTTGCTCATTCCCCCCGTTAGCTCGGAATTCGGGCACCCGCGAACTCCGCGGTCGCCTAGCCCGCGCTCGTCGGATGTCGCCCACTTGACAGGCGATCAGGCGACAAAGAACCGTGCCGGTGGCTCCGGGAATACCCGGCCGCTGACGCACCCACGCGCCGTCCACGCAAGGGTAAGCAGGCTGGGGCCGAGCCGAAGGGCGCCTTCAGGCACTGACCCGGCAATCCTTCTTCCAAAACATCTGCACAGAAACAAGGTAATCATCATGATCGTTCTCGGCATCATCCTTATCGTCCTCGGACTCCTGCTCCCGAGCCTCGTCCCTACCTTCGCCTTCGCCCATATTTGTGTGGTCATTGGCGTCATCCTCCTCGTCGTCGGTCTGCTACTGATGCTGATGGGACGGAGGGGACACGCCGTCGGCGGGCGCCGCCACTACTACTAACCCGCAACACACACGACACGCGGGCCGCCCGGAGCGGCAGATGATGTGCCACACCACAAACACCTCACGCGACCGGACTGGACGGGCCTCGACCGCCGTAAACAAGGAGATTCATCATGCGGTTCATCGGGCTACTGGTGATCGTGTGGCTGATCGCGGGCGCGGTCGCAGCCGGCCAGCGCGGGTTTTTCACCCACGCGACGCAAAACTGTGCCAGCGCCGGCACGATCGCGGTGACCGTGATCGCCGGACCACTCAATTATTTCGGTGCCAACCCCAAGGTCACGAACTGCCATGTGCCCCAACCCAGTTGATCACCCTAGTTGCAGCGCATCGATGCGCCAGTGCAGGCCAACGGCCACTGAACAGTCGATCGAACCACTGACCATGCACACCAATCCAAGGAAACAACATGAGCACCACCACTATTGCTGTAATCGTCGTCGCCGCGGTCGGGTTACTTCTGCTTGCCGCCGCGCTCGTATGGCTGGCGCAGAGGACGCGCAAGCATCAGCGCCACAACGAAGCCGAAAACATCCGCGGCGAGGCCGCAGAAGAAACACTGAGGGTCAAGCAGCGCGAAGCACTCGCCGATGAGACCGCCGCCAAGGCCCGCGCCGCGCAAGCCGAAGCTGACGTCAAAGCGGCCCAAGCCACGGGTCTGCAACAGCAAGCCGCCGCCCACCGCAGCGAGGCAGCAACCTCCCGCGACCATCTCAACGAACAGTGGGATCGGGCAGAAAAACTGGATCCGGCCACCCCGACAGATAAAACACCGCGCTCCACGCACAAAGAGCCGCAGACCCTTTAACCATCTGCGCTCAAGCCCGCAGCCGGCATTCATCCCAACCGCCATCGACTTCGCGGCCTCGCCTGTTGATGACGGCAGCGGATGACGCGTGGTGCGGGTGCGATGGTTCGACGGAAAGCAAAGAGACGATGGCAATCTCAGACGTCCCGGCGTTCGCTCACTTGACCGACGCCGACATCGAAAACCTAGCCGATGAGCTGGATGCAATCCGCCAGGACATCGAAGACTCCCGTGGCGAGCGCGACTCGCGCTACATCCGCCGCACCATCGCCGCCCAACGCGCCCTCGAGGTGGCGGGCCGCCTCATACTGGCCGGGAGCGCGAAGCGATCCGCCTGGTGGGCTGGCACCGTGACCCTGGGCGTGGCCAAGATCATCGAGAACATGGAGATCGGCCACAACGTCATGCACGGCCAGTGGGATTGGATGAACGATCCCGAGATTCACTCCTCGACGTGGGAGTGGGACATGAGCGGAGTGTCCAAGCACTGGCGTTTGACCCACAACTTCATGCACCACAAGTACACCAACATCCTCGGCATGGACCACGATGTGGGCTACGGCGTGCTGCGCGTCACCCGCGACCAGAGATGGACACCGTTCAACCTCGGCAACCTGATCTTCAACACCATCCTCGCCATCGGGTTCGAGTGGGGAATCGGCCTGCAGCCCTTGGAGCTCGAAAGGTTCTTCAAGGGCCAGTCGGACCGCGCGGCGACCCTGGTGCGGATGCGAGAGTTCTCGATCAAGGCCGGCCGGCAGATGGTCAAGGACTACGTCGCGTTCCCGGCGCTGACCTTGCTGTCGCCCTGGGCGACCTACACGTCGACGCTGATAGCCGACGCCCTCGCCAACGTGATCCGCAACGTGTGGTCCAATGCCGTGATCTTCTGCGGCCATTTCCCTGACGGTGCAGAGAAGTTCACCAAGACCGACATGGTCGGCGAGACCAACGGCGAGTGGTACCTGCGGCAGATGCTCGGCAGCGCCAACTTCGAAGCCGGTCCGGCGCTGCGGTTCATGAGCGGCAACCTGTGCCACCAGATCGAGCACCACCTCTACCCCGATCTGCCCAGCAACCGGCTACACGAGATCTCAATCCGGGTCAAAGAGGTCTGCGACAAGTACGACCTGCCCTACACCACAGGCTCGTTCCTCCTGCAGTACGGCAAGACGTGGCGGACCATCGCCAAGCTGTCGCTGCCCGACCGTTACCTGCGCGACACCGCCGATGACGCACCGGAAACCCGCAGCGAGCGGATGTTTACTGAACTGGGGCCCGGCTTGGCCGGCGCCACACCGGCCGCGGACGGCAGACGGGGATTGAAGACCGCGATCGCAACGGCGCGGCAATGGCGCCGCGACCAACGCGTCGAACTGCCGACGGCTCAGGGTGCAACAGCGGTGCGTCATCGCCTTGTTGGCACACCTCACGACGTCGTCTACATGTGAGGCACGTGTGCGCGCAGGGCCCGCCGTGATGCACATGTGTAACCGGCGATTGGGACGGATAGGGCGGGATTGTTGACCAGAAGAGACAGACGAATATGTGGCGATGGGTGTCCTGGTCGGACTACGAGGATGCTGCGAGCAGGAGGCGTTCGACGAGATTGCCTGCGCCGTTCGCCCCTGTTTGAGGGACGAATTGTGTGCGGCCGCGCGCTCACTGACCCAGTAGCACTGCTCGCAGGCACTGTCGGCACCACTATCACGCGCCGCGGCATCCGCGCCGGAGCCAACGACGCACTGGCCCTCACCGGAGCCGCCGACCAGAAGGGAACCAGCCGATGACGCACGGTTTGGGAGTCAGCCGGGGGGCGGGCCGCGACGGAGGTGAGCCGCGGTTGCAGCTCAAGCCCAGCAGGCCCGAATCTACCTTCCTCGACGGCGCCTGGTGGCCACGGTCAACGCAGTTAGCGATCGAGCTCCCCGTCCTGGTCGAGGCCTTGTCCGATCGGCTCGGCGAGGTGGCTGTCGTGGGCTACCACCGCAACGCATGGACGCAGACACCGACGCAGATGCAGGTCGCCGACGCGACAGTCCAATTGCAGGGTTTCACCTCCGACGAGCCAGCCAGTGTCATCCTGATCGGTCGCGACGGTCGCCGCGTCACACTGCTGGTCATCTCACCGGGGCGCGAGTGAGGCAGTCGCTCGAGAGAAACTCGACGCGGCGTCATCAGACGCCGGCGATGCCGACCCAGCGAACAACCAGGCCGAGCGGGTCGCTGCCCGATCGGCGGCCGAAGTGGCAGCCCAGTTGGCCCGCCACGAGGGGCGCGACGACCCTCAGCGCACCGCCGAGATCGCACGGTGGTGCCAGGAGGCCGCTCAACAGTTCGTCAATGCACCGATCCAGGCCTTCGTGCCGATCCTGGTCCATCACATAGACCGCAACCGCATGGTCGGCACCCACCCTGCGACCTGACAGCGGCGATCTGTGATGAACAGCCACACCCCTTCAGTCGTCGCCGGCACGCCGTCGGTGACCAAGACGCCGCTGAGCCAGCGATGGGCGGCCACGGCTGCGCTCGAGGAGGTGCTGGCGCGGCTGGACAGCTCGACCGACGGGCTCTCGAGTACGGAGGCCGCTGCACGTCTGCAGCGATACGGTCCGAATGCCCTTCGCACGCATCGGGTGAACGCGCTCGCAGTCCTTGGTCGGCAGCTGCGCAGCGTCGTGCTCGGGCTATTGGCGGCCACAGCCGTCGTCTCGTACTTCCTCGGCGACACCACGCAGGCGATCATCATCGGCGTCATCCTTGCCGCCAGCATCGGCCTTGGTTTCGTCAACGAATACCGCGCCGAACGGGCGACAGCGGCGTTGCATTCGCGCGTGCACCACAGCGCGGTGGTGCGCCGCGACGGGCACTTCATCAAGGTCGATGTCACCGATCTGGTCCCCGGGGACGTCATCCGGCTGGCGCTCGGACAAACCGTGCCCGCCGACGTCCGATTGATCGAGGTCACCGAACTGGAATGCAACGAAGGCATATTGTCCGGCGAGTCATCGGCTTCGGAGAAGTCGCTGCAACCGGTGAATCCTGATGCCGCATTGGCTGATTCGGTCGACCTGGCATTCATGGGCACCATCGTCAGCGCCGGGGAAGGGGTCGGGGTGGTCTATGCGAGCGGCGTCGACGCACAGTTCGGCCGCATCGCCGCCGGCCTCGGTGAGCGTCAGCCCGAGACCGACTTTCAGGCCGGCTTGCGCCGATTCTCCTACCTGCTGCTGTGGGTCGCAATGACGCTGACGGTCCTCATCCTGGTCACCAACCTGCTGCTCGGGCGCCCGGTCATCGACTCGGTGCTGTTCGCGCTAGCGATCGCGGTGGGGATCACCCCGCAACTGCTTCCCGCGGTGGTCAGTACCAGCCTGGCGACCGGATCGCGGCGTCTAGGCAAGCTCAAGGTGCTCGTCAAACGACTGGTGTGTATCGAGGACCTCGGTGACATCGACGTGCTGGTCACCGACAAGACCGGAACGCTGACCGAAGGCCGCATCACCCTCGTCGATGCTGTCGACCCTGCCGGCGCCCACGCAGACACGGTGCTGCGCGCTGGACTACTCGCCGCCGGCGCGGACTCCGACTCCGTGGTCAGCGCCAACGCGATGGACGCCGCGCTATCGCGGTGTACCGACGCGGAGCGCCTGATGACCGGCACCGTCCACCGCATCGCCACACTGCCGTTCGATCACACCCGCCGCGCCATGTCATGTGTGCTCGATGACGACGGGCGCCGCGTGCTCCTGGTGAAGGGTGCACCCGAGCAGGTGCTGGCCAAGTGCGTGGCGGTGCCCGACGCCGCGCAGCAGACGCTGTCGGCGCTCTTCGCCGACGGCCGACGTGTGGTGGCGGTGGCCAGTAGGGCGGCACCGGGGCTGACCACCATCGACACGGGCGACGAGGCGGGCCTGCGGCTCGACGGGTTTCTGGTGTTCTCCGACGAGCCCAAAGCCGCCGCGCGCGATTCGCTGGCACAGCTGGCCGCCTTGGGCATTGAGGTCAAGGTCGCTACTGGCGATAATCCGCAGGTTGCCGAAAAAGTCTGCGCCGACTTGGGTTTGGCATCCAAAGGCACGATCACCGGCGCCGAGATGGAGACCCTCGACGACAATGCGTTCGACGATGCAGCGCAGAACAACACCATCTTCGCCCGGATCTCGCCTGAGCAGAAGGCGCGGCTGGTCGTCTCGCTGCGTCGCACCGGCCGTTCGGTCGGCTTCCTCGGCGACGGTGTCAACGATGCGCTGGCGCTACACGGTGCCGACGTCGGGATCTCGGTCGACACCGCCACCGACGTCGCCAAGGACGCCGCCGACGTGGTGTTGCTGGAAAAGGACCTCGGTGTGCTCGCCTCCGGTGTCGCCGAGGGCCGGCGCATTTTCGCCAACACCATCAAGTACGTGCTGATGGGCACATCAAGCAATTTCGGCAACATGTTCAGCGCGGCCGCGGCGTCGGCCGTGCTCTCGTTCCTGCCGATGCTGCCCAGCCAGATCCTGCTCAACAACCTGCTCTACGACAGCTCCCAGCTGTCGATCCCCACCGACAACGCGATGCCGAGCAATTGCACGCGCCCTCGCACTGGAACATCGCGTTCATCCGCCGGTTCATGCTGACATTCGGTCCGATCAGCTCGCTGTTCGACTTCATGACCTTCGGGCTGATCCTGGGTGTGCTGCACGCCGGGCCGGTCGAGTTCCGCACCGGATGGTTCGTGGAATCCCTTGCCACCCAAACCCTGATCATTTTCGCGATCCGGACCCGGCGCGTGCCCTTCATCCGCAGCCGGCCCGGCCTGGTCATCACGGTGGCCACCTTCGCCGTCGTCGCCGTCGGCATCGCGATCACCGTCTCCCCGATCGCGCACAGCCTTGGTTTCACCACCCTGCCGTGGCAGTTCTTCACCGCACTGGTGTTGCTCACCGTCGCATATCTGATCCTCGTCGAGATAACGAAGAAGGTGTTCTACGCCGACCCGATCCACCTGCCCGGCACACCTCAACGCACCCGCGGACGCGAACATCGCATCCACCGCCGCGCCGCGCGTTTCAGCCACAGCGGCTGAAAGCCCCGGCACTATGAGGCCGGCAACAAAGTCAGGGGTATCAGCAGGACACCGGGGCGCCGGCGCGCAGCCTGCCTGCCTGAGCATCCGGACGCGGGAACTGTCTCTAGCAACGGTGGATCTGATCTTGGTCCGACACGCTGAGCTGTGCTTGGCGTGAAGGGCTGACGATGGCAGAAACACTCGGCCCGTCGCGATGGAATTGGATCAACGGCAGCTGGCCGAGCGGCTGCTGGCGCAGGCCAAAAGAATCAAAGAGTCGAACTGGCCGGCCCGAACGGGTTTCTCAACCAGTTGATCAAGAACGTGTTGGAGACCGGTGCATGCGGAGATGACCGAGCACGCTATGACGGGCACGACCCGGCTGGGCGTGGCAGGGCAACTCGCGTAACGGCACTCGAGCTAAGACGGTGCTGCCCGAGATCGGCCCGGTCAAGATCGCAGCGCCCCCTGACACGAATAGTTCGTTCGAGCCGCAGATCGTCAAGAGGTCAGCGTCGGTTGACGGAGATCGATGAGATCGTATTGCCTTTGACGGCAAAGGGTTTGACGATCGGCGAGGTCGCCGCGCACGTCGCCGAAGTCTACGGCGGAGATGGTGTCCAAGGACGCCATGTCCCGGATCACCGACAAGGTGAAGGGTGAAATGACCGAGTGGTGCAACCGGCCGTTAGACTGATGCCATCGTGGTCTGTGACGGGCTGAAGGGATCGCCGGAGGAGGTCAACAAGGTGTGGGACCACGCGGTCGTCCAGACGTTGTGATTCATCTGTATCGCAACACGATTCGCTACGGATCACGGAAGTACTGGCATCAGATCGCCAAGGACATCCGGCCGGTCTACCCCGCCCCGACCGAGGCGGCCAAGGACCGCTTCGTCGAATTCGCCGCCAGATGAGTACTCAGTACCCGGCGGTCGTGCGGCTGTGGGAGAACGCCAGGAGCGATTTCGTGGCGTTCCTGGACTACGACGTCAAGATCGGATCCACCGTTAATCGGACAGCCCCCAGTAGATGCCGAAATGCTGGTCATCGTCGCCGGTGTTGATCTTGGCGAGGATGTGGTAGGCGGCGGTGTGTCGGTCGGTTCCGGCGTGGGCAGCCTGGGTGTCGAGTTCCCAGTGGGCTTGCTGTGGGGTGTAGCCGCGCCCGATGAGAACGCCGAGGGCTTGGTTGATCGCTGATGCCGCGCGCAGCTGTCCCTCGGGCAGCGGCCCGGTGGCGAGGGAGAGGTGCTGATCGAGGATGAACTCGCTCAGTGAGCGTGCAGTGAGCCACGCCAGGTCCGCGGCGAGGTCGACGAACGCTCCCGGTGATCCCGCGTACAGAATGATGGCCACCGCCGGCGAGTTCTGAGGACCATTGGGGCCCAGCAGACTCAGGTGCAGCGAGGTGCGGATGTCGCTGGCTAGGGCCCCCTCGGCCAGAGCGGTGACGGTGAACGGGGAATCGCTGTGGGACACAACCACGCTCAGACCGAGGTAGCTTGTTACGGCGACTGCGGCGTCGAGGGTCAGCCAGTGCAGGCTGTGCGCGATGTCGGTGCCGGGTTCATCCAGCGCTTCGGTCAGGATGGCCAACGCGGCGGCCATCGCTGCGGTGATCCTCACGAGGTGAATGCTCCGCTGGGCGCTCCCGAGCGCCGATCGAGCCTGCCAAAGCCGAACAGGGCGAGTTGCCGTGCACGGTGGAGGATCCAGGATGCAGGTCAGGACCGTCCCCTGGGACTGTGCCTCCATCCTCAACCCTACGCGGGACCCGCCTTGCACCGACACCCCGGCATGGCGATCGGGACTCAGGTCGGCTTGTGGCGGGCGCGGGCGCGGCGGACGGCTTCATCGACGATCCGTTGCGCCACGTCAGCCAATTTGCGGTGTTCGGCTTGGCTGATCGCCCGCAGCTGGGCGAATGCGTCCTCGGCGCTGCGCCCGCTGCGTCCGCGCAGCAGCCCGATCGCTTGATCGATCACCGGTCGCGTCGACAGGGCGGTCTGCAACTGGACCGTCAGCGCCATCGCCTGGGCGAGGACGTGAGCGTTGTGCACGGCGACCGCTGCGGGTTTGGCGAACAGTTCCCCGAGTTCGACCGCGTGCTCATCGAAGACGTCCTTGTCGTGGGAGTACACGTTGATCGCCCCGACCACCTGATCGGGCAGCAGCAGCGGCAGTGACAGTGCACTGTGCACGCCCAACCTGCCCACGCGGGGGCCGAACCGCGGCCACATCTTCTCGCCGCCCAGCGACCCCGACCGCACCGTGCGGCGCTCCAGCGCTGCAGTGATACAGGGGCCCTCCTGCAGTGTGACGTACTGGATCTCGTCGATTTCGGCGACAAACGGTGCACTCGCCGCCAGCGCTTCAACCATGTTGTCGATCCGGTCGACCCGCAATAAGGTCACCCCGGCCCCCTCGGCGCCCGGGATCGCGTGCACTGCGAATGTCGCCACCTCGGTCAACAACTCCGACAAGCCCAGACTGCCCGCCACCAAGCCCGCCAAATCGCCGATGGCGGCCTGCAAATCGGAGATGTCCGCGCGCGCCTGTTCGGCGCCCAGTGGCCCTGCCGGGGTGCGGTCGGCGCCGGTGGTGAACTCGGTCATCCGTTGCCACCTGCGCTCACGTAGTCTTGCTCGGCCTCGGCATCCCTAGCCAGAGCCCGGCGACATACCCTTGCAGCCCAACAGCCACGAGGTGCTTTGTCACGCCAAGAGTACCGCCGCTGAAGGTTTGGGGCCCGTGCCGGTTACTGCGGTTGCGTGTCCGCGATGTCGCACCCGCGCACATCCACCGCCAGCTACGGAGGGCACGCGGTCGAATCGGGTTCGCCCCGAATCCGATTCGACAGGCGGTAACGGGGTGTAACGTCGGGGGTGCTGAGAATCTCAGCTGGTTCGGGATGAGTTCGGCTGTCCGCTGCAGAACTCCAGGAGCGCCGGCTCCAAGGCCCCTACATGCCTTTGATCGTCTGCACATCGGGATCACCATGACTGTTCCGCAGAGTTTTATGGCTCGATCCGCCCCGTTATCACGCCCCAGATGTCTGGCCGTTGCCGCACGTCGAGCGGCCTAGGCTGAGTGTTCGCGTAGGCATCGGGGCAGGATCACATCCGGATTGGCAATCGCTCACCTGCGCGTCTGCCCCCAGCCGAGCTGTGGCATTGTGAGCGGGGGTCGATTGCCCAGAAGGTGCATCGCGTGACTTACTGTATCGGCGTAATGCTCGACAAGGGCATGATTTTCGCCTCGGACTCCCGGACGAATGCCGGTGTGGATAACTTCGCCAAGTTCTGCAAGATGACGGTATTCGAGCGTCGCGACAACCGCGTCGTGGTTCTGCTGAGTTCGGGAAACCTGGCCGGAACTCAGGCCGTCATCAGCGTATTGACGCAGCGTTGTGCTGACGGCGACGCGGCCACCAATCTCATGGGTGCCCGGACGATGTTCGACGTCGTGAGGCTGGTCTCCGACGCGATGCGCGACATCGAGAATCGCGATGCTGGATACCTGGAAGAGAACAACATCCGCTTCAACGCGTCGTTCATCGTCGGTGGGCAGATCGGCGGCGAGCCTATACGGCTGTTCCGGATCTATGCCGAGGGCAATTTCATCGAAGCCGGGATCGATACACCCTTCTTGCAGACCGGTGAGACCAAGTACGGAAAGCCGATCCTCGACCGCGTAATTACGCAACATACGGCCCTTGCAGACGCCACAAAGTGTGTACTGGTGTCTTTCGATTCGACTATGCGCAGCAATTTGTCGGTGGGCATGCCGATCGACTTGATTTGCTACGAACGGGACAGCCTCAAAGTGCAGTGGCGGCGGCGATTCGATGAGGGGGACCCCTATTTCACCACGCTCAGCGACAAATGGGGCGAAGGTGTGCGGCAGGTGTTTCGCCACTTGCCCGAGTTGCGCTGGTGACGGGTTGTCACGATGGACACCTTCATTATCACCTGTGAACACGGCGGTAACCGGATACCCGCGCCCTATCGGCGGCTGTTTCGGGAACAAAGCGCGCTGCTGGATTCCCACCGTGGCTACGATCCCGGTTCGCTGGTGATGGCGAAGGCACTCGCC
>Ga0207693_10003237_pt1 | contig 13977 bp, 16 predicted proteins | sample LARL81metaG_FD_184347 | JGI IMG/M metagenome (GOLD analysis project Ga0207693, IMG submission 184347) | Corn, switchgrass and miscanthus rhizosphere microbial communities from Kellogg Biological Station, Michigan, USA - LAR L8-1 metaG... | ecosystem: Host-associated > Plants > Roots >...
CCCGGGAGTAGCGTGCGGACCCCCGGGGCCGGTCAGCGAAAAGATTCAGGCGACGTAGATCGGCGCGGCGAAGTGGATCCGCACGCCGCGCGGCAGCACCAGCACCGGGCAGGTGGCGTTCTCGATCTCGCCCTGTGCCTGCGAGGAGATCATCACGCGACCCTCGGGCGCCTCTGCGCGTGAGCCGACGATCAGCAGGTCCACCTGGCGCTCGTCACGCGACAGGACCGCGTCGAAGCGGTCGGCGAGCTCGCGCGCGTTCTCGATCGCGACGTCGTCACCCGGAGTGACGAGGATCCCGATGCGGTGGATCTCCGGATCCCGGTTGGCCCGGTAGTTGGCCGGCGCGATCGCCACGGCGGCGGTGCCGCCCTCGATCAGCTTCCAAGCCGAGCACTGTGGCTCGACGTGCCCGGCCGCGGTGCGGTAGTCCGAGCCGAACACCACGATGTCCGCCTCCTCCTGCTCGGCGAGCAGCTTCAAGCCCTCGCCGGTCGAGGGGCTCATGACTACGCGGCGTTCCACCTCGACGTCCTCGAGGTAGCGCGCGCCGCGCTCGAGCAGCGCCTGGGCCTCGGATTCCTCGAGCTCCTCGCGCTCGCGTGACGACGCCGTGGTGTGGCGCACATAGGCGAGGGTCAGCTCGGCGCCCGCTTCGGCGAGCACGCGGCCGAGCATCAGCGCGTCGTGGTCGTTGTGAGTGTCGTCGTACGAGACGATTGCCTGGGCTGCCATCCGCGGTCTCCAGTCTTCCTTCGGTCGATTCCCGGCCTGTTCGACGGCAGGATTCCATCGTCCTTGTATTAGTACGAGTGAAGTTCCTCATATCTGGGATAAGCTTTGCTGATGCTGCACGTCGGCCGGCTGAAGGTCCTCACCGAGGTCGTGGGACGGGGGTCGTTCTCCGCCGCCGCCGAAGCCCTGTCCTACACGCAATCCGCCGTCTCACAGGCGATCGCGCGGCTCGAAGCCGAGACCGGGACGATGCTCGTGGTGCGCGACCGCCAGGGGATCCGCCCGACCGCGGCAGGGGCCACGCTGGTCGAGCACGCCGAGGCGATCTTCTCCCAGATCGACGCCGCTGAGACCGATCTTGCAGCGGTGCTGGGAGTCCGCATCGGGCGGCTGCGAATGGCCTCGTTTCCTTCGGCCGGCGCGACCCTGATGCCGCTGGCGATCGCAACGTTCCGCGAGGCGCACCCCGACGTGTCATTGACGCTGGCCGAAGGCGAGCCCGAGGAGATCGCCCCGCGGCTGCGCGCCGGCGAGTTCGACCTCGCGCTGCTGTTCGAGTTCCCCGGGGTGCGCGAACGCCCCGGTGCCGGCCTGCGCACCGTCGGGTTGCTCGAGGACCCGATGCATGTGGCGCTCCCGGCGGCACACCCGCTCGCCGACAAGCGCGCGCTCACGCTGGCTGACCTCCGCGAGGAGAACTGGGTGCAGACGTCGGAGTCGAGCCCGTGCGCACGACACGTCGTGCGGTCGTGCCTGGCGGCCGGATTCGAGCCGCATGTCACGTTCGAGTCAGACGACTACGAGACCGTTCAGGGGCTCGTCGCCGCCGGGGTGGGAGTGGCGCTGATCCCGCGCTTGGCGCTGACGCGGCTGCGCCCCGAGATCGTCGTGCGGGAGCTGGCGCCACGCAGCCCCGAGCGAAAGGTCGTCGCCGCAACCACGGCCAGGCCGGGCGTCGCGCCGGCGGCCAGGACGATGATCCGCGTCCTCAGCGACGTCGCCCGCCGCTACACCGACGCGCACCTGTCCGTACTCAGCCCTGCCGCGAGCGCGAGCTGACCATCACGAACCAGCGGCTGGCGTGCAGCACGGTGCCGCCGCCCAGCTCGTGCGCGAGTCCATCGGGCTCGAAGAAGCGTTTGTAGACCTCGTATCGCGACCCGTCGTTGAGGACTCGCTCCTGCCACTCCTCGGGCTCGTGGTCGGGTCGTCGCGCGGAGTCGACGATCACCAGCTCGCTCGCCACGCGATGCGCCTCGGTGATGAAGGCCTCACGATCGGGATCCTGCAGATGCCCATAGAAGTGGCCCGTGAACAGCCGATCGAACGAGTCGTCGTCGAACGGCAGCGAGAGCGCATCGCCCGACACCAGCTCGGCACCGGGAACGCGCTCCGCGGCGACCTCGAGCATCCGCTCGCTCTGGTCGAGCGCGGTGATTTCGCCGCGCAGGTGCCGGGTGAGAAAGCCGGTGCCGCAGGCCACGTCGAGCGTCCGCGCGGGGGCGAGCGCTGCGACGTCGTCCTGGAGCCCCTGCAGGTCTTCGTCCCAGCCGGGCCGGTCGCGCCGGGCGAATCGGCCGATGCCCCGGTACCAGTCGTCGTACTCGGGCGCACGGTTGTCGTAGTAGTGCTTCATCACCTCCATCCTGGCACAGGGTGCTGATTGACTTCAGTGCATGGACCGCACGCCGAGGCTCGTGTTCGGACAGGTCGCCGAGCGCTATGACCGCGTTCGGCCGGCGTATCCGAACGCACTCGTCGACGAGGTGATCGCGCTGACGGGCAGCGGCCGTGCCCTCGAGGTGGGGGCCGGCACCGGCAAGGCGACGGTGATGTTCGCGCAGCGAGGCGTTGCCGTTGACGCGGTCGAGCCCAGCGCCGAGATGGCGTCTATCGCCCGCCGTCGGTGCGCCGACTTCCCCGTGACCGTCGCAGAGACCGACTTCGAGGACTGGCACGGAGACCAGCACGCGTTCGCGCTGGTGTTCTCGGCGCAGGCCTGGCACTGGGTCTCGCCCGACATCAAGTACGTGCGTGCGCGCGAGGCTTTGGCGGACGGCGGTCTGCTTGCGGCGTTCTGGAACCGGCCCGACTGGGGCCGCTGCGAGATCCGCGACGAGCTCGCCGACGCCTACCGGCGCACGGCGCCGGACTTCGGGCGCGATCCTGGGCCGATGCATCCGGGCAGCGAGATCGCGCCCGATCGCTGGGAGGACTGGGACGCCGAGATCGCGGCGGCTGCCGGGCTCGTAGATCCGGTAACGCGCTTCTACGAGTGGAACGCCGAGTACACCGCGCAGCGCTACGTGGAGCTGATCGCAACCACCCACGACCACATCCTGCTCGCCGACCCGACTCGCGACGCGCTGCTCGAGGCGGTCGGCGACGTGATCGAGCGACACGGCGCCTCGCTGTCGCTGCCGCTGGTCACGAAGCTCTGTCTCGCACGTGCCGACGCGAGAAGTGAGGACGCGTGAGCGACGGCGTCCTGCGCGGAGACGACGGCGTCGCACGCTGCGCGTGGGGCGATTCAAGCCCGGACTACCGCATCTACCACGACACCGAATGGGGCATGCCCGCGGACGACGACGTGGTGCTGTTCGAGAAGCTGAGCCTGGAGGCGTTCCAGTCGGGTCTCTCGTGGCTGACGATCCTGCGCAAGCGCGAGGATTTCCGACGGGCGTTTGAGGGCTTTGACTTCGAGCGCGTCGCGCGCTTTGGGTCGCGCGACGTCGAGCGGCTGATGGGCGACGCCTCGATCGTGCGCAACCGCCTGAAGATCGAGGCGGTCGTCAACAACGCGCGCCGCGCCGTAGAGCTCGTGGAGTCCGAGGGATCGCTGGCGGCTTACGTGTGGGGGTTCGAGCCCGCCGAGCGCGACCACGCGCTGGACCGGGACGCGCTCGCCAAGCTGTCGCTGACGCCCGAGTCGACCGCGCTCGCCAAGGACCTCAAGCGCCGAGGCTGGCGGTTCGTCGGGCCGACCACCGTGTACGCGTTCATGCAAGCGATGGGTCTTGTCAACGACCACCTCGACGGTTGCGACGCACACAAGACGGTGGCTCAGGCGCGGGCTCGCTTCAAGCGGCCCAGGAGCGCGCGCTGACGGCGGCGCTACGCTCACTTCATGTCGGTTGACACGCCAGAACAGCTCGAGGGACTTCGGCGCGCCGGCCGCGTCGTCGCGCAGACGCTCCAGGTCGTCAAGGCCGCGGTTAGGCCCGGTGTGAGCACGGGCGAGCTCGACCAGATCGCGGCAGATTACCTCGCCGAGCAGGGCGCCCGCTCGGGACCGATTCTGACGTATGGCTATCCGGGTTCGATCTGCATCAGCGTCGACGATCAGGTCGTGCACGGGATACCCGGCGAGCGCGTCCTGCGCCCGGGAGAGCTCGTCAAGCTCGACGTCGCCGCCGAGCTGCACGGCTACCACGCCGACGCTGCCACCACCGTCGCGGTGGGTCCTGTCAACTGGCGCAAGCAGCGCCTGATGAACGCGACCCGCGCCGCCCTGTCGGCGGGCGTCGAGGCGGCGCAGCCGGGCGCGACGCTGACTGAGGTCGGCGCCGCGATCGAGCGGGCGACGCGCGCACGCGGCTTTCACGTGTTTCGCGAGCTGACCGGGCACGGGATCGGACGGGAGATGCACGAGGAGCCGACCGTGTTCAACTGGCCGGCGCCGCAGGCCGGTGGGCGGCTGACCGAGGGCCTGGTGATCACGATCGAGCCGATGCTTACGGCGGGCCGGCCGGAGATCGTGGTCGAGCGCGACGGGTGGACGGTTCGTAGCGTCGACCGCTCGCCGTCGTGTCACGAGGAGCACACGATCATGGTCGCCGACGGCGGACCGGTCGTGCTCACCGCGGCTGCTTAGTCAGACGCGCAGCCGCGCCGCGAGCTCCGGGAGATCGTCGACGACGTGGTCGGCGTCGGGGTCATCGCGCTCTGGCGAACCCGGGCCGTACTCGAGCGGGCGGCGCACGAGGGCGCTGCGCATCCCGGCGCTCCGCGCGCCCTTCAGATCCCACGGATGGGCTGCGACGAGCATCACCTCTGCGGGATCGAGTGTGAGCAGTGTCGCGCCCATCAGATACACGGCCGGATCCGGCTTGTATGCCCGAACGAGCTCGGCCGACAGCACGCAGTCAAACCGCAGGTCACCGTGGCGCGCGAGGTCGACGAGCATCGCCACATGGCCGTTTGAGAGCGTCGCCAGGACGTGGCTGCCGCGCAGCTGCTCCAGACCGTCTCTGACGTCGGGCCAGGGGTCGAGTGCATGCCACGCCGCCACGAGCCCGCGCCGGGTGTCATCGGACGCCTCGAGGCCCCGGTCGCGCAGCAGGTCGTCGAGCGTGACGAAGTGCAGCTCGTCGAAGTTGCCCCACGGCCGCTTCTGTTCGTTGACCTCGGCGAGGATCGGCACGTAGCGCTTGCGCCAGTCGTCGGCGAGCTCTGATGGGTCGCCATCCAGTCCGCTTGAGGCAAACGCCTGCGCGATCCCCGTGCGCCAGTCGACGAGCGTTCCGAACACATCGAACACGAGCGCGCGGACTGGCACCGCTCTACCTGGGGGCGATGCGGTAGACCGGCCCGGCGAGCGACACGGCGTACACGTGGCCGGCGGCGTCCTCGCCGAACGACGACATCGCGTTGACCGACAAGCCGGTCGAGCGGTTCCCACGCGCGCGGCCGCGGCTCAACTTCACGGAGTTGATCTGCGGCTTGCAGTCGTCGCCGAAGAGATACCGGCCGTACAGCGAGGGCAGCGAGTGGTCGCGGACCACGTACCCGCCGATAATCGCGCAGTAGCCGGCGCTGTGCGGGGCGACGAGCACCGGGAACACGGCGCCCGGAGCTTTGCCGGGCGTGAAGCGCGACCTGCCCTCGAAGATGCTCCAGCCGTAGTTGGCGCCCTTGCCGGTGCCACGGGGCGCGAAGTCGATCTCCTCGTACTTGTCCTGGCCGACGTCGCCGATCGCGAGGTCGCCTGTGAGCCGGTCGAACGAGAACCGCCAGGGATTGCGCAGACCGTACGCCCAGATCTCGCCGCGCTTACCGGTGCTGCCGACGAACGGGTTGTCCGCCGGGATCGAGTAGCCGCCGCCCGAGCGCGGGCTGATCCGCAGGATCTTGCCGTCCAGGACCGAGTTGTTCTGCCCCAGGTGATCCGGGTCGCCCTCGCTGCCGCCGTCGCCGATCCCGATGTACAGATCGCCGTCGGGGGCGAACGCGAGCTGTCCGCCGTTGTGATTTGAAAAGCGGTGCGGGACGGTTAGCACGATCCTGGCGCCGGCAGCGCTGGCGAGGTTGGGACTGCCGCCGGCTCGCGAGTATTGGGCGATCCGCACGTCGTTGTTGGCGATCGTGTAGGCGACGTAGAAGCGCCCGGTCTGCTGGTAGTCCGGCGGGAAGGCCAGCCCCAGCAGGCCTTGCTCGGTCGAGCTCGACTGGACGAGGTGGCTGATGTCCAGGAACGGCCGTGCTCGCGTGTGACCGTTGACGACGAGCATGATCCGGCCCGCCTTCTCCAGCACGAACAGGCGGTGCTTGTCGCCGGGGGCGCCCGCGAGATACGTCGGCGAGTTGAACGTTGCGACCCGGACGAGCCTGACTCCGTTCGCCGCTGCGTCGGCGTTGTTGGAGGCTAGGACGTCCTGCGCTCCTGCGGATGAGCCCGAGCCACCGCAAGCCACGGCCAGCGCCCCGCCCGCGATGACCAAGCAGAACGCCCGCAGCCGCTTGAGACCCTGGAGCCGCACCGAGCGCAAGTGTAAACAGAGCATTTCCCGACCCTGATGAGTCTCAGGCCGCGGCATGCCGGGGGTGTATGGTCCCCGTCGGCTCGAGGGGGGGCGCTGTGGGCAGGTACAAGGAGGAGAGGGACGCGATGGCTTCGCCAACACGTGAAGATGCCCAGCTGCTGATCCAGCTGGCCCAATGGGGGACCACTCTGGGGGTCTGGGACGCAATGCCTGAGCTGTTCGCCGAGGAGTTCGACACCGACGCCGCCGACGCCAACGATGACGACGCGGTCCGGACGATGCTGATGTTCGGCGAGACGATCGGCACACTGACTAAGCAGGGCCTGCTCAGCTCCGAGCTGATCAACGAGTGGCTCTGGATCGAGGGAATCTGGGACCGCGTCGGCCCCGCAGCGCTCAGGCTCCGCGAGCGTTTCGACGAGCCGCGGCTGTATGAGAATTTCGAGGCGCTCGCCAAGGGTTGAGCTTCGCTGTCCCCTCGCGCGCTCCGCATTCGTCTTAGGGGCGACAACACGTAACTCCCCGAGGAGGTCCACATGAAGTACGCACTGCTGATCTACGAGAAGCCGGGTGCGCTGGACGGGGTCGGCGAAGAGGAGCGCAGCAGCATGTATGGCGAGTACCTGGCGCTCGCGGAGGATTCGCGGTGTCTCGAGGGAGCACAGCTGCAGCCCGTGACTACCGCGACCACAGTGCGGGTCCAGAACGGCAGCACCCTGACCACCGACGGTCCGTTCGCCGACACTAAGGAGGTGTTCGGCGGCTACTACGTGTTCGAGGCCGGCAACCTCGACGAGGCGCTCGAGCTGGCAGGGCGCATCCCGGCCGCCCGCTACGGCGGCGCGGTCGAGGTGCGACCCGTCGTGGAGCGTTAGCGGCCTGATCGAGCAGGTCTTCCGCGACGAGTGGGGCCGCGTCCTCGCTCACCTGGTGGGATTCCTCGGCGACTTCGAGCTCGCCGAGGACGCCACCCAGGACGCGTTCGCGATCGCAGCCGAGCGCTGGCCGAGAGACGGCGTGCCCACCAATCCCGCCGGCTGGCTCGTGGCGACCGCTCGCAACCGGGCGATCGACCGCATCCGCCGCGCGCGCACGCTAGCCGAGAAGACCCGGCTGCTCGATGTGCCGGAGGCCGCCGAGGACGAGATGAACGACTCCGACCAGTCGCCGATCGCCGACGAGCGGCTCGAGCTGATCTTCACCTGCTGCCATCCGGCGCTGGCGACCGACGGCCAGGTGGCGCTCACGCTGCGAGCGCTCGGAGGCCTGTCGACCGAAGAGATCGCGCGCGCATTCCTGGTTTCGGAAGAGACCATGAAACGGCGGCTGTCACGCGCAAAGGCCAAGATCAAGGCGACGAACATCCCGTTCTCGGTGCCGTCGGACCACTTTCTGCCCGACCGGCTGCAGGCCGTGCTCGCGGTCATCTATCTGATCTACAACGAGGGCTACGGCGGGCGCGTGGACCTCGAGGGGGAGGCGATCCGGCTGGGCCGCGTGCTCGTGGAGCTGATGCCCGACGAGCCCGAGGTCTACGGCTTGGTGGCGCTGATGATGCTTCCACACGCCCGCCGCGAGGCTCGCTTTTCCGGCGAGGATCTCGTGCTGCTCGCCGATCAGGACCGGTCCTTGTGGGATGCCGAAGAGATAGCGCAGGCTCGCGAACTGCTTGACCGCGCGCTCGCGCTGCGCGGTCGCGGCCCGTACGTGATCCAGGCGGCGATCGCGTCGTTGCAGACCCAGGAGGAGATCGATTGGCCCCAGGTCGCAGCGCTCTACGCGCAGCTCTCCCAGCTCACCGGGTCGCCCGTGGTCGAGCTCAATCGCGCCGTGGCGATCGCCGAGGCCGGCTCGCCCGAGCAGGCGCTCGCGCTCGTCGACCAGCTCGACCTCGAGGGATACCGTTATCTGCACTCGACGCGCGGAGAGCTGCTGCGGCGTCTGGGCCGCGGTGACGAGGCCCGCGAAGCATACGGCCGCGCGCTGGAGCTCACGAGCTCAGAGCCGGAGCGTCGCTTCCTGCGGCGGCGCATCGACGAGCTCTGATCGGGCCGGTTGCAGGTCAATTCGCGACCGCTGGCCAATCCGTCCAGTTCGCTTCGGATCCGCTGTCACGCGGTCGATCCGAGCGTTTATGGACACGTCCATCCTGTCCGTGGTCTCGGCCCACGACAGCCTTCACAGCTGAGCCATGACCACTGCCAATCCCGCAGCTGACGAGTCGGGCACCCCCGCCATCGGCGGGGCGCTTCCGCGCGGGCTCGAGCGCGGGCGTGGCCGGCGCGTTGGCTCGCTCTCGTGGGTCCGCGGTCGATGGCATGCGCTGATGCACTGGCTCCCCCAGGGTCAGCTGCTGCCTGAGCACATCTGGCGGCGACGCCACGAGGGAATCGTCGCGCTCCTGTGGCTGCACCTTCCGGCGCTGCTCGCGTTCGGGCTGCTGGTGGGCGGCAACTCCGTCGGCCACGTGCTCGGCGACGTCTCGTTGATCGCGCTGTTCGCGATTGGGGCGAGCACCGAGCGGTTCGGGATCAAGCCGCGCGTGGTCGCGGCCTCCTTTGGGCTGGTTACGTGCTCCGCGGTGCTCGTCGACCTGTGGCACGGGACCACCGAGGCGCACTTCCACTTCTTCGTGATGATCGGGGTGCTGACGCTTTATCAGGACTGGACGCCGTTCCTGGTAGCGATCGGGTACGTCGTCGTGCACCACGGCCTGATGGGCGTGATCGCGCCGTCGGCGGTCTACGAGGACCCGGCCGCTCGGGCGCATCCATGGGTCTGGGCTGGGATCCACGGCGGCTTCGTGCTGGCGGCGAGCGTCGTGCACATCGTCGCGTGGCGCACCAACGAGAATCAGCTGTTGCGCGACCCGCTCACCGGCCTGCCGAGCCGCTTGCTGTACATCAATAACCTGAAGGTCGCCCTGCAGCGCCTGTTGCGTTCGCCGGGTCGCGCGGTCGCCGTGCTGTTCCTCGACCTCGACCGCTTCAAGGTGATCAACGACAGCCTCGGCCACGGCGCCGGCGACGAGCTGCTGACGGCCGTTGCCGATCGCATCGGGCACAACCTCCGCCGCCACGAGACGCTGGCGCGCTTCGGCGGCGACGAGTTCGTGATCCTCTGCGAGGACATCTTCGACGACCAGGACGCGGTGGCCGTCGCCGAGCGCGTGCTGAAGTCGTTCACCACGCCGTTTCACTTGACCCACGGCGAGACGACGGCGACCGCCAGCATCGGCATCGCCGTCGGCGTGGACCCTGAGCAGGAGCCGGAGGACCTGATCCGCGACGCCGATGCCGCGATGTACCGCGCCAAGGGCGCTGGCGGCGGCCGACTGCTGCTGTTCGACGAGCTCACCCGGGAGCGCGCGCTGGCGCGACTGCACACCGAGAACGCGATCCGCAAGGCGCTGGAGCGCGAGGAGTTCCGGGTGTTCTTCCAGCCCGAGGTATCGATCAGCGGCGACAGCATCGTCGGCGTCGAGGCGCTCGTCCGCTGGGAGCACCCCGAGCGCGGCCTGGTCGGGCCGGGCGAGTTCATCGGCATCGCCGAGGAGACCGGGATGATCGTGCAGATCGGCGAGTGGGTGCTGCGCGAGGCGTGCCGGTATGCGGTGGATTGGCAGCGCCGGAGCGCTGGATCCCTGATGCTTCGTGTCAATGTGTCCGCTCGGCAGCTCGCCAAGGAAGGGCTGTCGGCCACGGTGGCGGACGTGATCGCCGAGAGCGGCATTGATCCGGCGTGGCTCTGCCTCGAGGTCACCGAGAGCGTCCTGATCGAGGACCCCGAGTCCTCGATCCGCAAGCTCACCGAGCTAAAGGACCTCGGCGTGCAGATCGCCGTCGACGACTTCGGCACCGGCTACTCGTCGCTCGAGTACCTGCGGCGGCTGCCCGTCGACTGCGTGAAGATCGACCGCTCGTTCGTGCGCGGGCTCCCGGACAGCTCCGAGGACTCGGCGATCGTCAGCGCCGTGATCGAGCTGGGCCACACGCTGAAGCTGTCGGTCACCGCCGAGGGCGTCGAGACCAAGGAGCAGCTCGGCAATCTGCAGGACGCCGGCTGCGACACCGCCCAGGGCTTCCTGTTCTACCGCCCCGAGCCGGCTGAGTCAGTCGACAAGCTGTTCGCGTGAGTGGCCGCCTCCGCGGGCGGCGTGACCTGCAAAACCCTGCAAGCGACCGACGGTTTGCCGAGGGGTGTCGAGTGATGCAGCTATGTCATGCACAACTTGGCACGCTCGGGGCTCGCGGTCACCGCGTGCCGATCTCTACAGGTCAGTCGGGACTCGCGGCGGGCGCGACTGCACCTGTGGGCGGCGATGCGACCGTCGACGCCCCTGCGGCATGCACCGCCGGCGCCATGTAGCGCCACAGGTGCCACACGAGCATCGCCGTCCACCACGCGGCGGCGACGAGATGCAGGTAGGCCATGAACGAGCCGGTGCTCGGCGCGATCAGCAGGACGATTCCGGTGATCAGCAGTGGCACGAGCAGCGCGCCGAGCACCAGCGACAGCAAGTCGGCGAGACGCCGACCCGTGATCGCCAAACGAAGGCGCACGCCCCCGAGGGCCTTGAGCTTGTAGGCGACCAGCAGCACGGCGAGGATCGAGAAGCCCACGTGGGTCCAGATCACACCGGCGCCGGCGTGGTCGCGGCCGACGTCGAGGCCGTACAACACCGCGCCGGTGGCGACGGCGCCGAGCAGCGGCGCGAGCGCGACCAAGGCCCGACGCGCGACACCCGGCCCCACGCGGCGCGGAGCGGCGGCACCCGAGGCGATGGCTCGCGTCTCGTCCGAGCTCTCACCACGATGCCGGAACCCAACCCAGAGGTACGCGACCACGCCGACGGCGACGAACGCCAGGTGTGGCAGGTGCTGGACGAACGGATTCGTGCTCGCTGCGATCAGCACGGTGTGGGCCACCCGCCCCAGCTACGACTGCGACTGCCGGTAGGCGTCGCGCAGCGCGACCCCCATCAGGATGCCGCCAAGGAAGATCAACCCGTGCTGGGTGAAGTGGATCGTCGGGTTTGAATCCGCGAGGTGATCGACGAACGGCGCGATCAGCAGCAGCTCGAGCAGTGCGGCGATCGCGACCAGGCTCAGCGAGCGCAGCCGCGACATCGGCGCAGGGGTGCGGGCCTCGGCTTGACCGTCCATACCCGCGTGATCGGCATCGGCTCGCGGTGGCTTGAGGTAAACGTGCGATAGCTTCCGCCTCGTGAGTCGCATCGGCTGGATCGGCACGGGCGTGATGGGATCCTCGATGGCGGGCCACCTGCTCGAGGCCGGCCATCAGGTGGCCGTCTTCAACCGCACTCGCGCTCGCGCCGACGAGCTCGTCGAGAAAGGCGCCACCTGGCGCGATTCGCCCGCGGAGGTCGCCGCTGACGCCGAGGTCGTGTTCACGATGCTCGGGTTCCCGATCGACGTGCGCGAGGTCGTACTCGGCGAAGACGGGATTCTCGGGGCTATGCAGCCGGGCTCGTTGCTGGTGGACATGACCACCAGCGAGCCGGCGCTCGCGGTGGAGATTCATGAGGCTGCGAAGGCCAAAGGAGTGCAAGCACTTGACGCCCCGGTCTCAGGCGGCGACGTCGGCGCGCGCAACGCGACGCTCGTGATCATGGTCGGGGGCGAGGCGGTTGCCTTTGAGCGCGCCGAACCGCTCTTTGACTCCCTCGGCAAGACGATCAAGCTGTTGGGCGGTCCGGGCTCAGGCCAGCACGCCAAGATGGTCAATCAGATCGCGATCGCATCGGGGATGATCGCCCTCTGCGAAGCGCTGCTCTACGGGCATCGCGCGGGGCTCGACCTCGAGCAGACGATCGCCACGATCGAGAGCGGCGCCGCGGGGTCGTGGTCGCTGTCCAACTACGGCCCGCGGATCCTCAAAGGCGACTTCGAGCCGGGCTTCAAGATCGACCACTTCGTCAAGGACCTGGGCATCGCCTTGGCCGAGGCCCGGCGGATGAAGCTCTCGCTGCCCGGCACCGCGCTGGCCGAGCAGCTGTACGTCGCTGCGCAGGGCCAGGGCCTGGGGCAAAAGGGCACACACGCGCTGTCGGTGGCGCTCGGCAGGGTCTCGGGCGACGACTGGCCCGTCGACGCAAACGCCTAGCCGAACCTCCCCCTAAAACCGCGCCGACGCCGGCCGATCAATCGGCTGGGCAGCGGTGTGTTGAGGTTGGTAACCAACGCTCACGTTTCTTACTCAAATGCCGATTGACGACCAAATGCGCCGAAACGTAGGCGTTCAACTGTGCAAGGAGGTACAGATGAAGAAGTTCCACGTGTACCGCGCCGCTTCGGCGCTTTCCGCGGTCGTCGCGGTCGTCGTCGCTTCCGGAGCGGCGAGCAAGTTCTTTTAGAGACGTCGCGGGCGCGCGCTGTCAGCACTGCGGCGCGCGCCTGGTTTCTCCGCAAGTGCCATGACCCTCCGTCTTCCCCCAGTCCGACTGTATTGCGCGGCGATCTTCCTGGCCGGATGCGCCAGCGTCGTGGCGTTGCGGGGGATGATGGACCTGCACTACATCGTCGAGCAGCCGGTCACGTTCGCTTCGCTGTCGGCCGGAGTGCTCCTCGGCGAGATGCTTCCCGTGAAGATCCCCCGCCGGGGCAACGACGAGATGCTCACGCTCTCGACCGCCTTTTCGATGGCGCTGCTTCTGGCCGGTGGTCTCGGCCCGGCGCTGATCGCGCAGGGCATCGGCTCGGTCATCCAGGACGTCGCCTCCGGCAAGGTGGGGTGGCGGTCGCGCTTCAACATCGGCCAGTACACGATCGCACTGATCGCCGCGATGCTTGCGATGAGGGCGGTCTCCCACATCTCGGGCATCCCCTCGGCTCACCCGTTGGACTCCAGCCAGCTGCCCGCGTTGCTGATCGGCTCCGCCGTCTTCTTCCTGGTCAACACCGCCGTCGTCAACATGGCGATCGCGATCTATCAGGAAGTCTCGGTCGTCCACTACTTCCGTAACAACTTCGGGTTCGTGGTCGTGGCCGGCGGCGCGATGCTGTGCCTGGCGCCGATCGTCGTCGCGGCGATCTCGTTCTCGGTGCTGCTCGTGCCCCTGTTCCTGGCGCCGGTCGTCGCGATTCACCACGCGGTGTGGCAAGGCGCGCGCAACGAGCACGCGGCGCGGCACGACCCACTGACCGGCCTGCCCAACCGCACCGCGTTTCGCGAGACGGTGGAGGACACGCTCAAATCAGACGCCCAATCTTCCTGTCTGCTGCTCGTCGACCTCGACCGCTTCAAAGAGGTCAACGACACGCTTGGCCATCGATACGGCGACCTGCTCCTGCAGCAGGTCGCTGAGCGTTTCCGGGAGCGACTCGGTCCAGGCGATCAGATCGCGCGGCTCGGCGGCGATGAGTTTGCGATCTTCAGCCACGGCCGCGACCGCGACTCATCACTGGCTCTGGCGGAATCGATCGCGAAGGCGCTGCGGTCGGCCTTCGAGCTCGAGCAC
>Ga0207693_10003239_pt1 | contig 13963 bp, 13 predicted proteins | sample LARL81metaG_FD_184347 | JGI IMG/M metagenome (GOLD analysis project Ga0207693, IMG submission 184347) | Corn, switchgrass and miscanthus rhizosphere microbial communities from Kellogg Biological Station, Michigan, USA - LAR L8-1 metaG... | ecosystem: Host-associated > Plants > Roots >...
CCGACGAACTGCCCGCGGGCATCGGCTCGCGCGGCATTGCGTTGTCGGTGGCGCTGCATCTCGTGCTCGGCGGTGTCTTAATTCTCGGCCTCCCGAAGCTATTCGACCCACCGCCGGCCGAAGAGATGCCGATCGCCGTTCAACTCGTCACGATTGCACCGGAGACCCGGGCGACCCGCCCGAACCCGAACCCGCCTCAACCGGAGGCCAAACCGGAGGTGCCGGAGGTTGAGGCGCCCCCGTTGAAGCCGCCGCCAAAACCCGATCCGCCGAAGCCTGCGCCCGTCCCGCCTTCTGCGGCAGCGGTCTCAGCGGTGCCGGATCAGCCGGCTCTGCCGGAAAACAAGCCGCCGCCACCCCCGGCTAAGCCGCCGGAACCCAAGCCGGAAGCGAAACCGGTTGAAAAGGTCGAAGTGCCCAAACCGAAAGAAAAGCCCGACCCGCCGCCCCAATTGGCAAAATTAGAACCCAAACCGGAAGAGAAGAAACCCGAGGAGAAGAAATACGACCCCCGGCAATTCGATGCGCTACTGAAGAATTTGGCGCCGTCGCATGCCGCGCCAGCCGCGGATGCGCCGCCGCAGAACCCGAGGGTCGCTCCCGCGCGAGCGTCCTCGCAGCCCAAGGCTCCGCTCGGAAGCCAGCTCACAGTGAGCGAACTCGACATGGTCCGCCACCAGATCGCGCGCTGTTGGAACGTGCCTGCAGGCGCCCGCGACGCGAAAGATCTCGTCATCGAGATCAAGGTCGTAGTCGATCCCGACGGCACGGTCCGGCAGGCGGCGATCGTCGATCAGGGCCGCCTGGGCAGCGATCCCTTCTTCCGCGCTGCAGCCGAAAGCGCGCGGCGCGCCTTCTTCAACCCGCAATGCCGGCCGTTGCATCTGCCGGCTGAGAAATACGCGATCTGGAAAGATCTCGTCGTCGACTTCAGCCCAAAGGACATCTTATGAAAAGAAGCTGCCGAATATTGGCCGGTGCGGTTTTCGCGGCGCTGATCGTGCTGTCGTACAGCGGCTCGTCTGTGCGCGCGGAATTGCGCATCGACATCACCAGCGGCAGAGTCGAGCCGATGCCAATCGCAATCCCTGCCTTCCCCGGCGGGGCTCCCAATGAGAGCCAAGCGGGGCAGGACATTGCCGGCGTCGTCTCGGCCGATCTAGAGCGCTCGGGGCTCTTTCGTCCGCTCGATGCGCGCAGCTTCATCCAAAACGTTTCGTTGACCGACGCGCAACCCCGGTTCCCCGACTGGCGCCAGATCAATGCACAGGCGCTGGTGACCGGTTCGGTCAAGACGCAGGGCGACGGCCGGCTCAGGGTCGAGTTCCGGCTGTGGGACGTGTTTGCCGAGCAGCAGCTGAGCGGTTACGGCTACACGACTACCCAGCAAAACTGGCGGCGCATCGCACACATCATTGCCGACGAGATCTACAAAAGAATCACCGGCGAAGAAGGGTATTTCGACACCCGCATCGTCTACATCTCGGAATCGGGCCCGTCGGAAAAAAGAACGAAACGCCTCGCGATCATGGACCAGGACGGGGCCAACAACCGCTTCCTGACGGATGGTCGGGCGCTGGTCCTGACCCCGCGATTTTCGCCAACGGCCCAGGAGATTACTTACCTGTCCTACGGCAGCGGCGCACCGCGCGTCTACCTGTTCAACATCGACACAGGGCAGCAGGAGGTCGTCGGCGACTTTCCGGGAATGACTTTCGCACCGCGGTTTTCGCCCGACGGCAACCGGGTGGTTCTCAGTCGCGCCGAAAACGGCGTCAGCAATCTCTATTCTCTCGATCTGCGTACCCGGCGGCCGGTCCGCCTGACCGATACCCAGGCGATCGACACCTCGCCGTGCTTCTCGCCGGACGGCAGCAAAATCGCCTTCAACTCGGATCGCGGCGGTTCCCAACAGCTTTACGTGATGAATTCGGACGGAAGCGACGTCAAGCGCATCAGCTTCGGTGCGGGCAAATACGGAACGCCGGTCTGGTCGCCGCGCGGCGACCTGATCGCCTTCACCAAGATCGAGGGCGGCTCGTTTTTCATCGGCGTCATGCGGCCCGACGGGTCGGGAGAGCGCCTGCTGACGCGGGATTTTCTGGTCGAGGGCCCGACTTGGGCGCCGAACGGCCGGGTGCTGATGTACTTTCGCCAGTCGCCGTCCGATTCACGGGGGCACGGCGGTTCGGCCCGCCTGTTCTCGATCGACTTGACCGGGTCGAACCAGCGCGAGGTAATAACCCCGCAAGATGCCTCGGACCCGGCCTGGTCGCCGTTGCTCCGCTGAGCTGCAAGGTATTTAGTTTCTCGCTCGGGGGCGGGTCGCCGGCGAAACGGACAAAAACTCGCCATTTGCCGGCCCAGTAAGGATCGACATCTAACAAGGGGAAATCTCGATGTGGACAAGGATGATCAGCATCTTGGGTGCTTTGCTGCTGCTTGCTTCCTGCAGCAGCACACCGGAGACCGCGCCGGGGGGCACCGGTGGCCCGGGACCGGGGGTAGGCGGCCCCGGCGTCGGCTCGCGGAATTTTGTGCCGGGATCGCAACAGGATTTGGAAGCTAGTGCCGGGGATCGTGTGTTCTTCGCCTTCGACCGGTCCGACATAACACCCGAGGCTCAGCAGATCCTTGCCCGGCAAGCCGATTGGCTGCGGCGCTATCCAAATGTCACGGTCACGATCGAAGGACATTGCGACGAACGCGGCACGCGCGAGTACAACCTCGCCCTCGGCGAGCGCCGCGCCCAGGCCGCTAAAAACGTTCTCGTTGCAATGGGCATTCCCGCGGCTCGTATCTCTACGATCAGTTACGGCAAAGAGCGCCCTGCGGTTGTCGGGTCGAGCGAGGAGGCCTACGCGCAGAACCGACGCGCCGTTACCACGGTGAACTGACTTGGCCGAACGGAGCATTTCCACGGATTGTGGACCGGCCGGCGGCTGACACCCTCGGTTCAACCAACTGGTGCGCAGGGGGCGCCCTTTTTTTGCCCTAAACGGACCCTAGTAGGGTTGCGTGCTCAATCCGCGCCGCTAGCGCCCTCGGGCGGCGGGAGACGAGTCGCCCCCGGCTCACGCGCGCTCTCGAGAGGCTACTGATGATACGGCGTCTGATCACGCGCCCTCCCCGCGCAATCTTGCTACTGGCGCTCGCCGTGATGGCCATGCCCAACCCGGGGGCACACGCCCAGGACCGGGCGATGCAGGAGCGCCTGGAGCGACTAGAGCGGGATCTGAGCATGCTACAGCGACAGGTCTATCGCGGCGGGGCATCCTCCGGGGGATCAACGGCGGCGGTTGATGCCGAACTGCGCATGGACCGACTGGAAGCGCAGATGCGCGAACTGACCGGACGCGTCGAGGACGCGGCAAACGGGGTCGAGCAGCTGCGGCGCCGTCTCGAGCAGATCAACAGCGACGTCGACCTGCGCATCGGCCAAGGTCAGGGGACGCCAAAGGGTGTTCCACCGAATATGCACGCCTCCACGGGAATCGACGATTCCAGCCCCGCTGGACAGCTCGCGATGCGAGGTCCTCCCCCGAGTGCGAACCCGGCGCGGCCGCCGAGGCCGTCCGCCGATCCGATGCCGCCGGGAACATTGGTACCGCCACCGGATCGGCCGAGCGGAGCGGGCACCCTGACCCCCCCCGGTCCGACACAAATGGGGCCGGAGTCGTCGAATGTCGGGATAGCTGGCAATCTCCGGCCCCCCTCGGCGGGCGGATTGCCCACGGGTTCTGCCTCCGAACAGTACAACGTGGCCTTTGGCCTGCTTAAGCAGGCCGACTATCCTGCCGCCGAAGAAGCCTTGAAGATTTTCATTGCGCAACATCGGAACGATCCGTTGGCTGGCAGCGCCCAATACTGGCTAGGTGAGACCTATTATGCGCGCGGACTGTATGCGGAGGCGGCCAGCGCTTTTGCCGAGGGCTACAAGAGTTATCCAAAGGGGACCAAAGCGGCCGACGACCTGTTGAAGCTTGGGATGGCGCTCGCCCACACCAACCAGAAACAAAACGCCTGTGTCGCCTTCGCACAGCTCGATCACGATTTCCCTCACCCGGGAAGTGCCATAAAAGACCGGGCCATCGCCGAGAAAAAGCGGCTGGGTTGCTGATTAGCGGTCCGGCAGCCACACCTCTGACCCTCGGCGAGTTCACCACCCTCCTCGCCTCGCTCGCCCGGTTCGAAAGCCCGCCGTTGCTAGCCGTCGGGGTCTCCGGCGGTCCCGACAGCTTGGCACTCGTGATCCTGGCGGACCGTTGGGCGCGGGAAAGGCGCGGAGAGGTCTGCGCCCTGAGCGTGGATCACCGCCTGCGGCCGGAGAGCGGCGACGAAGTCCGGCGACTCGCAGCCTGGCTATCGGCGAGAGACATCCGCCACGAGATTCTCGTCTGGGCCGGAGAAAAACCGCGAACCGGGATCCAGGAGGCCGCGCGTCTCGCGCGGTATCGGCTACTTAGCGGCTGGTGCCGCGAGCACGGTTGCCTGCATCTGCTGACCGCCCACCATCGCGATGATCAGATCGAGACGCATCTGATCCGCCGCCGAGCCCACAGTGGCCCGGACGGGCTCGCCGGGATGTCCGCAATCCGCGAGCTGGCCGACTGCCGATTGCTGCGTCCGCTGCTCGGCGTGGCTAGGGATCGGCTCTTGGCGCTCCTGGAAACGGAAGGGCAACCGTTCATAACCGACCCGAGCAACTTTGACCCGGCTTTCGAGCGGGCTCGATTGCGGCGGGGTGGCGGCGCGCCGGGGAACGGGGTCGACGCCAGCCGTCTGCTCGCCGAGATTCGTGGATTCGGTGAGATGCGGGCGGCACGCGAGCGCGAGCAAAATGCCCTTTTCGCGCGCTACGTCAGCTTGCACCCTGCCGGCTTCGCCGTCCTCGATCCCGCCGTGCTGCCGCAGACCTCGCCGGAAATAGCGGGACGGCTTCTGTCCGGTATAACCGCCACCATCGGTGGCGCGGCATATCCGCCCCGACGTGAGCGGATCGCCAGGCTCAGAGAGGTGCTCGGCGGGACCCCGCTACGCGGACATACTCTAGGAGGCTGCCGCTTTAGCCGGTGGCGAGAGCGTATTCTGGTCACGCGCGAACTCGCCAACGCTGCGCCGCCGCTTCGGCTCCGCCCGGGCGAGAGCATCATCTGGGATCGGCGCTTCGAGATCGTGACGCCGCGGGACGACAACAGGCCCTTTACGATCGGATATCTGGGGCTTGCCGGGGCTGCTCGGCTCGATCTCGGCACGCCGCAGCTGACGCAGGCCGGGCTGCCGCGGCTGCTCCTACCCGTTCTGCCCGCCGTGTGGGACGAGGAGGGCGTCGCAGCCGTTCCTCATTTGGGACACAGACGCGAGGGAGTTGCCGCGTTGCCTCAAATCGTGTTTCGACCCGTTAATGCATTGACGCAGGCGGGCTTTGCCGTTGTTTAACGCCGCCCTCTTCTTATCTCTAAATCGGGTGAAAACTGTCGCGAGTCTGCGTCCGGAAGGAGTAGTCTGGTCGGTGCGCGATGCCCAGTTCGTATGAAAGGCGTTCGTCGTGAATAATTTCGGCAAGAATCTCGCCCTCTGGATCGTTATCGGGCTGCTTCTCGTCGCACTGTTCAATCTGTTTCAGACCTCCTCCAGCCGCGGGCCGCAAGCAACGCTCGCCTTTTCGGATTTCCTGAACGACGTCAATCGAGGACAGGTTGCCGACGTCACGATCCAGGGCAACAACATCAGCGGCCATTTTACCGACAGCCGGGCCTTCACGACTTATGCCCCGAACGATCCCAACCTGGTCAGCCGCTTGACCGACAAGGGCGTGCGCATTACCGCCGCCCCGGTCGACGAAAACGTCCCCTCATTGTTCGGGGTGCTGATCTCCTGGTTCCCGATGCTCCTCTTGATCGGCGTATGGATCTTTTTCATGCGCCAGATGCAAGGCGGCGGCGGCCGCGCGATGGGCTTCGGCAAGAGCCGGGCACGTCTGCTGACCGAAAAGGTGGGCCGCATCACGTTCGAGGACGTTGCGGGCATCGACGAAGCCAAGCAGGAACTCGAGGAAATTGTCGAGTACCTGAAGGACCCCCAAAAATTCCAGCGACTCGGCGGAAAGATCCCGAAGGGCGTGCTGCTGGTTGGGTCGCCGGGCACCGGAAAGACCTTACTTGCCCGCGCTATCGCCGGCGAGGCGAATGTGCCGTTCTTCACGATATCGGGCTCCGATTTTGTCGAGATGTTTGTCGGCGTCGGCGCGAGCCGGGTGCGCGACATGTTCGAGCAAGGAAAGAAAAACGCGCCCTGCATAATCTTTATCGACGAGATCGATGCGGTGGGCCGGCATCGCGGCGCCGGCCTCGGCGGCGGCAATGACGAGCGTGAGCAGACGCTGAACCAGCTGCTCGTCGAGATGGACGGCTTCGAGGCGAATGAAGGCGTGATCCTGATCGCCGCAACCAACCGCCCGGATGTGCTCGACCCGGCGCTGCTGCGGCCCGGGCGGTTCGATCGGCAGGTGGTCGTGCCCAACCCCGACGTCGTCGGTCGCGAGAAGATCCTCAAAGTTCATATGCGGAAAGTCCCGCTCGCCTCGGACGTCGATCCGAAGATCATCGCGCGGGGCACACCGGGCTTCTCAGGAGCCGACCTCGCCAACCTCGTCAACGAGGCGGCGCTGATGGCGGCGCGCAGAGGCAAGCGCTCGGTCGCGATGAGCGAGTTTGAGCAAGCCAAGGACAAGGTCATGATGGGCGCCGAGCGGCGCTCGATGGTCATGACCGAGGACGAGAAGAAACTGACCGCCTATCATGAGGCCGGCCATGCGCTCTGCATGCTCTACGCCGAAGGCCACGAGCCGCTCCACAAGGTAACGATCATCCCGCGCGGCCGGGCGCTCGGCATCACGATGTTTCTGCCCGAGCGCGACAAATACAGCCAGTCCAAGCTCGAGATCAAAGCCATGCTGGCGAGCTTGTTCGGTGGCCGCATTGCCGAAGAGCTGATCTTCGGGCCGGACAAGGTAACGACCGGCGCCGCCGACGATATCCGCCGCGCTACGGGGCTCGCGCGCCGCATGGTGACCGAGTTCGGGTTCAGCGAGAAACTCGGACCGCTGCGTTACGCCGAAAACGAGGAAGAAGTGTTTCTCGGTCACTCGGTTACGCAGCGCAAAAATGTTTCCGAGGCGACCGCCAAGGTCATCGACGAGGAGATCCGCCGCGTCATCGACGAAGGCGAGCAGACCGCGAGAGATATTCTGACGGCGCGCCTCGACGAGTTGCATGCGTTGGCCAAGGGGCTGCTCGAATACGAGACGCTGTCGGCCGATGAGATCCGGCGGATAGTCAAGGGTGAGCGGATCGTGCGCGAGACTTCCACCGGTCCTGTGACCGAAGAAGCGCGCCCGGGAAGGCGCAGCTCGGTACCGCCCTCCGGTCGGCCGACTGGCCTCGAACCCGAACCGCAGCCGGGCGGCTGACGCCGTCCATCGCTCTCGCTGTGGTCAGTCAGAGCATAGTGCCAGAAGGAGTCATCGCGCCGAGAAACCGCGGCGTGGCGCACCAGTTTTAACGTTTCTTTTATTTGTATTGACTAGAATTTTTTAAGGTTCGGCGAAGCGACGCCCGGCGAATACCCTTTCACTTGTAGCGGCATTTCCCGGGCAGTAGACTAGGCAACGAGTTTTACGATTTTTACGAGGGTGGCAATGGTGCGGAAACTCTTCGGCACCGATGGGATCCGCGGGACCGCCAATAGCGAACCCATGACGCCGGAAACGGCGCTAAAAGTAGCCATGGCGGTGGGCGAATGCTTCCGGAACGGCGCCCACAAGCACCTCGTCGTCATCGGCAAGGATACCCGGCTCTCCGGTTACATGCTCGAACCCGCTCTGACCGCGGGCTTTGTGACGATGGGCATGGATGTCGTGCTGGTAGGCCCGTTGCCGACCCCGGCGATCGCCATGCTGACGCGCAGCCTGCGCGCTGATCTCGGTGTTGTGCTGTCGGCTTCACACAACCCCTATGGGGATAACGGCATTAAATTGTTCGGCCGCGACGGCTACAAACTGTCGGACGAATTCGAGCAGAAGATCGAAGCCTGCCTTGAGAAAGGGCCGAGCCGGCGGGCCAGCCCGGCGGAACTCGGACGCGTCAAGCGGCTCGACGATGCGGGGGGCCGCTATATCGAATTCGTAAAACAGAGCTTTCCCCGGGGGTTGCGGCTGGACGGACTGCGCATCGTCATCGATTGCGCGCACGGCGCCGCCTACAAGGTCGCTCCGACGGTATTCTGGGAACTCGGGGCGGAGGTCTTCTCGCTCGGCGTCTCACCCGATGGCCTCAACATCAACCGTGAATGCGGCGCCCTGTCGCCCGAACAAATGCGGCAAGAAGTTTTGGCGCGTCGCGCCGATATAGGGATTGCGCTCGACGGCGACGCAGACCGGCTGATCATCGCCGACGAGCGCGGCGTCATTCTCGACGGCGACCAGCTGATGGCGCTGATCGCGACCGGGCTGGCGCGCAGCGGACGCCTGGCGGGCGGTGCTCTGGTTGCGACGATCATGTCCAACCTCGGCCTCGAGCGTTTTCTCGCCGGCCATGATATAGCGCTGCACCGCACCCGGGTCGGCGACCGCCATGTGGTCGAAAAGATGCGCGCGCTCGGCTGCAACCTCGGTGGCGAGCAGTCCGGCCATATCATCCTGTCCGATTATGCGACGACCGGCGATGGCTCGATCGCGGCTCTCCAAGTGTTGGCCTCGATCGTCGAGACCGGCCGGCGGGCGAGCGAGGTCTGCCGGCTGTTCACCCCGGTGCCGCAGCTGTTGCGCAGCGTGCGATTTGCTGAGGGCGATCCGCTGGTGTCGGCCACAGTCAGCCGCGCAATCGATGATGGCAAAGGCCGGCTCGGTATGACGGGTCGCCTGGTGATCCGAAAGTCGGGCACCGAGCCGGTGATCCGGGTCATGGCCGAGGGCGAGGATGAGGAGCTCGTCGCCGAGGTAGTCGACGAGATCTGCGGGGCGATCCTTGGCGCTGCTGCCGGTACCGAAGAGACCGCGCCCCGGATGGTCCGGCTCGGTTCGGCGCAGGCGGCGGAGTAGCCGTGCGCGGCCGAGTGCTGATCGTCGCCGGTTCCGATTCCGGCGGCGGTGCCGGCATCCAGGCCGACATCAAGACCGTGGCGATGCTTGACGCTTACGCAGCCACGGCGATAACCGCGTTGACCGCGCAAAACACCGAGGGCGTCTTCGGAGTTCTGCCGATCCCGCCCGATTTTGTCCGGCGCCAGATCGAGGTCGTGCTCGACGACATAGGCGCCGATGCGATCAAGACCGGCATGTTGCACGATCTGCCAGTCATCGAAACCATCGCCGCTGTCCTGCGCGAGCGCGCCGCGGGGATCCCTCTGGTCGTCGATCCGGTCATGGTCGCAAAAGGCGGTGCCAGGCTGATCGAGCCTGACGCGCTCGAGGGGTTGAAGCGACTGCTGATTTCACGCGCCGCAATCCTCACCCCAAATTTGCCGGAAGCCGAGCTTCTATGCGGCGCCACGATCGGCAACGTCGCCGAGATGCGCGCGGCGGGCGAAACCCTGCTGGCGCTCGGCTGCCAGGCGGTGCTGGTCAAGGGCGGGCATCTGTCCGGGGAAACCCTGTCGGACGTGCTCGTGACCGCGGCGGGCGTGCGGGTCTGGGAGAGTCCTCGGCTCATGACCCGCCATACTCATGGCACGGGTTGCACTCTCGCCTCGGGGATTGCCGCGGGCTTGGCCCAAGGGCTGGACGTTGAAACTGCGGTCGACCGCGCGCGCGCCTACGTCCAGCGCGCTATCGCCGGCGCGCCCGGCTTGGGTCGCGGCTATGGGCCTCTCGACCACTCCCATCCTCTCCACTCGCCCCCTTGAAATTGTAGTATGGGTCCACCCGTCGCGGGCGGGCCAGTGGCATGGAGGATGCGGCAATGGCGAAGAATTATCGGATCGCGGTGATTGCCGGGGACGGGATCGGGCGCGAGGTCATGCCCGAGGGGATCGCCGCGTTGGAGGCAGCGGCGCGCGTCTACGGCTTTGGCTTCCAATGGCACGAATTCGACTGGAGCTGCGAGCGCTACGTCAACCTGGGCATGATGATGCCGGAGGACGGGATCGACCGGCTGCGGCTCTACGATGGCGTCTATCTCGGCGCCGTCGGTCATCCGGAGGTGCCGGATCACGTCTCGCTGTGGGGGTTGTTGATCCCGTTGCGGCGCGGCTTCCAGCAATATGTCAACTTGCGCCCGGTGCGGCTTCTCGCCGGGGTACAGTCACCGTTGCGCGACCGCGCGCCGGGCGACATCGACTTTTACGTCGTGCGCGAGAACAACGAGGGCGAGTACTCGGAGATCGGCGGCCGGCTCTATGGCGGCACCGAACACGAAATGGCGATGCAAGAAGCGGTCTTCACGCGGCGCGGCTGCGACCGGGTCATGCGCTATGCCTTCGAGCTCGCCCGCACCCGCAAAAATCACGTCACTTCGGCGACCAAGTCGAACGGCATCATTCACACGATGCCGTTCTGGGACGAGCGGTTTGCGGCAGTCGCGCGCGACTACCCGGACGTCAAGACCGACCAGTACCACATCGACATCCTGACGGCGCATTTCGTGCGCCACCCCGACTGGTTTGACGTGGTCGTCGGTTCGAACCTGTTCGGCGATATCCTGTCCGATCTCGGACCGGCGGTCGTCGGCTCGATCGGCATCGCGCCGTCGGGCAACATCAACCCGGAGCGCGAGTATCCGTCGATGTTCGAGCCGGTGCACGGCTCGGCGCCGGACATTGCCGGCCGGGGCATCGCCAATCCAATCGGACAGATCTGGTCGGGCGCGATGATGCTCGATCACTTCGGTGAGAATGCAGCCGCGGCTGCGGTCGAGCGGGCGATCGCCGAGGTGCTTGCCGAAGGGGGCACCCGCACCCCCGATCTCGGCGGCAATGCCGGCACGAAGGATCTCGGCGCCGCGATCACCGCTGCGGTCCGGTAGACCTCCGACCTTTCCGGTTGTTGTCGCTCGACGGCACCGAGGTCATCTATTGGGGAGATGAAGCAGGAGGCGTTCCATGACCATCCTTCTCGACCACACGATTGTTCCGGCTCGCGACAAGGAGGAATCCGCGCAGTTCTTCGCTCGGATCTTCGGCCTCGCATACGAGGGGCCGATGTCCCATTTCGCTCCGGTGCGCATCAACGATACGCTGACCATCGATTTCGACAATTGGGACAGCTTCGAGAGCCACCATTACGCGTTCAAGGTCAGCGAAGCGGAGTTCGACGGGATCTTCGATCGGGTGCGCGCCGAGGGCCTCGCTTATGGCAGCGGCCCGCGCTCCTCGGAAAATATGGAAATCAATCACCGCAATGGCGGCCGGGGTTTTTACTTCCGCGACCCGGCCGGTCATCTGCTCGAGGTGCTGACCGCCTAGCGCCGCTTTATTGGGGCTCGTAGAATACATCGTTGGTTCGCCAACCCCCGTCACCTGGAGGATGCGCCGATGATCTACGAAGTCCGCACCTACACCCTGCGCCCCGGCACCCTGGCCGAATTCGAAGAGCGCTATGAGAAGCGGCTCCCCTTGCGGGAGAAACACTCCAAACTGGGAGCTTTCTGGCATACCGAATTCGGTCCCCTCAATCAGGTCGTCCACGTTTATCCGTACGACGATCTGCGACACCGCACGGCCGTGCGCACAGCAATGGCGCAAGACGCCGAGCGCAACGCGCTCCCCGGCGGCGGCGAGTTTATCGCCGCGCAGGAGGCCGAGATCGTGAACCCGGCCCCTTTCATGCGGCCCCTGGGCAGTCGGGATTACGGCACCGGGAATGTGTATGAAATGCGCACCTACACCTACGCCCCAGGCGACATCCCGAAGGTGCTTGAGGCATGGGCCAAGGCCATCGAGGCTCGCGAGAAGTTCTCGCCGTTGGCAGCCTGCTGGACAACCGAGCTGGGCGGACTGAACAAGTTTGTCCACATCTGGTGTTACAAGGATCTCAACGAGCGCGCCCGCGTCCGGGAGGAATCCCGCCGGCCCGGCGGCGCGTGGCCGCCGCAGGCCGGCGTGCGCCCGGTCCGGCAGGAAAACAAGCTGCTGATCCCGGCGGCCTTCTCGCCCGTGCGGTAACCGGGACCCTCACCTACCCAGCCCGTAGGGCTGGGTAGGTGAGCACACGACGCGGCCTCGATAGCCAAGCGGAGGGAAGAGTGCTCACCATCCTGGATCTGAATGCCGAGTTCGCCAAGCTGAGGATGTTGCGCGGACGCACCCCGGAGACGCCCGCGGCCGATCGCGAGGGCGCCTTCGCGCGATTGGCGCCGTACCGCGACAGCGCCATCAACGCCGCCAAATTTTCCGGCGAAGGCCCGTGGGAGCGCCATCCGAACGGCGACGAGATCGTACAAATCGTCGACGGCGCTACGACCTTTCACATCATGACCGAAGACGGACCGCGATCCTATGCCCTCAAGGCGGGGATGGTGGTGATCGTTCCGCAAGGGGCGTGGCACCGCTTCGAGGCGCCTGACGGCGTGAGCTTGATGACCACGACACCCCAGCCAACCCAGCACCTCACCTTCGCCGTCGACGATCCGCGCACCCTTGAGTAACTGCCCGGGCAATGCGACGTCTACAGCCCGCTGGTTCAAGCGGAGCCCGCGACGCTCTGTATCCAAAGGCCGATCATCTTGCTAATTACGATGACGGCGAAGGCTACGCCGATGTGCTTGCAGATCTCGGAAAACGCGCTGACCTGACGCGCCTTGGCCAATAGGTAACTAAGCCCGGACAATAGGACAAATCCCCAAATCACGCAGGCACCGATCGCAGTCGACCCCGGGCTCAGCACAAACAACAGGACGAAGCTGAGCGTCACCACAAGGCGCGCGAAGAAGTTCGAGATTGTCGTATGGAAGGCTCGACGATGCGCGAGTCTCTCCGACTCTTGATAAATGTGGACGCTCAGAGAGTCGGTCAGGTTGTCGGCGAGCCCGATGACCAGCAAACTGGCCACGACCGCCGTTTTAGTCGTGGTCGCGGCATTGAGGCCAACGATGAGTCCCATGCTGGTCACGATCGCCGCCGGACTGCCAAAGCTTACGCCCCGTAAATCGGGCACCCTCCATCGAACGAGGGAGGGCGAGCCGATAAAGGTCGGGTCAGACGGATATCCGCTCGCCCTCAACATGTTATGCCTTCTCTTGCGTGTGCGCTTCGAGGAACCACAGTGCCTTGTCGAGCGCGCGCGAAAAGGCCGTGAGAAGATCCGCCGTGTCGGCGTCACCCGCTTCGGCGGTCTCGTCGATATTGGCACGGACCGTATTGGCGACTTGGGCATAGCGCTCGATCAGCGCATCGAGATGACTTCTCTCTCTATCGATGTCGGTGGGGTAGGGCGCGAGACTGGTTGCTCGGGCAACCTCCTGGGTGGTGCCGAGCGCAGTGCCGCCGAGTTGGACAATCCGCTCCGCCATCGTGTCGACATGATCGTCGAGCTCGGTGCGGAAGCCATCGATCATTTCGTGCAGCGCGATGAAATTTGGTCCCTTGAGGTTCCAATGCGCTTGCTTGGTGAGGAGCGCGAGATCGATCGAATCGGCAAGGCGTGCATTGAGTACGCCGGTAGAGACGCTTTTGGCATTCGATTTCAGGTCGTTGCGGGAGATGTAAGTCGTCACGACTGGCTCCTGTGATAGATTAGAATTGTTCTAAATCTGGGCATCAGCTTACATCGGTCAAGCCCTCCGATCCGGCCGACGCGACAGAGCCAACCGTCAAAACATTGATAATGATCGGTGCGTTAAGCGAACACGGGACGGGGATTACAGGGCGTCGGCGCTGCTTTCGTCACTGGCACGGCCTCATTGGCCGATGGTGACCCACTGCGCGGATGGTCGGCTGCCGATTGGGTCACTATAGTGCCAGTTGGGTT